>ERZ1034897.300-NODE-300-length-26692-cov-12.108045_pt1 | contig 26692 bp, 27 predicted proteins | sample MGYA00520629_ERZ1034897 | MGnify/ENA primary metagenome ERZ1034897 (study PRJEB33766, sample SAMN09781789) | gut metagenome | biome: gut microbiome | host: Homo sapiens | place: Madagascar | study: EMG produced TPA metagenomics assembly of the PRJNA485056 data...
CGGCAAAGCGCACGCGGCACGGCAGGTACTCAAACGAGACCAGCATGGGGTCGCTTTCCTTAAAGAAACCCTTCAAAAACCAACGCTGGCGCGCGTCGGGCTTGGTATTGGGCTCAAACAGGCCGTAGATGGTCTCGTAGCGGCGCGTGTACAGACCGGTGTTGAACAGGCAGCGATCGTCGTCGAACACCAGCGGCAGGTTGGACGGCGTGGTCTGGTCCACGTCGCGCTCGGTCAGAAACACCGCGCGACTAAACGAGAACGACAAATAGTTTTTAAGGATGCGGTTGCCGTGGCCCCAGTCCTCGGGGTCGGCGAGGTCGGCCAGACGGTCGTAGCAAGGTTCGGGGCAAAATGCAAAGTCGTATACATTGCTGCACAGGGTGCTGGGGATCTCCATGAGGCGTCCAATCCATTGAAAAGCCGGCGTGCGAATGCTTTGATTCTATACGTGCGACGCACTATCGGGGCGCACGACGTAATTGTGCCGAAGCTCGTCGGCGAGATCGGCTCGCGTACGACTGCCGGTAACGAGGTCCTGGATCCAGGCGTAGTACTGGTTGTCCTTTGGCTCGGAGGCATCGGACAGCACGACCGGAGCGCCGACGAGTCTTAGGACGGAAAGCGTAAAGACAAGGCTGGTGCGCTTGTTGCCGTCTTCGAAGATGTGATCCTTGACCATGTGCTCGGCCACGTAGGTGACCTGGTCAAAGATGTCTGTGAATCGATCGGCCGGCGATTGGCCGAATATTGTGCAGAACGCACCCGAAAGTACGGACTCGACGCGCCCGCGCTCAAGCTCGGCCCTGTCGCCACTGGCATCGGTCGTATAGCAGCGTCCGATCGTCATGAGCGTGTTGTGCAGGCGCATGACGGCACCGACCATGGCCTCGAGCGATCCGGTATTGTCGAGCACGAGCGGCGCGAACGGATTTGCGCCCCGCTGCGTGGCAGCCATCATGAGTTCTCCAACAGCCTAAGCGCGTTGGGCATGTCCGCGATGGTCAGCCGAACGGCCTCGTCGATCGACGGCGCCCCGTCGATCGAAATAGGCGATGTGAAATTTGCATCGTGCACAATTGAAGGATCTTCTGGGACAACACGACTAGTGCCGTCATCAAGTTGGGCATAGTTCCAAGGCATGTAGACCTCCTTTATAGCTTTACGGATGGAATAGACTGCGAGCCTTGCTCCAGAGCGATCGGTTGCCAGACAAGGTCTTCGATGCTGCAGTGTAAGGTATTTGCGAGCGCTAATGCCGAGGAGACCGAGGCGCGACGTAGGTCCAGTTGGTTTTGCTCGTAGAGTTGTATGGCACGGAGTTTGACTCCCGATTGGGCGGCCAGCTGCTTTTGTGTCAGGCCGGCCGCCCTACGCGCTGCCTTGAGGCCCTTTTTGTCTGCCTGGACCTTGTTCCATTTATCGATGACGACCTCGGCGAATTTGTTTTCGGAAGCCTCATGAAGCGGATGATACGAGCCAATAATCCAATCGAGCGGAGCGACTTCAAAAAGGTCGCAAAAACTCACGCCGCTCACCCATTGCGCATAGGCTAAAACCCAGCCCGCCCAGTATTGCGGGGAGCGGTCAAGCGGATAGCTCTCCCTGCATTCGGCGGGCTTCAACCCCGTACGGGCGATTATTTCACGGGCGAGCTCGTCACCCGACATGCCGCAAACGACGCGGGGCATACCGTGCTCAAACTGCCTCATCTCAATAGAATTTGAAAGGATCGCCGTCAGTTCAGCAGGATTGAGCCCCTGGTCGCAGATAGCAAAATCCACCGCCTCGCCCAGCGTTCTCATGGCATCCTCGAGATACATCTCACTGTAGGCGTAGGTCATCTGTAGTCATCCCCTCTCGAATGATGTCGACGATACACACCTCGCCTGTCTGACATTTAAGAGGCTACCGTCACTTTGGTGATTGGATTCTCTCATAATTTAGGAGTTCTTAAAGTCGCGTAGGACAGGTCGGCGGCGTTGAAGAAGTGACACGCGCGAGAGGTCGCAAAGGCTATATCGGCAAGCGTAATCATGGTGCGATTTACTTGCCGATAGCATGGGGGGGGTAATCGCACCGCGTAAAAAGGACCTTATCGAGAGCCCGTATTCGGAAGTATGCGACAAATATCGGATATGCCGAGCACACAGGTAAGCGACAACGCTTCTGCCTGCGGTCTCTTTGCATCAAAAGGGAGGTGTGGCCCGGGGGTTCCGGAATTTGCCGCATACTTCCGTTTTGAGATTTCGGAAGTGCGGGGTAAAACCGAGATTTGCCGACCAGACCCCGGTTTTGTGCTTTCGTGACCTGCGGTTTTGTTGCCGAAAACCATGTTGTGCTCAGCGGTTTTCGATTTTTCCCGCACTTCCGGAAATCTGACGTTTCGGCTACGGCATTTGGGCTCCAGATGTTCCGTATCCAGCAGGAAAATGGACGTTCACCTCGTTTGTGTATGCACTTTCTGATGTTGCTTATAACTAATAGACGCCTTCAACCAAAGCGATTGAAGGCGTCTTCTCTGCGAGCATTGTTTAGATTGCGTTGGTCGTGCTCTGCGACCAAGATCTTCTCGGTAGGCTTTCTTTTGATTCCGTTGGTCGCGCCTTGCGACCAATATCTAATGTCTAGGACACGGACGAATGATAAGAGATGCAAGACGAGTCTACCGTCTGGCACTTTCGAGACGACCGAGAGACGACCGCTTCGCTTTCGGGCGTTTGCTCGCCATGAGCGAACGAGCCAAATAGATATGCCTCATGGACGTAGTAGTGAGGCAGCGCGTGCGAGACCGCGGAAGATATGTCAGCAAACCTAATCATGGCCCGATTGCCGTACAGCAGTAGCACGTTGGGAAGTCATCGCCAAAGGCTTCTGTTCAACTTTTTGCCGTTCTGCAAGCTCGAAGATAAACGGAGCGTTTGATCTAACGAACTCGGTCAAAAAATCCAGATCGTCAGTAGAAAACCCTTCAACGTTGAACCATTTGATTGCAGGCAGAAAACACTCTGCGTGGTCAAAACTAAAATCAACCGGGCGCTCGACGACCACGCGAACGGTTCCATCATCTCGTGTTTCTGAGTAGGCAAACTGGGTGCCGTTATCAAGTTGAACATAGCTCCAAAGCATGTCTGCCTCCTTTGCTTTTTTCTGAGTTAAAAAGCCCGCCCCTAGCGCGGGGTGTACTACGCTATTAGCTGGAACCAAATACGTCATTTACAAGATCGGGCATATCAGTCCATACCTGATAAGAGCCAACGTTGTCCGGATTCGCTTCTCTTACACGACGCTTGTCATCCAAATTGTGCTTTGCGGCATTGACCAAAGCCTGGTCCTTTTTGCCTTCAATAACTGCCAAATTTACCGACTTGAACTTTGACGCAGACGACCTTTTGGGATCAGTTGATTTAAGCACGCCAAGGTCGCGTGCGCGTTTCTCGCATTGAGGCGTCGATGCAAAAGACTCCGGGCATGGTGACACGTGATCGATGAGCCACACTTCAAAGCATGGATTGGAGATCGCGAGCCTAACTCCTTTTGCCTTTGCTTCTCGTTCTGCAGCGGATAAGTTTCTGAACTCGTCTGAATCGACGACGATCCATACAGAGCTCAGTTCCTCAATTTCGCCTGCTTTAACTGCCTTTTTATCATTATCGAGCTCACGCGATAGCTGCTTGGCAACCTTTAAGGGGTCTCCGTCAATATGCCGATATCGCACGCTTCCACGTACGTCCATTTCGCTAATTAGGAAGTTGAAGTATTCGGTTTCGGTCACCATACCGTTGGATACAATCAAGTGGCGCTTTCGTTTGGCTCTTGTCTGCTTTTTGCGACCGCGAGCAAGTCCTCTCCTTTCTGCCTTAGCCATTTATGTCAGCGCCTTCCTTCATCAGCTCGGACACAAGCTGATGGAAACTCGGATTTGGCAAGGGCACGTAGACTCCGTTCAAATAATTGCGCCCCAGATTCTCATTTGCGCGAGGCGAATACTCCATCGCTGCAATTAATTGAGAAGCGCCTTTAGAATCTTTTTCTACAAACCAAACCTGATCTCGTTCAAGCACCTCTTCCATGGGACTCGTACGCGTCATCAAGGTGACATCATGAGTTGAGAAGATCAGCTGCGCACCCTTTGGATTAGTGCTGGGATCGGTAAACAGTGAGACAAAGTCGCGCAACAGCGTGGGATGAAGGCTCGAATCAAGCTCGTCAATTACCGTTGTGGCCCCACTACTTAAAGAGCGTAGGGCTACCGAGAAAAACGCCAGCGCAGCTTTTGTGCCGTCCGACTCATGGGCGGAGTTCAACCAAAAGCCGTCTCCTAAGCCTTTATGGTGGAAGAACAGGTCGTAAGAGAACGACCATTTAAAGTTATCTGCTATTTTATTGCGCGTCTCTTCCGGAATATCATCGAGTCCGATGAGTGAATCTTTTAAACCAGGGACGCCTTCAGCTTGACGAACGTCCATGTCATCAATTCCGATGTCAGCATATTTAATGAGCTGAGATAACATTTGGGCTCGTGGGTCATTGTTGATAAACAGTTTTTTAATGGTTGCAAGTTCTGCTAGATAATGCGTAGCGTCGTAGAGATAGACATCGTTGGCGAGAGCAGCGAATGCCGGCTGAATCACATTATTGCCTGCCGCCGCAGCAACAGATAAGAACAGAGAGTTTTTACGCGTGATATCCCAAAGCTGTTTTTTAGCGCCCGTAAAGGAGCTGCCAAATTTAATCGACTGTTTCCCGTTTACTGAAGAGCGGTCATAGAGGAGGGACGGCTGTTTCGATCGATATACGGTGAGGTTCTCATAAGTAACCTCATTTTTGTTTACACCAAATGAGAACTCATACTTCAAATTGGTGGCGGTAAATTCAATCGAGAACTCGGTATCGCTTGATCGCGACTCTGAATCAAGTAAAAAGGGAATGATAGGTATATGAGATTCCGAATCACCTGTTGCGTAACCGTTGCGAATAAAATACGAGATAAAGTCCAGGGCGTCTAAGAAATTCGATTTGCCCGAAGCGTTTGCGCCGTAAATCGCGGCTACTCGCACGGGCCCAAATTCCTTTTTGCTCGAAATTGGTTCAAACGAGAACTGCTGAGCATCTCGAAAGCTCTGGAAGTTCTTAAAAGAAAAATTGAGGATCATCTTTAGAATCCTTCTCACAAAAATCGACGCAAACATACATCCATTAATTACAACGACAATTATATTGTTTTAAAACCAATAATTGTTAGTTATGAACAAATTCCTGCTTTAAATCGAGATTTAGAATAAGAGTTTCTATCGGTATTGTAGACAGGGGCTCCACCGCGCGTTGATACCGTTACCAGCGATGGATAGCGAATCCAAGCAAAGCGAAAGCTCAGTCTTTCTTAATCGAATCGAAATCAATCAGCTCTAGCTGCTCGACGAACTTCTCAAGATACGAGGCGACTTGCTCGTTGTTCACGAATAGCGGTCTGTCCTGAGTCAGCCTACCAGACTTATCGGACGGATATCGGAGGCTGATGCCGTTGTCGTCGATGTCGGCGATGCAGTTCACGAATGCTCCCATATTCTTGATGGCCCGTCGGTCCTCGCGCCTCATTTGTTCCGGGAATCCCGAAAGCAGGGAGCTCCAGAGTCCCGAGAGGCCGTGGTTCCTCTTTGGCTCGCGGCCGCACTTCCTAATCGCCCGCTTGACAGCGAGTTCCATGCAGTGCCTCGTGAGAAATAGCACAGGAATCGCGTAGGAATGCTCAAACATCACGTGCATGCTTGGCCTATCGATAGCCGCTCTACCGGCTGCGGCCAACACCCTGGCAGCATTGAGGAATGAGCGGATGAACTCGTCTTCGAACATCTGGTCCTTGAGCTCAGGCTTCATAAGAGCAGACAAGTCAAGCAGCGAGAAGCTGTTGAGCGTCGGGTCTTCCAGGCCCTTCATCTGCGGCTTCATCGCGCGGCTCTTTTCGTATTTGGGGAAGACATGGTTCTTGAACGCGTCGCCCATCTAGAGCACCTCCCCGGTGGTCGCTACCATTTTCGCCTCCCGACCGTCGGTCAATGAACACGGTCACGGGCTCGCCCTTGGTCTTCGTGACGATAGTCATGAATCACAGGTCTATTTTATTTGCTACAAATGACTATGATTCGGATTAATTTGAACAGCTTGTTTCCTGCTCTTGGTCCGCTTCGGCGGCTTGGGGTGGTGCTGCACTGTCTATCTCAGGGTCCAATAATCACACACTAGTGATTGAGGTCTGTATCAGCAAAAATAATAAACCCCGTTAGCAAGCTCGTTCCATTTTTGCTTAAGAAAGGCCTCATTTGTAACAACCCATTCAGAAGCCAATTTCATTTTCTTGGAATTGATGTTTCCGGTGATCACTTTACCTGAGGGTATTTCAAGAACAACTTCTTTTTGCTGATATTGAGCATGTAGGTGAGGCTTGTTGTGGCCGTTTTCGGAAGTGTGAATGATAAATTTAATCCCATTTTCCTCCCCAACACGTCCTCGCTTCGAGATGTAGTCGAATATGCATTGCCATTCGCGCATTTCTGGAGCTTGAAAGTGTAACCAAACGGCCATTGTCTCCCCTTCATGTTCGGCATGTTGCTTTGCAGTCATGTTAGACGGATGAAGTCAACGTCACATTATTAGGCTATTTCATTTAAGATATTAACGAAGTCAGCTCTACGGTTTGCGTTGCTTTTGCTGCACTCGAGTGGCGAGCCATGGGTTCAATGGCAATCTTGCTTTCAAGAATTCAACCCGTCAATCAATGCTCTCATCGTGGGCTCCAGTATTTTGAGTGGTCAATTCGCGATGAGCGGCGAGTAGCAAGTAATGAATGCTCGGGCACTGTGCTCTTTTGAAAACGAGCGCCTCAGCAGCGATGTACGGCGCACAAAAGTGCTGATCCCAGCAGGAATAGCGCTAAGGAGGCAGCGATCCGGTTACTGTCGCCGGTCTTGGGGAGCATCGGCGTCGTAGCCGTTGCGGATTTGGGCATGGTCTTCTTGGTGGCTGTGGTCTTGGTCACCGTCGTCTTGGTTGTCGTGTTTGTCTTGGGAGCCGCGGCTGCCGGCTTCACCGCGGAGTCCGTCGCCGGTTCCGCACTAGGTTGCCCCGCAGCGGGATCAGCGCCATCAGCAGTCTCACCCGTCCCGCCGCCCGGCACGTCGCTTCCATCGGTCTTCCCCGCCGGAGGCGTGGCAACTTCGGGCTTAACCACCACATGCGGTGTCTCCGCACCGCCAGCATCCACCACGACACAAGCACTAAAGGTCCCGCCGGCAGGCGTCACAAACCGTGCGGACACAAGCGACCCACCAGTGCACGCAACGCCGCCGTCGGCACCGGTCGCATCAAGCCACGAGGCGTCGACGGAGAGCCGACAGCTGGCCGCGCCATCGCCAATGCCCGCGTCCTGCAGATACGCGCCGTAGGCGCGCACGCCCGCTCCAGACCCAGCGCCCGCGGCAACGACGCGCCCGCCGCCGCGCACGGCCATGTCGCCGGCGATCACGCCCGCCACCGCCTCATCGGAAATATCGGCCCCGTCCGCCCGGGCATCAAGGGTGCAGCCGTCCACCACGAGCGCCTGCGACACGTGGATCCCGCACTGCGAGCCCGTCGCCGTCAGGGTCCCGGCGCCGCGAAGCGTCAGGCTGCCCCACACCTCCATGCCGCACAGCGTGATGTCTGTATCGGGCGCATGCGACTCCGTCACGGAGTTCTGCCCGGCAAGCGTCAGCACCAGGTCGCCGTCGGCGCCGATGGCCTCGCCCGCGTAGCCGTTAAGCTCCAGGTGGTCGGCATCGGTCCAGGCCCAGCCGGGGCCCGACACGCCCGGCTCGTAGTACGTCGCGCCCGCGATGATGAGGCTCTCCGCGCCAGCGGCATAAGAAGGCCCGCCCAGCAAAACGCATAGGCAGGCCATGGCAACAATCGGAATGTAATGACGGCTGGTGTGGGACTTGGCAGCAAACATACCTGCTCCGATCTTCGCAGGAGCCAATAGAATGTGCACCAGAAAATGCCCTGGTAGCAGCAATTTATAGTTTAGCGAGATCAATGCGGGAGCAAAGAGAAATCGTGTGGGCAATGTCCACAATTAGGTGTAAATCGTTTTGCCAGTCGGTGAAAGGACGGATCAACGGATTAGATATCCATCTTATTAAAGTCGATGGAATATCCCATGGACTTGAGTTCTTTCAAGAGGCCGAACTCCCAACTGTCTGTTCCGGTATAAACGACGCCCTGTAGATCGGAGGGAATCTCGATACCTTTGTCAACAAGAATTGCAACGTTTTCCCTGCCAAGCCGACCAATAAAGTATCCGGCTTCAAATACAACATTTTGTCTAGCCCTGGGCTTTTCCGACTGTTCTGCCTGGGCTCTTCCTTCGTCGTCCGCCGTAAAAAGGCATACCGCTCCTGCTGCATCGCCTTCAATTTCCAGCTTTTCGATGATTGTCTTGCCCTGATTTGACTGCTCGTTTAGGACAACCGCCGTCAGGCCCTGCCTTTCGATGATTCTCGCGACCCTTTCTCTAAGCTCTCCGTTGTGACCATGAACGATAAATACCTTCGAATAATCTCCAACATTTGCAGTCGATCCGGTTTCCCCTTCGTCTGAAAACTCATCAAGGTATGTCTCCAGCACAGCTTTTGCACTGCGCAGGCCGTCCGCACAGGCTTCAACGAAAGCCGAGTCGGGCGTACCGGAGGTGAAGAAAGACAACGAGTAGCTGATTTTGTTAAAGCTTTTAAATTCGTAGCTGTCTTTTCCAAATCGCCTAATTAAAAGCCTGTCCGCCCTTGTCTTCCATGCTTTAAAGTCAGGCGAACTAGAGCTGATGTATTTCTTTGAAAGTTCGTCTGCTGTTTCGCACAACTGCTGCAAAATTTCAAAATCAGACATTAAGCCTTCTTTCTATAACCAATAACGGAGCTAAGAAGCATCTTATTCCAATGAGCGGCCAAATCTCTTTACTGTTTCCTCGGTGCCCCTATCGGAGATGGACTTGCCCAGTGCGAACTCAATAGCGTCCAGCAAAGCCATGACGCGAGCTTTGAAATAGGCATCAAAGTCATCATTAATGAACGCATCCCAGTCAATGAGATTCGATTCAATGACGGAGTTCACAGTGTTCGATGTCAGCTTTCTTAACGAATTTCGCTGAGTAGACGCTGGGGGCCGCGCCTCCAATTTCTGTGCCCGAATAGGAGTACGAGCACGTCGGTCAAGATGCATTCGGTGGTCAACATGGCGGGATCTATCTGCGAGCGGAAAACAAGCGGCGCTGCTAATGGTAGCGCCGCTCGCATCATCAAAGAAGAATCGTTATCGATTGTCTCTGGGACTTTTCGTTCAAAACCAGAGCATGTCGACTACTGCTTATCGAAGTACATCCACCCTACAGGCTGCATTAGATCGTAATAATCGACGGGCGTTTTGAAGCGAATCCTGCCCAAATAACCACGCTTTTCAGCAACCAACTGCATCTGTCTGCGTCACGGCAAACTCTTTGAATTGGCGTTGCGGCAAGTTTGTCTTAAGAAAATAAGGCTGTTAAGACAAACCCATTTTGACGTTTACGTAACGTCGACCATCGATCAAGCCGTATTATTCGGAGTTAGAATTATCGCCCCACGACGCTGAGCCGGTGACCATCCAATGATTTTTGGCATCGATATAGACATCGCCAATCTGATTGTCCAAGCATTCATCGGACTCGTTACCTTGGTGGCCTTGATTGTCGCATTCTGGCAAGGCAGCCAGAGCAAAAGGAACAGGGAGGACGACATCAAGCGGCATCAGCCATCCCGCATATCGGCATGGTACGAAGGGGATCGAAACCGAACTGATCAGCCCGAGGACAATCGGTTCGTCTGGCAATTCGTCGTGCTTCGAAACGAAAGCGAGTCCCCCGTCTACGACGTAATCGTCACCTGCGTCGGGATTAGCGGGGCCGGCCCCTCTTTCAAAGGTGAGGATAACCGCCCCGCTTATCCCAACCGCGTCTGCGTCGGCACGCTTCCTCCTGGAGCATGGTGCATATGGCTCCCGACGGAAGGGCACGGAATGGGAGTACGCACGGCACCCGAAACGGCTTTCACCGACGCAAGCGGAACTTCATGGGTTCGGCGGGGCAACGGAAGGCTCGAGGAGATCCCTATGGAGCCAACCTCGTTCTACAGGCTGCCCCTTCCCTTGACCTGGCACGGATGCAAGAAGCTGACCGAGTAACCCCTTGGCATCGTCGTTTCAGGCATTGGGTTTTCCGGACTGGGACGCGAACTTCCCCAGATGTTCCGGATAACGGGAAAGTCAGAACTATTCGGGTTTGCGAGGCGGGATCGAGAGAGCGACTCCGCCCTATTATTTCGATGCGTCCATGAATTGAAGTGAGATCGGCATCATCACCTCGAAGCACTTACATACAGATCCATATGGCAAAGGCAGCAATTCGCCACCTTGGTTGCAGCAGCGGAGGTTATTACTCAGGATACAAGCGGAAGTAGCCAAATAGGCGCTGGGCGCAACCGAGACGCAGCCAGAGAAGGGTGACATGAGAGTTGTTTCAGAGGATTGGGGTGATATGGATGAAGTTGACTGGTAAGTGCATCTCCAGGTTCAACGGATGGCTGATCAAGGCCGTCTTTAGGTTCACTTAGGGATCCGCTTTTGCTGACAAACAAACACGTGATTGATTTATGGCTTCCAGACGCTTAGCGTGTCTGGAAGCTCATTTATTTTATTGTCAGCAACCACGAAGCCAGCGCTGAACCTCGCCCTAGTAATTGCAACATAGAGCTTGGAGCGTGTCTGCGGCTTCAGATCCGTCGAGGCATCTTGCAACCAAGAGGCCATATCGGCAACTGGATAAATCAAAACATGGTCATATGTTCGGCCTTTTGCTTTGCCGAAGTTGCAGATCGATGAAGCGTTCGCGGTCTGAGTGGCGACGCTACGTCTCAAAATCACTGGATCCAAAAACTCGCAATACCTTTGCGCAAGTGACTCTGGAATGGCCCAAACTCCATTATGGGTTTCATTTGAGGCGGCGCGCAAAGATGCGGTTGGTGAAAACTCCGGATAAACCATGTTTGCGAATCGCCATTCTTGATTTGCTGCTTTTTCGTTATCTTGTCTATGCAATGCAACTGAAACGCATCGGTGTCTCATCTGCAAATACTCGTAGGGCGATAAATGATTATTTAGTCGATCCTTCTTCGAATCCGAAAAGCAAACCGTCCTCATTTGGTAAACAGCCCCGTTCGACGCATTCCAAGATTAGCGCTTGCAATAATTTTGCAGAATCGGAAGCACAAGACTCAGAAGGTTGTTTTCCCTCATGAACGGCTTCTGACCTTGCTCTATATAGTTTCTTTATTTCTTGCTGTTTTTGCTTGCCTCCTCCAAGAAACAAAGCTGCGAGAGTACTGACACGAAAAACAAGTTCGCTCCGGACTCCAAACAATGACTCAATCCCAGCCCATATAATCGCCATTTGAACTGAAGGTCGAAGCGATTGCTTGTAGCTCCACAAGGAATTCACCGCGGTCTCAAATCGCGTGTTTTTATCAAACAGTTCCCATGCGTCCCGATAATGCTGTCTTATCCACTGCTTCTCTGAATCGTTGATCACTTTCAATTTTCTTGGAATGAACAACCTTGTAGAAAGAACAACATTGATTGCCGAGCATGGCGAAAAATCTTCTGTCCGCGAATCGCTCTGAACATGCCAATACAATTCGCAATTCAAAAGCGCGGACAATAGAACTATTGCAGATTGGGCATTCCAAACTCGAACTGCAAGCTCTTTGCCCTCTCCAACAACGCGCAACTGAGCTGTAGTTTTCCTAAGGACGGCAATCAAGACACCTAAATCGGTCTCATCTCCGCTGCCATATTTCATCACAGAATTTATCATGTCGTCCGGCGAGGCCTTGCACGTGGCCGGCAATAGAGAGAGGTGTTGCGTAAGCGGCAGCTCTTCGTCTATGGTTAATCCCATTAGGTATAGATATGAAGCAGCAGCCGATTCATTTACAACAATCATCATCTTCGCCCCCCTGCCATAGCGCTCTATACCTAATCCATCCGAACAGCGCCAAACTGAGAGACGTCGATTTCGCCCTACATGAGTTTGGGAAGCAATGCGTCACGCAGTTCGCCAAGAGCCTACGACTTGAGTATATTAGCCTATATGAGCTCAAGAATACCATTGAGCGTCGAAGTCGTTCTTTCTATTGCACAAGCTGGAGCAAACGGGACGTTCATCGACTTAATGTTTTTTAATGCAAGCTTGGTCTGAACGGCACCAACAGTTCCAAGCTTAATAGCTTCCATGCCCATTGAGCTACGAAGAAAGAAATACGACCACGCCGCAAAGTCGCCTTTAAACGAAGTAAGTTTGTTGCAATTCTCTGTGAGGTTTGCCTCATCGAGCGTTTTTCCGATATACGCCGTAAGGCCAATCGTTCCGACAACGGAAACAATTAGATCGCCAGTGTTGACAACGTAGCGCGAAATATTAGATCGTGTTTCATCGTCGATATATAGCATTTCCGAAGTGAGTAAGAGAACAGAAGCGTTGTTTAAGTCGCGGACTCGAATATATGGATGAGAGTTTGCCTCTGCAATTAGCTCTGAACCTTTAGGGAGCCTCTAACCGCCCTTGACTTCGCAGAATGACTCGACTGAACGGTAATGATTTTCTCGCTTGTTCTCTTCAATTGTTTGAGCAAAAAGGGCTTCTCCGAGTTCAGCTAAATAATCATTTACCGGAACATAGGCCTGCACTTCAGAATTGTTTCCATCGAACCAAGGGGAAAGGAGCCCCCGGTGGAAGCGATGATCAATATGGTTCTAACACAGATGTAGCCGGTTCTAGACTATCTGCAGATAAAGCAATCTTAAAAGCAGTGCTCGAAAGCACTATGTGTAGCCATGCCGAAAGCAGCGTGCCCAGCAACTCGAGTCTACTCGGTCTCTTCCTTACCGACAAGGAAGTCGAGGGGTGCTCTCCGAGAACAATCGCGTACTACGAAAGCACCCTCAAACCATATGAGGCATGGATGGAAGAGAAGACGATGCTGAGCGAAGACGGCCGAATCGTCAGGGTGGACAACCCATGGTGTTCGTTCTACATCGACACCGAGCTGGCACCTGCGCTAGACGAGAGCAGGTGCGGGAAATGGATGTTCTACTTCAACGATATCGAGTTCGCGGAGGAAGTCTGCCGCAAGGCGGCCCTCGGAATGGTCGTCGCGGAATGCAAGCACAGCTCATTCGAGTCCGTTATCGAGAACGGCAGAGGCGTCGCCTGCTTCTACCTGAACTTGGACGACGTCGAAGCACATCGCCGCGTTGTCGCATTCATGTTGGAGCATGGCCTGGTTCGGAAGACGAAGTCGGGGAAGCTGTATAACATCGGCTTCAAGTTGGATGACCAGGCACGGGCGGGAGAATATGGAGCCGGTTTCAAGGCACGAATCACGTTGAGCGATCGCTCGAATTAGGCGAATTTTACCTGCGAAGAACAATGAAGGGCGGGGGTGTATCGGCTAATGCCGAACACCCCCGCCCTCGACGCGGTTAAAATAGCGAATGATTGAAGCGGATCAGCCTGGTTCCGCCCTCTTCCCTAATCCCGCTTAAACAAATCCCGCGTGTACACCTTGTCCGCCACGTCCGCGAGCTCATCGCTCCAGCGGTTGGCGACGATCACGTCGCACTTCGCCTTGAAGGCCTCCAGGTCGTGTGTCACCTCGGACCCGAAGAACTCCGGCGCGTCCAGCGTGGGCTCGTAGACCACCACGGGCACGCCCTTGGCCTTCACGCGCTTCATGACGCCCTGGATGGAGCTCGCGCGGAAGTTGTCGGAGTTGGACTTCATCGTCAGGCGGTAGACGCCCACGACCGGCTTCGGCTTGCCCTCGTAGACGCGGTCCCACACCATCTGGAGCACCTCGTCGGCGACGAAGTCCTTGCGGACACGGTTGGCATCCACGATGGCCTCGATCGGGTTCTGTGGCACGTCCCCGTAGTTGGCCAGCAGCTGCTTGGTGTCCTAGGGCAGACCAGGAAGCGCGGCCTCTCCCGCCATAAGCTGTGCATCTGCGTCGCCGTCGACGTCCACAAGTACCCCGTCGCGGTCGTCTGCGGCCACGGGAAGCCCAGCTCGGCGCGCGTGGGGAAGGCCATGGGCGGCAGTTAGCGCCCGGGTCGCTGCTCATCCACGACATGGAAAGGGCGCACGGCGTGCTGGTCAGGGACGGCGGGCTCGAGAGCGAGGCGCACAGGGCAGACGTCAACAACCCGGTCTACCTGGAGCGGATGGAGATGGTGAACGAGCTGTGCTCCTGGCTGTAGTGATGCCTTTTGCCTTGCCGCTTCTGGTAAGGACGATACTGGCGAAAATTACAGGCGGTTAGAAGTCCTTAACGATAATTCTTCCATCTGAAGCGGGTAGGCACGATGGACGCACGAATAATCAGCCCTAAACAAATCCTAAAAAGTAGAAAGCGCACATAGCACGAAGAGAAGGCCACGTGCGCTATCCAATCTAGAATCCGCCGAAGTAGCTACCGCTTACGCCGATCCTCAAGTTGCTTCTAATTAATTCGCTCGGCAAAACGTTGCGGTTCCGCAATTATCGGATCCCGAACGTTCGCTGCATCTTTGACTTGGCGCGCACCGCCGTCCATGATGCCTGACTTTCCACGGTCGCAATTGCTTTACCGAAGTTTGAAGGCTCCTCGTTACTGTCGCCAAGCTTTGTATTAAAGAAAGCCTTGAGCTCGGGCCGCAGCCAGTGGGTGCCGTCCTCCCTCGTGCGATCGCGAATGTCACCGTAACCGATTTCAGTAGCGCCATTAATAAGTCCTAGTGTCATGAGCATGTGTCCGTTGTAGCAATGAGGATCATGGCAGCGGCCGATAGGTTTGCGCGGCAAAGGACCGTCGGGATTTGCGAACACATTGCCGACGTTGCACCCTTTGTAGCATTGGCGTGCTTCGCCAGTAGACATATCAACGTAATACATCCAAGATCCGGCCTCGCAAAACCCAGTCTGCTTGACACCGAAAATCGTGTTCTTAAAGTCGAAGAAGGGAGACCCGAACTGATTCCAGGCATCGAGGTACTCATCACGAGAAAGCTTGGTGAGTCGTTCAATACCGCTCGTGGCATCGTTGCGTGCAATCGTGAGGTGGGCAAGCGCCCCGAAGCTCTCCATACAGTATTCCTTGACCTCTGGAATCCGCGGGACAAGCTCATCGGAGGGGGTTATCTCCACGTTACAGGAGGCCCCCGCTGCCCATGCGTCGTTCACGTTGTCAGCGAATCGCTTGAGAAGCCCCCTCTTCTCAAACTCGAGATAGTGCAACGAGCACTTGAACTCCACGTGGGAGAGAACTTCCGGGCCTAGCTCGAGCAACGGCTCAAGCTTCTTTGTGAGCACCATGTTCGAGACGATTTCCATGTAATGTCCCTCGCGCGCAAGGACCTCTACGTAACGAGCGAGGTTTGGCAGCAGGAGAGTCTCGCCATCAGCGCAGAGATTGATGTACGACCCCCCCCCGACACGTTCTTTCCTCATCGCGTAGGCGATCTGCTCCGGAGAGAACTTCATCTCGGGAATTTCTCCCTCGTAGCTGCTGGGTCGCTGCAAAAGATAGCAATAATGGCAACGTAGATTGCAGACCGACAGTGGAATGGCGAATAAGAATGCTTTCTTCATGTCTGTCCCTTTCGGATTGACTTATTAATTGACGAACCGAGCCTTGACAAGGCCGAGGTAACGGATTCGCTGTCCACGAGAAAAAGTCGCGAAGAACACGATGATCCACGAAAAGAGGCACGAGGCCAGGACGGCGACAATGAGTCCGCCCCATGAGGCCGTAGGAATTAAAGTACCGAAAACGAGCGCTACCGACGCGGACCCCGCCACACTTACTATAGAGACGAGCATCTCGCGGTGGATTGTCCACCAGGGCTTATTCAGCAAGCTCGACACATAGGGCGCAATGATGAGGAGATTCCTTGCGATCGAGATGATGGTACTGATGCCGGAAATGGCGTACACGCCCAGGTTCGTGTAGTTTAGGGCGAGCAGGACGAAGACGAAATTGAACACGGCGCCGCCGAGGAAGGACGCCGAGTTGAGCTTGAGCCTGTTCATCACCGTGAAGACGTTGTAGACCACCTGCGGACCCGCCCAAGGAATGAAATTGGAGATAGTGAGAATTGAGAGAACGGTGAGTTCCCAAGCATCGAGTGACGGCATCCAGAGCCGGTAGAACGCCGGCGCGAGGGCACAGAAAACTCCAATTGGCGCCGCCATGATGAAGTTGGAGAGCCGAATATCCAACATGATCCTCCGGTAGAGCCCCTCCACGCCCTCTTTGGCGTAAATGATCACAAGCTCTGGCTCGAGGTTGTTGTTGAGCGTGGTTGCGAGCGTGGTAATTGCGGTTGGCATGGTCTTGGCCACCGAGAGCACGCCCATGGGGCTCGCACCCACGAACCAGTTGGCGAAGAGCAGGTCGAGCCCGGTGGTAAGGATGTTGCCGCACTGATTCACCGTGTTCCATATGCCGGAGGATGTCAGGTCATGTACAAACTTGCCCGAGAACGTTTTCGCACTGAAGGTGAGTTCGGGAACGACCCTGCGCTTGATGATATAGCAAACTGGCGCACTCGCGATGGTGAGCAGCAATGAGATTAGCGAGACATAGCACACGCGTGTCGTGAAGAAGCTGAACGCGAATACGAGCAGCGCTGCATTGAGCACGTTGCGAATTAGGTTGATAGCGTTCTGGATGTAGACTTTATTGACTACAAACATGGCCGAACAGAATAGAGACACGAAAAGGTTGGCTCCAAAGTTGGCAAAGACAAACGCAAAGAGCAGCCCAACGTCAGCGGGGTCTGCGTTGCCCATATCCACAATTGATCCAAGATTAGCAAGCACGACAATGGCAACTGGCAAAAAGATCAGGCACAGGATCACGTTACAGACGATAAGTGTCGAATAATAGGCGACGGAGTCTTCAATCTTGCCGCGGTGGTACGCTGCAGATATGAACCTCGATCCCATCGAGTTGAAGGCGATCGTTACCAGTGAGGCATATGAGACAAAATTGTTCGCCAGCTGAGTGAAGCCATTGGCAACCTCCCCCAGCGTTGCCACCAGGTAGGACGACAGGAAGAAGCTGACGGCCATCTGCACACCAAGGGTGATAATGGCGGAAGCCACGTTGAACGCCGTGGCGAGCCTATTCGACCGCACGGCGAATCACCTCCTTCATCTGCCCGTATACAGAATCCAAGGGCACACGGCTGTACCTGCTGGGGCCTGCGGCGAGAGCTTCCCGGGCAAGGACCGGGATCTCATCCGGCGTATGGGCAAGGCGCACGTTCGGAATCCCTTCAATCCACTCGAATCCCTGCGAGACCTTGTGACTCAAATTGTCCAGCGCCACGCACGGAGTACCGGTGATTGCGGAGAAGAACATGCCATGGAGCCTGTCGGTGATGATCAACTCGGAGGAGGAGAACTCCGCCCACTTGGCACCAAGAACGGCGTCTCTGTTCCCCTCGTAAATCCTTGTCGGCTCCGCGATGACCGTAGACGTACGGGCAGCTTGAAGCCCGAGTTCGACAAGGACGGAATCAATCGTTTTTGCAGTTTCGTCGTCGAGTACGCGCTCTTTGTCGTCGCGCAAGCACAGCAGGGCACCCGACCGCTCGGTGGAGAATGGCGCGTCGTCAATGTACGGAACGATGTCGGGCACGTAATAGCTCGGTGTATCAGGCGTGAGCCTGCCGACGGTCTCGAACGTCTTCCGGTCACGCGAGAAGTACATGAGGTTCGGGTTTGATCGGTAAGCAGCGGCCGTCTCGCGCTCGCACTTCCGCCCTCGCTCAGAGTCCTCGAAGTACGCCGTTTGGGGGAACACCAGGACGTTGCAATCTACAAAGCGGCTGACAATGTCGTTTATCTTATTATTCTCCTCGGGCCACAGCGTACCGACGTTTCCGCCCCCGTCTACGACAACGATGTCGGAGGGACGCACCATACGCTGTATCCTCTCCCGCGCGAACTCGTACTGGTATCGCTGGATTTCGAACACAGAGAAACTGGGGAGCGCGTCGGCGAGGAAGCGCCTCTGGGCGTAGACGATCGCCTGATCGCCCAGGTTTCCATGGCTAGGAGTTGCAATCATGATCGCAGTCCTCGAGGAGGTCTTCTGGTTCTGGGCGAAGCGCCGGAGCATTTCTCTCGTGCGTACCCTGCACGAGATATGCCCCTTAAATTCGGTGAAGCTCATTGTGTCCCTTCATCAGACGGATGGGTTGTTGCGTTTGTTGAAAAATGTGGGAAAACAGCGATAGGCAAGACATGAAACGCAATGCCTATTGCGAGGATCGAAATTACGCCTGCCGATTGCGAACGCGCGATTCCAGCCCTCTTTGAGGTCGCGCCAGCGCATCATGTCCGCCTCATCCAAGACAACACCGTAGGATTCGACAAGCGCGGCCTTGACCTGGCAAAGGGACGTCCAGAACAGGTCAAAGAATCCCTTATCGAAGAAATACCGGTTCCTGTCCAGAAAAGCTTCGACGATGTCGAGCTTCGAGCATGCAGATGGTTGATGCGTTATGGATGCGCAATTCTGAACGTAATACAACTGGCTGACGGGGACGACAGCCACTCTATCGCACTGTCCGACTATGTGATGCAGTATGAACTCGTCCTCATGGATCTTGCCGGGAGCGAAGCGCGCCCGCTTGAAGAGGCGGGCGCGGTAGAGCTTCCCCCAGCTGACTATGTACTCTACCGAGTTTCCATTAGGGTTGCGGTAGACGCTGTCCCAGTAGCCGCGCTCGTTCAGGCGGCGTACAGGGTCACAGACCGTCCTCAGGGCTTTGCCGTCGGCATCGACGTACGTCATGCCGCCCACAGCCATATCCAAGCCCTCGTCCATGGCATCGGCAAGCAGCCCGATCTCCTCAGGCCCAAGGTAGTCATCGGAGTCGAGGAAGAAGATGTACTCGCCCGTAGCCGCGTCGAGTCCGGTGTTGCGCGCGGCGGAGAGGCCTTGGTTGCTCTGGTCAATCAAGATCAGAGACTCGTGACTCCTTTGGTAATCGCGGAGCACCTGCAGCGTATCATCCGTTGAGCCGTCGTTGACTACGATGACCTCGAGGTCGCCGTACGTCTGCGCATACACCGAGTCAAGGCACTTGACAACGGTCGAGGCAACGTTGTAAGACGGCACGATGACAGAAACCGTGGATTTGCTCATGATCGTCTCTCAGAACTCTTTCCAACCAACCGTTTAATCTCGGATCCAATCCTCCAAGGCAACATGCTTGCGTCAAGCGCCGCATACCTGTTGCCAAGCAAAAGCCGGAGTCGTAGTGCGTCCACCTTAGCAAGTAATCCGAGACCACAATGCTTCGAGGCAAACCCCACGATATGCTCGCTCCGAGCTAGAGCATATGAGATCCGGCGAGCTGTGAAATTAAGACTGCGGTTGTACCGAATACCCAAAAGAGCGCATGAGGTATATGAAAGAAAGTAGCGCGCCCAGCCCTCGAGCGGCATACCGCGCCCTTCCATGAACGCAACGACCTCCTCCTCGACGTAGCACGCCTGGGCAAAATAATCAGGGTTATAGCCAGCATTCGTGGTAGACGCAGGATTCGGGCGGTAGAAATAAAGCGGCTCGTTGATAAGCCAATAGGACTTCGCACTGCTCATGACCTCAAGGCTCTGCAACCTGTCCTCCGCCATGAGGAGGCGGGGTCTGCTCTTTTCTCCTTTGCTGTAAAGCGTTCTTCTGAACGCTTTACACCAAAGGCTATTTAGGGAGTAGCCTTTGGTGTATAAATCCCAAACCGAGTATTCCTCAACGGGTCCGCCCCCACCGAGTGCAGAGAAGTCAAACATAAGCGAAAGCTCGCGCTCGGACGAACTCGCATTGAAGAGCACGATGTCGGCACCAGCCTCGAAAGCACGCCTGACCTTCGTCAGCGCAGAAGGGTCGCGCAGACCGTCGTCAGCATCTACGCAGAGAATGACCTCGCCGCTCGCGGTGTCGAACGCCGCCTGACGCGCGGCATAGGGTCCGCCATTCGCGGTGCGTCTCAACGTGCACGACGGCAGCGCGGCACACACGTCCTCGTCGATAACGAGGGGCTCCTCCGAGCCGTCGTCCACGATGACGACCTCGAAGTCACGGCAATCCTGCGCCGCGATGGAACCGAGGCACTCTCCGATATAGCGCTGCGCATTATACGCAGCAATGCAGATAGAGAAGAAGTGCCGCGTCAAGCCGCATCGACCTCCTGCGAACCCCCGCCACGTTTGAGCAACCTTCGCTGAGACCCGTATTGAATCAGGCAGCTCACCAGCCAAGAGAAAAGGAGCACGTAGGCGAGCTTCATTATTGCATCAGTGAAGTAACCGCGGATGAACAGGAGGAGAAACACGGCCAGGACGGCAGAAACCCAAACGTAAACGACACGTTCCCCCTTTCCAGCCTCGTTGAGACGGCTCTGGCACCAGGCGAGAAGGGCGCCAACCAAAAATGAGCCTACGATTCCAAACCAACCAAAGTTATAGAAGAACTCGCCGAGCATCGAGCCGCCGAGGAAGGCCGAGCCGCTCATTGCAGTCGTGAACTGGGTCGCTGCCTTCAGGAGGAGAAATCGGCTCACGAGCATGGGGACGACAGAGAGGATACCCGCGACATAGGTCGCGCCCATACCGTAAGAGAGAACGGACGGCACGTTGGTCATGCTCGTCACAAGGGTCGAGAAAGCGCTGCCGAACTCGCCTAAGCTGTCCCATGCCACATCGAAGAATGAGGCTTTCGCCAAATAGGATGAAAGGGCCTCGAAAGAGAAACCAGTCGTCCTGAGCTCGCCGAAAGCGTCGACGAGGAACAAGAGGCAAACGCAAACGACAACCATGCCGACAGCCCTGCCGGGAGACAGTCTCTTCAGGTAACAGAAGTAGACCAAGCACCAGACCGCTAGGAAGCAAACAGAGTACTGCCTGCTTCCCGTGGCCATAAGCACGACGTTAATGGCGACAACCGCCCAAAAAAGCGCAGTCCCCTTACGCTCCCTACCAATGACCAGCAGCATCAGCAAAAGGCCAGCTTCAAAGAAGAAAGAGAGCGCCTGGATGGGCGCTGGGATGACCAGCGAGTAGACACCACGGTAGGCATCCGAAGCAGCGCCCATCATCTTGGATCCGTTCACGTATAGCCAGAATGGCAGGCCAACGAAGATAAGAGATTTAGCGAGAGCCTTATGCTTGGCAACATGCCCAGCGACACCGCTCACTGGCTTGTTGCTCGGCGTCTTTTGAAGCAGCAGCGCTCCCGCAGCGACGAGCGTCTGAGAGTAGAGGTAGAAGCGGAACGCGCTCTCGATTATCGCTGGCGAGCCATACCATCTGAAATCAAGGTTCAGGACGTCATCGGTCCCGTATCCCGCAGCGATGCAGGCAATCTGCCCGCAGTTGAAAATCCAGTTAGCGACCAAGAAGAGAATGACGAAGGGCTGTCGGCTCGGGAATGCGAGCGCCGCTACGACGAAGAGCGCCAGCTGCGCAAGCGAAACGAAGCACATAAGACCGTAATCGTCGAAGCAAGGCACACAGACGATACCAAGCGCCTGGAGCACCAAGACTACTGTGCAGAGCACTCTGTAGACGGTTATATCGGGCTTTGCGCCCCGCGCAAAGAGCCCGCTCATGCAGACGCCCCACTCAGATACAGATTCTCGAACTCTCCAGCAGCGATGTCAATGTCATAGCCGGCAGTGCAAAGTACCGCAGAACCGTCGTACCGACCGCCCTCCGCCGCGGCGCGAATTGCCTCGCCCCATACGCCCGCACCCTCGGTAATGTCGAGAAACGCGGTACGCCCACAGATATCCGCCATGCGGCTGATTTCCGCGGCAAGGACCATGGGGAGCCCGCTCGCTTGCGCCTCCACGCACGAAACGGGCAGCCCCTCGAAGATTGACGGCATACAAAACACGTCCATCGCGGAGTAGTGCGAGGCGGTATCTTCCTGTATGCCAACGAAATGCACGTGCTGGGAAACGCCCAGGGAGTCGGCCTTGCCCGAGACCTCTTCGCGCAAGGGGCCGTCGCCCAAGAGGAGCGCATCGACCTGCACCCCCTCTGAGCGGAGCTTGGAAACCACATCCACGAGGAACCCCTGATTCTTCTCGGGCACGAAGCGCCCGACGTGGCCGACGACCAGGGCATCGCGGGCAATGCCGTAGCGCTGGCGCACATCGGCTCGCGCCACGGGATCGAAGGCGAACGCGCCCAGGTCTATGGCATTCGGACGGACGACGCACGCGTCTAGCGCCCTGGGGCAGCGCCCGTACAGGTACGTCGCAGCCACGTCAGAGCACGCGGCAAACGCATTCGCGAAGGTATCGAGACGCGGCGCATTAAAGGCATCCGTCACGTCCTTCACCGGATTGTTCGCCCATCCCTTCTGGGAGTTGTGCGAATGCAGGATACGCACGGGCACGCCCGCGCGCTTAGCCGCGCGCATGAGCCCGAAGAACCCGTCGCAGCCCGAGCGGTGCTCGTGCACCGCTCGGATCTCAGGGTGCTCAGCGAAGAAGCCCCGGTAGTATCTGCCGGACCTTACAGGGTGTCTGTCGGGGTCGACGCACCTGAAGATGCGCCCGCCCATGGCCTCTATCTCCTTGTCGAACACGCACTCGAAGGACACGCGGTACATGAAATCGAACTGCACCTTGTCCTTGTCGATGGCCCGATACAGATTCATGAGGAAGTGCTCTATGCCGCCATGCCCCATGGAGGGCAGCGCCTGCAGTACGCGTATAGGTTGTCCGCTCGTCATCAAGCCGCCTTACTCAACCGTATAGTCTTGCTTATCCTTATGCCGCCTGTAGTACTCCTCCAGCGTGCAGAGCTGGCGAGCAGGCGCCCCCCCCCAGACGGTTTTCGGGGGAACCTTGCCCTTCACTACTGCGCCGGCGCCGATGATCGCATCGTCGCCAATCTCGGTCCCAGGCAGGATGACGGCGCGGGCACCGACAAACACGTTGTCGCCGATGGTGATGGGCTTGAGGAACTTATACTTCACGTTCTCGGGGTTCTCCTCGAACGCGTTGATCGCGTTGCGGATGGAGTAGTCATGCGTAAGCAGGATCACGTCGCGCGAGAGCGTGACGGCGCGACCAATCCTGATGAGCGAGTAGCGCTCGCTGCTGTCAAACCATACCGACTGATGGATGAATCCGTGCTCGTCGTAGTCGGCGATGTCCATGCCACACTTCTGAAGGTATCTGGTGTACTTATGCATGTAACGGTCGGTGAAAAACGGCGCCTCCAGGAACAGGATGTTCCTGTGAAGCACGCGCGCTATCGACCAAAGGGGGCTCTGCATCATAGCGGCAGCCTTTCTCTCAGTTCTTGGGCGGCGCCCTCGTATCCCTTTACGACGCGGGAGCCCCCGCGCCGCACGGTCTCGGCGCACCCGCCCGTGTCGTAGGTCACTACAGGCGTCCCGCACGCCTCGGCCTCGAGGTTCACGGTGGGGTAGTTGTCTTCAGTCGTGGGGTTGAAGAAGACGTCCGCCGCCGTATAGATTGCGGCGAGCTGCTCGCGCGAATCTGTACGCTGAATACCGATGACGCATTCTGGGAGCCGCCCAATCTGCTTCCTAGAAAGCCCCACGAGCACGATCGCGTATTTCTCACTGTCGAGCTCGCCTGCTAAACGTATGAAATCGCCGAGTCCCTTTCGCTCGGTCCAAGGGCTCGCGACGCCCAGGATCATGAGGCGGTTGCCAATGCCGTAACGCTCGCGGAAGTCACTCGGCATGGGCTTGAAAACGTTTGTGTCGATAGTGTTGTGACGCAATTCGACAGGATAGCCCTTGAGGAAGCTCTCCCCCACCAGGTCGGCAAGCCACTGCGACGGCGTTATAAGCTTCATGCGTTCTGTCGGCATCAGGGTAAAGACGCGCTTTTTTGAGTCGAAATTCCAAGCGCAGGATGCTTTGGAGAACGTTTTGGGATAGGTATGTATTTGCGAGCAGGGTTTCGAGTACGCGCAGTGGTCCTTCCACTGCGCGCACTTCACATATGTGAAGTGCGCGCAGTGGCCCGTAAACGCCCAGCAATCGTGCAGGGTCCACTCGACCTTGCACTCGTGGTTCGCGAGCCAATTGAACAGCATCTCAACGTTGACGTAATAGCCGTGCAGGTTGTGCAGGTGAACCACATCGGGCTGAATCTCGTCAAGACGGGCAAGAAGACGACTCGTAGCAGTCTTACTATGAAAGCCAGCCTTACCGTCCATGCGAGTCTGAAGCACATCGAGTTTAACCTCCACATCAGAGGCGAACTTCATTTCGTTCGGCTTTTCCGCCTCACGACCTCGGCCCCAGAATGCAAAAGATTCTTCACCGGCCGCAAGGAGCTCTCGATGTTCCTTCATCATAATGCCACCGGTAGAGCCGTTCGGCACGGTGTTTATGTGGACGTAAACCGTCACTAGAGGCTCTTCCTCCACACCATCTTGTCCACGACACCGGTGTAGCTCTGGATGATCTTGGCCACCTTGGTGGACACGGTCTCGTCGGCGTAGTCGGGCACGGGCGCCTCGGGCAGCGACCCCTCCGCGTCGAGCTCGACGGCCGTGTGGACCGCCTGCAGCAGGCCCTTCTCCGAGATGCCGGCGAGCGTGAAGCACGCCTTGTCCAGGGCCTCGGGGCGCTCGGTCGATGTGCGGATGCACACGGCCGGGAACGGGCGGCCGACGCTGGCGAAGAAGCTGGACTCCTCGGGCAGCGTGCCGGAGTCCGACACCACCGCGAATGCGTTCATCTGCAGGCAGTTGTAGTCGTGGAAGCCCATGGGCTCGTGCATGCGCACGCGCGGGTCCAGCTGGAAGCCGGTGGCCTCCAGGCGCTTGCGGGAGCGCGGGTGGCAGGAGTACAGGATCGGCATGTCGTATTTCTCGGCCAACGCGTTGATCGCGGTGAACAGGCTCGTGAAGTTCGCCTCGGTGTCGATGTTCTCCTCGCGGTGGGCGGAGAGAAGCATGTAGCGCTTGGGCTCCAGGCCGAGCTCCGAGAGGATATCGGACGCCTCGATCTTGTCCAGGTTGGCGCGCAGGACCTCGGCCATGGGCGAGCCAGTGACGTAGGTGCGCTCGGGTGCGCAGCCGGTATCCTTGAGGTAGCGGCGGGCGTGCTCGGAGTAGGCTAGGTTGACGTCGGAGATCACGTCGACGATGCGTCGGTTGGTCTCCTCGGGCAGGCACTCGTCCTTGCAGCGGTTGCCCGCCTCCATGTGGAAGATGGGGATGTGGAGCCTCTTGGCCGCGATGGCGGACAGACAGCTGTTGGTGTCGCCCAGGATCAGCAGCGCTTCGGGCTTCACCTGGACCATGAGCTTGTAGCTCGCAGCGATGATGTTGCCCACGGTCTCGCCCAGGTCGGCTCCCACGGCGTCCAGGTAGACGTCCGGGTCGTCCAGCGACAGGTCGCGGAAGAAGATGCCGTTGAGCGTGTAGTCGTAGTTCTGCCCGGTGTGCGCCAACAGGCAGTCGAAGTGGCGGCGGCACTTCTTGATGACCTCGGACAGGCGGATGACCTCGGGGCGCGTGCCCACGATGATCAGCAGTTTCAGGCGGCCGTCGTCCTCGAATGCGATATCGGAATAGTCCTTGCCCATGCGGCTAGACCTCCTCGTAGTAGGTGTCGGGGTTCTCGGGGTCAAATGGCTCGTTGGCCCACATGACCGTCACGAGGTCCTCGGTGTCAGACAGGTTGGTGATGGAGTGCGTGTAGCCGGGGATCATCTCCACGGCGCGCATGTCGGAACCCGAGACGATGTACTCGTCGACGGGGAATGGGTTTCCATCGGAGTCCTCCCCCACCTTCCTCAGCTTGATGGACGCGGTGCCGGAGACCACCAGGAACCTCTCCCACTTGCTCATGTGCCAGTGGTTGCCCTTGGTGATGCCGGGCCTCGAGACGTTGATGGAGACCTGCCCGCGCTCCGGCGTGCGCAGGAACTCGGTGAACGAGCCACGATCGTCCACATTGGGCTTGAGGCCGTAGGCGAAGCGCCCCGGCTCGTAGTAGGACAGGAACGTGCTCCAGAGCTTCTTGGAGAAGGACCCCTCCGAAAGGTCGGGGACGGCAAGCGTCTCGCGGCTGTCGCGGAAGCAGCCCAGCAGGTAGACGATCTCGCCCAGGGGCTTCACGTCGGTGTCGGGGACGTAGCAGAAATCATCACCATCGACGCGCTCCAGCCCCTCGTAGCCGCAGCGGTGTTCCTGACCCAGCAGAGCGCCCAGCATCTCGTCGACCAGGTCGTCGATATAGAGGAGCTCGAGCTCCACTGAGGGGTCGTTCACGGTGTAAGGGCGACCGTTAGCGATGGCGTCGCAGAAGGTCGCCACGGCGGAGTTATAGCGCGGGCGGCACCACTTGCCGTAGAGATTGGGGAAGCGGTAGATGAGCACGGGCGCCCCCGCACGCTCCGAATACTCGCGGAACAGGCCCTCCCCCGCGAGCTTCGACTCGCCGTAGACAGAGCCCTCGAAGCGGCCCGACAGGCTCGCCTGCGCGGAGCTGGAGAGCATGACGGGGCATTTGTT
>ERZ1034897.301-NODE-301-length-26673-cov-10.717109_pt1 | contig 26673 bp, 33 predicted proteins | sample MGYA00520629_ERZ1034897 | MGnify/ENA primary metagenome ERZ1034897 (study PRJEB33766, sample SAMN09781789) | gut metagenome | biome: gut microbiome | host: Homo sapiens | place: Madagascar | study: EMG produced TPA metagenomics assembly of the PRJNA485056 data...
TAATAATATATATAAAAGATTATGCAATAAACATTGTCAAGAGATATCACAAAAGGGGTTTATAGATATGTCAGGGATAGATAAGCAAACTCTGTATAATTGGAAGGCGCCAAGCTCCTCAAGTTTCGACTTGCAAGAAAAAATCATGGAAGACAACGAAGAAAGCCTATTTTCACTCATGAAAGACCGACGAAACAACCCGATGAAGATACTTCCAAAACTGAACAAGGTTCACGGCTGGAGTATGCCGGGGGCAAGAGACAGAGCCGACACAAAGCAATCCTTGACGGCTGCCGATCTTCCACAGTTAGGCAATAGTACGCAAGATATAGCGCAGATAGAAGCAAAAACACAAGATATAGTGATTGATAGTGTAAAAACAGAGTGTACTTAGTTTTTACATTCAGATTTTCGGCTTTATTTGTGCAATTTGACGATGAAAAAACGGCAGTGGATCAGCTCCAACAGATCAGTAGGCAGGGGGGTGGGGGTTAGACAGGACCCGGAAAACGCCCCTACTAAGCACCCCAAACATTTTTCAAAACAAAAAGCCTATTATATATAATAAATATATAAACACATTACACATACACATATAATAATTAAATTATATAAACGTAATGCATATATAAATATTATATAAAGGCTTTGTGGATAACTGATATATAGATTTTTGATAAATAGAATTTTGATTTCTAAAAATTTTTCAAAAAATAAAAAAGGCCGTGATCGAAAGGAAGGAGATTGCACATGAAGTGGTTTTTAAGGAAGAAGAAAGAAAAAGAAACACCTGTAATTCGCAGAGAGTTTGAATCTCGGACAGATGTTACACACGCAGAGATTATTTCTAAAGGCATCCGATATAGCACAAAGGATTCTGAACAGGTTATTAGTTGGGAAGATTCATACTCTGACGGCTTTGCGTTGTTCAGAACAAAAAACGGAAGATGGTTTCGGTGCAATAGAGATATTGACAATCACACATGGTTCAACTTAGATTCTGGTAAATATATTTGCCAGACGAATGTTAAATACTCAAATATTATTCATGTAAATGAAGATTATGCAAAAATGACAATCGGTGAGCATGACGTTCAGAAGTATATGGAACTGTGGGGAGACGAGGTGGAAGAAGCATGATTAAAATAATTGAACGTGGGAAATATGAACAGATTAGATGCAATGGATGCAATGCGCTTTTAAGGTTTAATTGGGCGGATGTTTCTGATCGCTGGACGATTAAATGTCCTTGCTGTCAAGATGATATTTCTGTTCGTAGCAAACTATATGGAGAAGAAGCATGATAACGTATCGAGACATACACCGGCTCCGCTCTACGGGATATAAGGTTTACAGAATCACGGATCGCATTTACCTTGTTTCTTTGTATTCAAGACAGGAATATGACGGAAACCCGGTATCAACGATTGCAAAGTGGATTTTATCTCATGTGTATGTGATACGGATAGTTAAGAGGTGGATTTAATGAGTGGATGCGGAGTAATAACAAGAACTGTAACAGATAACGTCAATCATCCGTCGCATTATGAGACAGGGAACTTTGAATGCATCGACGTAATGATCGAAACACAAGGAAAAGAAGCTGTGATGGATTTCTGTATATGCAATGCATTTAAGTACATATACAGGCATAACAACAAAAACGGCATCGAAGATATCAAAAAGGCTAAGTGGTATCTGGATAAATATATTGAGTTGTCAGAAAAATAAAAAAGCCGCTAATTTGCGACTTAATTATTTTCAACATAAGATTTCAGAATGTATATCACTAGATTAGAAAAAGATCGACCTTGATTTTTTGCGATTGTCTCCAAATTTTTTCGCAATTCACTTGGAACACGGACTGATATTTGAGCATCATTTTGTTTTTTAGCCATATATTAGCACCTCCATAAACACAATATAGCATAAATAAAAAAACATTGCAATACAAAGCATTACATTGTATTACTTTGCATTACAAAGCATTACAAAGTATTGCAAAGCATTACATTTTGTGGTATAATACCCATATCAATTAAAGATAAGGGGTGTGTATTTATGATTATAGGCTATGCGAGAGTGTCAACCAGGGAACAGAACCTTGCAAGACAGTTAGAAGCACTGAAAAATGCCGGATGTGAAAAGATTTATACAGACAAATTGTCTGGCAAGGACTTTGAGCGACCTGATTATCAGACTATGATTTCCGATTTAACAAGCGACGATGTTCTAATCATCCTGTCTATCGACCGGCTCGGCAGAAACTATGATGAAATCATGGATGAATGGCGAAGAATCACTAAGACGATTAAAGCAGACATTAAGGTTCTCGATATGCCGTTGCTTGACACGACTATTGGAAGAACCGGAGACTTGACAGACACATTTATCGCTGATTTGGTATTGCAGATTCTTTCGTATGTTGCGAATCTTGAAAGAGAACATATCAGAGAGAGACAGGCAGAAGGAATCGCTATCGCAAAGAAAGAAGGCAAATACAAAGGCGGTACAAAGAAAACTGTAGATAGTGAATTGCTTGATAGCAATTTGATTCTTTACCGGTCCGGAAAGATCACCAAGTCTGCATTCGCAAAGAACATCGGTGTATCAAGACCGACTTTAGACAGAATTTTGTCAGAACACGCTGCATAAGCGTTTTATGCTCTATCGCCAAAAGGTAAGGCACAGGACTTTGATTCCTGCATTTGTTGGTTCGAATCCAACTAGGGCAGTTTGGATTCTTAATGTTTTTCATTTTGGGATCCTCCTTTCGTAACCCACTAGCGGAACGCTGATTAAAGAGCCGTCACAAGGCTCGGTGGGGTTCGCCGGTTGAATACCGGCACGTATAAACCCCTTTTATACCATGGGGAACACACATTTCTACTTCGCGCATTTTTGCCTCCCCAAGAGGATGCGCGCACGAAGCATAGATCAATGGCAGATTATACGGTTTTACACACCCCACGTTTTCCCGTAAATTCCGGTTCGATTCCGGGTGCTTCGTATCTCACAACCTGCATACCCACGAATACGTTTTGACGCAACAAACTATTTTTTATCGGGTTGTGAGTGTAATATCTTGTCTGATTCTATGTCACTGATTCGCGGTGCGTGACTAACGAACAGTCTTGGATTTTGCGCGGTGTTCACGCGTGCGCCACACAATTTCGACTAGCCAGCGGCGAAAAAAGTCGCTTCGACATGTAGTGTAATTGGCAAGCACAGTTCACGTATTGTGGCACAAGTGGAGTTCGAATCTTCCGTGTCGATTCCCTTGCAAAGGGACATTTTTTGTTTCTCCTGAAAGTGAAATTCAACTATATATCTTTGCGGAGATATATGCCGTGACAGGCGGTGCTTTGCCGATATGGGATAATGGTATTCCAATGGCTTGCTAAGCCATCCAACAGAAATGTTGTTCGTGTTCGATTCACGATGTCGGCGTTTTCACATGTAAACAGAAAAGGGAAATAAGTTGTTGGTTATCTGTGTTTCTCTAAAACCATCTACATGTGAGTTGATGCGTGGCGGAATAGGTAAACGCAAGCAAAGAAGCAAATTGGCAGCATACTTGCCGAGTATTAGGCAGGATTCGTCTGTAAATAGCAACAAGTAGCTTTCAGAGTTCAATCATGTGTGGTGCAAATCCACACCGCATCAAGAGGTCGGGTCATTCTCGAATAGGCAGGCGTTGCGGTATTCCCTGCCGAATCAATAAAATGCTTGTGTGGTTGGTTTTAACTCGAATATGAAAAGAGTTGGAATCGGTCACACAAGAAATCGCACATTGTAGCATATCTCAATGGCAGAGTGGCGTGCGCACAGAAAACAACGATGAAAGCCGGATGGTGGTTCGAATCCACCTGCTACACTTAACAGCAAACTAGCTTGACGAAGCGAAAAGCACTTCCGCTGTGCCTGTTTGCTGGATTTATTGTTTCAGCGGAATGATATCGAGCGGAGGTATTGATTATGGCAAAAGTAACAGTAAGAAAAGATAAAAATTTTACAGTTATAAGCAATGATATTTTCAAGGATACTAGATTATCTTTTAAGGCAAAGGGACTTCTTACAACAATGTTGAGTTGCCCTAAAAATTGGAACTATACGATTGAGGGATTGTCTAAGCTATCAACAGACGGAAAAGCAAGCATAAGAAGCGCACTAAACGAATTAGAAGAGTATGATTATTTGGAAAGAAAACAGTTAAGGAACGAAAAAGGTGCATTTACAGACACGGAATACATAGTGTATGAGCAACCGATGTCCGATTTTCGGAAAACGGATAAACCGACATCGGATAAACGCACACAATTAAATAATAATATATTAAATACTTATGAATTATATACTAATTATGCTTTTTCTAAAGAAAAAGGAACATTATGCTTTTCTGACGAAAAGGCTGTCGGACAAAGCAATGTTAAATATCGAATTGATGATGTTCCGAACCTTGTTAGTCGATATGCAGAACCGAACACGCTAGGGAGCCAAATAATCGACCTTAGAAACATTATTCAATATTTTATCAGCAGATACGAAGAAGAATCGGATATAAGGCATATAGACATATCAGAAAGTGCAATTAAGAGTATCGTCGATACATATTTCCATCCGACCGGTAAAGTGGTTGATTGTGAAGCAGAAGATTATATGTGGATGATAGATGATTACTTCGCAACCGACTACAAAATGAATGGCAAACGAGTGGTTAAGAGCTTGCAGCATTTCTTTTCCGGGAAGATCAGAGAAAATATTTACATGAAACGAATATAAGCGATGGAAAGGGGGAACTATAAATGATTGGAAGTATAATAGGCTTGGTAAAATCTATAATTTTGATAGTTTTGTCGTTTTTTAGTTGTTTAGAGCTTGGGTATTTCTTTATTAGGGATGAATCAGATGGCGCAACAATACGTGATGGATTGTCTGCTTGCATTTTTATTTTACTGATAATTTTAGTGATTGTGAGTTGAGTTTTTTAGGAGAGTGGAAGAAATGAACGGAATTGAAATAATAGAAAACATTGCCAAAGACATAAGGGATAGAGAAGATAAAGAAATGGCTTTGGCGTTTACGAATGTTATAGGTACGTTGCTATTGACTAATGGAGTTGCGGTAGAAACTTCAAAATATGAGCTTGGTAACGAAGAAACACAAGATAAAAGCAAATACATGATTGAAAAAAGATATGGGATCACTATTGATGGACTTGATTTCACGGAGCATGATAAAGATGTCGCAGATAAATTGAAGTACGAAATTATGTATCTTAACAGGTTCACACTTGAATTACAGAACAGAATCGACAAGTTGAAAGCCGATTTAAAAGAAGCGAGAGAAACCAATGGCGTAGTCCTTCCGGCTGAACCGTTGGATGTTGTAAAAATCCTTGCGACAGAAACGATGCATTACACGAACAAATTTACAGGTTTGGAAACAGAATGCAGAAAATACGAAATTAAAGACTTGGAGCAAATCGCGGAACATTTGCGGATTTACTGTGAGTGGAACAAAGAGGATGAATAAATACCGGCATTTTGAATATAGCGGATGTCCGGGAACAATGGATATCAATTATTGCCCTATGTGTGGTTGTGCTGATGATTACCCAGAAGCTAGACACGATGGCGAAGATGTAATAATTGTTGATAAAAGTGATTGCGACATGGAACCTTGCTTTGCTAAGGCGCATGTAGAGTTGAAAGAATGGCTTTTGAAATTTAATGGTGGATATTAAGGCGGTGGAATGATGGAAAAGGATTGTTCAATCTGTAAATATTGCGATATAGATTATGATTTTGACGAAGAAGAGGGCGAAGAATATCCGGTTTATGAGTGTCAGAAAGGAAATGATACATCACTTGATTACGAATGCAAGGATTTTGAAAAATATAAGCCAGAAAAGTATGTTGAAAAATATACGAAGTGTGATAAATGTAAACACTTCAATGAATGTAAAGAATTTTTGGTTGAATGCACAGAATCTTTGGATAAATTCAGACATTATACAAAAGGAATGGGGCATATTTGCAAAATTGATTTATAAGCGAGGGATTCATATGAAACATGAAAAAGAATGGCACACTTGCGATAGATGTGGCAAGGAAATAATAAAATACGACAAAAATCGCGTACATATAAAGACGCAAGAAATCGATCCTTTGAACGAGGACAAAATATATACTGCAAAGGATTTAGCAAAACAAACACTTCCTATGCTGGTATGGGAAGAAGAATGCGAATATGATTTATGCCCTAAGTGCAGGAAAGAATTTGAGAGGTTTATGAAGAATGAAACTGATAGTCGGAAATAGCGTATATGAAATGACGGCAGAGCAATTAAAAGGTGTTTTACATGTTGCAAGTAAACAGGTTTCGTTTGGAATATACGCTGTGAAGAAAGACGGAATTTGTGAATTGCGCAAAGATCGCTTTGATACAAAATTCAAACTGCAACAGGCGGTAAAGAAATACGCCGGAAATGGATTTAAGGTATATTACAATCCAAAATAAAAAATGGAATTAAATTGCTGATTATCAGCGGAAAGGGATATATTATGAAAAAATTATTTGTAAGCGTACCAATGAAAGGCAGAACAGAGGAAGAAATCAAAGCAAGTATTCAGAAGATGAAGAAAATTGCAGAAATTTACGAGGGTGAGGAATTAGAACTTATCGACAGCTACATTGAGGACAATCCACCTAAAGACAACAAAGAAGCTGTATGGTATTTAGGCGAGAGCCTTAAAAAACTGGCACAGGCTGATGTATTTATTGGAATAAACGATGCGTGGGATTGGAACGGATGCCAGATTGAATGCGATGTTGCTTCAAGATATGGGATTAAAATGTATACAATTCCAGCAATTTATGTAATTGATAACTATAATGCACTTTTGCGTAAATCACATCAGTCTTGCAATGACGCAATGCCAACATTTTAATAAAAGTATTACCGGCTAACAACAGAAGTTAGTTGCTACCCTAGAAAAATTATAGGCAGAGATTTCTTTTCGGCATCTCTGCTTGAATGAGCGGAGGTGCTTTTTTCTATGGCATCAAAAGAGCTGATTAACACAGTAAATCAATATGACAATTTTATAAAGACACATTTGGTCGATGAATCTGTAATATCTGCTTACGTGGAAGCCTGTAAGGTGGCTATAAATGGCGAAAAGGATATTGACTATGGGTTACAACTCACGAAGCGGTCTAAGGGAATTATAGAGCAATTCTGTATGAAAAAGACAGGTGGAACTATATGGGATTTAGAGAAGTATGCATTTGAACATGAAGTAAATTATGAGTTAGTAGATCAGTATTACAACACGTTACTTCTTGAAGCACCGCATTTTTTTCACAGTTATCTTCTTTATCTCGAAAAAGACAGAGAGGAAAGCGAGCGTTTTTATCAACCAAAAATGAAACAACTTAACAAGCATGGACTTATACAATCTATGCAAGACTTAGAAGATGATAAATACAACAGGCTTTGCATATCTATGCCACCAGGAACCCAAAAGACAACCTTGGAGAAATTTTTCTGTTCGTGGATAATTGGAAAGCACCCTAAAGATTATAGTCTTTTCTTTTCCCACAGTAACGAGATTACAGGAAAATTCTATAAGGGAGTTCTTGATATAACAACAGACGATAAAGAGTATAAGTGGAATGTTATATTTCCTGATCTTCCGTTGCAAAGCACAAATGCGCAAGCGCAAGAAGCAAATTTCGGAAAATATAAAGCGTTTTCGAGCATTCAATGTTCATCCATAGGAGCTAAAAATGCCGGTAAGGTAAGAACTAACCGTTATTTATATTGCGATGACCTTATAGGTTCGATTGAAGAAGCACTTAACCCGGCAATTCTTGATAAGATATGGAGAATTTACGGAGTTGATCTGAAGCAAAGAAAACTTAACGAACAGGTCAAAGAAGTTATCATAATGACAAGGTGGAGTACGAAAGATATTATCGGACACATAATTGAACTTTATGGAAACGACCCAAAACTGAAAATAATTTCGATTCCTGACATCGACCCACAGACCGGAAAAAGTAATTTTGATTATGAGTATAACGGAATGTCGGTAGAGTTCTTTGCAGACCAAGCACTTACAATGGATGATGTATCGTATCGTTGTTTATATAAACAAGACCCAATTGAACGTGAAGGATTGCTTTACCCTGAAAACAAGATAATGAGATATAAAGAACTTCCAAACACGAAAATTAAAAGAATTACGGGTCAGTGCGATACTAAGTCACGCGGAACCGACTTATATGTATTTCCTTGCTTGGTTGAATTTGAGGGGTACGAAGGAATTTATTATTGCACAGATACTATATGCAATGATTCGGCAGATTATGAAAAACAATATGAAGATTCTGCAAATTTAATTGTTGATAATGAAATGCATGATTGCGACTTTGAATCAAACCAAGGCGGAGATAGAGTTGCGAACGAAGTGAGAAAGCGCGTAGAAGAAAAAGGATGGTTATGCAATATATCAGACACAGCAACAGAGACAAACAAGGAAGCGCGAATATTTCAATGCTCCGGCTGGGTTTTGCAACATATTGTATTTAAAGATAGTAGCCTGTATGACCCAAAAAGCGATTATGGGACAATGATGGGATGGCTACTTAGATATTCTGTGTCTGGAAAAAATTTGCACGATGATGTACCGGATGTTTTCTCAAACTTTGCGTTGAGAATGAAGACCGGAGGAAGAACGAGAGAAGCAAAAATTATTTCAAGTCCAATATAAAGGAGTGGTGTTTAGTGACAACAGCAAAATATCTATCACAGATTAAAGAATTTGACATTAAAATCGACCGGAAGATTGCAGAAAAAAATAGGCTACGTGAAATTGCGACATCTACAGGCGGTGCTGGTGATGGGGAGAGAGTGCAGACTTCTATTAAGCGTGACAAGTTGGGAGATACGGTTGCGAAGATTATTGACACAGAGAAAGAAATCGACCATTTGATTGACATTTACGTGTCAAAAAAACAGGAGATTATTAAGCAGATCGACCAGATGGAAGATATGGAACAATACGAGATACTGCATCTATACTTTGTGGACGGATATAATATCAAAGAGTGTGCAAAATTTAAGGATTGTAGCACGCGAAAAGTTGATTTACTCAAATCAAAGGCGATGAAAACATTCGAGAAAATGTTTGGAAAATTATATTATGCGTAAGTTTGCGTACATTTGCGTTATTTTGCGTATGTTTGCATATTGTTTCGCTACCTAACATATAGTATAGTTAAACTGCAAATGTTGTCTAAAGACATTTCAATTTCTTTCATAGAAAAATCCTCGGAAAAGCATCGTGGCGCTATCACGGTGCTTTTTTAATGCAATTTTTTAGGAGCATAGGATGAAAAGTAAAACAATATACTGTCCGAGATGCAAGCGAAAAGTAGGCATCTATGATGGACGGTCAACATTCACAATGACATACAGTTGCAGGAAATGTGGGAAAAGAATTTCTTTCAATCCGGCAGACAACGAGATAAAGATAAAAGACAGACCGCAGCGAGAAGTTTCAAGCGGAGTAATGATTATTTAGGTGGTATCTATGCAGACAATAGGCAGAATAAATATTACAACGGACGTTCCTTATATCGACGAAACAAACGTTGTAGACGTTTTACGTAAGGCATATATCCAACATACGGTAAATGCTAACAGAATTGAATATTTGCTTCGATATGATGCCGGAGAGCAACCACTTAAAAGAATCAAAACTGTAAGATCAGACATTGATTGCCAATGCGTAGACAATGTGGCAAACGAGATCACGGAGTTTTGGAACTCTTATATGTTTGGCACACCGATCAACTACGTTCAGACAGCAAATAATGACGATGAAGAAATCTCCGAAGCTGTCAAAGAATTAAACAGACAGTTGGTACTTGCCGGAATCAGTAGCAAAACAACCGAAATCGGAGGATATGTGACTATCGGTGCTGTCGATTATGTTTACATAGATATCAATGAGCAATACAAGCCCGGCAAGAGTTTTATTTCTTATAATGTGCTTGACCCTACAACGTCATTTGTTGTGAAGTCAAGCCATTATCCGGATAAGCGTCCGATGATGGGCGTTACATACCGACACGATATGGAAACAGGTAATAATTACTTTACCTGTATTACAGATGATAAGCGATATGAAATCATAAATCTTCATAAAATCATAAATGGGGATGTAAAACAGGATGAAGTATGGAAGCACGCAGAAAGAAGCGGTGAAAAGAACCCATACGGAATTATCAATATTGTCGAGTGGTACCGGTCCCATGATCGAATGGGTGTGTGGGAGAGACAGATATCCGAAATGGATAACTTGAATCTTTTAATATCAGACTTCACAAACGACGTAGATCAGAATACGCAAGCTATATGGCACGGAAACGATATCGAATTTCCAAGTGAAAAAATTAAACTTGAAGATGGAACAGAAAAAGAAGTAACCAAAAAACCAGAATCCGGTGAATGGGTGCTCACATATACATCAAAAGATGGTTCTAAGCCGTCCATCAGTCCACTTGCGGTTAATTATGATTATCCGGGAATGCTTAACAACATTCTGTATCGTAGACAGTTGATATTGCAAAAATGCAATGTTCCACAGCGAAATGATAACAGCGGTGGTAGTACAGGCGTTGCGATGTCGGATGCCACAGGTTGGAGCCAAGCGGAAACGGCGGCATCTAAGCAACAGATGATTATTGATTCTATCAAGATGCAAGAAGCGGAAGTTATTTTGGCGGTTATAGATAAATCGCCGGACATTCCGCAGGATAGTCCGCTTAGAAAACTTACGCTTGCAGATATCGAACCAAGCATAAAGAGACAAAAGACATACGAAATGTCAACGAAAGTCAATTCGATTGCAACGTTGCTTAGTCACGGATTTAGTCTTGAGGATTCACTGAATGGTGTACCGTTCTTTGACGATAACAACGAAGTCTGTACGAGAAGCGGCGATATGGTACGAAGATATCAGGAATCTATCGTGAATAAATCAACCAGTACTCAATCAGAGGGTGGAGAGGGGGAGAAATCCCCAAATGCAGATAGAACCATGCAGGACTTATCAGACCAGATAAGCAACAGCCCAATGATAGACAAGACAAGGACTGATAAATAATGGATTTAGAAGAATTAAATACATTATCAGAAGATAAGCAGTTATCTATCGACTACGAGACATATTTCGGAGAGATGGATTTAACCGAAGAACAGAAAGAACAACGTATCTCACTTGCCAAAAGGCTGGAAGATGATATGTTGTTTTTCTTTGCTTTAATTTCTGTTTTAAGGCAATACGAATACGATAACATGCAGTTTTCTATTGATAGCCTTGAAAACAGATATAGAGCCACGTTGGGCGCGTATATGGATATAGATGATTACTTGTCAGACTATATCAAAGAATTTGCTGGCTATACTGCAGATGTGACGCAGAGACACGCGGATGAGGAATGGTATCTATCGCAAGACAGGGCAATGCTTATAGCAGAGAATGAAGCAAATACAGATTGGAACTATTCTGAATACCAACAAGCTATTGCAAACGGCATGACGCAGAAAACGTGGTTGACTATGCAAGACAGACGTGTGAGACACACTCACATGAAAGTTGATGGGAAAACAATACCGATTCAATCGGTGTTTTTTGTTGGTGATTCAGAATTTTTATTTCCAAAAGATCAGACATTTTCGCCAAGCACAAATGAAGTAGCTGGATGCAGATGCACAATTACATATTCGTGATTTTTAGCCATTAGGTTCTTGCCTAGTGGCTTTTTATATGCGCTAGGGAAAGCGCAAAACAAATTTCGCAGAAAGTTAGGGAAAACTTAAATCGCAAAAGTTAGGGAAAACTTAAATCGCAGAAAGAAGAGGTACAGATTATGGCAGATGTAAACGTAGCAACACAGGCACAGGAGCCACAGCAGGCAATGGAGCCAACAACACAGGCACAGGAGCCACAGCAGACAACAGAATCTGCTACAACACAGCCTACGGTCGAAGAACTTATGGCACAGCTTGCAAGTGAAAGAGCTGAGAAGGAGAAGTACAAAAACGCTTCCGACAAGGCAAATTCCGAAGCTGCAAACTATAAAAAGCAGTTGCGCTCAAAGCAGACCGCAGAGGAAGCAGAAGCAGAAGCAAAGGCGGAAGCTGAACGACTTCAAAAAGAAAAATATGAGGAAATGAGCAAGGAACTCGACCACATTAAGGCGGTTTCTGCATATAAGAACATTTCCACAGAAGATGCTGTCGAGAAGTTGATTGATGCTGTTGCGGATGGAGATCATTCTGCCATTGCAGCAATCATTCAGAAAGAAATCAAGGCGGCTGTATCCGTCAAAGAGGCTGAATGGATGAAGTCAAGACCACCTATCAATACAGGCGGTGGAGATAACGCAATCTCAAAGGAACAATTCAATAAGATGAAGTACCAAGAGAGAGTTGAGTTTAAGAGTAAGAATCCGGAACTTTACAAGAAGTATACGGAGTAATTTTAGGAGGTAAAAAACTATGCCACAGACAAAGTTAGCAAATTTAGTTGATCCAGAAGTTATGGCGGATATGGTATCTGCAAAACTTCCTAAGAAGATCAAGTTTTCTCCGATTGCGAGAATTGACACAACGCTTGTCGGTAGACCGGGAAGCACAATCGTTGTGCCGAAATATGCGTATATTGGTGACGCAGAGGACGTTGCAGAAGGTGTTGCAATGGGAACTACCGTTCTTACTGCATCTACAACAGAAGCAAAGGTCAAGAAAGCCGGCAAGGCAGTAGAGCTTACAGACGAATCACTGTTGTCCGGCTACGGTGATCCTATGGGAACGACAGTAAATCAGATTGCTATGTCGATTGCAGCAAAGGTCGATAACGATTGTTATGATGCTCTTTGTGATGCCCCAATTAAGTATGACGGAACAGCCGCAAGCATCAGCTATTCTGCTGTCGTATCAGCGAACAGCAAGTTTGATGATGAATCAGATGCATCGCTTGCAAAGATTCTGTTCATCAATCCGGAGCAGGAAGCAACATTGCTTAACGATGATGACTTCAAGAGCAACGATAAATACCCTCTTGATGTTATCATGAAGGGAACAATCGGTTCGATTGCTGGTGCGCAGGTTGTTAAGTCCAAGAAGGTAAAGCTTGTAAAGTACGAGAAGGACAATGAGGCTGGCACTATTACAATCGTAGCAGACACAGTAACAGAAGATACGACAAAGAAGCATCTGTCAACAATTCTTCCGAACTATGCTGGAAAGCTTGTTGTAGGAGACAAGGTTAAGGAAGCTACAACACCTTATTACGCTTGTCCGCTTGTTATTGTATCAACAGAAGATCCTAACGAGGATTCAAGTGTAGATGGTGCTTCCGAAGAAGAGAACGCACTTACAATCTACATGAAGAGAGATGTCGAGATCGAGGCAGACAGAGATATTCTGGCAAAGACAACCGTTATCTCTGGTGATGAGCATTACACAGCAGTATTGAGCAACGATTCAAAGGTTGTTGTTGCGCATTTCAAGGCGTAAGGCGGTGATCGTATGCTGTTGAGACGACACAAAATCAATGCGGCCACGCTTTGCAACGTAGAAGCCGAAAAAGAAGTTCAAAAGACAACATACGGTGATGAGTTGAATTATGAGGAAGAACCGGACAAGTTTCCGTGTTCTTCTTCGTTCACTAAAACGAGCATCAATCGTATGTCAACCGCAGAACTACAGGAACTTGCCGAAGAACAAGGAATTGAAGATGCGACAGAAATCAGCGGTTCAGAGTTGAAGAAGATTCTGATTGAGAAATTCAGATTGTAGGAGATTTTAAGCATGGAAGAAAAAGCAATATTAGAACAAGTGAAAATTCGATTACTGCATTATTCTGTGGACGAATCAACTTCTGATGTTGTTTTCGATCATGTTCAAGAAAATCCACTTTTGCAACAACTTATTAAACAGGCTATATCCGCAATTAAAGCAGAACGGCACTATGAGAACAATCCGGCTATATACACCGAGGAAAAAATCGAAGAGGACTTGAAACGATATGAGAACAATGTTGTTGACTACGTTGTTTACTATCGTTCACAAGCAGGAGAAAGCTTCATGAAGAGTTTTTCGGAAAATGGCGTATCGAGATCATGGGTTGATTCCGGTAAGTTGTTTGCTGGAGTAACAGCAATATCTAAGATTGTATAAAGAAGATTGTGCGTTATCGTGTTTGCGGTGCGGATGCGGTAGCAGGCGGTGTGCATCAAGGGTGGTGGGCGGCACACCAACTAATAAGAAAGGCGGTATATGATTGATGACTATTGAGATATCAACAGCAATCATTATAAGCGTGTTATCACTTGGTTTTTCCGTCTTTATGGGATTGAAGAACAACAAAAGAACAGATGCTAAAGATATTGAGGAACGTGTGAAAGAGAATACGAGAATCAATATGAAATTAGATGCGATTTCCGACAATACTATGGAAATCAAGAATGAGGTATCTGAAATGCGGAAAGAAATCAATTCACATGATAATCGTATCATTAAAGTTGAGGAAAGTGCAAAGCAGGCACACCACAGGCTTGATACGATTGAAGAAAGACTTAACGGAAAGGAGTAATTGATATGCAGGAATTATTAAGCAACGCAACAATTATACTTGCTGTAGTTGGAGCTTTGGCATTTATCGTATCTTTGATTACACAGGTAATTAAGGGAATCTTCAAGAGTGTACCAACAGATTTGGTTGTATTTGTGCTGTCGATTGCTCTTACTGTAACAGCATTTGTCGCATATATGCAATATATTGGTGCGGCAATGCTGTGGTATATGATCGTTGCATCCGTGATCGCTGGATTTATTGTGGCGTTCGTCGCTATGTTCGGATGGGAAAAGCTATCCGAATTATGGAAGCGGTTCGGTAAGGATGTGAAGTAAATGTCATTGGATATCAACAAGCAAAAGATGATGTATTCGCTTAGCCTTGGATTGAAACCACAGTACAGACACGACGATAATGGAAATATCATCTACACTGGCTATACGGATGATGATGGCACATTTATTCCTTATTTGGATGAAGATGGCAATAAGATACCGGAAGTAACAGGAGAACCGATTGAAGCATATACGGAGCCTGTTATTTTTTACTCTTCTATCAGCAACAAGTTAAGCGAAGCAACAGCTAAAGAGTTTGGAATCGACGATTCCACCAATTATGCACAGCTTGTTACAGACAAAAATGCATTTCCACTTGTGGAAGGTGCATTGATATGGAAGCGGTCGGAAGTTGGTTATAAGGACAACGAAAAGACAATCATTGATTCTAAGTCGGCAGATTACATCGTCAAGGGCGTTGCAGACGAAGGATTGACAGTTGACCTTTATTTGCTTCGTAAGAATGTAAAAAATGCAGAGTAGGTGATGGCATGGCAAGAAAAAAGACAATCAGTATAAATTGTCTGTCTCAATCAAGCATACAGAACGCGATAAAACAGCTTAGAGCGTATCAAGATAGTTTGACGTATAAATGTCAGATGGTGGCTCAAAAGTTAGCTGAAAAAGGCGTAGAGATTGCGAGAGTACAGATTGCAGACCTTGACGCAGTATTCACTTCGGAACTTCTTTCAAGTATTCATTCAGAATATGAAGGAAGCACAAAAGGCGGTGGTGTATGGTCGGTTGTGGCTGGTACAGATCATGCGATGTTTGTTGAGTTCGGAACAGGTATTGTGGGTAAGCAATCACCGTATCCGGGGAAATTGCCGGATGGCGTAACATGGAACTACGCAAGTGGTAAGACGATTAGGCAACTTGCAGATGGCAGGTATGGGTGGTTTTATCCGGGCGATGATGGAAATTGGTATTTTACAGAAGGTATGCCAAGCAGACCTTTTATGTATTACACATCTCTTCAACTCATGAAGTTAGTTGAGAAAACTGTAAAAGAGGTATTCAAGAATGGTTGATAACACATGGGCTTATGAGAACGAAACAAAGATAATTGGAATACTTAATGCTTATGCAATTCCAGCGTTAAAAAAGAAGTTTGCGAAAAATAGCAAAATTCAATTTAATGGAACGACCATTACGAATTTAAGCAGCAGATTATCCAAGCCTACATTCCCAACTATTTATGTAAAAGAAATTGGGTTTACTGTAAATGGAAAAACTCTTGAAGCAAAAGAAATTACATCCATCACGCCAACGTATCAAGTAAAGGCAATTACAAATACAAGCCAAGAAGATGCACATAAAATTTTGGCAATAGTAGCAGATGTCTTTCAACAAATGATGTTTGAAAACTTACAGGGATTGCCGTTTGAGGATTCTACAAGTGGTGTATATACATGCACAACAAGGTTTAAAAGAACAATAGATAAACATGACAGGTTGATTTAAGAACTGATATAATCGGTTCTTTTTTTATTTTTAAGGAGGTAATAACATGGCAACAGGCTTAAAATCAAGAATCGCTTACAAGGTTCCATCTGGAAGTCCTACGGCTGGAGAATATTGGGCTGGAACATACAAATTGCTTGCAAGAGCAAAGTCTATTCCAACACCAATTGGAGATGCAAACATGGTAGATGCTTCTACGCTGGAAGATACTATGGAAGTGCAGGAGTTCGGTCGTCGATCAGCAAACCAGATGGATATTCCGTGTGCGTTTGAAAAGAAGTATAAAGATGAACTGATTGAGAACGAAGGTAAAAACCTCGATATCATTATTCTTTATGGAACTGATGGAAAAGGTTCGGAAGGAATTTGTGCTTTTATCGGACAGGAGACATTTGCACCGGGAGAAGCAACAGACGATCATCTTGAAGGAACAGTAACAATTTCGCAAAAGACAGTCCCTAAGTGGATTGAAGATGATTACGATGTAGCAGTAACAGAGGATGAGCAGGGCTATCCAACGGCAATTACACTCACAAAAAAATCGTAAGTCAGTCGCTGAGAAAATCAAAGAAGGCTGTTGCGACTGACGAAAATACAGAAGAAACAGCCGATTATTCGTCATACATGGCGGATTCGTACAACTAAACATTGCACAGAAAGGGCGGTCTACGGACTGCCCCTTTCCTATGTATAGAGACATAGGAGGAAAGGTAAAAAGGTATTGAATATGAAAACAATCAAAATCGGTGAAAAAGAATATAAGTTAGAGTTTGACTTCGCTGCGGCAGAGGTTGGGGAACTTGTACAGAAAATGTTCGAGATGAAATCTGGACTTTATATTGCTAGATCAGCGCAAGCCGGTAACAACGTCGGAGTAGCAGTTCTTGACGGAACGGGAGAAATGCTTGCTACAGTTCCTAGAATTTGCGTTCTGGCATTTTATGCCGGATGTTTAGAGAATAACCCTGTATCCGAAGATGAAGCGAGGACTCTGTTAAAAAAATATATGAAACAGGAAAAGAAGTCTTTCAGAGATGTATATAACGAGATAATTTGTCCATGCATGGAAGATGATGGTTTTTTCGTGACGAGCGGAATCGACAAGATGGTGGATTCCATGAATCAGGCAATGGAGAATGCGGAACAGGAACAAACACCGAAGGTAGTTCCACAAGACCACAAGAAGAGTTCCAAAGCGTCCACGAAGTAATCTGGAAGGGTTTTTTCCCTTCGGCATATTCTATGGGAATTTCATATGAAGAATTTAAGCATATGAATCCTCGGAAATTGGGATATGTAAGAGACGGATATAAGCAAAAAATCAAACAGATAGATGCTCTTAATTGGCTTAATGGTAAATATACAATGTCTGCGGTAGCGGTTGCTATTGAAGCCAATTTTGCAAAAAATCCAAAGGGAAAGTATGCAAACCAACCTGTTTTGATGGCCATTGATAAAGAAGAAAAAAGAATAAACAAAAACGCGGAATCTAACGAAGAAGTCGCGGTTTATGAAATGAAACAAAGAATAAAAAGATTGGAGAATTTAGGGCTGCCAGAAAGCCCAGATTAAATTTATCAGACGGTGCATTTTTATGTACCGTCTTTTTTACTATGTAATGACAGAAAGTTGGTGGAATCGTGGCGACAGACATTGATAACCTTCAAATTAAAATCGGGGCAGAAGCGCAGAAAGCAAATAGCGAGATTGATAAACTCATAAATAAATTGGGTGTTCTGTCTAAGTCTTTAGGTAGCGTAGACACAAAAGGCCTGCAAAAGCTGGCAAGCGGCGTAAATATTCTTAGTGGCGCAATGCAGAGCTTCCAAGGTGTTAAACTGTCCGATTTTACGCGTATTGCAAAAGGAATACAGAAGTTTGAAGCGGTGGACGGAACAAAATTATCGCAGTTATCAAGCACGTTGACACCGCTTGCAAGTGGAATTGCAACGCTTAGCGGTTTGAACTTCGACAACAAAGGTCTTTTGAATTTTATAAATTCGATTACCCGGTTGTCAAATTCAAACGTGAGTGGTCTTAATTCCGTGAATTTTGCACAGTTGGGTGCAAATATAAATCAACTTACATCAGCATTAAATGGCTCAAAAACTGTTGCAAGTAACACAATACAAGTCGTGAATGCGGTGTCGAGATTAGCAAGTGCCGGAGCAAATGCACAGGAAACAAGCACAGCATTACCGCTTTTAGGTGCAAATCTTAAACGACTTATAAATTCATTGTCGAAAGCCGGCGTTGTATCGGAGAATACAATACAGTTTGCATCGGCGTTAGGACTTCTTGCATCTGCCGGAAGTAGAACCGCACAGACCGCCGCGAACCTTGATGCACTTGCAGAAGCATTGAAGCGGTTTATGCAAACAATGTCTACCGCACCGACAGTTAATGCAAATATTATCCAAATGACGCAGGCAATCGGACAGCTTGCATCGAATGGTAATCGTGTCGGCGGTGTGACACGCGGACTTACATCATCGCTAAATAGCTGGGGAAATTCTGCACAAAAAGCATCGAAGCATTCATTCAACCTTGCGTCGGCGATCGGTAAGGTATATGCAACGTATTGGATGCTGTTCAGAGCTTTAGGCGTATTCCGTAAAGCAATAGATATAAGCGGCGCACTCACAGAGGTTCAAAATGTTGTAAGTCACAGCTTCGGGCCATCTATGGATAAGGTAGAAGAGCAAGCTAAGAATGCGATTTATACCCTTGGCATGTCCGAATTGTCATTCAAGAAATATGCATCAACATATCAATCAATGGGTCTTGCTATGGGCATTACCGCAAAGCAAGTAGGAGATGCGAACAACTTCCTTGCAAAGTCGACGAATGGCTATGTACAGGCATCTGACGATATGGCGGATGTGTCTTTGAATCTTACGAAGTTAGCCGGAGATATTGCGTCATTCTATGACAAATCACAAGCTGACGTTGCGGAAGATTTGCAGTCTGTATATACCGGCATGGTCGTTCCTTTGCGTAAATATGGACTTGATCTTACACAGGCTACGTTGAAGCAATGGGCGATGAATAACGGATTGAATGCGAATATTGATTCGATGTCACAAGCCGAAAAGACAATGCTCCGTTATCAGTACGTCATGTCGCAGACCACAATGGCACAGGGCGACTTTGCGAGAACTGCTGATACGTGGAACAACCAAGTGCGTTTGTTGGGTGAAAACTTCACAAGACTTGGTGCTATCTGGGGTAATGCCGGTATCAATATGCTAAAGCCGCTTCTTCAAGCACTTAACAAAGGCTTGGATGCGGTTATCAATTTTTCGGAGAGTATAGTCAATGCTTTAGGTGCGATTTTTGGATGGAAACTTGAAATCCAGCGTGGCGCACTTGCAGATGATTTCGAAGATGCAGCTACCGGTGCAGATGACCTTGCATCCGGTACAGGGAAAGCGGCAGATAATGCTAAGAAATTAAAGCAACAGTTACAAGGTTTCGACGAATTAAATGTACTGAATACGCCTAACGATAGTTCCGGCGGTAGCGGTGGATCTGGCGGTAGTGGCGGTGCATCTTCAGGTGGTTCAAGTGGCGGAATGAAGTTTAAGGTTACGGAAGAACCGGGAATTTACAAGAGTGCCATTTCAAACCTTAGAGGTTTGGGAGAATACATCGGAATAAATCTGACAAAAGAACTTGAAAGCATTGATTGGGATAGTGCTTACAAGGGTGCGGAGAATTTTGGTAAAGGATTGGCGGACTTTTTAACAGGTCTTATATCTCCGCAGCTTTTCTATGCAACAGGAAAAACTATTGCAAATGCATTAAATACTGCAATTACTGCATCGCTTAGTTTCACAGATAATTTTAATTTTGATGATCTTGGTCTGTCTATTGCATCTGGAATTAACGGATTTTTTCAAAATTTTGATTTCAAGAAGTTTGCAAAAGCTATCAATGGTTGGGTAAACGGAATCGAAGATACAGTATTCACAGCACTTAAAAATATATCTTGGTCGGATGTATTAAAGGGAGGCGTTGATTTCCTTACCGAATTAGATCTTGACACGGTTGTAATTGCTATTGGTGCTTTCAAGTGGATGCATGGCGGTAAAGAAATAGCCACAGGCGTATTAAAGAACTTGCTTGCAAAGGAAATATCAACAGGAATTGGAGATAAAACTATTCCTCTTAGCAAGGCAATTTCTATCTCAATTACGACAGCGGTAATTGGATTCAAGGTCGGAAATTGGCTTTATAAAAACACCTCATTTAGTAAGTTTGCAGACTTGGTTGCAAAGTGGTTGGTTGACAAAGAGGGGAATGTAAACATTGCAAAGGCGATAAGCCTTACGATTGCTTCTCTTGGTGTTGCAATTACAGCTGTCAAGCTTACATCGGTTGCAAAAAATGCAATTACAAATGCGATAGTTACGCATTTTGCATCTTCTTCCGTAGGAAATGCGGCAGGAGGTGGTTTGCTTAGTGGAATGGCGGCTTACTTTAAGACAAGTGCCGCCGACGCTTCTTTGGGTCAAATAGGAATTGCTATTGCAGCAGGTCTTGGACTTGGAGAATTGATTGGAAAACAAGTGAATACAGGTCTTGCATCTCTTGCAGAATCACTAGGAGATAGCGAATTGGCATCGTATTATAGAGAATACGATACGCCATTCAAAGCTATCAAAGGATTGGTAGAAACAATCAAAGAAGGACATACTAGCATAGGAGAACAAATAGGAGAACAGATAAGCAACATAAAAATTATGGAGCAAAAAATATCAGAACTGCCTCCACAAGTGCAAAAAGTATGGCGATCCGTTGCGATGGGAGAAAAACCATTAAAGAGCATAGGGAAAACAGGAAGTTCTTCTTTTGGCGCACTTAGTGACGCAATTGAAAAAGCATCATGGAAGATGACCGAGAAATTTGGTGGATTCTTAAAATTGATTCCTGGATATGTAGATCAAACAGGAGAAGATGCTAACAACAAGACAAAAACAGGCTTGGCTAACATTGGAGCTTCTGTTGCGAATGGAAAAAATCAAATAACGTCGCTTGTTAAACAAACTAAAAATAGTGTCGTTTCTGATTACAACAACATGAACAACAGCGCATCTAACAGCGCAAAAAATATGTCACAGAATACGACATCAAGTGTGCAAGGAATGGCTGGGTCTGTTGCGACAAACTTTTCTGTTATGAGTAAAAATGCGACAGGTTCGGCTAATGGTATGTCCTTGTCCGTGCTTAATGCCTTAACGGGTATGAAGAATGGTTCCGGGACAACGCTTGGAGGAATGGCGGCTGACATGGTACAGAAGTTTGCAACGATGCAAGCTAGTTCTTCCAGCGGCGGTACAGGTGTTACTAACGCATTCATTGGTGCTTTAGCCGGACTTCGCGGCGAAGCAAATAATCAATGGGGAGGAGTTGAATCTGACACAAATAAGCACACAAAAAACACAACCGGAATAATTCAGCGTGAGAATTGGAACCCGATTGGAGCAAACCTTGTCAACGGACTTAGAATTGGATTGACAAACAAGTGGAACAACACGGGTCCAGCCGGACTTGTCGGCGGTATCGTGTCTCTTGCAAGAGGTTTGACATCCGCGTTGAAACGTGCTTTTGGTATTCACTCTCCATCTCGATTATGGAATAAAGAAATAGGTCAATTCTTGCCACCCGGCATCGGTTTAGGTATGGAAAGCGCTATGCCTAAGTTGTTAAGCGATGCAAGCGAAATGGCTACGGATTTGACATCTGCTTTTAACACGTCCTTGCAGTTTACCGATCCGCTTCAAGACTTGGCTGACATGTCGGCAGACATTGCATCATCAATCAATACTGACGTGGCAACAAGCACATCGACAGTTATTGATACCGGTCGTATGTCGACAGACATTGCAAGTGGCATCGTGGATGGTATGTCAATGTCACAGGCAGATCAAAATCGGTTGTTGCGTGAACAGAATGAACTACTTAGACAGCTTCTTGCCAAGGACACAGGAATATCGTCGAATGATATATTCGAGAGCGTTAAGAGGTCGAACCGGCAAGCGTACAACCGAACAGGAACAAACCCATTGTTATATTAAAAAATTATAGGGTAGGCACGTAAGCGTGTCTGCCCTTTTTATGTGAGGTTTTTATATGGCATATAGAGGCTACTTAATTAAAATTGGCAATTACATATTCCCGCTTTCAATGATAAAGGCGGAAACATATAAGGCAACAAACTACGGTCAAGATTTAGATTCAACGCGTGATGTCGATGGAATATTGCATAGAACCGCTTTATCTAATACTGCTCCTAAAGTTGAATTTGAAATGCGAAATATGATTGACAACACGCAGATGTCAAGCATTTTTGCAAATATTCAAGCAAATTACAAGAACGCAGTAGAGAAAAGAGCAAGCGTTGAAGTATATGTGCCAGAGTTAGACAAATACGTGACTAGCGATATGCACATGGCAGATTTTGAACCGACCATGTACTTTGCGGATGCAACAAAAATTCAGTATTTATCAACAAGAATGGCATGGATTTCTTACGGAGTGAAAACAGTATGATTAAGATTTCGGAAGCAATTAAAAAACTGTATATCGAAGATAGCACACCGATTGAATTGGAAGTAAGATTCAAAGATAATGCATTTCCGACAATCAAGGGTTCCGATGTGCTTTCGGAACAAATGACATTACATGAATCAATTTGCGAAGAAGAACAACTAAAATTCGGTGGTTGTAATGCATCAAGTTTTGAGTTGACCGTATTTAACTTGAACAGCGGAATTAAAGGATATGAAATCGAGCCGGTACTTATCACAAACAAAACAGAGATTCCGTTGGGCGTGTTCTACGTGGAAACCATCGAAAAATATGCCGGAAAAGACTATAAGAAACTTACTGCATACGATAAGATGCGTTATTTCGATGTGGATGTCAAGGATTGGTATGACAACCTTACATTCCCTATCAGCGTTAAGAATTTTAGAGATAGCTTATGTGAGTATGTCGGTGTGGAACAGAACAATGTCACGCTGATTACTGACAATATCATGCTTGCCAAGGAGCTTGATTCGTCAAACGGAATCAACGGACTTTTTCTGACGAAACAGATATGCGAAATCAGCGGTGTGTTTGGTCGTATGGATAGATATGGAAAGTTTGATTATTTGTCGCTTGAATCTTCTATGTTGTTGCCTGCCGATGATTTATACCCGGCAAACGACTTGTACCCATCTGCCGGAAGTGGAAGCAGCGAAAATTCATTTAATATTTCAACTTCACTTATGTATGAGCATCCGCTTGTTGAAGATTTCTTCACGTCCAATATTGACGGTGTAATAATCGTTGATTCGGAAGGCGCACAGGTCATTACAGAAAATAATCAGAATCCGTATTACGTGCAAGATAACTTTGTGATTATGGGCCAGACCCACGAAACAATTACAGCACTTGCAAATGCGTTGTTGAGCAAGATTTCGTCTATATCTTACAGGCCAATCAATTCATCGAAGATAAAAGGACAGCCGCATGTTGAATGTGGAGATTTTATCAGCGGAGAGGTCAACGGATATGGCTTTGAAGCATACGTTTTTCAACGTGACTTAACAGGAATTAAAGCACTTCGAGATGCTTATATCTGTAAAGGAAAAGAAATGCTTGAAAACGATATGAACGGTGTGACCGCACAGCTCCAACGCCTAAACAAGACAACAGAGAGAGTTAAGACGTCTGTGCAAGTCACGGAAAAAGGTTTGGAATCGGAAGTTAAACGTGCGACAGACGCAGAGAGTGAGTTGTCTACACGAATTGAGCAAACTGAACAACAAATTATTTTGCGTGTAAATTCTTCAGGCAAAATTGTTCAAGTATCGCTGATTGGAGACACAGGAAGTGGAACAGAATTTAAAGTCAATTCAGATAATATAAATCTGTCTGCCAACGATGTTATCAATCTTCTGTCCGGAGGAACGATAAATTTGACAGGTAAGAATATTGCGATAACTTCTGACAATTTCAGCGTAACCAAAGAAGGAAAAATGACTTGCAACGGTGCAAATATAAACGGAAACATTGAAACAAACGGAGAATTAAAAATTAAAAACAGTTCTACCGGAGTTATTGCATCTGTATCTTCTAAAGCGGTTCAGATGTCAAGTATGACGGTAACAGATGTCTCCGGAAGAGGCGTTGTGGTAGCAAGTTCTTCTAATTCTGGCGACAACGGAATGACGTTCGAATGCAATTCTAAGTTATATAGAGTTATTGGGTTTATGCAATGCGACGATTTCTTTTCTGCGAAAGCAAATTTTTCTGATGCAGGAGTTGTCCGGTTGGTATGCATGAACATAGCGACTAATGCAATCAAAACATATTCGGCGGTTCAAGTCGCTTCTGATGCGGACTTAAAAACAGAGGTTCAGTCACTAGACACGAAAAAATCTAGTGACTTTATTTATGCCTTGAATCCTGTGGAATACAAATACAAAGATGGCACGTCTGATCGTTTGCATCATGGATTTATAGCGCAGGAGCTTCACGATTCCATGCAGAGTGATTGGGGGGTTTACTGCGATGCAAATATAGGCACAGGAGAAAAAGGCGGCAAGGCACTTCGATATGAAGAACTGATCGCTGACCTTGTAGCAACGGTGCAATCGCAGAACGAGAGAATAAAAGAATTAGAGAAGAAGATTGGAGGTAGATAGCAATGTCACAAGGTTGGAAAAAAGCGTTTGAGCGATTATTTTGGAAAAACAGACCATCAACAGACACACCGCTCAACGCATCGGATATGAACCACATAGAATCAGGAATTGACGCGTTAGATGATAGAATTGTGCAATTAGATGTCCTGAAAGCGGACGCGCAAGTCGTCAATGGTATGGTCGCAGACATTACTCTTAATGATGCAGATGGTGTAATTACAGTAACATACAAGAGTGGTTCAACTAAGACTTATGATACGAATTTAGAGAAGATTGCAACGAACTTCACTTATGATTATTTGACGCAGAGACTTGTGCTTACGTTATCGGACGGCTCTAAACAATATGTCGATATGTCTGCGCTTATCACTCAATATGAGTTCAAGGATTCAACGACGATTGCATTTTCCGTTGACAAGACAGGTAAGATATCTGCATCTATTAAGAATGGTTCCATTACTGATGCAATGCTTGAAACGGGATATCTTGCCAAGATAACAGCACAAGCGACAAAGGCTGAATCTATGGCAAATTCAGCTACTACGAGTAGCAATTCGGCATACGATAATGCGAAGTTATCACAATCATACGCTATCGGCGGTGCAGGCGTTCGTGATGGGGAAGATACGGATAACTCAAAGTATTACAGCGAACAGTCAAAAAAGAGTGCGACGGCATCTGCTAATTCAGCGAGTACGGCAAGCACAAAGGCAAGTGAAGCATCGTCAAGTGCATCGTCAGCAAGTGCATATGCAACCAAATCTGCCACGTCGGAGAGCAACGCAAGCAAGAGTGCATCTTCCGCATCGACATCTGCAAGCAACGCATCTAAAAGCGAAACAAACGCGAAAACTTCTGAAACAAACGCTGGTAATAGTGCATCCACAGCCACATCCAAAGCATCAGCGGCATCCACAAGTGCATCTAAAGCCGCTACTTCCGAAGCCAATGCAAAGAAGTATTACGAACAAGCAAAAGCAATCTCCGAATCATTTAGCGGAGCATTGCGACCGATGGGAACTGTCACATTCGCAAATCTTCCGGCGGTTAGTTCTGCATCTGCCGGCGATATGTATAACATATCGGACGAATTTGTAACAACTTCTGATTTTGTTGAAGGTTCTGGAATCACAGAGCCGGCAGGAAGCAATGTTTACAAGACAGAAGCCGGCAAGTGGGATGTCTTATCCGGAAGCCCGGTAACAGGCGTAAAGGGAGCGAATGAAGCAACTTTCAGACGTGGAAATGTCAATATTACTTGTGCAAATATTGGAGCTTTGGCAACCAACGGAGACAGCAAATCTAATGTCGTAACATTTACATCTAATGATTCATTGACAGGAGATTCTACGGCTCCGGCATTACTGACAAGTGGAGAGACACACGCTTCGATTTTAGGCAAGGTGTCTACCATATTCAAAAATGTTCGGTGGCTATTATCCAAGATGGGAACTACAGATATATCAACGATAGGAGATGGCACTGTTACGAGCGCATTATCTACGTTAAACTCGAATA
>ERZ1034897.306-NODE-306-length-26252-cov-16.604077_pt1 | contig 26252 bp, 40 predicted proteins | sample MGYA00520629_ERZ1034897 | MGnify/ENA primary metagenome ERZ1034897 (study PRJEB33766, sample SAMN09781789) | gut metagenome | biome: gut microbiome | host: Homo sapiens | place: Madagascar | study: EMG produced TPA metagenomics assembly of the PRJNA485056 data...
ACTGCTGCATCATGCGCTGGAACTGGCCTACCGGTCCGGGCATCTGCCCGCCGCCCAGCGCGGCCATGAACGGATTAGTCATCGTCCTCGTCCTCCTCAACCTTGCGCTTCTTTTTCCACTTTATTTCGCCCACAAGCGCCGCCAGACGGTCGAACTCCTCGCGGGTGACAAATTCCACGCCCGGATTTTGCGGCGCGTTAGAGGCCGTTTCTGTGCGCTCCACGAGGTCGTAAATCTTGAGCGTCGGTTTTCCGCTTGCGTCTGCCTGCTTGAGGTAAACGGTGGGGGCTGTGGAATCCCACAGTGCTACGGCAGAGTTGGGCGCGATGAGATAACCTCTTGCCTCCTGCTCGCCGCTTACCCACTGTACGCCGCCGTGTGCGATGGGGTTCTGTTGCATTGGCTGCGACATAGGCTGTTGCATGGGCTGCATCTGTGGTTGCTGCATCTGCCGCATCTGCATGAGGTTGTCCGGCATCGGCTGCGGATAATAGGGGTTGAAATAGGGATATGCCATGTTCATTCCTCCGTTTCTTTGTCCCAGAAATAAAGCGGGATTTCGTTCTCGCTGTTCCAGCTGTCATAGATAATCCCGTCCTGAACGCACACTACATGCCCAGAGAGGGCAAGAATATAAGTCCCGCGCGGGTGCTCATCGGCAAACCTGCCGACCGTGTAACAGTCCGGGCAAGTGTCCGGTATGATGTATCTCCGGTAGCCTAAGGACCGCAGATACGCACCCCAACAGGCGTTTGCATTGGGCAAGTCGCCGTCCAAGTAGCCCCGCATGCACAGCCGGAGATAAATTTCTCCCCAATCCTTTCCCGTGGCCTTACAGATCGCACGGACAGTGCAATCGGACACGTTTTTCCCGCAGGGGTTTGGATTAAAATATTTATACATGATTGCAATCCCTATATAGGCTTTCAGCAATTTCCACATACGCTAAAAGCCCCTGGGGATCGTCTGCGTACAGAATGCAAATATCCTGCGCCATTTGCGCGGTAAACCCGCATTTGATTAAGCGCTCGTACATATTCCCGCCTCCTTGCCTCTATAATAAAAGAAATCCGGGCAAATAAACTGCCCGGATTCTGCCTTGATTCTGCAATAATGTAGTTACAGTGTACACCAATTGTGTGCAAAAACGAAAAATAGCCGCACCCAAAAAGGGTGCGGCTATTTTTAGGAATTGAATGCATCCGCCAGTTTTTGGTATGCGCGGCGGCGCAATTTGTAAAATCCATCTACGCTGATATGTAGTTTTGCCGCCGTCTGCACGCAGGTGCGGCCAAAAATGTCTACGTCAATTACACAGGTTTCCTCGTCTTCCGGTAGCCCTACCGCACGGATTGTTTCTGTGGCGCGGCATGGTGCCATAGTGGATAGTTTTTTGCGGATCCTTTTGTGCTGATCTATCATTTCCCACGGTGTGCCGTGGAGGTGCGGATGTTTATGCACGGGCGTGAGGCCGGCGTAGCGGTGTCCTCTGCGCCCTCCAGTGGATTTATTTTACCACTTATTTCAGCAGGAAATTCCAGCTGTTGCTGCCCAGAATACCGTCCACGCCCAGACCGTGGTCTGCCTGCATCCGGCGCAGGCCCGCATCCATCTTGGGGCCGAAGAGCTTGTCACCGCTCCAAATTTCATCCGGGTAATAGCCCTTGTCCTTCATGAGCAACATAGCCGCTCTCACATCATTGCCTTCCATTCCTCGCTTGAGCATACGCAGTTCCATTTCAATCGTCTCCTCCTCGTTGGTATCGGTGTCGTTGTCCTCAGCGGGCGCTTCCGTCGGAGTCTGCGTCTGTTCGGCCACACCGAAATAGTCGCACACGCCCTGCGCGATAGCGCGGCCGATGTCTTCTGTGTGCTCCACGATCCACTGGGCCACAGAGGGCACATCGTGGAACTCGCACTCTACATACACTGTAGGGGCCGCAGGGCCTACGATCTCCGTATAATCGGCCACAGAGATATTCTCGCTCTCTCCCGGGGTCAGCGGTGCGAGAACCGCAAAGACCTTCTGGGCGGCCTGATACCCCTTGCCGCTCTTGTCATAGCAAAAGACCCGCGTACCGGAAACCTGTCCGTTGGCGGCGTTGGTGTGGATGCATACATAGAGGTCAGCGCCCCACGCGTTTGCGGCGGCGATTTTTGAGCGCATCGTGCCCTCGTGCATCAGTTTCACGCTAAACCCAGCACACTCCAGCGCAGCCTCGCACGCCGCAGCGATCCGCCCACACTGGACGCCCTCGGTCGTGTTGCCCCAGGCGTAGGCGTTGTTGAACTGCTCGCTGGGGGAGAGAAATACCTTAGGCATTGCCGTTGCCCCCTTCATCCACCTCCGGCAGGCCCGCCACGCTGGTGAGCAAGGACAGGATGCCTGCCAGCAGAGAGGCGCTGCCCACCATCATCCAGTTCACCTCGCCCATTACGGCGCTGGTGCCGATGGTGGCCACGGCGGTCTGTGCCACGGTCTTGACGGCGCGCACGGCGGCGGCCTTTACCCACTGTTTCCAATTCTTCTTCATTTTGTTACTCCTTTCCGTGCCCGATTCGGGCACACAAAAAAATTGTTGATGGGACTGTTAGGAAGCACTCAGGCTGAGGAACAATCTTGGTGATGGGGCGGTGACCTTTATAACCAGCGCTGCCTCGGGAATGTCCCATTCTGCATCCATTGCACCAACGCCAATGTCCTCCACCCCGACAGTATCAAAAGTAGAAAAATGCGACGATCCAGCGGGGTCACGCGTAAAAATAGCATATCCTCCGACAATCACATTGGGAATCGTAAAGCTTGTTGTAGTGTCAAAATTTGCTGTTCCCATCCAGCCATCACTTGTTTGCCAAAGGCAAAACAAGGGTGCCTCTACATTTCCCTCTACTATATCCACTTTTAGCGATGTCGTCTCTCCACCGCCGCCACCGCCGGAAGATGATGCATCCAGGGTGCCGGTCACGCCGCCGATCACCACATCCTTTTTGATGTTCTCTGGCAAGAGGGTGGCCGGTTTCTGCACCGTCACCTTGCGCATGACCTTGCCGCTGGTGGGCAGGATGACCTGATTGCCGGAGGGCATAGACAGCTCCACCGTCCGCTCCTCGGTAGCAGGCACCTCCAGGGTGCCCGTGATTTGCGCGCCGCTTTTGTCGTGAGCGGTGATGCCCTTGGCCAACATCCCCGGATACACGGTATCGCCCGACAGGTCAAGGACGGTTTGCCCGTTGACGGCAACCTTGTTTACATGCTGATTGGCCATATTACGCTCCGATCGTCAGCGTCTGCCCGCCCGCAGCGTTGTCTACATAGGCCACGGGGATGGCACCCACCGTCACCTGGGACAGGCAGTTATAGGATGCGTCCGGGGACACCACCTGCTGGCTAAATGTAGGCGTCACCGTCTTAGCCTGAGGCTTCATTCCCTCGTTGCCGCTCATGGTGCCGGTTACGCCCAGGATGGTAATGCCCTCCCGGATGTTCTTGGCAATGATCTTTGCCTGCTCGGTGGCGTCAATCTGCACCGTGCCGCTGCCATCGTGGAAGCCGGTGGGAATGGTATACTTCTCCGCCACTGTTGTAATCTGGCCGTCCACGGCGCCATTGTCCGGCATGGTGCCGGTCAGCTTTGTGCCTCGTGCATAGGCAGTCTTGCCCTTCAGGATTTCCGCTACCGCCGCTGTGGCGTCAGAGGAATCCACATCCAGAGTGCTGGTACCTACGATGGGCGCACCGGACTTGTCGTGGGCGGTGATGTTCTTCGCCAGCTTGTCCGGGCTGATGGTGTCCTGGGACAAGTCCAGCTTTACATCAGCTCCAACAACCACCTTGTTTACATACTGATTTGCCATGTTCTTACTCCTCTCCAATAATCAATGTTTTACCCCCGCTGCCGTTGCTGACCTCAAACTGCGGGATTTTGTGAACCAGAACATCTCTGCCCAGTAGCTTTCCGCCGGTGGGCAAGGTTTGCTCGGTGTACACTTTAGGGACGACCTCATACTCCCCGCCATAGGCCGGTGCCGTGGGAACTTCCATCACCTGACCCATATCGACATCCAGGGGCACATTTTCCGCGAACTCAACCTCCAGCTCAGCACCGGGAGAAAAAGTTACCGCAAACTCGATCATAACGCACCATCCCGCAATATACGCTCCACAGGCACCGTGAATACCTGGGATGCCATGCGCTGCGCCCCAACGCCCACACGAAGCTGTATCTTTGCGTCAGTTCCTGGCCCGGCAGTAAGCGACAGGGTCTCAGCTTCCGTCAGCGGACAGGAGATAACATTCCCGTCCAGATGTACATCCGACAATGATTTTTCGATTTTGACTTGTCCGGCCTGGGCCACGGCAACGGACAGCACCGTGATGCTCCCCGTGTCGATTGGCAGCTGGAATTTCAGCGTGGGGGTCGTACCTCGATACATACATATCCCTCCTCATACTTTAGATTTGCGATGCTCAGTGGTTGGGCAATCTTTCCAGATCCGCTATCCTGTGATTGGCGACCTTGATCTGCTCCTCCAGCACCGGCACGCGCCGGGCGAAGTTGTTATGCTCCCGGACTTCCCGGGTCAGCTCCTCCAGCTTGGTCTCGGTTACGGCCTGCTGCATGTCCAGCTTGGCCTGCACATCCCGGGTGGTTTTGTTGCTGGTGATGATTACCCCCAGCAGCGACAGGCCGCCGGTGATGAGAGCCACGACGATTGTTTCCATTCAGTAATTTCCTTTCTCCTCTGGGGCTTAGTTGTTTTGCAGTGTTGGGTTACTTCCAGCGGCCTGTAACTATCATCGATCTGATTCTAATTGCGGCGCTATTCTGGTTGCCGGTCACATAGACGGTAATCTCGTTGTACCCATTCCTACACCATACATTCACAAAACCCGTTCCTGTGCCTAAAACACCGTTCGCCATGCCACGAGGCTGAGTTTTGAAAGTAAAGGGGAGGTCAACATCGACATACGACAAATATGCTGAACCATTCATATTAGCGACAGGTGTGCTCCCAGTGAGGGTAAGTTCACTTTCTAACCAGCACTCTGCTACGCCACTGGCCCATTTGCGGTAAGTCCAGATACCGCTGGTGCCCTGCTCCACAACAAAGTCCATCACAGAGCTACCGGCAATCTGAAGGAGGGCTGTTGCCTTTAGCGTGTTGCTGGTCAGTTCACCAGACACCTCTACATTCTCATCAAAGTAGGCGTTCAAGCCCACTTGCAGTGCGTTGGCCTTGTCACACAGACGGCCAATGCCCATAGACAGCAGATGCTTTGCGTGGTGCAGCAGCGCGTATGCCGCCGGAAGATCGCGCACGGCAGAGCCGATTGCATCAAATGCGTCTGTTGCCACAACGCGCACCTCGTAGCGCTTGCTCTTGTCTGCGGCAAACACCACATACGCGCCAGCTGGTGCGTAATTACCAGCTGCCGCAGACCCGGCGTTTGACCAGATTTCCGTGCCCACCTCCCGATACTGCACAGCGTATGCGGCAGTGTTTTTGTTACTCAGCGCCGTAATCGCGCCGCTGAATGTAACCTTGCCGTAATCACCCATGCGGTTTGCCGTGCCGTCCTGATTGCACCGGGCGGCGGCAATATCGGAGATAGTGGGCTTGCTGTAGGCAAGCACGGTGATGGTCTGCGTCTTTGTGGTGGTGCGTCCACGGCTGTCTGTCACAGAGCAGGTCAGCGTCAGCGCCCCGGCAGTTGGCAGATAATCCGTTGTCCCGCTGGCGGCGGCTACGGCGTAGATGTCGCCCAGCTTGATGTTGTATGCCTTGATGGTGCTGCCCTGTGCCCCGGATGCTGTAAGGTCAATCTTGAGCTTGCTGCGCAGCTGCACATACCCACCATAGGTGGCGCTTACCTTTGTTGGGTCACTGGTTGCCACCGACAGCGTGGGGACTACGCTGGACGGCACAGCAAGGGTCATCTGCACGGAGGACACGCCGATATAGGTGCTGCCGTTGTAAGTCTCAACGATAACGGACAGGACAACGGCGGACGCATTGGGAGCCTGAGCGGCCAGCGATACGGGCGGTGTCCAGCTGTAGGATGTGTCCACATCGGATGCAATCTTAGCCCAGCTGATGGAACCGCACGAATAATACAGGCTGTGGGTAAAGCTACTACTGGCCCGGGAGATGGTAATGGCCACTGGCTGACCCAGTGTATCGCCGCTGACCGACACAGAGGATGCCCGGGGAATGGTGGTCAGTGTCACTGTCTCGGACAGGGCCAGATGACGCGGTGTGTAGGCGCTATCCCATCCGCAATCCCATTCGGCGCTCAGTGTCACGCTGCCGGTACCGTCTGCATTGTGGCCTACGGTGATTGACTTGCTGCCCAGCTTATACCAGCCTGTAGTGCTGTAGTTGTAGGGATTCCAGCGTTTTTCGCCCTGAAGGATGTAATAGGCTTGGTTTGCGTCTTGGTTTTGCGAGTAGCCGGTACCATCGTATACCCACAAATCAAGGCTCAGGGTGCTGGTATTGTCGTTGATGGACTGGCCGGTGATAGACCAGTCAAGGCGGAGCTGCCACCCTCTGTTTGTGCTGCTATAGATAGATGCCATTTTGCCCCTCCTTAATATACGATCTCATCACCGTTTTCGTCCGCTTGGTGGATTACATTGCCAATGATTAAGATGGTTACTTTTACGCGGGTCGCTTCCACACCCTCGGCAGTGATCTGCAACTCCGGTGTGTTGTTGCGTACAAACTGAAGAACATCATTGTCCAGTCGAAGCAGAATTTCATTGCCCGTTTCGCCGATGAATAAGCCCTCGTCCGTAAACCTAAAAGCCTTGGTGATCTCGCTGTACTTGCTTTGCAGGTCGCCGTCCACCTTGTCAATGCGCTCAGTTACCTTAGTGATGTCAATGCCCAGCTGGTCAGTCAGCACAGACAGCTTTGTGCTGACCTCCTCTTTGTAGCTGCCAAAATCTCCGGTCTGCACATAGTTTTCAAGGGCGGACAGGATGATGGAGTTGACATTCTGCTGTAGATCTGTAATTTGCTGGTGTGTGGTCTGGCTCAGCTGATCGATTTGGGGCCTGGCGCTCTCTGTCATGGCCTTACTGATGCAGTATGCGCCGGTGTAGGCCGTTTGGCCGTCTGAATAGGTGATCTTCGTGCGGCTCCAAAGGTAGGCGCCATCCGTGATGGTCGGGGCCGCAGGCTGCCATGTGCCGCCGGAAAGCTCTGTCTCAGATGTGGAGAGGTAATACTCTACCTCCGTGCTCGTCACAGAAACACCATCATCGCCCTTGGCTCCAGGCTTGCCGTCTGCTCCTACAATGCGCACGGGCGTTCCCCATGTACCGCTACTGGCGGACGCTGCTACCTTCTGTGAGAGCCATACCACAGCATCGGTCAGATCTGTGTGCCAGCCGTTCAGCGTACCGTCTCCTGTGGGCTTGGCCGGGGTAGTCGTGCCGTCATGGTAAGTAATCCACACAGACAGACCGTTGGTGCCATTTGTGCCGTCCTTGCCGTCTGCCCCGGCAGGGCCGGGAGGGCCGGGGGTAAGCTCGATGTCCTCAATTTTCTTGTTTAAGTCAGTGCGGACTTGCGAGGTGCTTTCCTCGGCTTTCCGCACTGCATCGATCTGTGAGCCGGTGAATGTGCGCCGGGTCGAACCCAGCGTGATCTGTGTGTTGCCGGGGTCAAGAATATCCGGGGCCAGCTCCATCAACGGATATGACGCGCTGTAGCCGTGGGGCGTACTGACCAGGGCGGTCATTCTGCCAACCCGGAAATGCTGGATGCCCTCTTGCCAGCCCAAATCCACCGCCCTGCAGGTGATGGTCTCCGGCATGGACAGGCCATTGTCGGCCAGCGCCGCCTTCGCTTTCGCCCGAAGGTTGGTGTCAACGGTCACATCGTCCCATTTGATGTGCCGGGTAATGCGCCCATATGTGGCCACGCCGGACTTGCTATAGATGGTTTTCCCGGACTTCACCAAGTCATCCGTCAAGTCCCCGTCTGGCAGATTACCGATGGTCAGTCCATCCTTGCCCTCCGGAAGAATAGCGGTGTAAATGTCCGCACCGTCCGTCTCGCTGGACAGGTCAAGAAGATTTTCGGCGAATTTCACCGTCTGCGTGTTTGTCAGCGGCAGCGCGGCGTAATAGTCCAAATAATTGCCGTCATCCTCGTAACGGATCAGCAGATTCCCGCCCAGAGAAGATTTGAACAGCTTATCGGAAATAGTGGTCATCGCCGTGGCGTACTCCTCAGAGCTGCGGGCAATGTAATTGTTCGGGTCGGACACGGTGACCACGCCGGGCTTGATCTGCTGCTCTGCGGTCACCTGCGCATTGTGCTGTGACAGAATCCAGCGGAAGAAAAACTCCACCACATTCCCGCTTGCGGCGGCGGCCTTATAGGAAGCGTCCTCCGTAAAGTCCTCTGGAAAGTTGAACGGTGGTATGATGCTGTCATTCAGCACCGCCATAATGCCCTCTGTTTCGATTTTGTGCGCCCCGTAGAAGTCTTTTATATCGCTGGTTATTCTTCCCCTATATATAGGAGAAGTGCCGTCCAGCAGCTCCACAAGGCCGCTCATGCGGCGAAGATTGCTTAAATAGGGATGTTCTGCGTCCACCGTAAAGAACATTTCCCCGGCCTTGCTGACCGCCAGCTTCACAGAAGGGTCACGGACGATTAGTTTTTCATCCGCAAGGCGCGGGTCATACAGGATGTAGTTTTTGTATTTGAGTTGATACATTACAGGCTCGCCTCCTGGTATGTCACAGTGATGCTACCTGTGCCGCTTGCTACTTTTGCTTTCAGGGTATTGCTTCCAGCCGCAAGCCGGATGTCCGGCAAAATATGATCTCCCGCGCTGATGTTGATTGTGCTGCTACCCCAAAGCAATGTGGTGTCCTGGGCCACCGTGATAGTAGGGATGACAGGCCGGCGCTCGTTGGGTAAGGATAGCTGTTTGTAGGCTGTGCTAAGGTCAGCGCGAGAAACCGTGGTTTTTGCGTTCTTGTATTTCCACGGGTCGCAGTCAACCGTGACCGGGATAGTCTGCATCATTTTGACAAGCCCCACCTGCCCAACGGAGCACCGCCCACTGTAAAAATGGGCGGTGTCCTCAGGAAATGTTATTTTAACGAACTTGCCGTGGACTTTGTTGCAGAAATCGGAAATCGTAGCAGGCCATGTCTTGCCGCTCACCGTATCCACGCCGGTGAGATTCAGTATAATAGTGCGGTTCTTATAGGTGACTTCTCCGGTCAGCACTTCGGACGCATCCAGCAGGCCGTCCCGGCCCGGAACATCGATCATATTCGTGCGGACTTCCGGCAGAGAAATGGACTTGCTTGCAAGCAGCAGACCGTATTCTGTGTAAGTGTCCTTTCCGTCAAAGCATACTTTTCCTATCATACGGCCCTTGCCCTCCTCGCGTTGATTTTGGCCAGTTCTTCATCCATGCCTGGGGCAAGCAAACCGACAACCTGTCCACTGTCCATGATGACTTTCATATTTGCCAACATAGGCAAGTACTGTTCAAGCAGCATTATAATTCTGCTGGATCCTCCGCTTGCTACGCCGTAAGCTCCATTTGCATAGTTTCCGCTGATATTTGCTCCTGCCGTAATGGATCCAGCAGAAAAACTCATGTCCCCCTCTATGTCTTTTTTTACAGATGCAAATTCATCGCTAAACCCTTCCCCCAATCCTTCGGCCATGAATCCACCGATCCCGGCAAATACCTTAGACGGGGAGTGTATGCCCAAAATGCGCTTTACGCCGCCAACAAGGCTGTTTACCTTGTCATTAAACCAGTTTTTGATGTTATCCCACATTCCGGCAATGCCGTCTTTCAAGCCCTGAACGATGTTTCTACCGATGCTGCCCCAGTCATAATTTCGGATCGTGTCAGCAATGGCCGCGATAATGCGCGGGACAGATGCAATCAGTTCCGGGATTGCTCCGACAATGCCGGTAATCAGCGATACAATGATTTGCGGTGCGGCAAGGATAATTTTATCAAGGTTATTAACAATGCCGTTGATAAACGCGATAATCAGAGTAGGCACAGCCGCCACAAGCTCCGGGATGCACTTGATAATTCCGTCAATCAGCGCAAACAGAAGATCAATTCCCATCTGAATAATGTTCGGCAGCTCTACAATGATTGCGGCAAGCAAGTTGCCAATAATCAGAGGTACTGCCGCGATAAGCTGCGGAATCGCGTCAATCAGACCCTGCGCAAGCGTCATAATCAGCAGGATTGCCGTTTCAATGAGCTGCGTCAAAAAGTCCGGGCTTGTCAGCATTTGCACAATCGTCAGGGTCACTTGCACAATGCCGTCAATGAGCGTGGGCAGGTTTTCTATCAGGCCATTAGCAAGGAAGAAAAGAATGTCGATTGCCGCCTGTGTGATTGCTGACAAGTTGTCAATGATTCCTTGCCCTAATGCCCCAACAAGAGTTACGGCTGCCTGCAAAAGCATAGGTAAGTTGTCGGTGATGGTGGTAATCACCATCGGAATAATGGTAGTTGACGCCGAAGAAACAAGCTGTGAAATACCCCCCAAGATAACGCTAATACGCGGTATGATGTTCTTTCCAACAGCGACAACACTATCCACAAAATTCCCTGTCAGCGCCATAAAATCTGCGTTATCATCAGCTATGCCGGTAAGCAGGTTACTCCATGCACCTTTAATGGATGCAACAGATCCTTGAATTGTATCCGCCGCTTCCCTTGACGCATACCCTTGCATTCCGACCATTTCAATATAGTCTACAAGAGCGCTTTGGCAATCTGCAAGGTTTTCTATCTGGTATGCTGTGGCGCGCCCGTTTGCGTCGTTCCAGTCATTTACTTTATCAATGACTTCCTGAAATCCTTCCTTTGTTGGCGTGATGCCAATTTGCAGGTTGTCCAGCATGGTATAGTTGGACTTCATGATCCCATTGAAAGCATTTTGCACGGCTTCCTGGGAATTGCCAGTTGCCGCCACCACATCAGCCTCCGCATTGATTATTCTGTCGGCCAGTTCTGCCGCCGCCCGTTCATTGCCGCCAAGGGCTGTTTTTAGGCCTGTGGCAAATCCGTTTACCTGTTGCAAATAGTCATTCTGGCTCATTTGAACGGTGCTGTATGCGTTCTTTGCCTTGTCTGCAATATAGTCATAGGCTTCGCCAAACATAAGCTTTGCGCCGCCAACCAGTTGTTCATACTCAGCATAGTTGTTAAGCGCGTTTTTCGTAAGCACGGCAATGCCGGTAGCAGCCGCACCTACAGCTGCGGCGCCGACTTTAGCCGCAGTGGCAAGCCCATTTTTGAATTTTCCTGATAATGTCTCTACATTTTCGCTTGCCTCGTCTTGCACAGATATTTTCACAAACAGATCAAGAAGATTCATGCGTTCACCTCGCTCTCTTTGTAAATTCTGAAAATTATTCGTGACATTCCATTGATAGTATGGTATGATATCGGCAAGGAGGGATTATTTATGATAAGTTTTAACAAAGATTCTGCGTGGGACTTAAAGCCGATTCCCGTTTCCGATGTGCGTGGTGAAGTGAATGGCTTGTTGATTGACGGGGAAGAAATCGCTGCCGCATTTAAGACCGTCCGCGACCAGCTGATTTTTACTAACAAGCGAGTCATATCGGTTGATGTACAGGGGATTACAGGAAAGCGCAAGTCCTTCAGCTCTATGCCCTATTCGAAAGTGCAGTTTTTCTCCGTGCAAACCCCGGGCTTTGCCGAAATCATCCCGGATAGCGAACTTGTTCTGACATTCTCCAATGGTTATGTCGCAAAGTTCGAGTTTAAGGGAGGCACAGACATTGGGAAAATCGGAAGAATGATTTCTGATTATGTCCTCAAGTAACGCATATTCGCCCGCCGCCCCTTCACGGGGCGGCTTTTTTAACTTGTAACCCGCAACGATTGACAATATCGCTGGTGATTTCTTCACAGGAGCGATTGTCTTTTTTGCTCACATCTATAATTTCAATATATCGCTTATCGATTGAAACGCCCGCGCATCGCTCGCATATTGCTTTAAGCAGGTCAGCAGAATAAATTCGATATGCTTTTTCTTCTGCATCCTGCTTGTACCGCGCTACACAGTATGACAGAAATGGCTTTACTCTTTGGCTTCCACGATATTCTCCTGCACAGAGCCGGACGGCGTTTCTGCCGTCTCGGTCTGCGCAGATGTAAAAAGGTCCGTAAAGGCCTCGTCCGTCATAAGCTCAGTAACATCAACCAGCAACTTGGCAAGCGTCAGCCCAGCGGCATATTTTTTTGCAGTCACGCCTTCCACAGCCGCCAAAATTGCGATCAGATCTTTCTTGTGTCCACGCAAAAGCAGCGGAGCAGATTTCTTAACCCTTGCCAATACAAAGTCCTTTGCATTTACGCCATCCGGGAGCTTTTGACGCTGAAACAACGCTGCGGCTTCTTTGTCCTCGGCTATGTTGGCAATAGGATCGATAATGTCTGCGATAACATCAAACACTCGCTCCCCTTTAATTTTTGACAGTTTCATGGTGTTACGCCTCCGCCGTACCGGCCTTGATGTAGATCTCAAATGGCACAGTGTCCTGTGCGCTCATGGAGTAGTGGGCCGTATACTCAAACGCGAACTGCCCCTTCGCCTTGTCGCTGGTCTTCAGCTGGAAGCCGCCGGTGGACAGTGCGTTCATCAGGTGGATGGCGATGAAGCCGCCATTTTTATCGCCGTTCTTGTCGGAGTAGTCGCCCACCAGCCAGATGTCGGCAAAGTCAGCGTCCGACAGATCGTTCCGAGGCGTGACCTTCCCATCGCTGGTACCCACATCGGCAGCACCGCAAAGGCTCTTTGCAATCTTGGTGTCTGCGTTAATGAACGTACCCGCAATCTTCGCCTCCCAGGAATCCACCCGTTTCAGTTCCTTCATGTTCTTCGGACAGTTGTCGATGTCCTCTCCATAGTCCTTATAGGTGGGCGTTGCGGTAAAGCTAATGCCGCCGGTCGTCGCGCCAATCTGCCCCGATTCCCCGATGGTGCCGGTGGCCGGGGTAAAATCGGTAGTCAGAATACCGGCGTTTATCTGGAGCTTCTGAAATGCATCAGAGGGAATTTTTGTGAATTTCATATTTTCTTCCTTTCATCAGTTTTGCGATAGGTACTCCACCGTGATGTTGAGATACCTTCGCTTGATGTTTTTATCGCTTTCGTCCGCGATGTTCTGACACCACGGGGAGCCACGCTTGATCCACATTGCTCCGCCGTCATAGGCGACCATGCAGCCGCCCATGCCGATTGCGTCGCTGATTTCTTGTGCCTTTGCGTTGGGCAACGCTTCGCTCTCGGTGTAATACCAGAGGTTGACCGTCAGCGCAATCTCGCCGCTCTCCCATGATCCTGTGATAAGCTCATAGGTCAGCCACGGAAAGGTCGCGTTTTCCGGCACATTCGAGGTCGGATACGACGGGAGGAATTGGGAAAACCACGCATGGAGCGCCTTGTCCTTTGTCATTTCGGCAGCTCCTTTCGCTCCGCAGTGAAGAATTTCAGTGCCTTAATGATTGCGCCCGCAGACCTCGGCGCGGCCTTTTCCTCGGGATTTGATGTCACGCGATAGGTAATCCCCGTTTCCGTATCGCGGAAATAATCGTTGTACTCGATGGGAACGCTCTGATTGACCAGCGCGGAATATACCGAGGTCACACCCTCCTTTTCCGCTTTTCGCGCCTCCATCGATGTGTCAAGAGATTGGTAATTGAGGAACTCCGCACCCTCTTCCCACGCAGTGATGTAGCCGCCCGCGCCATCAGGCGTGCGCTTTTTCTCCATCAAAATGCACTTGTGGGCAAAATCGTCCAGTAAAGTCACGGTTCCACCCCCTTGAGCTTGCGCCAGTCATTTAATCGGCCTTTAAAAGCGCCCTGCCAGCCCGTCCCAGCGCTCGTGTCGGCATTTCCGCCGCTCGCCTTGGTGTAACTGTACCCGCCGAAGCTTTCGCTCGTGTACGGGCTTAAAACGGCTTCACCGTTCTTTTCTTCCCATGCGGCGATATCTTCGGCAAGCACAACCACAGCCTTTGGCACAGCCAACACCCACACCGTCCCGGTAAAGGTTTCATCCGTGAGGTCGGTCGCCGGGTACTGGTGCAGGCCGTCGTTAAATACGGATCCGCAGATACGGAAATATTGATTGGTCAGGAGAAAGGGCAGCGCAATGCTGCCGTTCTCCACGGTGAACATGCCCTCGTGAATCTCCACAAGGAACCAGTTGTTCAAATGCCGCAAGACTTGTTCAAGCATTACGCTGCCCTCCTATTTAGCCCGCGCCGGCCACCGAAACGGTAGCAACGGCAATGCCGTCCAGATACTCAGCCCACAGCTTCATGCCCATGATGGCGTACATATCGCCCGTGGCGCGGCTGTAATCGCCGTCGACATGGACGCCGATCAGGTTGGTCTCGCCCTTCACGGTGTAATTCAGCCCCAGCTTGGCAAAGTCGCTGTCGCTCGGGTCCACATAGTACAGGTCGATGTTTTCCACGGGCAGAGCAATCACCTTCTTGGAAGCAATGTACTTCTCAGGCAGCAGGAACAGAGTGCGGTAGCCCATGAAGTTCTCCACGTAGTTGATGCCGAACATGGTCTGAACGGTGATCTCCTTGTCGCCCAGGTAATCGTAAGCGTCGATGATGTTGGCAAAGCCCACCACCTCGGTCACGTCCTTGTCGAGACCGGCAAACTTGTCCAGCACCTTGCCCTTAGCCATAGCCAGAGCACGCTGCCACGTCTTCTCGGTTACCTTCAAAGTGCCGGTACCGAGGAAGGTGTAGAAGTCGGTCAGGACCTTGTTCTGCAGGGCCACGAGGAAAGCTTCGTCGGTCTTCTCCACGGCAACGTCAGCGCCGTACTTTGCCACGCTCTCGATGGTCACGCTCTTGGCGTACTTGTTAATGTCGATATCGCCGTAGGCAACAGGATCCACCTTCATCTTGGTGAAGGGAATCTCGTCACCCTCTGCCACGGCGCCGCCCTTGAGGCCACCGTCCACGCTGGCCTTGTAGGAAACCAGCTTCGTGCCGGGGGCCTTGCGAATGGGACGCATAATGCCCATGATGTTACGCAGTGCGTCCCAGTTATCGGCGAAGCGGGACACGAAATCCACCTCGCGTGCGGAAGTAGTAAACTGCGCGGAAGTTGTTACATTAGTTTTCGCAGCCATAAATAGCTCCTTTCAAAAAATCAGTTGTTTTCGCTTGCCATTAGGTCGGCAAGCGCTTTCTGGCGCTCCGCCGTAGACATCACATAGCGGCCTTTATCGTCCTTCTTGTAGATGTCCTCTCGGGATTTTGCGCCGCCGGTGTTTGCCGGGGGGGTGGCGGGATTCGCCCCGTGCGTCTGTGTGGTGGAGACCAGCCCCTTGTAGGTGCCGTCTACGAGCGCATCAAGGCTCTTGGTGTCCTTGATCTTGTCGCCGTCCATCTCCAATGCGGCCATTTCTTCGCCGCAGCCACGCATAGCAAGGTCGAGATTCGCGCCGGTGATGTTTTTGCTCTCAAAGTAAGCCCGGACGGCCTTTTCCTTCGCCGCCTTGCTTTCCTTTTCCGTGACATTGGCCTTGAAGTCCTCAAAAGCCTTGTGCTCTTTCTCGTACTTCTCCTGATAGCCGTTGTCACCTGCCGCCTTGAGGTCGTCCAACTGCTTCTGAACGCCGGGCAGCTTCTCCGCATCGGCCTTATACTTGCTGACATCAGCTTTCAAGCCTTCCACGGTGTCGGTATGCGCCTCGATAATTGTATCAACCTGCTCATCGGTAAGCCCCATACCCTTCAAAAGTTTTCGTGTAAGTGCCATGACACTATCTCCTTTTCTTCGGTTCCGTTCCTTCGGAAACGATAGTTTTATAAAAACCGCTGTCCCTTGCGGTAATTAACAAAAAGAGCCAACTGCATACAATTTGTAAGCATTTAGCTCCTATTTCAGTTCGTCCTCCAATATCTTCCTGTATTGGATGGCATGGTCGGCGGCAGCAGGTTTCAAAAACGGCTGCGCCTTGTTGCCGCGCGTGTAATGCCAGTTCCCCTTTGCGTCCTGATACACCCACGGTGTAGGCCGTCCGCCGCCGCCCTCGGCGTAAATGCCGGTGCCAAGCTCAACATAAGCGGCATACTCGTTGTCCGTCCCGATGATTGCCGCTGGTTCCTGCTCATCTACCACATGGGTGATGCTGTTCCGCAGATTGCCGGTGTCAACGGGGCACAGCTTTTTCGCATATCCCTCTGCCACCAGACCAATCTTTTCCAGCCCCCGCAGAAGCGCCGCATGGATGGCGCCAGAAACCTCTTTGCTGTTGTCGGTGATTTCAATGTTCATCAAAAAATCCCTCTTGACTTTTTTTCGGGAATTGCATATACTGACAGTGAGGAAACTCATGTTTCCGTTTTTTCGAGCCGAACCTCTTCCCGTTACTGGAGGGGGGGCGGCTCATTTTTTATATCTTCGTGCGAATAGGAGAGAACCGTTCTCTTCCAATGCAATCACATCAAAACCGAACCCAGTGCTAACCACGCTGCGAACTGCTCTATCATCTACAATGCGTATAAGCTCATCGGTATTGATGGATCCTGTGCACTGTAACACAACCCCTCCAGGAGTTTTTGCAATCTGCTTTGTGGCTTTTCGAATCGCCATATCTGCCGCTTTCGCTGTTGATATACTTTTCAATTCCCACTGTTTACCGCGCCATAGGTAGTCCGGCGTTTTTATCCCCTGCGCATTCGTTTCTTTCAACAGCACGAACTTCCCGCCAAATTGATCTCTGAGTTGGTTTGCAACTTCGATTTCGGTCTTGTGCCCTTTTATGCGGTATCCGTTCTCGTATCGCACCTTACCCATGCGGGGCTTGGCGGAATCTATGTATTTCTTTGTAACATCCTTTGCAGATTTTTCGCTCCACATGTGATATGGGGATAACTGTTTGCCGCTGTATCCCTGCTTCGATGCTTCCCACTGCGCATATGTCATGTCAGATATAAGCCCGTCGCGTGTCCTACGCAGCCCATCTGATGTATCTACCTCATCCACTGCCGCAATCAGCGTGCAACGGCAGTTGTAGATTTCCCACGGCGGGCCTTGCGGGTCCCCGGGGAAACGGCAGCCGTTGGAAAACTTCTTGTCCTGGGCTACCCGCTCGCCGTCAAGCATGGCATGAGAGTGGCGTGTACGCGAGTCCAGCGTAGCCAACCATTCTTTTTTGAGCTTTATCCCCATCTTTTCCGCCGCCGCGTAGCTGTCCATGCGTCCGGCGTTCTGCGCGCCGGTCACGGCGGTTCTGGCCGTGCGGATGGCGGAATCGCGGCTCATGGTGGTGATCCGCTTTTGCAGGTCGTCCGCCATGCGCTTAATGCTCTTCCCTTGCAAGATGGAGCTGGTGACACTCTTGGTAATTTGCTTTTTGCCATACTCGAGGTCAATGCCACGCTTTAATGCTCGTTTCGCCGGGTAATACGGCATTAAATCGGGTTGCTCTGCCATAAGCCGCTTTACCGTCTGCTCGTCCCACAGGTCAAAGCCGACGTTGCCCGCGACCTGCTCGATGGTATAGGCCGAATAGTTGCGGTTAAGGGAGTAGATACCCGGAGTTGCATCGTTGGTATAGGACACCGCCACGGCGTTTGCGTCGGTCGCGCGGCGCGCCACTTTGTCTCGCATGGCCTGATAGCGTTCCCCTCGCCCGATTTGGTTCAGCCTCCATTGCTTGTAGTCGGCCTCCGTCCATTCCTTACCGTTCTGCACGGTGCCGATCAAAGCTTTCATTTCCTCGTCGCGCTTGGCGAATTGCTCAAAGTATGCGTCTATGGTAGCTTGCAGCTCTTTCCCAGCCTCACGATATAACTTCGCAATACGCTGTTCCAGCTTTGCAAGTTCCTTGTCGGTCAGCTTGTGGCCGAGGTCACTGTTCGCCATCGCCGTTCACCCCCGGCGCGACCGGTTCCGCAAAACTGCGGTCAATCTCTTCGGCCGCCTTCCGCTTTGCCATGTCCTCGTACTGGTCAATGTCGCCATTGATGGTCAGCAGCTTCTTTGTGATGTATTCATCATCGTAATACGCCGCGCCCAGAAGAATGTTCTGCGTTTCCTCGCTCTTGTTGATAATCTGATTGCGCGTGTAGCTCGGCTGGTCCTCAATGCCTGCCAGACGCAAAATTTCCACAATAAACCGCGTGACCTCGGATTCAAACTTATCCGTTTTCAAATCCAGCGGCACATAGCTCGCCTTGATTGCGGTTGCCGTCTGGTTGCCGGCAGATACCGCCGCCGCATCAAAGCACTGGAAATCTTCGTACAGCTTTTTCTTGAGCATATCAATGGTGCTGCTGGTGCCCTCATAGGGAGCCTCGATGGTCTTGCTTTCCACCTTTGCGCCGTCGTCGCCGTTGGCGTGGGCGACATGGGTGGTTTTCAACCGTTCAATAAACTTAGCATCGGCCAAATCGTCCATTCCGTCGCAGTTCGAAAGAACCCAGTAGATCAAATTGCCCTCGTCCACGTTGTTGACCATGTTAGAGGACGCCAGATCCAGCGCGTCAATGGTATTGCGCTTGCCGACGATCTCGGATAGACACCGCTTATTGTTTTTCAGCGGCACGATGGGGAAACTCGGATAATTCCCGCCGTCATAGATTTCGGTTTCGCCGACTTCCGCCTTGCGCTCAATTAGCTTATAGCTGCGCTTTGGCTGCATCACTTCCATGCTCTTGTTTTTCGGCTGGAAATACTCGGTAAAGCCGTCGATCTCATACAGCGTCGCTCTCAGAGGCTTATCCTGTGCCACCTGCCAGAACCGGATACCGGCTTTCATTGCACCGTCCTCTTCATCATAGAGGGGGACGAACTCAAGCAGAGAGAACACCCGCAAATGCGTCAAATCCCAGAAGCCGAAGGACACGCCTGCGATTTTCGATTCACGCGCCGCATCCATGACTTCCTGGTCGAAGTCCGGGCAAAGTTTTTTCGGTGTTTCCTTCTCCGCAAAGGTCACGCCGTTTCCCAGCAGATACGAAACCTCCTGATCCACCGCCATGCCGAAGAAGCGGCTGGCCAGCTTATGGTTTGCCGTCCACATATCCGTGTGGGCACGGCCCTGCATATCGTAGATGATCTTTTCATAGCGGTTAATGGTCGGATTCAGGCCGTTGTAATATTCCTCAGCATCCGCCGCCGTCTTATATGCGTGGGATTCGCGGTGCTCGTTGATCGCGCTTCGGATAAACTCCATCCGCGCCTTTTCATCCTCGCCCACCGCCACAAGGTCATTATATGTCTTAATCTCCGCTCACCCCTTATCTCAGAATGGAAACATAATCAGAGCTGTCGCGTTTGTTCCACAACCGCTTCACGATGCTGGCCGCGCTGTCCGGCGCGTCATCATGCTCCACATTCTCGTTGTAATCGCAAATCTGGTCGATATACGCATCATCCGTACCGGCCACAAAAACCACGTTGCGCCATTCCGCCTTGAGATAGCTTGTGATTTTAAGGAATTTGTTCATGTTTTCGTGATATGTAACGGCCAGTTCGCCCTTCGCACGCAACGCCTTTGCCAAATAGCCCTTGTCAGCGTTTGTCTCGCAGTAAATCTCCCCAGCATTGAAGGACTTCCGAAGCCGGATGATCTCATCCATGCAAGCGTCCACATGCTTGTGCCAAAGCCGCCCATAGAGGTAATATGTTGTGCTCTTCTTCCGGGCAATCGTAAACGCCGTGTAGTCATCGCCGCCGTATGCCGCATCGATATGGCAAATGCCCTGCTCTGCAAGGCAAGGCTCCGCGCCCATTTGCGGCGTGTCAAAGATCACATCGTCACTGGCAATATGCCGTAGCTCGTAGTTTGCCGCAAACAGGGATGACATCATAGACGATTTAATGGCTTGCAATTCATCCCCAGAGATCAGCCCGGTTGAATAGCAATCGTGCTTCTCGATATTCGGCATCATGGAAAATGCGTCTTCCTTATGCCAGGGCGTTCCGGTGTTAAAAATGCGTCCGCCACGATTGCGGATGTTTTGCAACTCCTGATAGATCGTTTTTGTATGATCCCGCTCTGCGCGGGAAATGCGGTCCTGTACATTTACAATATCGTCCGTAAATATGCGGTCAAAATGCTTGCCGGTCAAGGACCCGTTCACGCCGCACGCCACAAGCTGGCTCGTGCCCTTGTTGTCCGCTGTCAGATTCGTGGAAATCTCCGTCGCGGATACTGTTGTCAGGATCAGCGGTTTCCCGTGGATCTTCTCGCACAGCGCCTCCATGTATGGCGATAGCAGCAGATTCCGCACCTGCCGCACAACCTCTTTCACATCCGCATCCGTCTTTCGCATAAACAGCGTTTTGAGATTCGGCAGAAGGACGATGATCTCCGCCAGCGCAATCGAAACGCATGTTGTTTTATAGCTGCCACGGTGCGCCTGCAAGGTTTTGTCCTCACTCCCGCGCACCATGTCCTGTATCCATGCGTTGTGCAGCGCGCCCAGCTTATCAAACCCAACAGCATGGCCGAACGCAATGGGGTTATGTATCAGCAGTTCCGCCGCTTGTATCCGCGTCATTCTGCATCACCATCTTCTCCAGCTCGTCCAATGCAATGCCCTTTGCGTCCGTCACTGCCACGTCCACGCTATCACGCTGCCCTAAAAACTGTTTGCCGAGGAAAATCGCCATTGTAGCGTTCTTTTCAGCCAATCGCCACTGGCTCCGACGCAGTGAAATTTTCCCCGCGCCGCGCTTTTGTCTAAATACCTCGGAGAAACTGGCATGATAGGTGCGTTTACACCAACCATCCAGTGTTTTATCAGTCACATCAAACCAACCGCAGATTTCCTCAAGCGTGCATTGCAGGCCGCAGAGGTTCTCGAACTGCTTCTGATCTATTTCCTTTCTTGGCCTTGCCATGCGCACTCTCCTTTCTCTGCTGGCGTTTAATAAACTTCTCCATGTCCCGCTTTAGGTGCGGGCTGCTTGTTTTTCCGATGATTGCCTGCGCCTCCTCAATCGTCATTCAGAAGCACCGCCTTTTCTCCGGTAAACTTTTCCCATCGATCAATAATGACATCCGCATACTTCGGATCGTACTCCATGCAGAAAGCGTGTCTGCCATTCTGCTCCGCTGCCATGATCGTTGTTCCAGATCCAGCGAACAGGTCAAGCACATTTTCACCCGGCTTACTGGAGCACTGCATCTGGTAATCAAACAGCTTAATCGGCTTCATGGTCGGATGCTCCGCAGATTTGACAGGCTTATCAAAATTCAACACGGTTGTCTGTCTGCGGTTCTTGAAGAAGTAGTGCTTCTTCCCTTCCGTCCATCCGTACAGGCAAGGTTCGTGTGCTTCCTCTTCAATCTCGCTCTCACCATACAAGCAAGGCTCATGTTTCCACTGGAAATCCTGTCTCCCCATCACAAGGGAGTTCTTCACCCAGATCAGGCACTGCCGGACACGCAGCATCGCATCTCTGCACGCGCCTCGGAAGTTATACCCCTCGCTGTCTGCGTGCCAGATGTAGAACGGAGCACCGGGCTTCATGACCATCGCCGCATTGGAGAATGCATCCGTCAGGAAACGCCTGAAGGCCGTATCCTCCATATTGTCGTTCTTAATCTTCCCGGCGGTGCCCTGATAGTCCACATTGTACGGGGGGTCTGTGAGCAGCAAATCCATTTGTGCCCCCCCCCACGAGCTTCTGTACGTCTGTCAAAGACGTGCTGTCTCCGCACATAAGGCGATGGTCTCCAAGCTGGTACACATCGCCCAGTTTGCTCTTCGGCTCTGCCGGTAAAACAGGATCGTAGTTGTCCTCTACCACTGATGTGTCGAGTTCATCACGCAGACCCCAATCAAAGTCAAAAGCCGACAGGTCAAGCCCCGGCAGTTCATCAGCCAGCAGGTCAAAGTCCCAGTCGCTCTCGTTGCTCTTGTTATCCACCAGCCGCAGGGCGTTCACCTGCTCCGGTGTCAGATCGTCCACGCAGACGCACGGTACTTCTTCCATGCCCAGCTTTTTTGCCGCCAAAGCGCGGCAGTGGCCGATTACAATCACGCCGTCGCAGTCAATCACAATCGGCTGCACAAAGCCGTACTGCTTGATGCTCTCCGCAACGTTGTTGATTTGCCGCTTATCATGCTTTTTTGCGTTGGCGGCATACGGCACAATATCCGCAAGCCGCCGTTTTGTGATTTCCATGCTTTCCTCCTGTTTTGCTACCAGCCCCCACCCCTTGGCTACAGTAACAGTCTTTCCCCGCCCATGCGGGCCTCTTGGGCCTCTCAAACATGGGCTACACACTATTTTTGATATTTTCTATTGACAGAATGCATCGGATAGTATATGATTGATTTGTCGGATGCAGGAGGCGCTTGCATCGGCGGGAAATTCGATCCTATTTCCTGTGGATTGAAATACTAAAAACAGTATGCCGGAGAAAAGAGCGGAGCTTCCGCTCTTTTTCTTTTTATTGTGCGGCATTGCAGTCCTGCCCTGCTTTAGCGCTTCAGGGAAAGTCCCCGTCACTCGCTGTGGTCTCCCCTTACGGGGCACCTATGCCGCATATAGCAACAGCCCGCAGGATAACCCCGCAGGCTGTCATGATCGCGTTGTGCCGGTACGCCCGTTCCCAGGGCCGCTTGCGCGGTGCGCCCAATACCGGCGGCGCATAGAAGGGAGGAAAAGTGATGATTGGGAAAACGCGTGAATGACCATGTCCTATCATCCACTGTACCTATTGTAGCACATCATTAAGTGGAATCTGTATCACCTTTCACGAGTAACCCTGCATATTTCGCTATATCATGCAGAAATCTTTCCTTCCTCCGGCTGAATGTTGCCTCGCTAATCCCGGGAATCACGATCCGATTACGGGCATACTTGTGCTTACCTTGGCAGTTGTGCATGATGCCATATATCAGCTGCCGCCGGATTGCATCGCTGCCGATATCTCTGCCGCAGCGGTCTATAGCGTATTCCACCGCCAGCATCTTCTGCGTCTCCGGCCATCGCTCTATGGCTGCAAGCTGCTCCGCCTTGCTCTCGGCGGGCCTACCAGCACCCGATCCAGTTGGCATGCCCTCTGTGGTGCTATGCGTCCCGCCAAGTATCTCCGCCCGTGCCTCGCGATACGCCCGCACCCGGCGCGGATACCCACGCACATAAGCAATGCACTCCAACCGCACATCATAAGGCAGTGTCGCCTTTTTGCTCATTTGCCCTCCTTTACTCCGCGCTGTTTACCATCTTATATTCGCCCCGCAGGGCCTTTTCTATGTCCGCCATCTTGATATATCCGTTGTTTTTGGCCTCCACCAGCTCCACAAGACACTGCTGTAAGTATTCCAGGCTACGGGTGTCGTGCTCGTCCGCCGTCTCCTCCAGCACATGGAATCCGAACTTGTCCAGCAGTACGCAGGAAACATTGTCCATGCATTGTTTGGTGCCATCCAGGCGGCCCAGTTCGTAAGCCTTAGCTGGATTATTTGGCACCGGTCTGCCGTTTACCCTTTTGAGCATCGCTATTACCCCCTTTCCTCGTATTTGCATACGCCCGGTGTATTTGCCACTGGGCAATAATCCGCACACGCTGGGCAATCTGCGTTGACGCAAACCTCGTCTTGCATCCACTTGCATTCATCAATCATCGCCGTCACCGTCCTCCAGATATTCGCACCACGGCAAACACTCTATGTCTGATCCTATTACGGGGCATTCCAACTCGTTAGGGCAAGTGCAAACTAACATTCCGTACCCTCCTTCCGTTCGCCGCTGCTGCAAAAATCATCGTGCTCTACCAAACTGTAGTCCCGGTAATATCGCTTGTACTTGTGCCACACATTTTTGCATTCTTCTCCACGCCAAAGGCGGCAGTGCATATAAAAATTTGCGTTTACCTCACAATTCCGTTCCAATGGCTCTGCGTTTATGCAATCCTGGCACCGCACCACCGACACTGCATCAACGGTGGGCGTATCGGCTATGAGCTTCTGAATTTTGCTGTGTGCAGCAAAGTTTACAAGCCATTTCAAATCGTCTGTAATCTGCACCTGTGCAGACATATAAGCCTCGGATTCGTCCACGGCCATTTGATCAGCGTCAATCAACCGCATTTTCAATCCCTCCGTTCATCTTTGCTTCTCCTTGATCTTATCTATCAGCAGCAGCCGTACCGCTTGACAGAGCGCATATATAAGGCTATTTTGCCAAATGCTCCGCTGTTCCTTAATGCGGCACATACCGCTCTCGATCTCCTCTAAGGCTTCCAGCATTGCGTCCTTATTCGCCATCGCTTGCCCTCCGTTCTCCGCAGCTGCAAAAATCGTCCGCATCAAACATCTTCCAATCTGTGCTTTCGTCCGGCCTACACGGAACTCCATCCAGCATAAATGTGGAATGCTGGTCACACCAGCCTTGCTGTTCGTGCCAATACTTGCAATCCTTGCACCGCACAACCTGCGCTGCATCCACGGTGGGCAGAAGCTCCGCATACTCCATCACAGACTCGATGCCATTGATGAAATGCGTGTTTCCGTTCTTTCTGTCGTAATGATCGCGACGGATGGGGAATTGCATCAACGCGCCTCGCTCAATGTATTCAGCCATCCTCATTTCCTCCAAATTCCGCCTCGTACTGTTCCGGCGTGATAATCTCAATATCCTTTGCGGAGTAGCCCAAAGTGTCGATGCATATCAGCTTCGCCAGTTTGTCTTTGTCAAGGGGCGCCGTAGCGTCCTCATAGGATATGCCAGGTTTTGCCTCAAATCTCATTTGAACACCGAACGCCCCAACCACTTTAAAGCAGATTTTGTATTCAGCCATTTTTAACACCATCCCATTCTAACGGTTTGCCGCACATCGGGCATTTTTCAGCCTTCTGCTCTTCGACCATCAGCCCCAACTGCCGCTTGCAATGCGGGCAGTACGGTATATGCCACCAGCCGAAACTTCCGCCAAGTTTCCATTTCTTATCGCGGTAAAAAGGCTTTTTAAGTTCAGCCATTGTCGTCCTCCACCTTTGCTACTCCCGTAATATATCTGATAGCATCAACAACGCCGTCCATATACGCTACATATTCCCGCTGTATAGTATCCATTTCTGCTTTCGCCTGAAGGATTTTCTTGTCTCGTTTTTTCCCTGCAACAGAAATCAAATACTGTTCGATCTTTTCGTAATCAAGCATTGTCAGCCCTCCTATTCCACTTTTCGACGATAAATTTGGGTTCGCTATATACGCCACTTTCAAAATCACACCCTGGACAGTATATATAGCACTCTTCTTGGCTGTTGCCATCTACTGTTTCAAGTATTACTTCTCCGCCGCAGAACGGACATGGTTTTAATTCAAACATCTTCCGTCACCTCCACGTAGCACCAGCTTTGCGGTGCTTTAGTAATCGCCGCTGGAATCATGCAATTTTCATCATAGATACAGGCTGTGCTTTCGTACCCGCTTTTGCTGCATGATTTGCATTTTTTCCAAGTGTGAAATTCTATCAGTTCCTTCGGCGTATCGTAGATTTTTAGGTTGGAGATGTGCCAGCCGTAGCCCTGGCAATGTCCAAGATAGCCGTGCAACTCATCGTCTGTCGATGTTTTCCTTGCATAGCAAAGTGCGCCCACTGGTAAATGGCAGCACCACCAACCGACCGTCCTTGTCGGCCTCGGCCAGCTCCCGCATGCGGTCGATGCCGCCACACTCTCCTACGATAGTGCAACGGTCGCTCCAGTCTTTAACCAGCGCAGACACTTCTGCCGGCGTCAGCCCCGTGTCCTCGTAGGCGGCAAGGCGTTCAACCAGACGGTCAAACGATGGGCAATCTATGCAATCCATGTCCACATTGCAGCTACCAGAACACTCCATGTAATGGTCGGTGCCAAGATAGTGCTTTTCAGTCAGTCGTTCCATCACTCCACCTCCTATCTCATGTGCCGTTTTCCGTCCTTCGCGTATCTGGCGCTCTGCCGCACATAGCGCTCCCGAGCGACGGTATTGGCTTGATCCACCCAGGGCTTTTCCTCCAGCCGCTTGGCCTCATATGCCAGGAACGCCTCGCAGCTCTTCCGGCAGGCCCCGCATGGAAGCCTGTCCGGGCAATCTTTTACGCAGGGGCTTTTCACTCCTACCACATCCTTTCCTGCGCCGTATGATCCGCAAACCGCTGTTCTTGCAGTTGGAAATATGTCGGTTCGATCTCGCACCCCACAAACTCAAAGCCGA
>ERZ1034897.310-NODE-310-length-25915-cov-4.691029_pt1 | contig 25915 bp, 20 predicted proteins | sample MGYA00520629_ERZ1034897 | MGnify/ENA primary metagenome ERZ1034897 (study PRJEB33766, sample SAMN09781789) | gut metagenome | biome: gut microbiome | host: Homo sapiens | place: Madagascar | study: EMG produced TPA metagenomics assembly of the PRJNA485056 data set...
CCCTCCGCCGGAGGCGCCTCCGTCGTCGCGGCCGCGTTCTCGCAGCTCGGCGTGCCCTACGTATGGGGCGGCACCACGCCGGGCGTGGGCCTCGACTGCTCGGGCCTCACGCAATGGTGCTATCGCCAGGCCGGGATATCGATACCCCGCAATTCCGAGGACCAGGCGGCCGCGGGAACAAAGGTCCCGCTTTCGATGGCGGAGCCGGGCGACGTTCTCTGGCGGCCCGGGCACGTGGCCATCTACATAGGAGACGACTCCTACATCCACGAGCCCCAGACGGGCGACGTGTGCAAGGTGTCGCAGGGAATCAGCTACTTCACCTGCGCTGTCAGGTTCAAATAAGGAGGATGGAGAGACATGAACGGAAAAACAAAGATCATTGCCGCCGTGGCGGCGTGCGCCGTCGTCTTGACGATCGGTGCGGGCGCCGCCCGCTGCTCGATGGACGCGCCCGATGCCCAAAACGGGCAGCAGGCGCCGCAAGAGCAGGCGTCGGGAAAGCAGGGCGACTCGAAGGCGAGCCAATCTTCGCAGCAGGCGCCCGATGAGCGGCAGCTAAGCGAAAGCGAGTTCTCGTCGCTGGCGAACACCTCGTGGACGAGCCGCGACGGAGCCTCGAAGCTCTCGATCACCAAGGACGCGCTCATCGAGCGGACGGCCGACTCCGCAAGCGTGATCTACTACACGGTAAGCGACGAGAAGACCGACGCTGCGGGCCTGAGCGTAACCCTGAGCGCCTCCGAAGACATCGCCGCGCCGGGCGCCGATGCGGTCGTGCGCATCGAGAATGAGGGCGCATCGACGACGCTGACGTGCGACTTGCTCAAAGCAACCTATGTCCAGGACGGCAAGGCGCAAACCGCGCTGACGATAGCCGGCGACATACAGGACCTCTGCACGCTCACCGGCAAGAGCGAAGCCGACTTCGAATCGGTCCTTGAATCCTTCGCGAAGGCGCATTCGCCTTACGCGACGTCGGCCGCGTGGGACAAAGAGGTCTGGATCGACTACGGCGCGCACAGTACTTTAACCACTTTCACGCTCGATGACGCCGCTTCGACCATCGTGACGGTGAGCGTGTCCCAAGCCGGGGCCATGGAGGCGGTGTAGCCATGGGCGCGCACGCCGAAAGGCCGGTCATTAAAAAAGCGGCCATCTTCGCCGCGCTCTCGTTCGCGGTCTGCTGCGCGGCGTTCGTGCCGACGCAGCCCGCGTGGGCGGGCATCGCCGAGGACATCAACGGCTGGCTGTGCGACATGCTGCGGGGCGTGTGCAACTGGGTGTTCGCTGCGCAAGTGGACGTCCTGAAGTCCATCGGCTACGACGGCATCCTCGGCGCCGGCTTCCAGAACATGATTGGCACGTCCGGCGACGTATCGGTGTACGACGTGGTGCGCGGCATATGGTCGGTAGCCGTGCTGCCGATCGGCTGCGGGGTCCTTTCCCTCGTGTTCACCATCAAGCTCATCCAGATATCCCAGCGCATGGACGGCAGCGCCAGCATGCCCGGCGTCAAGGAGGTGGTTTTCCTCCTCGTCTTCTTCGCGGTGTTCCTCTTCCTCATACAGAACAGCTTCGACCTCATGACAGCGCTTTACGAGGTGGTCGGGCTCGCGATACGCAGGGCGGCGGACCTTTTCGGCACCGGCAGCCCGATGGACCTGGCGAAGGTCTCGATCGTGACCACCGACGACGACGTCGCCGCCCTCGTGGCGATGCTCGTGGTCTCCCTTATCAGTTGGCTCGTGGTGCTCGTCGCCTACATAGTGAGCCTCGTCGTCTGCTGGGCGCGCGCCATACAGCTCTACGTGCTGGCGATGCTCGCGCCGATCCCCCTCTCGCTCATGGCGCTCGACGAGACGCGCCAGGTGGGCGTCGGGTACATCAAGAACTTCGCCTCGGTGTGCCTTGCGGGCCTCGTGATACTCGTGCTGCTCATAGCGTTCCCCCTCGTCTTGGGCGGCCTGGTGGCGGCAAACCCCGGAACCGGCACGCCGATCGACGGGATAGCCAACGGGCTCACCTACGCGCTGCAGTACCTGGCCATGTGCGTCCTGCTGGTGCTCTCGCTCGCGAAGAGCGGCTCGGGGGCAAGGGACGCCATGAGCGGCTTCTAGCGAAACCGGGCAGACCGAAAGGAGGTGGTCGCGATGGGATGACCTGCGCCGGGCGGCCGCGGCGCTAAAAGCGGCCGCGCAATGCGAGGCCCTTCCACACCAGGCCTTGCGAGTAAACCTAAGAACATGCAAAGGAGACAGCAATGAGCGAAGACAAGAAGAACGTCTACGTCACGCTCCACAAGGATTTCGTGCGCACCGACATCGAGTACGCCGACCGCGCCACGGGCGAGACGAGGACGTTCAACTCGGTGACGCTGCCCAAAGGGACCGTCATCGACGGAACCGACGTGGGCTACTACCAGTTCAGCCCGCTTTTCGTGAACCCCTCGCGCTTCAAGGGGGAAGACTACCGGGACATCCCGCTGCTCGCGAACCGCGAGGTGCGCCTCTCGAAGACCCTGCTCGACGACCAGGGGAAACCCGTGGCGGGCGAAGACGGCAAGCCCGTGCGGGACGTCGTTTACGCGATGCCGGCGCAGATCAAGGGGGCCCTCGACGAGGCGCGAAGCCGCTACCTGCAGGCGCAGGCCAAGACGCGCGACGAGCGCACCCTGGCGCAGCGCGCGAGCGACGCCCGAAGCGGCGCATCGGCGCTTGCCAACGAACATGCCCCTTTCGACTCCCGTGACCGCTAGGAGGTGCATCATGGATGAAAGCAAGGAAACAGCCCGGGCCGCGAGCCCCGAAGACGTGCGCGGGAAGCTCGTGCGCTGCCTGCTCGCCCTCTTGCTCGCAGCGTCGAGCGTTGCTGGCGCGCTATCATCGCTCGGCGCGAAGGAGGCGCACGCGGCGGAAACCGCTTACCTGAGCGTGGGCGGCAACATCCCCTACGCGGGGTTCTTCACCACGTGGATGTGGGCAGACGGCCAGATGGCCTATTGCGCCCAGCCCTCCAAGGCGACGCCTTCCGAGGGCGGCTACGAGAAGGCGCCTTTGAGCACCGTGTCCGGCCGCGACGCCGAAGCCGCCGCCGACCTGTGGTTCGGATGGGGCGGCCCGGGCTTCGACTACTCCATGTGGCCCGGCGCCTGGTACGACGGCACGCCGATGAACGACGCGCGCTACGCGGCGCTCACGCACATCATCCTGTCCGACACCTACAGCTCGAGCGGCGACCAGGCCATGCACGGGTGCACCCAGGCGTTTCGCTCGTGGTGCCAGCAGAACGTGCTCGGCTTCGACGACAGCGGCTCGGTGATCAACGGCGACGCCACGGGACGCCTCATGTGCTCGCGCATGGGCGAGGTCAAGAAGTCCTTCAAGGCGTTCCAGCTCTACACGGGAAGCTCCTCGCAGATGATCGTCTCGTTCAGCTACACGCCCTACGGCAGCGTCGAGCTTGAGAAGCAGTCGGGCAACGACGTCATGAGCAGCGGCAACGACGCGTACTCCCTTGCGGCCGAGTACACGCTCTATTCGGACGAGGCCTGCACGCAGGTGGTGTCCGTCATGGCTTTAGACGACTCCGGCCGCGGCAGGATCGACGAGGTGGAGCCCGGCGACTACTGGCTCAAGGAGTCGAAGGCCGCACCAGGGTTCGCCATCGATGAGGCCGCCTACACGGTGACGGTCGAGCCCGACAAGGCCGCCACCGTTGCGGCCGGGCATGTTCAGGACACGCCGCAGTCGAACGCCGTCGACGTCGTCGTGGCCAAGGCAGACGCCACCACTGAAGAGGCCCAGCCCCAGGGCGACTCCGTACTTGCCGGCGCCGAGTTCACCGTCGAGTACTACAAGGGAATCTACTCCTCGGTCGACGAGGCCTGCGCATCGGGCTCGCCCGAGCGCACGTGGGTCCTTGCGACCGACGATAAGGGCAAAGCCCACCTGAGCAGCGATTCGAAGGTGCGCGGCGATGCGTTCTACTACGCGTCCGACGGGACGACGCCGGTCATCCCGCTCGGCACCGTCCTCGTGACCGAGACGAAGGCGCCTTGCGGCTACAACCTCGACGACGGCCGAGGCAACGCGCCCGAAACGCATCTCGCGAAGGTGGAGTCGGACAACGACCGCATCGAAGCCGTTTCGACTTACAACTCGCCGACGGCCAAGGACACCGTGAAACGCGGCGACTACCGCCTCGTCAAGGAGGTGCCGGTGTCTATCTACTCCGAGGGCGCAGGCGACATGCCGCAGGACGTCAAGCGGGTGCTCGTCCCCGGCGTCGAGTTCCAGCTGATCAACGATTCGGCGAATCCGGTAGCATCCCCCGAGACCGGCGAGGAGGTTGCGCCCGGCGGCGTCGTGTGCACCATAACGACCGACGGGGACGGGCTCGCCACGACCAAAGACAGCAACGCGGAGGTGAACGGCTGGGCGAAGCCCGAGAGCTGGAGCGCGGCGCTCGCGTACGGCACCTATTCCGTGCACGAGGTTATCCCCGCCGACGTCGCGGCGAAGTTCAAGGCGGAATTCGGCAAGACCCTCCTCGCCGTCGAGGACTTCAAGATCACGATCTCCGATGAAGGACAGTACGACCCGCCGGTTCTGGTGAGCAACAAGATCCCGCAAACGCCGCTCAAGGTGGTCAAGGCCGACGCCGAAACCGGCAAGCGGATCCCGCTTGCGGCGAGCTTCGAGCTGTATGACGCCGACGGCGATCTCGTCACCTATACCCTCCACTACCCGGACGAGAAGGTCATGAGCACGTGGACCACCAACGAGCGCGGCGAGCTCGCCTTGCCGATGGTTTTGGGGGAGGGGCATTACTTTCTGAAGGAGGTCGCAGCGCCCGAGGGCTACGTCCTCGATTCCGAGCCGGCAGCCTTCACGGTTTCCGCCGACTACCGCGGATGGGACGACCCGATCGTCCTGACCTTCGAGGACGCGCCCCAGAAAGGCACCGTAACCGTTTCGAAGACCGACTCCGAGACGGGGTCGCCCGTCGACGGTTCCACCTACATCGTGAAGGCCGAAGGCGACGTCTCCACCCCCGACGGGACCTTGCGCTATGCAGACGGGCAGATCGTGGCGACGCTCACCACCGACGCTGACGGACGCGCGACCAGCGAGCCGCTCTACCTGGGGACATACACCGTATACGAGGCGAAGGCCAAAGACGGCTACGCCCTCGACGTTGCCGAGAAAAGCGTTGCCCTGACCTACCAGGGCCAAGAGGTCTCGGTGTTCGACGAGCAGATCGACGTGACCGATGCCCCGACCGAGCTGCAGATCGTCAAAGTGAGCTCAATAGACAGCGAGACCCCGATCGAGGGCGCGACCTTCCGGATCTGGAGCGACGCGGGCGATTTCGACGAGACCCTGACAACCGACGCAAGCGGCATCATTGCGCTCAAGTACCTGAGGCACGGCAGCTACCACATGCAGGAAGCCGCCGCGGCGGACGGCTACGTCGTCGACGACGTCGACGACGAGGGCAAGGCCCGCATCCATGACTTCCAGGTGAACGACCAGGGCATGGTTGCCATTGCCGACGAGCACATGCGGGCCAAGCTCGCCATCGTGGTCGAGAACATGCCCAAGGCAATGGGCACCACCGCGGCCGACGGCGACAGCGGCACCCATGAGGGCCAGGCGCGCAGCGGCATGTCGATCGTCGACAAGGTCGCCTACACGGGATGCATCCCCGGCGAAACCTACAAAGTATCCGGCAAGCTCATGGACAAATCCACCGGCCAGCCTGTGCTCGATGCCGAAGGCAACGAGATCACGGCCGGGAAGGAGTTCGTGGCGGAGGGCTTCGAGGGGTCGGTTGACATCGAGTTCAACTTCGACGGATCCGGCCTTGCAGGCGCCTCGCTCGTTGCGTTCGAGTCGATGCTCGACGCCGAAGGCAACGTCTACATGAGCCACGAGGATATCGGCGACGAGGGCCAGACCGTCAACGTCGTCGACATCGCCACCAAGGCCCACGATGCCGAAACCGGCACCAACCAGGGCACCGTGGGCGAAGCCGCGACGCTCGTGGACGAGGTGAGCTTCGAGGGGCTGACCCCCGGCAGCTGCTACAAGCTGTTCACCATGCTCGTGGACAAGGCGACCGGCGAGCCTGTTGAGGATGCTACGGGCAACCCGATGGTGATTGAGACGGATTTCGAGCCTGAGGCGCCCGACGGCACTGCGAAGGTCGTGTTCGAGCTAAACACCGTCGACCTTGCTGGCAAGTCCCTCGTGTTCTTCGAGAAGCTCGCCGACGATGGCGACAACGTCATCGCGAAGCATGAGGACATCGAAGACGCTGGGCAGACTATCGAGCTCCCGGAGCCTGATGCTCCCCAAAACCCCGTAGGCAAGGGATACCCCAAGACGGGCGCTGATGCGGCCAAGGCGGCTGTTGCGGCAAGCGCGGCGGTGATCGTGGGCTGCGGTGCTGTCGGCGCGGCTTATGCCGCGGCGAAGCGCCGCAAGAAGGCCGGCGAGGAGGTTGAGGAACCGACCGCCGAACCTGTCGAGCAGTAACAACAAATCGCTGCAAGTTCAGGCGGGCTTCGATCGAGGCCCGCCTTCTTTATTGGAAAGAGCGTAAATGAAGAAGCTGAAGAAGATCGCCGAAGGGCTTGGCCTGGTGCTCGCTGCACTCGTCGTCGCCGTGTTATGCACCTGGATCGCCGCAGACGATAGCGACAAGGCCGAGATTGCACAGTCGCTCGAAGGCGCCGTATCAGAGGAAAGCGAGCATGAGGAGCCCCGGGGAATCGACTGGGACAGCTTGCCCCAGGAAATCGTCGCCTGGGTGGAGGTGCCCAACACGAACATAAACCAGCCGGTAGCCAAGGCTGACAAGCGGAACCCGAACGCCTATCTCTTTCTTGATGCGCTCGGCCAAGGCGGCTACGGCACCCCATACATAGACGCAGATTGCACAGAAGAGTCGCTCCTTATTCCGATCTACGGGCACAACATGTCCGACGGCAGCGTGTTCGCGGATTTCGCGAAATACAACGAGGGAGATTACGCGCGAAGCCATTCGCGCATCTTCTTGCATACCCGCGATGGCGGCACGTATGAGCTATCGGTCATTGCCGTGGACGTCGTGGACGCCAGCGCTGAGACCGTGTGCCCAAGCTTCGACGATTCAGGGGCGATCGCGGAGTGGATTGGCAAAAGCGACCTCGTTCTTCCTGAATACGATGGGTCGAGCAGAGTATTCGCTTTCGCGACCTGCTCGTATCAGACCGTCAATTCCCGAACTGTTGTATATGCGCTGTCGAAACCAGAGCGGTTCGACACGACAAACCCTTGATTAACCGAATGCGTCGCCTCATTGTATTTCGATGTCGTTAACGACCCCAATCAGTTGAAATGCCTAATTCGGGTTGCCGTTTGGCTTTGCGGCAATGATTAGCGATTAACAAGGGTGCTAGAATGCATAGTGTATTGCACTCTGCATAACAAGGACGGTTTCCATGGGTTATTTGGATTTGCTGAGGGAAGACGCCAGCCAAACCGACATAAGGGAGCATTTGGTGAGCGGTCGACCTGCCGCCATCACTATTCGGATACCGGAAACATTACGAGATGCCGCCAAAGAAAAGGCAGCTCTAAAAGGCATGAGTTTCTCTGCTTATGTGCGCGAGCAGCTCATCGAAGACCTTACGAGAAGGGATGCATAGAATGGCAGCGTCCGTTACTGGAATTCTGGCAAACATCAAGCAGCCGCGCGGCGGTTATCTTCCGCTTTCAGATTTTGATATTGAGTCACATTGCGACGATCTGCGCGTTGTCGGCGATTACAACATCGCGCCTTCGCTCGTCGGGCTCGCGGTCGACTACGGAACGCGCATCGCTTTGGGCAACGACCTCGAGGAAACCTTCGAGGTGGCAACGGTCGGCGCGGGCATGATCGGAGCCTCTGACGTTGCCGAATCCCTGATCGCGGATATCGACGCCGCGGCGCTGAAATCAGGCGAGATCGACGAGAAGAGCGTTGTTTCGCTGTGCAAGTTGTCCGGCTTCGACTCGGCTTTCCGCGCAGGAGCATCCGCATACAGGCCCGTCTCCGAAATAAATCCCGACAGGCAGACCATCGCGGATATCGGCAACCTCATCCTGCGAACGAAGGCTTTCTTCGATGCGTCCGCCGAACCGGTCATTGCGGGGTTCACCTTCGAGGGCGCTTACACGGATGACGCAGGCGCAAGCGACGGCGATTACATCTGCGGCGACACCCTATGGGACCTTAAGGTGTCCAAGAATGAGCCGACGATCAAGAACACGATGCAGGTGCTGCTCTACTACCTCATGGGACTTCGCTCTAGCAAAGAAGAGTTCAAGGCTGTGACTCGCATCGGGCTTTTCAACCCTTGGCTCCAGAAGTCCTGGTCTATCTCGGTGCTCGATCTCGACGAATCCTTCCTCTCCATGGTGGAGAACGACATCCTGGGCTACACGCCCCGACATGCTCGACCCTCGGTCAACTGGGCGAACGAGGGCTCGCGAACCATATACGAGGTAATCGACTGGATTCGCGACACTTGCGAATCTGAGCGCGACAAGGGAGACAAGTTCGAGCGCGCCAGTCGGTACTACCTCATGAACGACCCTGTTTACGCGCAGCGCTTCAGCGACGTGTGGATGTGGAAGGATGCGCCCACAAACGACGGCGCAGACCTGGGAATCGATCTTGTCGCCCAAGACGCGGAGGACGGCACGTATTGGGCTATCCAGTGCAAGTGCTACCAGAAGGCGACGCTCGACCTCCGCGACGTCGCCACCTTCTACACCAAGGCAAGCGCAACCGACGACTACACGCACAACATGATAATCACCACTTGCGAGGACTTCGGCCCGAACCTGGACAAGACCGCCACGCAGTACGGCACGGTGCGCCTTTTCGCCGACAGCATGGCCGAGTCCGATGTGGACTGGGACGCCTTCGTTGAGGGTAAGGCCGTCGGCAAGCGCTCGCTCAAGGAGCCCTTGCCTCACCAGCGCGAGGCCATCGACGCCTGCCTCCAGAAATTCCAGCAATACGACCGCGGCCAGCTCATCATGGCATGCGGCACGGGCAAGACCATCACGTCGCTGCGCCTCACGGAGGAGATGCTCCCCGAAGGGTCGCTCGTGCTGTTTTTGGCGCCGTCGATCTCGCTCGTTGCGCAGACGATGCGCGTGTGGGCCAACCAGTCGAAGCGCGATCTGCGCTGCACCGTGGTCTGCTCGGACGAGACGGCCTCCAACGCCGAGGGCGACACTTGGGAATCGTCTCTTTCCGATATCCCGTATCCCGCCACCACGGACCCGGCGGCATTGCACAATCAGATAAAGCGATTCGACCGCACGCGGGGCGTGAACGTCGTGTTCTCGACCTACCAATCCATCCAGGTGGTTTCCGATGCTCAGCGCATGGGGCTCGACCCGTTCGACCTCATCGTCTGCGACGAGGCCCATCGCACCACCGGCGCCTCCGCCGCCTCGGACGACCTCACCGAGCAGAGCGCGTTCACCAAGGTGCACGACAACCGCCTGGTCTCGGCGAAGAAGCGCGTCTACATGACCGCCACGCCGAAGATCTACGGCGACAAGGCCCGCGTGCAGGCGAAGACCGAGAGCTACGAGGTCTCGTCGATGGACGACGAGGAGAAGTTCGGCCCGGTGTTCTACCGCCTCTCGTTCGGCCGCGCCGTGGACGAGGGGCTGCTCACAGACTATCGCGTCATCGCGCTCACCGTCTCGGAAGACGTGGTGAGCGAGGTGTATCAGCGCGCCATGGCCGACGAGGAAGGCTTCGAGATCACCGATGCCGCAAAGGTCATCGGGTGCTGGAAGGGCCTGGCGGACCAGGGCAAGAAGGACGGCAGCGGCCATCCGCTGAAGAACGCCGTAGCCTTCTGCTCGACAATCCCCGAGTCCAGGCGCATCTCCGAGTACTTCGAGCGAACGGTCAAGGCCTACATAGACTACGAGCGCGAGCAGGGCAACGACATTCCAGGTATGGAATGCGCAGTGCAGCACGTCGACGGCACCATGGACATGGCGAACCGTAAGGACAAGCTCGCCTGGCTCGCGGACACCAGCGAAGAGAGGTGCCACATCCTCTCCAACGTCCGCTGCCTTTCCGAGGGAGTGGACGTGCCGAACCTGGACGCTATCATGTTCCTGCAGCCCAAGAAGTCCCGCGTGGAGGTCGTCCAGGCGGTGGGGCGCGTCATGCGCCGCTTCGAGGGCAAGGACTACGGATACATCATCCTGCCCGTGGTCATCCCCGCCGGCTACACGCCCGAAGAGGCTCTGGACAACACTGACGCCTTCAAGGTCGTGTGGGAGATAGTGCAGGCCCTGCGAAGCCATGACGAGCGACTCGAGGGCGGCGTCAACTCGCTGCAATACGACATGGCCACCACTTCCGTGGTGCAGGTCATCAACATCGATAAGAATAAGGGCAAAGGTCAGAATAGCGGCTCTGGTGCGGGCGGAAGCGCGGACGAAGACGGGCAAGAGAGCACGGCTGGCGATCCCGGTCAGATGAAGATAGATTTCTCCGATCGAGAGCTTCAGGAGGCCGTGAACGCCGTCATCGTGAAGAAGTGCGGCAACAAGGTGTATTGGGAAGACTGGGCCAAGGACATCGGCGACATCGCCAAGCGCCACATCGAGCGCGTGGGCGAGCTGGTGCTGAACGGCGGCCCCGCATCGGCTGAGTTCGCGGTGTTCCTGCGCGGTCTGCGCGACTCCCTCAACAACGGGATCACCGAAGACGAGGCCATGGAGATGCTGGCGCAGCACATGATCACGCTGCCCGTGTTCGACGCGCTGTTCTCGGAAGCCGAGTTCGCGAAGTCGAACCCCGTCTCAATCGCCATGGAATCCATGGTGGCGACGCTTCGCGGTTACGGCATCGAGACCGAGTCCGAGAAGCGCGAGCTGGCTGAGCTCTACTCCAGCGTGCGCCTGCGCGCTGAGGCCATCCGAAGCGATGCCGGCAAGCAGAAGATCATCAAAGAGCTCTATGAAAAGTTCTTCAGCCAGGCGTTCAAAGCCACGTCTGAGAAGATGGGCATCGTCTATACCCCCAACGAGGTGGTGAACTACATTCTGCACGCTACCGATCGAATCCTAAGGAAAGAGTTTGGGAAATGTCTGGCCGACGAGGGCGTGCGCATTCTCGATCCGTTTACGGGCACGGGCACTTTCGTCGTGAACTTGCTGCAGGATGAGGAGCTCATTCCGACCGAAAAGCTGCCGAGCAAGTATGCGAACGAGCTTTTTTGTAATGAGATTCTGTTGCTTGCGTACTACATTGCCACCATCAACATCGAGCATGCGTACCACTCTCGCATGCCGCAGGAGTACGTTCCCTTTGAGGGAGGCGTGCTCACTGATACGTTCCAGATGCACGAGGATGGCGATACCATCGATGCAAAAGTGTTTACGGAAAATACTGAGCGAATCTTGCGCCAGATGCAGACGCCAATAGACGTTATTGTTGGCAACCCCCCATACTCGATTGGACAAGGTAGCGCAAATGATAACAACCAGAATCTCAGCTATCCATCCTTGGATTCAAAGATCAAGAATACGTACGCAGCCCGAAGCGAAGCAGGCCTTAAGAAAGGCCTCTATGATCAATACATTCGTGCATTTCGTTGGGCTTCTGACCGAATCGAAGAGAAGGGCGTTGTCTCTTTTGTAACCAATGGCAGTTGGCTCGACAGCCAGGCGATGGACGGTTTCCGTAGGACACTCGTCGAAGAGTTCAATTCTATCTATGTATTTAATCTAAGGGGCAATCAGCGCACCCAGGGCGATCAATCTCGAAAAGAGGGTGGCAAGATTTTCGGGTCGGGCTCACGTACGCCCGTCGCCATAACGATTCTCGTGAAGAATAAGAACTCGCAAGAGCATGGTGTCATTCGTTATCACGACATCGGTGATTATCTCACGCGAGAAGAAAAGCTTTCCATTGTGGCGAGTTCAATTCATGATGAACCGTTTGAATGGGATATTGTTGAACCTGACAAACATGGTGATTGGCTAAATCAAAGAGATGATTCTTGGTATGAATTCGCCCCATTAGGATTGGAAAAAAAGAAATCTCCTTCGGGTGTATTTTGCAATTATTCGTATGGCATTGCTTCGAATAGAGACGCTTGGGCTTGGTCCTATTCAAAAAGTAATGTCCAAACCAATATGGAGTCCATGATCTCTTTTTTCAACAGAGAACACGGGAGATATCATGCGACAGCGATGTGTGTTAAGCCCAAAGATTTTGCCGAGATCGACACCAAAAAGATTAGCTGGAGCAGAGGTCTTTTCCAGAGACTCAAGTCACCAAACCGTATCGCTTATTCTGCGTCCAATTTACGACTTGGGCTATATCGCCCGTATTGTAAGCAATGGCTCTATGCTGCTAGCGAGACTCTTGAGTTATCGAGCTTGCTGTCGGTTTTGTTCCCTGCGGATGATTGTCATAATATTGCTATTCAATTATCTGGTCCAGGTTCGAGCAAGCCATTCTCGGCCTTAATTGTTTCGCAAGCGACCTGCCTTGACGCGATTGAGAAAGGACAGTGTTTCCCCCTTTACTACTACGAGAGAGAAGGAAATGCAGGTGGTTTGTTCTCTGATGCCGATGCGGGAAACAGTAAATACGTTCGTCATGACGCTATTACCGACGAGGCGCTCGAAGTGTTCCGCGCCGCCTATCCAAACGCGTTCGGAGGTGGTAAGGGGCGCACGATTGAGCAAGCAAAGGCCGACGGTCTGCCCCCAAAGATCGCCAACAGCAACGAGCGCTTCGAAGTGAACAAGGTCGACATCTTCTACTACGTGTATGGCATTCTCCATTCGCCTGAATACCGCAGTCGCTTTGGGGCCAACCTTCAAAAGGAGCTGCCGCGCATCCCCTTGTCGCGCAACTTCCGTGAGTTCTGCGCTGCAGGTCGAGCCCTTGCCAAGCTTCACCTGGGCTATGAAGCGATTGACCCTTGGCTGGTGAAAGAGGTGGGCTCATCGCTTCTGCCTGGGCCGGTTCAGAAGATCAAATGGGGTAAGCGCAAGGATTCCGAAACAGGCAAGAAGGTCGACGACCATACCGTTCTCATCTACAACGAGAACCTCGTGATCAAGGACATCCCCGAGGCTGCTCAGCGCTACACCGTCAACGGTCGAAGCCCGTTGGAATGGGTGATCGACCGTTACCAAGTGAAGACCGACAAGGCGTCCGGCATCGTCAACGATCCCAACGAGTACAGCGACGACCCACGCTACATCGTCGACCTCATCGAGAAGCTCATTCGTGTCTCGATGGAGACCATGGAGATAGTCGATCAGCTGCCGCCGGTATCCGAGCTTCCGCAACCCGCCAACTGGCCTTTCGCCTGGAAGGCTGATGTTTAATGAAAGATAAAACACGTTATCAAAATCATCCGTTATGGGATAACGTAAAGGGCATACTTGCATCTGAGGATCTGGGGAATCTGCCATCAGGGACCAGGGGCTATCTTCTCCATCTGCTTCATGACCTTGATAAGCGCAGAGACTCAACGAATCCTTTTTACGTGCAGGAGCGCTCGCTTGACGATCTGAATAACAGACTGAGCAACGTCGCATCATGGATGCCAAATCCAAACAACGCTTCATCGATAGATCAGTATGTCGATGCTTGCTTTGCGACGCTCTCTTCAGAATGGCCCGCGAACAACGGTCGCAAGGTTGCTGATATTTCGAAATCAACTTACGACGACTTCATTGACGAAGCGACGAGCAAGATTGCTTCAGCGCGAGAAGCTGCCGAAAAGGTCGAGGAACTCTCCCGGCAGTTCCAAGAGAAGAAGGATGAATACGAAGCTGGGCTCGTTGAACTGAAGTCGTCGTATGCCGAGACGATAGACGAGTCGAAGACACAACTCGAAAAGCGTCGAGACGAGCTGGGCGACGAGTTTGAATCGGAGGTTAAAGCGCGCGCTGATAAAGCCAGTTCAAGCCTCGCCGCCGTTGAAAACGAATACAGAAAGAGCCTCATTTCAACCAAAGCAAACGTCGACCAAATTCTTGATGAGGTCGAAAAAACCGCCAACTCCATCAGTGGCATTGCTATGACGACGGACTATGCCAAGTATGCGACGGACAAGGAGAAAGCTGTTCGAATATACGATGGCCTGGCTATCCTCTTCGCCATTGCTGGCATTGCGTTGGTCGCTTTCGCTCTTACCGGTCTTCATGCAGATGCGACGTCCGCTTCGGTTTTCAAGCTAGCCGTCTCTGTTGCGTCCTTTACCGTTTCGGGCTTTCTCTTCAAGCGCGGTACTTACAACCAGCGAGAGGCCAAAGCGGCAAGACGCACCGAGCTGACGCTTAGGGAATACAAGCCTTTCATTGCGAATCTTAGCGAAGAGGATAAGAGGGAAATCACCAACAAGATAGCCGACCGAATTTTCATCAAGGGGGAAATCGGCGACAAGGAAGAGAAGACAATCTCGAACGCACTTTTTGATAGAGGTTTAAACGAAAAACAGCTCGCTTCATTCGCCGCGATAGTGAAAGCTCTGTCAAAAGATTCGCCGAACTAACTCATGAATAGGCTATCCGCTGGTGTCAAAAGAAAGGCTGAAACAAATGGCAAAAAATGCGCCAACATCTCATGACGACGACATCAGCGAGCTGATTCGCGATGTCTCAAAAGGACGTTACCAGCTCCCTGATTTTCAGCGCGATTGGACTTGGGACGACGACCGCATAAAAGGGATCATCGCGAGTTTAACTATGGCTTACCCCATGGGCGCGGTGATGTGCTTGGAAAATGGCGGAGACTTCAAGCTCAAACGGCGCTGCTTTGCCGGGGTCGAAATCGATGCCGAAACGGTCGAGCCAGATAAACTTGTGCTCGATGGGCAGCAGCGTCTAACCTCCCTGTATCTTTCCCTATGCTGCAAGAAACCCGTTCATACCAAGAACGTCAGAGGTGACGAGCGTCGCCTGTTCTACTATGCAGACATTAGAGCGTGTCTCGACGACAGCGTTGATCGTGTCGATGCGATCGTCTCGGTGCCCACGAACCGAATCGTTACGCAGAATATCGGCAGAGACATCCTGCTTGACATCTCCACCCGGGAGAAAGAGATCGAGCAAATGATGTTTCCGCTTAATATCGCCTTCGATGCCAGCGAAAGGCAGTCTTGGTACAAAGGGATAGTGTGGACGTACGGTTTCGACAGTCCCGAGGAGTCGTTGTTCAACGAGTTCCAGCACGAGGTGCTGGATACCATCGAATCCTACCGACTTCCCGTTATAACGTTGAGCAAAGCGACGCCAAGGGAGGCCGTGTGCAGGGTTTTCGAGAACGTCAACACCGGCGGGGTGCCGCTCACTGTATTCGAGCTAGTAACAGCCTCCTTCGCGATGGATGGTTTCCGCTTGCGCGATGACTGGGAACAGAGGTTCCGGCACATAAAAGAAGACCAGAGGGTCGTTACCGACATTCTGGACAAGCTCGACGCGACCACTTTTCTCACCGCTGTGACGCTGTATGCGAGCTTCATGGCAAAGCAGGATGGAAAAGGTTTCGTCAGCTGCAAGAAGAAGGACGTGCTTGCTCTTGATCTCGACAGCTATAAGCTGTATGCCGATACAGTTCAAGAAGGGTTCGTTCTAGCTGCCGAATTCCTTATAGTCAATGAACACATCTTCCGAGCTCGCGATCTGCCATACTCCACGCAGCTCATACCACTCGCATGTGCGTTTGCGCATGCGAAGAATTCTGGTCTTGCGAATAAGCAAACAACCAAAGATGTTCTTCATCGCTGGCTATGGTGCGGCATCCTGGGCGAGATGTATGGCGGAGCAAATGAGACTCGCTACGCGAATGATATGGAAGACCTTGCTGCGGCGATTGACGGAAGCGGCTCTCAGATGCGCACTGTCAACGCTGCTTACTTCCAAACGCCGCGTTTGCTAGGGCTGCAAACAAGGAACAGCGCTGCCTATAAAGGAATCATGGCGCTTATCTACCGGAAGAATTGCAGGGATTTCATTTCTGGCCAACCGACTAATGCCTTTGAGGTCATGGCGAAACGACCCGACATTCACCACATCTTCCCCGAAGCGTATTGCATAAAGATGGGGCTCGACAGGACACGATGGAATTCCATTGTCAATAAAACGCCACTTTTGCCGTCGACGAATAGAACCATAGGCGGCAAGGCGCCGAGCGAATACTTTCAGCGAATCTGCAGGGAATGCCCGAATGCCTCTCGGGAGGAATTGGCATCCCGAATCGAATCGCACCTTGTTGAATTCGACTCCTTCATAAACAACGACTTCGACACTTACTTTACCGCAAGGGCCAGGGCTCTTCTCGACCTGATTGAAGATGCGATGGGTAAGCCTGTCTCAGACAGAACTTCAGATGAGGTGGTTGCAAAATTCGGTGCATCGCTTGAATAATTAGCGGATGGGGGTCATGGCATCATCTCGGATCAACCATTCGACAGTCGCGTCACCCTGATAAGGAGCCTCCCATTTGCTGTTCGGTAGGTTAATTCGACCTATCTATTGCGATAAGTGATATGGAGCAAATGGAAAACCTTATGATCGACTCTGAAAGTGAGGAGGCATTCTTATGGATGAATCCCAGATGAGAAAACTGCAAGAAGACAACGATATGGCATTCTTCCGCGCGGACATGTGTCTGGAGTCGTCTGGATCATTCACGGCCGAAGAGATGGCGCGTATCTGCGATGAAATGAGCTCGACAAACAAAGCCATCGAAGACGCGATGCGAGATGATTTCGAATCGCTTGCGCCTGAACTGCGTGCGGCGCTCTCGGATTTGCTTTGCGACTCTGGTGAAATGACGCCCGAATGGTGGTGTGAAGTGCTTTTAGGAAAAATGCCCGATTCTCCAGACGATGTCTTTGGGCATTAGCAAACCCGCCTCAGGTGAGGCGGGTTTGCTTTGTTTTGTCCAGCTTGCTGAACTTTAGAAAGCGCGCTTTCCAATCCATGCGACAAGCGCAATGAAGCTCAGGCATAGTTTTCCGATAAAGCCGAATACGCATTTAACGATCTTCATTTTCAAATCCTTCCAGCCAGTTCTCTTCTCGATCGTCGGTTTCTGTTTCGGTCGGTGATCGCCCGGGACGAGCCGCTTTGAGTCGATAGACGAGCTCTTCGGAGCAACCGCAGTGCCGCGGTATCGCATCGCGTGCGATACCGCAGTCGGCTTGCGAGACGGCAGAAAGCTCATCGAACAGCTGCACGATGGTCTCCTCAACCGATCGGTTCGACGTTCCGAGCCATAGCTCCGCCGACCTTTTCAGCTGGCCAACATCGACCATCTCGCCGAGGACGCGCGCTAAGGCCACCTCGCCGTCAACGGCGACCCACTCGAGTTCGTCTAACTCCGAAGCTTCCGCCAGCAGAAAGCGCCAGCCGCGCCTGCGCCTGGCAACGGGCGTCTCATCGTCGGGGCAATCCTCGGTGCCCGAAGGGTCGACGTCGTAATGGTGGGCGGCAAGCCACAATCCCGTTTTTCCAAGCTCGTCGAAGCGCAGTTCGAAGTTCGTGAGTGCGTTCCCTTTCCCTAATGGGCTTGGGGCCGTGAACGACATAGTGTCGAACACGTCGACTCTGCTGTTTCGATACGCCATCTCTATCTTCATTTACCGTTCACCTCGATCTACCCGGCGTTGCTCTCGTTGGCGCTGTTGCGCCATTTCCTGTTCCTTGTTTCGACTGTTTGGCGCATGGGCGTTGGCCTGTCGCCTGCCATCGTTGAGGTGCCTGCGTGGCTCGCCCTTCTCGGGCAGCAGCCCGTACGAGGCGAGTATCTGGGCTGCCACGCGGATTTCCGTCGCGGCTGCGATGGCACGAGGGTCGCTGAAGCTCTGTTCCGCCTTGGCCTCCATGGCGCGTGCCCTTGTTGTCGCTTCCGCGCGGCTCGCTATCCCGTACTTGGAGCACGTCTCCAGGGCACTTGCAAGGTCTTGCAGGTCGCTCAGGCTCTCAAGCGCGATCGCGTTCCTTGCGGCTTTCAGAACCTCGCGGTTGCTCATGCCTTCGAGGCTCGTTACGCCGAAGCTCCTCCCGACGGCTTGCTTGGTGTAGGCGTACCCGAGCTTGCCCCCGGAAACCTTGCATCTCGGCGTTTCCCTCATGCTGTAGACCCAGTCGTCCCGCCCTCCGCGTGTCGATGCCGGCGAGATCTCGATGCCCAGCAACCCGAGCACCTGTCTGAACTCGGCATCGCTTCTTGAGAGCTCCTTCGCTATGCCTACGCGGCACCTGATGTCCGATACCCACGAGTAACCGCCTTCTGCGACTATCTCGTGCTCCGCGCGACTCATGTGCACGTCTTGCCGCTTGGAAGGCATCTTGCGCCCATGCTCTTTCTCTGCAAGCCTCTCCACGCCGCTCTTAGCCTTCGACTCGTTGGAAAAGCCGCTCAGTCCGCGCTCCCGGGCCATGTCTTGCAAGGCGCGGTTGAGTTCGAGCGGGTTTCTCGTCTGCATCCTGTTGCCGGTTTTCAGGTTGGTGTTGTTCACCACCACGTGCGCGTGCGGTATCCCGTTGGCGTTGTCGTCGTGGTACACGATGGCTATCTGATGGTCGCCGAAGAAGCGGAGCGCCCAGTCGCTGGCTATCCCGCGCAGGGCCTCGATGTCGATGCCGTCCTCCGGGTCGGGCGAGATGACGAAATGCTTGTAGGTGCGCGCCTTCCTGCCCTTGCAAGGCGCGTCGTTGCCGAAGGACGCACGCGTCCGGTCCATCTCGCGGTCCCATTCGACGGCTTCCTTGCCAGCCTGGTCGTAGCCGCTCATCTCTCGCTCGTCCCAGGACAGGTTGAAGAAGTCGCGGGCTATGGCGCGCCCGTTCTTCTCAAGGTATTTCCGGACGTTGCGGCAGCCCGTGTGCCCGGATATTGGCTTCAGTATCGGCATGGGGTGTCGCCTACCACGATGGAACCCTCCAAGCCGTCGAGCCGCCCCTCAAGCCTGCGCCGGCCTTCTTCGACCGCATTGAGCTTATCGTTCGCGATGCCGATCTGTTGGACGAAGTAATCCCACTCGGGAGCTTTCCTGCGCGCTGTGTACGCAATCGCATTGAGGGCGTGGACGCCCTGGTTGTAATGGCGCCCCCAGCGGACAAGCTCGTAGCGCAGGGCGCCGAGCGTCTTAGCATCGACGACAAGCACCCTTGATCCCTTTGGGTCCGGGCATGCCGATACTGGGATGCGGATGAGGTAGCGCATGTAGGTCGACGGGGCGACGTCGAGGGCCGAGGCGTTCTCGTGCAGAGATCCGTAGTCCCGATCGTCGAGCCTGCAGGTGACCATGTGGGTTTTCGTGGCCATGGGATTCTCCTTTGCGGTCGGCGCAGCCGAACGTGGAAGGCGCTGCGCGGTTCGTTTCTTGAGCGAGCTCTTGCTCGCCGGGGAGCGGGGGCAGCCCCCGCAAGCTTCCTTCCTGCGGCGGCGTCGCCGCTGGGAGGAAGCGGTTCCGAGCCATCGCCCGGCACGGCGCCAAGGCGCCTTCGGCCGTCGCGCATCGGCTCGGACAAGTGCTATTCTGGCATGCGTTGGAAAACGTATTACGGAATAGGCTACTTGCTACTTAAGGGGTCGAAGACTCCTCCGATGCATCCACCAGCTTTCGAAGGGCGGATTGGATCGCCTCGATGCATTTCGCGTCGTGCGGCGCGGGCGTTCCCTTGAGGTCGTTCGCGTACTTTTCGATGAGCTTTCTCGCTTTGACCAGCGAGTCGTCGGGCCGCGATTCCGAAGGGCGAATCGAGAGAAGGGATTGGGTGATATCGCGCTTCGACATGCCGTCGACGTCTATCTCCTTGAAAGCCTTCTCCTGCGCTTGCTTGGGCATGGCGGCGAGCTCCTTGACTGCCGCCGCCGAGATCTTGCCGGCGTTTGCCAGAGGTTTCCAAGAGTCCGACACCGATTTCTCGATCGTCTTCGCCAGGGCCTCGTCGCGCTTGATGGTCTTTCCCGATACCTTGCGCCCCGTCTGCTTCTCGATGATGGAGGCTTTGATGTCCTCGGTGCGCACGCCCGAAAGCGCTGGGTCTGCGTCGCGCATGTTCTGAACTTGCGCGCCGAGGGCCCTCGTCGCAGCGGCGCGCTCTGCCACCGTGAGCTCGCGCACGAAGTAGTTGGCCGCATGGAGCATGGACACCGCCTGCTCGTCGGTTATGCCCTCGACGATGCGGCAGCCCATCTTCCGATAGGCGGGGTTCTTGGCAGCCAGCAGCCTGAACGCGGCGCGGCGCCTATGCCCCGATATGAGCTGCCAGCGCCCGTCTGTCAGCTTGCGGACAAGCGGCAGGTCGGTGAGGCCGTCTTTCTCGATTGATTTCGCCAGCGCCTCGATGGCGGCCTCTTCCATGGAGTAGACGGCGTTTGCCGGGTTGTCTTCGATGGCGTCGATGTCGAGCTCTGCCACTGGGTATTTGCTCCTGGTCTTGGCGCCCGCGTCGAGCAGTCCGCTGATGGAGAACCCTGCTGCCACGTCACTCGCCGAGCTCATTGGAGACCTCCTCTGCGAGTGTGGCATAGTCCTTTGCTGCGCGGTTCTTCGGGTCGAATTCCACGACCGGCTGCCATTGCCAGCTGCCCTCCATGACTTTCGAGGAAGAGTGGATCACGGTTCGCAGCTGGTCGTTCGGGAAGAAGCGGTCGAGAACCTCTGCGCCCGTTGCCTCGCTGCGCGTCGCGCGGCCGGGAACGCAGGTCCTCAGAATCTTGAAGCGGGGCGTCGGCATGCGCAGGGCGTCGGCGATGGCGCGCGTGGTGTTCACCGTGAGCGCGGTCCCTCGCATCACCGACCCATCGAGCTTCACGGGCACGATCACCAGTCCGCCGTCCGTTGCTGCGAGGTATGCGTTGAAGGCGAGGCGCTTCATGACGGGCGAGCAGTCGACGATCGCTATGTCGTAATCGCCCGAAGCGTCGTCGAGCGCGAATTTGAGCCGCTGCTCCCGAAGCATCAGCTCGTTCTGGTCGATGAGGTCGATGAGCGACGGCACCATGCTCAGGTTCGGAATATTGGTTTCGTGGGTCACCTTCTCTATGGGGGCGTTTCCGTAGAGAAGCGATATGGAGTTGCGCCCGGTGGACTCGGCTTCTCCGTAGAGCCCGAAGTAGTCGGTCGCCGACGCCTGGGGGTCGAGGTCTATCAGCAGGACCCTCTTGCCGTTCTTGGCGAACAGCGTGGCCAGGTTGACGGCTGTGGTCGTCTTGCCGACGCCCCCTTTTGTAATTCGAGATGGCGATGGTGTTCATCGCTTCCTCCTTTGCATTCGCGCCCTGGCTGCGCAAGATGTGGAAGGGGCGCAGCTGGGGGTTTCGTAATACGTTTTCATTGTATCAAACACCGTTCGATATTGAACGGTGTTTGATTGCGGCAATGATCCGAAGAAACGGAAAAGCGCCTTCAGACCGCTTTTCCGCGGCAGGTGCAGGATGCCTTCGCATCCTGCCACAGGGGTTTGGGGACGAGGAGTCCCCATGCTCGGCTTCCGCGCTTATATCCTCGCTTTGGCTCATTTGCCGCAGGCGAGCCCGCCGAGGTCGCCCTCGGCGGGCCGCTGCTTGCCCGAAACGGCCCGGAGGTCGCTAGGCCGGATCGGCTGACAGTGCGTTGATGTGGTGGCGGAGCATCGCGCGGCCTTCGCCGATGACCACCATCGAGATGATGTCGAAGCGGACGGACACGTCGGTTTCCTCGTAGCCGGCCATGTAGGCGATCGCGGTGCGCTCGAACTTGGCGCGCTTCGCTTCGGTGCCCGCCTCCGCCGGGAAGCCGGCCTCGGCGCCCGTCCTGGCATTCACCTCGACGAAGACGACGGCCGCATCGTCGCGGGCGATGATATCGGCGCCGCCTGCCGCGCATTCCCAGTCGGTCTCGAGGATTTCGTAGCCCCTCGACTCCAGGAACCGCTCGGATGCCTTGATTGCCTTGGGCTTGAGTTGCTCTGCGTTCATGGTTGACCTCCATCGAATCTTGGCTGGACCCTTTGTCCTGCCTTGTGATTCGAAGGCCGCGCCGCGGGGCGCGCGCCGCAAGGGAGGAAAGCCGAAGGCGTCTTGCCCCAACCTTCTCCGCCGCAAGTTTCCCTAATTCTTTTTCAGTCCTGCCCTCTGAATATCCTGCAAAAGAATTCGGGGAAGTTTCGGCGCCCTTGCGGCGTGGGTCCCGTTGCGCGAACGTGGCGAATCCAAGGAAGGCGAAGGGCCTTTGCCGGTTCGGAGGCCGGCCTTGCTCGCAGCATAACAAGCGCGTAGGCCACGGTCAGCCGCGTCCCATCTGCTCGATCAGGGCATCCTCCTCGTCAAGCGGGCTCTCGACGTCGGCAATTCCGAGGAAAAGGTCGCAAAGCAGCTCGACCCTCGCTTCGAGCTCCTCGCCGAGATCGCCCGTGTTGCGCAGGCGGTTCAGCTCGCCGACGACGGCGCGCATCTCGTCTCGAAGCATCTTGAACGTGCGGACGTCCGGGACGATGGTGAACTCCTTGTCCTCTATCTTTGCCATGATGTACTCCTGCTGCGTGACCCCGGCCGCCTTCGCGAGGAGCTCGATGCGGTGTCTCTCCTCGGGAGAGCAGCGGAACGCCTTCGAGATGGTTCTCTTGCGGTGGCTGTTCGGGCAGGGCATCAGAATCCACCCCGCTCTTCTTCGAGCTCGTTGGCCATGTCGTCTTGTACGTTCGGAAACAGGTGGGCGTAGCGGAAGGTGATGTCGGTCGCCTCGTGCCCCATGCGGTCTGCGATGGCGAGGGCGGTGAAGCCCATGTTGATGAGCAGGCTCACGTGGCTGTGCCTCAAATCGTGCACGCGTATCTTCTTCACGCCGCTCGCCGCGCATCCTCTCTGCATCGCGTGCGATATGTAGTGCTTCGACACGGGGAACAGGCGGTCGCCTTCGCCGATCTCCGGGTGGTGGTTCGCGTAATCGCGCACCTCGTCGGCCAGGAAGCGCGACAGCTTCACGGTTCGCACCGATTTGGGCGTCTTCGGGTCGGTTATCACGTCGCGCCCGCCCAATCTCTGGTAGGACTTGTCGATGCGCATGGTCGATTTCTTCCAATCGAACGAGTCCGGCGTTAGGGCCAGGAGCTCTCCCTCGCGGATGCCGGTCCAGTACAGCACCTCGAAGATCACGAACGCGCGGGGATCGTCCATCGTTGCGTCGGAGAACCTCAGATACTCGTCCTTGGTCCAGAAATTCATCGTGCGGGCTTCCTTGCCGCCCATCTTCACGGTTCTCATCGCGGGGTTGGGGCTCAGCCCGTAGTACCTCTCCGCGTGGTTCAGAATGGCGGTGAGCTGGTTGTTGAGCGTTCGCAGATACGTGGCGCTGTAGGGCTTGCCGTCGTTTGCGTCGGGCGCCATGAGGGCGTTTTGCCAGCGGACGATGTCGATGGTGCGTATCTCGTCCATCTTCTTGTTCGCGAAGAAGGGCAGCACCCTCGACTTGATCGCGTACTCCTTCTGCCGCCAGGTGTGCTCGCGCAGCCTGGGGCGTAGGTCGGCTTCGTAAACCTTGAAGAATTCGCCGAACGTCATCTCCATGGTGCAGCCCGCGCTTGCGATGAACTCGTCCTCCCAAGCCTGCGCCTCTTCCGCCGTCGCGAACCCGCGCTTGCATTTGTGCACTTCGTTGCCGAACTTGTCCTTGCACCTGAATTGCGCGAGCCAGGTGCCGTTTTTAGCTAGCTTTACGCTCACTTCCAACCTCCCTTCGGCTTGATGTAGAGCTCGTCCAGAAGCTCGCAGCTCACGCGCCCCGGGATGGTTCTGCAGCCCTTTCTCTCCATCTCAAGGTTCAGCTCGTGGATAAGCTCGTAGGCCTTCGTCCTTCCGATGTGCAGCTTCTCTGCGACTTCGCGGGCGCCGATGAGTCGTTTCGGGTTCTCGGACATCTTTCCTCCTTACAGTTCAATATCGAACGGTGCTTAAGGCGAATCGTAACCGTTCAATATCGTGCGGTCAATATCAAACCGTTCAGAAACGTGCTATTATTTCCGCGTTATGTTCAATCGTCCGCCCGAAAAGGGCGCCTTCAGGAGGCTGCATGGGAACCGGCGAACTCATCAGGAAGTACCGCAAGATGCGGGGTCTTACCCAAAGCGAGCTTGCGGAGAAGTGCGGTTTGACGGATTCGGCGATAAGGAACTACGAGCTCGGCAACAGGACGCCTGGGGAAGATCAGGTGAAAGGAATCGCATCGGCGCTTCACGTTGCGCCCGAATCGCTTTCCGACGTTCCCGCGGCCACGGCGCGCGAGGCCTTGGAGCTCATTTTCAGGATCGACGAGGAGTTCGGCCTCGAGCCGATAGAGATCGGCGGCGAGCTCGTCCTGGCCATCGACCCGTCGTCGAAGAAGGCGCCCAAGCTCGCCCAGGCGCTCAAGGCTTGGCTCGCGCAGATTGATTCGGAAAAGTCCGGCGAGATCACCGCAGAGCAGCTCGCCGAATGGAAGGCGAAATTCGGAGCCTAGCAAGCCACTTTTGGAATGATTGCGAATCACTTCTAACGGCAAAACCGCTATTTTCCGTTGTTGCAAGGGGCATTTTAAGTCTGAAATCGGCTCTATTTCCGATTTGTCATCCCCTCAATTTGACCTGGTGTTTTACTCGAATAACACTGAAATATGCCCAGTGATTCGCGATTGATTCGAATCACCCTCAAACAGCGCGACAATCGCCAAAACACTCGTAGCAGGTGGTTTGGCGTATGTCTGTTTTGCACCATGCTGTCGCATGGTCACCATGGGGTGTGATGAATGCCGAATCCATAGAATGACAGCGAATCAAAATACCTGTTCAAAGGGATAAAAATACCCCGGAAACTTACGCTTCCGGGGTGGAGTCATTCTCGTGTTTTGCAAGCGGCTTGATTCGCTATGACCCTCAATGGAACTTTATGAGCCATGGTGAATCATCGCAGGTGGCTTTGTAAAATTAGCCTAGGGTCACTCCCACTCGATCGTCGCGGGGGGCTTGGGGGTGATGTCGTAGCACACGCGGTTGGCGCCCGGCACCTCGGCCACGATGCGGCTGGAGATCTTCGCCAGCAGCTCGTAGGGCAGCTTCGCCCAGTCGGCGGTCATGGCGTCGGAGCTTTCCACGGCGCGCAGGATGATGGGGCGCTGGTAGGTGCGCTCATCGCCCATGACGCCCACCGACTTGATGTCGGGCAGCACGGCGAAGTACTGCCAGCAGCTGTGCTCGCTGTTGCGCTCGCCGGTCTCCTCGAACAGGCGCTGGTTGTACGCGTCAAGCTCCTCGCGCACGATGGCGTCGGCGTTCTTCAAGATCTCAAGCTTCTCGGGAGAAACTGCGCCGATGATGCGGATGGCAAGACCCGGGCCGGGGAAGGGCTGGCGATGCACGATGTGGTCGGGCAGGCCCAGCGCCGTGCCGAGCGCGCGGACCTCGTCCTTGAAGAAGTGGTCGAGCGGCTCGATCAGGTCGAAATGCACGCCCTTGGGGAACGGGATGAGGTTGTGGTGGCTTTTGATGGTTGCCGCCTTGCCGCCCGTCTTGCGCGCGCCGGACTCGATGATGTCGGGGTAGATGGTGCCCTGGGCCAGGTACTTCACGCCGTCGAGCTGCTGGGCAACGGCGAAGAACTCCTCCCAGAACTGCGTGCCGATGATGCGGCGCTTCTGCTCGGGGTCGGTGACGCCGTCGAGCAGCTTGGCGTAGCGCTCCTCGGCGTGAACATGGATGAAGTCGACGTCGAACTGCTTGGTGAACACGTCCTCGACCTGCTCGGGCTCGCCCTTGCGCAGCAGGCCGTGGTTGACGAACACGCAGGTCATCTGCTTGCCGACGGCGCGAGCGCCAAGCGCGGCCACCACGGAGGAGTCGACGCCGCCCGA
>ERZ1034897.312-NODE-312-length-25726-cov-8.228039_pt1 | contig 25726 bp, 21 predicted proteins | sample MGYA00520629_ERZ1034897 | MGnify/ENA primary metagenome ERZ1034897 (study PRJEB33766, sample SAMN09781789) | gut metagenome | biome: gut microbiome | host: Homo sapiens | place: Madagascar | study: EMG produced TPA metagenomics assembly of the PRJNA485056 data set...
AAAACCCCTGGATCACCTGTAATCGGACTATCAGGCACAAGACGCGCTGTCGCCTCTACACTAACTGGAATCTTCTGCAATCCCAAAATTCTCATAAACGTCGTATCTACATTCTGTGATACATAGAGAGAAAGGAGAACCCCCTTCGTCTCATCAGTTCCATCGCCATACACGCGCTTGGTAATCTTATCAATTTTATAGTTATCCCTCATAGCAGTGTCGGCATATAAATTCGCCTCTAGGTACGTATGCGCCACCGTCTTGAGGTCAGTCACATTATCCTTGTCATACACATACGCCGCCGCAAGCACCGCCGCATCCGCCGCCTTCTGCAGGCGCGCGTGACGGGCAAAGCCATTCCCAAGGTCCACCGCGAGCCCTGCACAGCCGAAAAGGATCGGGATCAATATCGCAAAAAATACCATGTACGCTCCGCGCTCATTCTTGATGCGGGAAAGCAGTCGATTCAAAAAAGTCATAGTATCACCTCATGTGAGTTAGGAGTTAGGAGTGAAGAGTGAGGAGTGGAGGAAGGGGCGCACAATTCATATAGCGCCCCAATACCTCTCATTTTATAAAACAGTCTATTCATGATTTATATAAAACTCCGCGCCGCTTCCATATTTTATGCGCTGAGCCTTCACCTCAAACTTCTCACTTGATTGGATGGTCAATTTAACTGCCAGTTATTTATGAAACGCAATTCCCATCACCAGCCACGAAAAACCATATTCGCATTTAGTATACCATAGTCTCCGCAAAGATTTGAAATGAAAAATGCACGCAAAAACGCCCGCCGGACGGCGGACGTTTTCATTGATCATAGGAAATGGTGACTGGTGACTAAGGGTATCGACCAGCGCGCGGAATGCGGGCATCGCCGTTTACAAAAATCGACGCGGAGCGGTGCTCGGGTGCTCTCATAAACGACGTACTTGAGACGCATTTCCCCGCTCTCTTTCATACCGCCAGTACCCTATCCGCCCCTTCGGGGCACCTTCCCCTCGAGGGGAAGGCGATTCCTGCTCAGCGGCGAAACCGCCACCTTCATTCCTCATTTCTAATTCCTACACTCAGTTCCCTTCCAGTCTCGCTACGCCGAGCGGCGGGCTTTCAAGGAAGGTGACTTTCGGATTTCTCTGAGCGAGCCAGCCAGCCTGCCATGCATTCGGCAGAAGGTAGACAGGACGCTCGCGGCGGTCATAGACGACCATCGCATTGTCGATGCCGATAAGCTCTTCCGGTGGGACATCCCCTTCTGTCCAGCGGGCTGCGGTGTAGGAGAGCGGCTCCAGATTCACATGGACATTATATTCATTTTCCAGGCGGTACTTCATGACTTCGAACTGCAGCTGACCGACAGCGCCAATGATGAAAGACTCCATGACGTAAGGCTGCTTGTAGACCTGGATCGCCCCTTCCTGCGCGAGCTGGGAGACACCATTCAGGAACTGCTTTCTCTTCATGCTGCTTTCCGGAGACAGACGGGCAAAAAGCTCCGGCGGGAATACAGGAAAATCAACGAAGGTGACCGGATGCTTCTTCTCGCAGACGGTATCGCCGACACCGAGCTCACCGGTATCGAAAAGACCGATGATGTCGCCCGGGTAGGCTTTCTCGACGGTCTGTCTTTCCGTCGCGAGGAACTGCTGCGGCTGGGAGAGACGGAGCATCTTGCCGCTCTGGCGATGCAGGACGGTGATGCCTTTCTCGAAGACGCCCGAACAGATACGCATGAAAGCGACACGGTCATGATGCTTCGGGTCCATATTTGCCTGGATCTTGAAAATGAAACCGGAGAACGCCGGATCTTCCGGCTCGATGGTGCCTTCCAGCGTCTTTCTCGCTTCCGGCGGCGGCGCAAGCTCGAGGTATTTCTCCAGAAATGGCTGTACGCCGAAATTCGTCATAGCCGATCCGAAGAACATCGGTGTCAGCTCCCCTTTGGCGACTTTTTCCGCATCGAAGGGATCGCCCGCTTCATCAAGAAGCTCCAGATCATCGCGGAGCGCATCCAAAACTTCCTGCCCGACCTGAGAAACGATGGCTTCGTCATCGATCTTGCCTGAAATCACTTCCAGCTTCTTCACGCCATGGGCATTATCCTTGATGAAGATATTGCACATCTCCGTCTCACGGTCATAGATGCCCGTGTAGTCACCGTTCACACCGATCGGCCAGTTCATCGGACAGGAACGGATGCCAAGCACATCTTCAATGTCCGCCATCAGATCGAACGGATTTTTACCGAAATGGTCGATCTTATTCACGAAGGTGAAGATCGGGATCCCGCGATCCGAGCAGACCTTGAAGAGCTTCTTCGTCTGCGCTTCGACGCCCTTTGCCACATCGATGACCATGACCGCCGAGTCGACAGCCATCAGCGTGCGGTAGGTATCCTCCGAAAAGTCCGCATGCCCCGGGGTATCCAGGATATTGATGCGGCAGCCCTGGTAGTCGAACTGCAGCACCGAGCTCGTGACAGAGATCCCGCGCTGTTTTTCGATTTCCATCCAATCAGACACCGCATAGCGCGCCGTCTTCCTCGCCTTGACAGAGCCCGCGAGATGGATCGCGCCCCCGTAAAGCAGTAACTTTTCCGTCAATGTCGTCTTGCCGGCATCCGGGTGGGAAATGATCGCAAACGTCCGGCGGCGTTTGATTTCTTCTAAGTCAGTCATATTGCACCTCAATCAAAAATATACATCGCTTCATTATAGCATATTTATATGACAGTTCGTAGAAGAAAAGGAAAGCGAAAGCGGCATTCTTCTACACAAAAACGCACAGGCGAAAAAGCCTGTGCGTTTCTCTCTGTACTTCTCATTTCAGATCACGAAGGACATGATACGTAGATCCATTCTTTGTGTTCTCTGTCACCTGCATCAAGCGATTATTCTCCAGACGCAGGATCTCACCCGTAGCAGGATTCACCCGATACACATCCGTCGTGACCTTCGTCCCCAACGTCTGCTCGGCCAATGTCTTCCCGCCATTCTTATCCGGGCTGTAAATGGAGACCGCATAGTACAGCTGGCCATTTTCCTTATCCTTATAACCGACCATCGCCCAGCTGTCATTTTGGAGCGCACTGGAATCGATCTGTCCCACAAACTTCGACAGACTGTCACTATCGATCAGCCCATTCGTCGTCGTAAACTCCGGGCCTTTTCTTTTATCGAAATACGCTCCATTCAGTCCGCCCATGTAGTCAGCAAACGACAGGAACCCAGCGCCCGTCTCTTTTTTCGTGAGAGCAAGAAGCGTCTCACTCAGCCACTTCATATGACGGTCATAAACCTTCTGCTCCGTATTCGGATTTCCATCCTCATCACTTTTACCTCCCGCTTGAAGAAGCTCTGCGGCGGAGCCAAAAATCCCGGGGATCCCGTCTCCGTAAGACCCCAAAAGACCCCATCCGATCCCGACCACCAGGCCCAGCATGAGGGCATACTCCACAAAGTTGTTCCCCTTCTGTCCCATATCTCTTACCAGTCCTCTTTCTCGTATAATAAGTTCCAGGGTTTCATTTTACCATCTTTTCAAAAGAGCTACAAGGAGATAATAAGAGGCGAAGACTCACCCGCCCCAACGCAAGAAAAGGTGGGAAGCAAGAAGCGGACTTTTCACATCCTACATCATGACAAAAAGTGCGATCATCAGGATCGCCACAAAGAGACAATAGAAGAACTTCTCCCAGAACGCCTGCCGATTCTTCTTTGTCGAGACCTCGAAGCCGCAATGCGGGCAATACTTCAGCCCAGCGACATCCGGCACCGGACCACGGCAATGCGGACACACCTCGCAGTGCCCCGCCGCATACTGCGCACGCTCCTCCGCCGTCAGCTCCGGCAGGATTTCCACCGGCGTATCCAAGAGCCGGCATCCGCACGCCGGGCAGAAACGGAGCACATTCCCCTCATACACCCGCCCGCAGCCCCGGCAGCGCACCGCATCCTCCGGCAGCGGCTGCTCCAGCACCTGATGACACGCCGGACATCGATCCCAGCGCTTCCGCATCCCATGCCCGCAGTATGGACACTTCGAGAGATGCGGCCACGACGCCTCCCGGCTCCCCGCCTCCGGCGCCTGCGAAGGCTTCGAAAGTGACGTATAAGAGATCCCCGTCCCCGGGATCCCCACCGTCGTCCGCACACCATTCTGTCCGAACGTGATATGCGCCCCGCGCCGCCCGATCGACGTCGAGACCCCGCGCTTCCCGACATTCAGCGTCACCCCCGGCATGATCTTGATCCGCCGCTGAAAACGAAAACCCATTTCTTCTGCCTTCTTTCTCCTGTTGTCTCATACCTAAGGAAACGCTGATTAAATCGCAGAATCAGATTTCATATGGATTTTTATACATAGCTTCGTCATCATTCTCCTTAAATAGCTCGCTATTCACGTCGAATGATTTCTCGCTCTGTATAAAAATCCAAGAATAAAATCTGACAACGATTTAATCAGTGTTTCCCTAAGACAAAAACCGTGCTGTTTTGTCTCATTCATAAGACAATATAGCACGGTTTCTGTCTCATCGGCAAGACGGTTTTATAAACTTATTCTAACGAAGTAGCCAATCTCCGTCATTCTGCCAGTTTTTCTTTCAGCTCTATAAGGCTGGTGTAAGATCGATGAAATCTACTTTCCCTCTACATTCATACGATACAGACGATCCAACTCATTCATCAAGCGATCCTGCAGCGTCGTGTTATCACCATCTGCATCCGCGACCATCTGCCTAAGCTTTTCAAAGCCTGTTTCCGAACACTGCTCTGCATAGTCTATACACTTGTCAAAGTCGGTAAAATCATTGATGTTTTCTTCATTGACATCCTCTGCCCCCAGACGCAGCGCCTGGATCAGAGCCTGGTCACTGGTATCAAATGTCTTAAAGAGAATCCAGCCCGTCTTTTTGGTTGGCAGCTTTTTCGGCGCGTCCATGCCAAGTGCCATGGTGAGAAAAAAGATTTCCTTATTCGGCGTCGCTTCGAGATCGAGGATATTCCCATGGGTATTGATGTAGTCCCTATTTTCGTCCGCAATATATGCTCTATCTGCCATTATCGATCCACCCCTTCTACTACACTTTCATCTGCCGAAAGACGAAGCGTTCTAATGGTTGCCTCTTTGTCATACATATCAGATACTTCCTTGGAAAATTCATCCGGCGTAAAGAGCATAATAATCTGCTTATCTTTTGCCACTTCCAGCAATGCTCTTGCCATGCGCACTCTGTTTTCATCCGATACGCGGCCTAAGGGAGAATCTATGACGAGCGGGCAGTTCTTCCCAGAAACCAGATGCACGGAAAGCGTGAAAGCGTATGCCAGTGCCATGGCTTCTGTCGCAGAAGCGGAGTCTGTCATGATATGCCCCTGCGTATCATAGACTGCGACATTGTACTGGTCATCGATAGAAATACTCCCAAACGTATTCTTCTTCCAGATCATCGAGCTGAACGTCTTCCACGTCTGTTCCTGCATTTCCTTCTTGGTTTCATTGACAATCGCATTTCTGACCTTTGTGAAACCATCGCCAATTTTCTTTAATACATTCAGTTCTTCTCTCTGCTTTTCCTGAATCGCTGATTTCTTCTCATACTCTGACAGCTGTTTTTCCAGTTTGGCGATTTCTGCGCTTTTGACTGCAATCATCGCTTCATGTCCTGCGATTTCTTTATTATATCTGGCTATTTCCACCTTTGCCTTGTCACGTTCTTTATTCCACAAAGCCACGTTCGCCGTTCCCGCATCGCCACCATAAGCGTCCAGTTTGCGGTTATTCTCTTCCAGCTGCGCCTTATTCTCTGCCTTCCGCTTTTGGGTAGCAATGACCCTGTTGCGCCAAGCATCACGCCGAGTCATATACTCCCGTGCTCTAGCGAGATAGACCTCCAGCGGCGATATCATGCAGCTTAAAAAATTGGAAGTAGCGGATGAAATCGCATTTTCATTTAGAATTTTTTCCAAATGCTGAATGGCTTCCTCTGTCAGATGACTATGGCAAAGCGGACAGGGCTGCTCTTTATGATGCAGCAATTCCAAGATCTGATTTCTATCAATGCTTGGCGGCAGTTTTCCCGCTTCTTTTTTAGCCGAGATGTAGCGATGGATTCTCTTCAGCCTTGGGTACATCGTGAGCAATACCAGATATTCTTTGATAATGGCCGTTTGTTCTGCTTTGTTCTTAGCTTCTTCCTGTTCCAGCGCCTTTTCTTCTCTCTCCAGACTCTTCTTTTCCCTCTGCAATGGCTCTACTTCACGAAATCCCATCAGCTTATTATCATAGGAATTTTCTCGCTGCTTGGCTTCTTCCAGTTTTCTATTCGCTCGTTCGATTTCTTTCGTCGTGGCAGCGATCCAATTTTCCTTCTCTGTTTTCTCCGAAAAAAGATTGGCGTAGTCCGGTAATTTCTTGCCAATCGCTCGATTCAACGCCACCTTTTTATTGTTCGTCGCATTGATCGTATTTTCCAAAAGATTGACCTGTGCAATATTATAAATCGACTCTTTCAGCGGCGTAGCGAAGAAATCCTTCAATTTTTCCCCATCAAAGAAATAGAAATTATAAATAGCTTCATCGAAGTACTGCTTCACTAGAATGGCCGCATTTTCTTCGCTGAGCGTTTTGGTATTGGAATTATCGTGCGGAGTAACCGTCGCCATGAAAGAATGAGCACTGCCAGTGACGGCGCCATTGCTGTGCTTCATGAAAAATGCTTTTCTGGTAAGTTCGATGACATCTTGGGACTCATTGGTAAAGCGGAACGACACGGAAACCGGTACGCGTTCTTCCACCTTCGCCTTCTCTATGACCGAGCTGTTCACAAGCGGCAGGCTCCGTGCTTCCGTTTTTGCATTCGATTCACGCGGATTCTCTTTCCCATAGAGGCACCAGGTGATCGCCTTCAGCACCGTCGTCTTCCCTGTACCATTCTGCGCAATGATGGCAAAGAGCTGGGTATCAGCCTTCTCCGATTTTTTGAAATTGATTTCACACGTCCCATACTGGCGATAATTTACAAATGACAGCCGATCGATCTGAATGCCCATCACGCCTCTCCTCCTTTTTTATTCTGCTTATCCAGATACTCCTGAATCTTTTTATCATAAGCTTTTTTGTTCCCACGGCTCTGCGCTTCCAGGATATCCAGCATCAGATCTTTCATATTCCGATTCACATCGAGCGCTTCGATCTGATCTTTAATTCTCTTGCTGATACTCATTTAAATCCACACCTTTTCCCTTGAACAACTGGTATACATCCATATAGTTATCGGCATTCTGTGCAATCAGCGCGACGCGCTTTTCTTCATTCTTTAAGAGCGGAAGATCCTGATCGCCCAAAACGATGAAATCATAGATTTCCGACATCTGTTTTCCCGGTGCCGGTCGAATGACACGTCCGACACGCTGGATGTACTCTCTAGGATTCGTACTGCTCGCTAGGATGATCGCCACGCGGGCAGTCGTGATATCAATGCCTTCATCCATACACTTGATGCCGAGGACGACCTGCAGGCTGTGAGCGGCAAACCCTTTCAGAATTTCCTGCCGTTCTGTCAGGCCCGTCTCTCTATCCGTCTTGCTGGCGGAGATCTCTTCCGTGATTTTTGCCCGCGTGATTTTCTTCTCGGCCAGCATCTGCATGCAACCATCCATCTGCACATTCGATGTGAAGAGAAGCGTATCCTGGATCGAGTCTGGATCCATACTGTCCAGCAGTCCATCCAGCACCGCCATCTTTTCTTCTGCATTTTTGACGATATCGGCACGTTTTTCATACAGATTGTCTAGTACCTTTTTCTCTTTCTGGTACGGTTTATGTTGTTTTTTCAGCTTCTCGATCGTAAAGGCAAGCGGCCTGATTTTTCGCTGCAGCTTTTCCCACTTCTGCTTTTCTTCCTCGGACAAATGGACAAAGAGCGGGTGGTAGACGTAAGGATTCAGGAATGGCTTCTGGGTGATTTCATTTTTCGTATGCAGGGCATCCCAAAGACCGAATTCGAATGACTGATTTCCAAAATAATCCCGGATGAGCTGCGTACCTTCTTCATCAAAGAGACGTTCCGGCGTCGCTGAAAGACCGATGCGCTGCTCATAGCAGGGAAGAAGCGCCTTCTGCTGCTTATCCGAGCCGATCCCATGGACTTCATCACAGATGAAAAGAATCGGCGTATCCCCTTTATACTTTGTCATGAGCTCTATAAATTTATCAGAGGAAGCCGTGGCATGTGTGGTGTACACGATGGCATTCGTGTATTTCCAAAATGTCAAGAGCATGCTCTCGAGTTCTTTCTTCCACTTCGGGTTCGTCCCATCCGCGATAAGACTGTAGTCAAAGGAGACACCCACATTTTCCATATCTGCCTGCCACTGGCGAGAGAGAGTATTCTGCGGTGTCGCGACGATCGTAAGAAAAGGCTTTTTCTCTTTCATTTTTTCATAGATACAGCCGATGGCCGTCCGCGTCTTCCCTGTCCCTGTCGCCATTTCCATAAGGAGCCGGCCCTGATTCTTTTTCCATTTCTGCACGGCTTCTCGCTGGTGCTGGAAGAGTCCGATCGGGTCTTTTTCACCCGGTTTCTTGTATCGCTTCATACAGTCAAGATCGAATGGATCTTTCGGCTTGATCTTGACGATCTTTTCTCGGACGGCTTCCGGGATATCGTAAACCGTCGCGATGGACGCCTTGCGATTGCTCCAGTAGTCCTCGAATTTCTTTTTATCCGCATCCACATAGACCTGCTGCCCCAGCTCCCAGGAGCGGAAGACTTTGAATTCTTCGATATTTTCCAGCCAGGCCTGCGCCGTTTCATTGATAGAGCCGGAGAAGGAAATCATGTCTCCCCGCTCATCGATCATGATGCCAACTTTCTGATGAAAGAGGCTGGTCGGTGAATTGTTGCATACGACGATCTTGATTTCCAGAAATCCCTGATCCAACAGATAGGCAAGGAGCTTCAGATGATCATCAGCCGCCTCATCGAGCTTCAGCCCCTGAAACAGATCCGCGTGCTCATCAAGCGGCTGGTGTTTCTGAATGATTTCGAAGTCCTTGGCAGAAAGCTGCGGAGAAACGAGAAGATACATATGCCCATGATTCTGGCAGAGCCCCTCAATGCCTTCCGCGGCCACAGTCAAAGCAGTCGAGCTGAAAAAGCCCGCAATGCGGTAGTACCGCTTCGTCGCTTTCAAAACCGGAATATAGAATTTTTCCAGCAGATGTTCCTTGCTGCTTTCCGTCTCATAGCAGGACTCCAGATATAAATCTCTCAGTCCCATGGCTACACCTCCCAATCGATATGCTGCAAAAGCTGTTCTTTTTTCGTACCTTTCAAAACAAATTCCATCAGTTCCCGCACATTGCCACGCCTTCTCACAGCTGTGCTTTGGGAAACGCAGGCGACCGTATCCGCATACCGCACCTTGCCTTTCGCGGCCTTGTGAATGAGGCAGTGCAGATAAGCATTACGAAGCAGCAGTTTTCTTAAAATCTCCGACTTTTCCGGAAAAGGTATCGGTATCAGGTACTTTCCCAAAGAGGTCAGATGCACCATCTTAGGCCGCGTATCCGTGATGGATACAAGGCTGAAAAGTGCGGCCGTTTTTGACTGGTTCTCCCCATATTTCTTCTTGGCTATCTGCGTGGCACACTGCATCAGCTGATAGCCGAGAGCATCAAAAGAGAGCCCGTCGTCTGCAAATTCCAACAACTCAGGGACACGAATGATGGAACGCTCGAGACTGCTGAACATGGGAATATCCGCCACACTAAATTCCTTTTTCGGAGACAGACGGCAGATGCAGTCCACCAGTCTTTCGATAGACACTTTGGACAGCACGCGGCATGCTTTCTCTTCCTCTGGCCCTGTGCCGGACAGGAAAATTTGATTCACATATTCTTTCTCAGACAGAAACGCATACAGGTACTTAGCGTTCTCCAGATTCCTTCCCCACTCCTCGAAAAAATCCATAGGAATCAGCTCCCTCAATCAGAATAGTCGGAGTACTTCATATCAAAAAATTCTTCTGCCAGCGCCGGATGTCTCATTTCGAAATCCTTCAGCGCCTGCATGGCTGAGCAATAGCCTGGCGTCTTCTTCATCGACTGATTCGCTTTGCAAAATTCTCTAAAACTCATCTTTTTGAAAATATTCGGTTGGTTACACCAGCGGGCAATCGCTACATACATCGCGTGGAGCGGTGAAGACTTCCATGGCGCTTCATTCTTATTCTGATAGCGCATGATATAGGGCAGGCAGTGATACTGCATCAGAAGCTCAATACGCCGGAAGGTATCTCGGATATCTTTCCAATCGGTGGATGCAAATCCCACCAGCACATAGAATTTCACGCTCCGCCCCTTCTTGTACGGCTTCATGATTTCCAGCTTTGCATGAATCAGGTCATAGTCGCTGATGTTATCAAAGGCAAATGTAAAATCCCCATCATAGTTCGATGTGAAAAGTGCCTTCGCTATGTCTGGTGTCAGAAGACGTTCATCCATTCCCTGCTTGAATTTGAATCGTTTCCTTGTTGCGACCAATTCTCCCAGAAGCGGCCGCCAGTCAAGATACCCAAAGAAATTGTCATCCAGAAGGCAGATCTTCTTGCGATCCCGATCTAAAAATTCCGTCAAATGGCTATGACGGAATACCCTGTTATATTTTTGATTCACACAGAAACCGCAATGCCGGAAGCACCCACGAGTCAAGTACCCGATGCTGTACTCCAGGTACTCCTTGAACTGCACCAGAAACCGGCTGCGATGAAATTCACGGCCTTCACTTTCTGCCTTTTTCTTCGCCTGCTCTACCTTCTCCTCGATCCAGTTGTCGTAAAGATGGTAGTCAGGCATGCAATGCTCGATGACATCAGGCAGATTGGGAGCACGATCAAAAAAGAAACCTGTGCCGCCTACGTTGACAGGTATCTTTCCATTGATTTTATATCCCACAGTTTTCTCCAGCCACTTCTCGACAGGCAGCGCTCCGGCGTCTGGCCGCCCCACGCGAATCAGAAGCTCTTTCGGCTGCGACACATGTTGCAGCCATTCCGGAACGGGGGTATCGGTGAAGACTTTGGCGATAAACACACGGTCAAATTCTTCCAGATGTTCATAGTCCGTTTTTAAAACGACATTTTCCGGCGGCAATTTCACCACCTGCTTGTAGTAGCCGGAAATCTTTTCGCAGACCAGATTCGGGAAGCGGTGTCTTCGCCGCCCGAGGAGATCTGCATCTATCACTGCTATTTTCATTTCTTTCTCACGCTTTAATACAATACTTTCTCGCAGAACGTATCATCATTCGACTCTACGATTTCCTTCACTTTGAATGGAGAGAATTCGATCCCATAGGTATCCTCGATGATGCCGGAAATTTCTGAAGTCGTCAGCAAATTTTCCGAACCATTGACGATTTCCTCGACGAGATCCGCCATGCTGAGTTTCCGCTGCATCTGTCTCTTGCGTAGCAGATGTCCCGAGGCATACTTCTGGCTATTGAATTTCTCATAATCAGCTGCTAAAAGCGAACCATAGAACCAGTCACCCCATCCCTCCTCCTGCCAAGGAAGGACAAAGCCTGCCGCCTGCAAGGATTTGATGCTGAAGCATTTCCCATTTTCCATGAAGTGATACACATTTTCACAGAATTCATGGATAGCCTCTTGCGTAATGCCATGTTTTTCCAAATACTGGCTATTTAAGAATACGCCTGGCTCAATCTCTACGACCTTAAAATCTCTGGCAAGGCCCAGCCAGACCGCAGAAAACATGGAACATACCGCATATTCAGAATGATCTCGAAGATCCAGTGTTTCATTTTCTGCAAACAGTTTCTCAAAAAAATCTCTCGCACTGCCAAATCTATCACGGATCACATATTTACGATGCGAGATGAAACCCATCTGCCGTAAAGCTGCTGGATCGATATCCCAGACATTCCCTTCAGGATACTCTTCCATGTATATGTCGATGATATCCTGCGTCAGATAGAAATCTTCCATCAGTCGTTCCTTCATGCGGCGCACCTTGTCCTCGGGAAGGAGTGTCTCGGGAATATGAAAATTTCCCGTCCCAGGATCGAAATACTCTTTGCAGGTATCACCCCATCCATTCGACATCGCTGCATTCTGCGGAATTCCAAACTCCGCTTCTATCGCACGCCCCAGATCCATATAGGAAATGTAGCCATGCTCCTGAATGATATCCATGACCTGTTTTCTGCGATCTGCACGACCGATCTTCAGCGTCGGCATTCTGCCAAAAATAATTTGATGTGCTTCATCCAGATAGTCATTGAAATGACCATGCTCCCATAGCTTTTTCAGCAGATTGTGCAGTTCATACTCGTCTCGGATATCATACTGCTCCATAATTTCCGGAAAATCTCGGAAAAATTTGCGGCTGGAAATTTCCACATTGCTATATGCAGTGAGCTGCAGCGTATCCAGCAAGTTCTGGTAATCCATCGACAGAATGTCATAATAGCGAGCATGCCGACGAAGGCTCACCAGTACCGTCATTTCCTGAAAATACCGCTCCACGTATCTCACATCTATGGAAAAGCGCGAATTCTCTCTAGAAATGGAAAGACTGTCCAAAAGTCGCAAGTAATCTTCCATTAACTCGGCCGAAGGTTTTGCATCCTGGCAATACTTTTTGATGGCAAAGCGGATGAGGGATTGGCGATTCTTCATCACATGCTTTCCATCGATGAAGAAATACGGATCAATCGCTTTCAGCCGCGCGTCCGCCCTTTCCCGTATTTTCGCATCCAGTATCTGGTCATGCATTACGGCACGCAAAGCCTGCAGACGCTGTCCCGCATCCACATCTTTTTCCTTCACCCGCTGCTCGTCCAAGTAAAGCGAGATAAAATGGCGCGTCTCTTCTGTAAGCTGGAAAATGTATTGAAAATCGTCATCCGTCAGTCCGACATATTTCTGCTTGTAGAAAGCGAAGTATCCTTCCCGTACGGGCGGAAGCTTTGAGAAGATCTTCTTCTGGATCTGGCGCACACGTTCACGTGTCACCCCTGTCAGTTGCGCCACCTCTTCCAGCGTCATCCCAGAAAGCCGGAGCTTTAGAATTTTTGCATTTCTTTCCCGACAAACGGAGAAGAGCACGGTTTCCAGAGAGGGATAAACACCATAGTAAAGTCCGCCCTGCTTTCGGATAAGATGCCGCTTCTCCATCGACTGTAAAAGTGCACAAAAAGCCGCTTCATCAAAGATCCTATACGGGAAATTCAATGAAAGCGTCTCTAAAGACGCGCCCTCATATTTTCCGTGGACAAGAAGACGCAACACATAGTTTTGTACCGCTTTCCGTATTTTCTCATCCTGCCAGATGCCTTCCGTTAAAGGGATATCCTGTGCCTCTGCCTGCTCCGCGACCCTCATCACATGCTCATAGGTAACCATGAGCATATCGGCGAAGTCTTCCATCGCCTCCGCTTCCTCACGCAGCTGGTCTTTCGAGATATCGCTGTTCCTTTTCTCACGTTCTGCTTTCGCCGTCGCTCTTGCCGCCTGGCGATACACTTCGATTTCCTTCACGAGATGGGCCAGACTGGTTGCCCCCAAGTCGGACATCTCTGCCCACTTTTCCTTCGGATAATGCAGCACTTCTCCCAGCGTCTGAAAACCGGCACTCGCAAGCACCCTATCCACACGCGTACCAAAGTGTGCCTGCCGGATAGGCATATCGTATGAAATCGACTCATCCGCCAGCTCTATGGCAGATTTCGGTTCCTGTAACGGTTTTTGATTCGGATCGATCCTGCTATATCGTCTCAATACTTCCCGCAGCTCGCATAGCGTTTTGGCTCCCATCCCTTTCACGAGCTCCCACTCCGTAGCCGGATACAAAAGCATATCTCGAATGGTCTTCACATGGTGGCGCATGAGTAGATTCTCCAAGCGAGTCGATACATGCAAGTCTAAAATGGAATCATCCAATGCAAGCAGCGGCGCACTTTCTGCTCTCTCGCAAGGAATCATTTCCTTCTTTGCCACCACTGTCTTCAGCTCTTCCATCGCAGGAGCTTCCACCTGCGCAGAGCCTTCCACTTTGGATGGCACTTCCGCTTTGACAGAATTTTCCACCTTAACAGATGCTTCCATCTTGACTGGCTTTACTGACTCCTCCTTTTTAGCAGGCGATACCTTTCTCTCCTTCAGAGGAATGGCTTTCCCCCGCCCCCGTCTTCCACCTTGCTCCACTTCCAGATTTCTCAGTTCATCCACTGTGATATTTTGATGGGCAGCACGCAGATAGCGATCATAGTCCGTGGGCTGGGACTGATACATTTTTACGGCTTTCATGATCGCTTGCGGCAATGCCCCAGGCAGGCCTCGTCTTCCTGCCGTCATCTGGCTCTCGACCTTCCCAAGCTGGTAGTTGATATCTGCAACAGAAGCAAATACGCCGTGATAGGTCTTCCCCTCCCCCGCGCGCTTCCGTAGCAGCTGAGACAACTGAATAATTTCTGCACTTCTCTTTTGCGGGTGCTTTCGCGCACGCTCATACGTTTCCATGAGAAGAACAGCCGAATAAATATTCCACGTATTATATTTCATACCAAACACCTAAAAAAGAGGAAACGAAAGCCATGACCCCATAGCTTCTCGTTTCCTCTGATTTTGCACGACAAAAATATTGTTTACCTTTACGAAAGAGGCTGGTTTACCCCCCCCAATAAAAAAATACCCCAAAAAGAGTGTGCCTTCACAACGTTTACTTTCTTTCATCACGACACACCTCCTTGCGTTTAGGGAAACACTGATTCTGCGATTTAATCATCGTTTCCTTAGATCATCATATCATAAAAAGAATGACAGATCATAACAGAAATGAAGTTCTCTATATGAAAATTGATTCCAAAACAAACCCACTCCGAAAAAATCCGGAGTGAGTTTGAAATTCGCCGCTCAACGCAGTCGCCATGCGACCTCGATCGGCTTATTGATATAATTTCTCGTATCCATCAGCACGCCATCCACCACCGCACTCGCCCAGCCTTTGCCGAGCTGGAGCACCCAGGCACCGGACGGATGAGAGGCGAGAAATTCTTTTACCGGCGTCTTTCCACGCGTGAAATACTGGCAAGTCCCCACGGCATAGCGGCTGAGGTAGGATGCCGCGACGGACGTAGACTGCGGATTATCACACTGGACGAGGGCCTGGCGGCAGATATCCTGATAAGCCTCTTCCCATGTCCTGCCTTCGGCGAGGGCAATGGCACGGACGAAGCTGTCCTGACTCCCGCGTTTTACGGGACTTGGATTTCTAAAAAGAAAAGTCTGGCCCGCGGCGACGTCGATGTCTTCCAAAGGAGCGAGGCGGCGCTCGCTCCTTTCGTAGAGCCATGGGGCGGAGGGGCGCGACGCGGACGCGATGTCGGGCGGGATCTCCCACGCTTCGAGCAGTTTTTCGCTGCTCGCGTCCCATGTGTCATAGAGGAAACCATCCCGCGCGCAGGTGACGTGCCACCAAAGGCGGAGGACGTAGTTTCCTTTCGGATGGTGCCGGATAAATTCTCCCGCGGTCATGTCTGCCGTGCTGGCTTCGTCCTCGGTATGGGCGTGCGCCTGGGCGGACTTATACACGTAGCGGGCTCCGATTTCCTTCAGATATTTGTGGAAGACGATCGGATAGTCCGGCATGGCATGCAGGGAAAGACCGGTCTGGCACAGTCCGGCAAAGGTGTCTTTCCATGAAATCCCCGTGCCTCCGGCAATGGCCCGAAAGACGCAGTCATCGCAGTCTTTCCCCTGCGGATTCACATTCTGCATTTTCCAATTCGTTTTTTCTATTCTCTTTCGATACATCAAGATCCCTCCCTTGTCTATAGTATAGCACGCAGGTTAGACATGAAATGTCAATTTATGAAATGATGGGGTTAAAAGATTCACGGGCCATTATGAGAAATGCGAAAATGCCCTTTGCGGACGAAGGGCATTTTCGCATCACAAAGGCGCAGCAAGCATTCGTAAGTATCCATGGAGGCATTCCCTGCAATCTGGCACCAGCGCATTTCACGGTTCATGTCGTACAGGTACGGCTAAACTTCGCTCTAGGGTTTGCCGTGGAGGCGAATCCTGCATGAGATCTTTCTTTGCTTGCTGCGTCTTTATGTATTTGTATGGCTTACGCTTTCCGGCGGCTAGCACGCTTTCTGGCGGGAGGAGGGAAATCGGATCCGCCGCCAGCCCTCTCCGCTCTCCTTTCCTATAGGTGTGTGCACGTAGGAGTGTGGAGGAGCTTTCGGCTCCCGGGAGGATTTTCCTCTCTCCATAAAATACTATCGTGGAAGTTTTGGACTTTACACGGTTTTAGATAAAAAAGATGGAAGGGAAACAGTGATCTCCGTCATTTATAAAAAAGGCGTCATAGTTTTATTTCTATTAAATTGCATATTTTCCAAAGTTTTCAAATGTTGATTTTACATATTTTCTCGATTTTTCTATCAAGCAGGTAGCCAGCCATATTCATCACAAGATCCTTCGACGCTTGTTCCGCATGCGGCTATCGCACATACGCCGTTTTCGTCCGCACAGGATGACGTCCAGTCACTAGTCCCTAGTCACCGTCAAGCAACAAAAAAGAACCACGGCGCGTGCCGTGGTTCTTTGGCTTAGTTTCAAGAGTCGATTTCTTTCTTTCTGGTGAGGCTGGCCTGCTCGAAGTGCATGCTTCTGGTATGAATGGTATGTACCCAGCCTTTCTCATGGCGATCCTTCCATCCGAGGATGGTGACGGGAATCCATGAGTACATGAAGACGGGGTAGATGAGCCAGTAGAGGTAGATCTTCCAAGGCACCTTGATCTGAAGGAGAACGATCAATGGGACGACAGACTGGATGAAGCCCAGGATCGCCCAGAACTGGTGAGGCACCAGTACATCGTTGTAGAGGATGACCGTGAAGCAGGGGTAGAACATATTGATGTAGGTCATCAGAAGGTAGAAGGTGGAGACGAGAAGGAAGTAATTCTGCAGGAGCTGCATGATGCCGTCTAAGATGACGATGCTGTGACGTTTCCATCCTTCTTTCCAAAGGATCGGGATGTAGCGCTCGGAGCAGTCGAACTGGCCCTGCGCCCAGCGTTTTCTCTGGCGGCAGGAGGCCATGAAGGAGAGTGGCTTCTCATCGTAAATGATGGCATCATGTACCCAGCAGGTACGGATGCCGTGAGAGAGGCATTTCATGGCGAATTCCATGTCTTCGGTCAGGCAGTCACAGCCCCAACCGTATTTCTTGACGATATCGGAAGCGATGCACATGCCGGTGCCGCCAAGACAGGAGGAGAGGCCCATATTGTACTTGCCGAGATGCCAGAGGTGGTTGATGGTCCAGAAGGCGATGGCGAAGGTACCGGAGACCCAGGTGTCGGTCGGATTCTTCGCGGAGAGGTAGCCCTGCAGGACTTTCTGTCCTTTGAGGAGGCGATTGTTCATGACGGCAAGGAAATCCAGATGGACGAGGTTGTCGGAGTCGAAGACGCAGAAGGCGTCATATTTCTTATCCAGTGCAAAGATCTTCGGGAAGACCCAGTCCATGGCATAGCCTTTGCCGACGAGTTCCTTGTTTTCTCTTTCGAAGACGTGGGCGCCATGGGCGCGCGCGATGTCAGCGGTATTGTCGGTGCAGTTGTCTGCGATGACGAAGACGTCATAGAGTTCTTTCGGATATTTCAGGATGCGAAGGTTGTCCAGCAGATCCCCCAGGACCATGGCTTCGTTGTGCGCCGGTATGACGATGGCGAAACGGCTCTTCGGGGCGGCCAGATTCGTTTCTTTTCGATGCCACATGCCGAATAACGCAATCACCGTATAGTAGATGGTAAAAATCCCAACGATGATCTGTATCGGAAACATGATTATATCGAGGTAGTGGTTCATTGTTCGATGTCCTCAGGTGCTCTTTTCTGTTTTCTTCTGATAGCTTTCCGTTTGCCTTTTCTGCGGTTGAGGTAGGTATTCATCATGCCGAAGAGGATGTAGGCAGCGCAGATGGCAGCCGCCCAGATCGGCCAGTAGAAGATGGTCGCGATGACGAAGAAGGCAAGGCAGATCAGCACCGCGGGCAGATGCAGCTGGTCTGCGCTTGCGCCTTTGTTATCCGGGTAGTGGATCTCACTCACCATGAGGAAGGCGAGCAGAAGGACCCAGAGGACGATGAGCCAGTTCCAGACTTTCGCACCGGAGAGCACGTAAGCGGAAATGATGACGCCGGTCGTCGGGCAGGGCAGTCCTTCGAAGTAGCCATGAACGGATGTGACCTTCACATTGAAGCGTGCCAGACGGAAGGCACAGAAGGTACCAAGGAGGGCGCAGGGAATGATGCCCACCCAGCCCAGCTCATGGAGCTGGTAGGAGTAAATGAGCGCACCGGCTGCGATGCCGAAGGAAATATCATCAGAGAGGGAGTCGAGCTCGACGCCCATGGGGCCGGCGGTGTGCAGCGCACGGGCGACTCTCCCGTCCAGTGCATCGGCCACCATCGCGATCAGTATGAAAATCGCTGCGAGGTCGCAGTGACCTTCGATAGACATCATTATGGATAAGCCGCCAAAGAATGCATTGGCAGCTGTGACTCCATTGGCAATCCAAGATTTATTCAACTTATTTCAGCCTCCCTACGACGGTCAGGCCGCCGCGTACTTTGTCGCCTTTTTTGACGCAGATCTCACAGTCTCCCGGGATGTAGAGCTCCGTGCAGGAGCCGAATTTGATCATGCCGTAGAGTTCGCCTTTTTTCAGGCTGTCTCCCAGATTTTTCCAGGAAACGACGCGTCGTGCCAGTATCCCCGCGATGAGGATGACCAGGATGGATCGGTTCTTGCCCGTGATCCCGATGGCACCGCGTTCATTTTCAAAGCCCACCCCTTCCTCATACGCAGGCAGGAATTTGCCCTGCGTATAGGACTGGTAGGTGATCTTCCCTTCCATCGGGCTGCGGTTGCAGTGTACGTCGAAGATGGAAAGGAAAATGGTGATTTTATGACAGGTCTGTCCCAGAAACATGTCTTCCTTCGCGTCATGGCACACGTCCACGACGGTGCCGTCCGCCGGAGAGACGAGGACATCATCACCCGGAGTGATTTTATCATTTCTGGGAGGACAGCGGAAGAAATAGGTGAAGTATACTGCAAGTACAAAGGGCACGACGGCAGCATAGTACCATTTCATCCAGAGTCCGATCACGCCAAGAAGGAGTGCCACGATGATAAAAGGGTATCCTTCCGGTAGAATGATTGGTTTTTTCAGCATCACTGACTCCTAAATGAATATGTTGGGTTTAAGGGTTAAGAGTTTAAGGTTCAGGGTTCAGGGTTCAGGGTTCAGGGTTCAGGGTTCAGGGTTGTGGTGGCGGCTTCGCCGCAATTATATATGAGGCGATGCCCGAAAGTGATATTTAAGTCACCAGTCACAAGTCACTCTAAACTCCTAATCCCTAGTTACCAGTCACTAGCCCCTGCCCCCCTGCTCTTTTTTCCACTTTTTGACAGCCATCATGAATTTCGGGATGGCCATCATGCGTCCGATGCGGGAGGGCTGCAGGTAGAGACGATACGCCCACTCGAGGCGGTTCTTCTGCATCCAGAGCGGGGCGCGTTTCAGATTTCCGCTCATGACATCGAAGACGCCGCCGATGCCCATGGCCAGCACGGGTCCAAGCTCGTCCTTGTGACGATAGAGCCATTTCTCCTGCTTCGGGACGCCGAGGCCTACCAGGAGCAGCTTGGCTCCGCTTTTCCGGATGTCTTTGATGATCCTTTTCTCTTCTTCTTCATCGAAGTAGCCGTCATGGCAGCCCACGAGTCGGATCTCCCCATGGGACTTCTGGAAGCGATCGGCCGCCTTCTTCGCGACGCCGGGCGCACCGCCCAAGAAATAGACGGGCCAGCCTTCTTTCGATGCGATCTTTAGCAGCTCGACAGACAGGTCGGCACCGGTCACGCGTTCCGGAAAGGGAGTGCCGAGAGTTTCTCCCGCCCAAAGTACACCGGCTCCGTCAGGAACGACGAGGTCGGCACGATTCAGGATGCGCCCGAGCTCCTTGTCTTCCTGCGCCTGCATGATCATTTCTGCATTGGCCGTGGCAATGAGGCGGGGCTTTTCATCCCCCATCCCTTCTTTCGCCCACTGGAGGACTTCCTGCATGGTGAGTGCATAGACCGTGACGTCCATCACATTGTGCGAGGATTTTTCTATATCTATCATTTTACGCTGTAGTTCGGTGCTTCCTTGGTGATGCTGACATCATGCGGATGGCTTTCACGCAGACCTGCGCCGGTAATCTGAATAAACTGAGTGTCTTCATTCATGGCCTTGATGTTCTTCGCACCGCAGTAGCCCATGGATGCACGGAGACCGCCGATGAGCTGGAAGAGGACGTCGGAGACATGTCCTTTGTAAGGAATGCGGCCTTCGATACCCTCCGGTACGAGTTTCTTCGCATTCTGCTGGAAATATCTGTCCTTGCTGCCAGCCTGCATAGCACCCAGAGAGCCCATGCCGCGGTAGGATTTGTAATTCTTGCCCTGATAAATGATCATCTCGCCAGGAGCTTCTTCCGTACCAGCGAGGAGGTTGCCGAGCATGACGCAGGACGCACCGGCGCCAAGGGCCTTTGCGATATCACCGGAGTACTGGATGCCGCCGTCAGCGATGATCGGGATGCCGGTGCCTTCGGCTGCTTTCGCGCAGTCATAGATCGCTGTGATCTGCGGTACACCGATGCCCGCAATGACGCGGGTCGTGCAGATGGAGCCAGGTCCGATGCCGACTTTGACAGCAGATACGCCGGCTTCGATCAGTGCCTTGGTCGCATCATAGGTTGCGACATTTCCGGCGATGAGTTCCAGATGCGGGAATGCTTTGCGCAGGCGACGGATGGTCTGCAGCACGCCTTCGCTGTGACCATGTGCGGTATCGATGACAAGGACATCTGCTTTGGCATCGAGAAGCGCTTCGACGCGGTCTTCCACGTCCGAAGTGACACCGATGGCAGCAGCCACCTTCAGGCGGCCGTCAGAGTCTTTGTTCGAATTTGGGAATTTTCTCATCTTTTCGATATCACGGATGGTGATGAGGCCTTTCAGATGGCCGTCATCGTCCACGAGCGGCAGTTTTTCGATGCGGTGCGCCTGCAGGATGCGTTTCGCTTCTTCCATGGTGGTATGTTCCGGAGCGGTGATCAGACCTTTCGAAGTCATGATGTCGCTGATCGGACGGGACAGATCCGTCTCGAAACGCATATCACGGTTCGTAATAATGCCGACCAGTTTGCCATTCTCTGTGATCGGTACACCGGAAATATGGTATTTGTTCATCAATTCGTCCGCATCCGACAGGGTGTTGTCCGGAGCGAGGTAGATCGGATCCACGATGATGCCGTGTTCCGAACGCTTGACCAGCTTCACTTCTCTGGCCTGCTCATCAATGCTCATGTTCTTGTGAATGACACCGATACCGCCCTCGCGCGCCATGGCGATCGCCATTTCTGCTTCAGTGACGGTATCCATGCCGGCGCTCATGACCGGAATATTCAGTGTGACATTCTGTGTAAGGTGGGTGCGTACATCTACGTCGCGCGGAAGGACATCCGAATGTGCCGGGATCAGCAGCACATCATCAAAAGTCAGTCCCTGCTTGCCAAATTTGTCTTCTCTCATCATAGCCTCCATTCAAAAACTTTGGTTACTTATGTGATGTCATGTCTATCTCTCTAGCCCGGAAATACAGATCCTTAGGATCCGCATCCCCTCATATGCCAAAGAGGTGCATTCTTTTCAATTAAAACATTATACCATAAATCACAGAGCTGTGTCTTGTATGATTTTTGAGGGTTCAAGGTTAGCCTGTGGGGCAGAGCGCCCCTTGATTACGGTTGAAAGCCTCGCTTGAATGAGAAATTAGAAATGAGAAATGCGAAATGGTGGTGCGGCGCATAAAAATATGGAAGCGCCGCGGAGTATAGATGGTGGCGATGCCCGAAGGTGGCATTTCAGTCACTAGTCACAAGTCACTTGAGGCTCCTAATCCCTAGTCACCAGTCACCAGTCACTTCTCCCCCCCCAATTTTTCAAGGAACGCCCCTCCAAATCGATGCGCGAGTTCTTTTCTGAAATCCCTGCCCCGCTCCATGGCATTTTGCGCTTCCTTCCTCGCTTCTTCGAGGAGCGGGAGATCTTTCACGATATCTGCCGCCTTGAGGTCCGGCATGCCATGCTGGTGATAGCCGAAGAATTCACCGCTGCCGCGCAGGATGAGATCTTTCTCAGACAGGAGGAAGCCATCCTGGATCTCGCACATCAGCTTCATCCTGAGCTGGGTGATCTCATTCTGATTATCCGAGTAGAGGATGCAGTAAGCCTGCGCCTCCCCGCGCCCGACACGGCCGCGGAGCTGATGAAGCTGCGAAAGGCCGAAGCGATCGGCTCCGTAGACGAACATGATGGTGGCATTGGGTACATTGACGCCGACTTCGATGACGGATGTGGCGACGAGGAGCTTCTTCTCTCCCCGATGAAAGGCCTGCATGACCGCCTCTTTCTCGCTGTTCTTCATCCGCCCATGGACAAGGCCCACGGGAAACATGGGGAATATGCGGTCACGCAGCTCTTCATACACGGAGACGGCCGAGGCGAGGTCCTGCTTCTCACTCTTTTCGACAAGCGGGCAGACCACGTACACCTGATGTCCCGCTTCCATTTCCCGTCCCATGAAACGAAAGACACGCTGGAGCATCTGACTCCCGATGGCGTAAGTCTTCACCGGATGTCTTCCCGGCGGCATCCCACGGATGGCTGAAACATCGAGATCGCCATAAACGGAGAGCGCCATGGTCCTTGGGATCGGTGTCGCCGTCATGACGAGGATGTGCGGCGAGCCCCCCTTCGTTTCTAATGCCTTTCGCTGCTTCACGCCGAAGCGGTGCTGCTCATCGGTGATGACAAGACCCAGATGGGCAAAGATGACATCTTTCTCGATCAAAGCATGGGTACCGATCAGCACATCGATGTCGCCTGCTGCCAGCTGCTTCAGGATCTCATGCCGCTCAGAGGTCTTCGTATTTCCGGAGAGGTAAGCGACGCGGATGGGAAGGCCTTCGTAGAAATGCTGGAATGTCTCATAGTGCTGCCCTGCCAGGACCTCGGTCGGCGCCATGAGTGCGCCCTGATAGCCATTCTCCACGATCTTGGCGAGCGAGAGTGCCGCGACAGCGGTCTTGCCGCTCCCGACATCCCCCTGCACCAAGCGGTTCATCGGGATGAGCCCTTCCATATCGTCCTCGATATCACGAAAGGCCTGCTGCTGGCCTTCTGTCAGCCGGAAGGGGAACTGCTCGCGCACCCTCTTGACGAGCTCACCGGATGGCGCGCACTTGATGCTCTCTCTCCCCTCTTCTCTCTTTTTACGCAGGAGCAGAACGCCTGCCTGCATGAAGAACAATTCTTCAAATGCGATCCGTCTGCGCGCTTCTCTCTGCTCGGCCCAGTCCTTCGGATCATGCATCGCGCGGATGGCGGCGAGCCGTCCCATCAGTTTCTCTCTCCGGACGGTATCCTCCGGAAGATTCTCATCCGCATCCTCCACCAGCGCGAGCGCTCCCTCGATCATGCGCCGAAGCTGCGGTGTCTTGATGCCCTCGGTCAGTCCGTATACAGGGACGAGCTTTTGAAAGGACGGCAGGTCCTCCGGCTCGATGGTCTCGATCTCCGCATTGCTGATCTGGTTCCTGTTGTAGCCATACTCCACCTTGCCATATGCCAGCACATGCTTCGAACGATGAAAAAGATCGGCTTTCCACGGCTGATTGAAATAGGTGAGCACCACCGCGCCCGTATCATCGACGATCATGACATTCAGGATCGACATGCTTCTTCGGGGATGGATCTCCTTCAGGCCCACCACCTCTCCGTAGACCACAGCCTCTTCATCAGGCACGAGATCTCCCATCGGCGTGACCTTCGTCCAGTCCTGATAGCGCCTCGGAAAATAGGAAAGGAGATCTTCGACGGTATGAATACCGAGGCGATCCAGCTTCTCCTTCATCCGAGGGCCGACGCCCTTCAGGTACTGCACGGAATCAGATAGTTTCATGGATGACCTCCTTTGTATGACAGATGCGGACTTGACATGGAACGGGGCCTGCGGGGCAGAAAGGGACGCGGCTCCTTCATCGTCACGATCCCCTGCCATAAATCTTTGCGACGCTTTACGCGCCGCACTCCCGTCTAGCCTTTACTCTTATTATAATTCTTCAAATACTCTGCTGTAAAATACTTGCGTAAAAAAAAGAGTTGTGATATAGTATGAATGTTGCAATCGCGGAAGTGCAAGGAGGTGTAGCACATGGCTAACTATTGTGAAGTTTGCGGCAAGGGAACCGCTACGGGATTCAATGTATCCCATTCCCATTTGAAAACAAAGAGAACCTGGAAACCGAACATCCAGAGAGTTCGCGTACTGGTTGACGGACAGGTCAAGAGAATGAATGTCTGCACTCGTTGCCTTCGTTCTCATAAAGTAAACAGAGACATCTGATCGATCATCTGATTGCTGCATTTCAAGCCGGCTGTATTTCAGTCGGCTCTTTTTGCATGTTTTTTTAGTGACTGAGGATCGGTCGCAAGAAAGGCGGAGGAGCTTTCCCGCCCCTCCGCCCGGCTTGAAACATGCTCGAATTTTCTATATAATGAGAACAAATAGCAGGTTTTATGGCTGTGGCTTAGGACTCCGGATACGATGCTCCTGTCCTTTTATCCCCATGCGGTGTTCTCACTGCTCATCATTTCTCATTCATGAAAGGAGTCTCCTATGCGAAAAATGTTACTGACTGCTGCCTTCGCAGCCCTCACCCTCGCTTCCTCTGTTTCCGCGAACTGGATCACGGGCGAGCCTACGATCCTGGCCGTCAATTCCGGGGAGGCCGCCTTCCACACCGCCCTCACAAGTGACCAGCGGCTCGACGTAAACCTCACCGCAGGTGCAGAAGGCAAAGCTGACCTCACCTTCACAACGAAAGCATCAGAGAGTGCGCTGTCTCTCACCGCTCTCCCCGTCCTCGTAAACGAAGAAGCCGGCTTTGCGGATGCGAAGCTCACCATCACGCCGCTCGTCAATGATGCGAATGGCCTGCGCTTCTACCTTGTCGATACCGGCGAAGCCGGCGGCGCGCATATCGTTTCCTACAAAGGCGCCGCCTTCAAGAGCGCCTTCTCTGCCGCTGAGCTTCAAGACGTGACCGGCACATCCTATTTCACAGTAGAAAAGAAACAGCTCCTCCTCCACGTGAATGAAAACGGGACAGAGGACACCTATACCCTCTCACTCGATACAAAGTCGCTCACGTTTACTGCGGTAAAGTGAACCGGGATCTGAAGTGACAAGAGACAGGCGGGAGTGCGAAGGATCTTGCCTTCATTGGACTCTGAAGCCAATAAAAAAGGGGCGGTGAAATAACGATCATCTCATTCTCGCGTTCCATCTGCCGCGGGGGACTTGCAGCTCTCATAGGAGTGACCGGAAAACCTTATCCCAGCTGTCTTTCATGCCATAGTCACCCTATCCGCCCCTGCGGGGCACCTTCCCCTAGAGGGGTAATGCTATTAAGTTAAGGAAATCGTTAGCTACGTAACGTCTTGCTTCCCCTTCGGGGGAAGTGCCGAAGGCAATATGTGCAAGCGAACTGGATTTTTAGGA
>ERZ1034897.314-NODE-314-length-25654-cov-111.372554_pt1 | contig 25654 bp, 53 predicted proteins | sample MGYA00520629_ERZ1034897 | MGnify/ENA primary metagenome ERZ1034897 (study PRJEB33766, sample SAMN09781789) | gut metagenome | biome: gut microbiome | host: Homo sapiens | place: Madagascar | study: EMG produced TPA metagenomics assembly of the PRJNA485056 data...
AAACTTGCAACGACTAAGGCTGCCAAAATAATCTTTTTCATATTACTTATATTTGTATCCCATAAGGGTGGTTAGTTACTAAAGCTCATCAAACTCTTTTTGCAATCTCTGTTTTGTTTCATTCAGAAGCTGCATGAATTTAGTTTTAAACTCTTCATCACCTTCTGATAATCCATAAATACTGTGAGCGATGTTTGTCGAATGAGAAGACATATTCAAAAGCTCATCTACTTTAGGAATCAAGCTTTTTGCTAAAATGTTAGCTCTTTCTAATTTGTCTATATTCATATTACTATCTTATTTATATCCTTTGCAGGATGGTTAATCAATCTTCTTGATGCTATCGATTTCCATGCCAAATAGTACAAACAATCTATTCAAGCGAGTGCCATCTTTCTTAGCTGGGTTGATTCTTATTACAATATCGCCTGTATAGTAACTATTATATTGTTCTGGAGTGATGCTCTCAATCCAACTAACATCACATCTAGAGCAGCTCACTTTATCGCCAACCTTGTATGGTAAGCCCTTAATGTATTCCGTTACGTAAGAAAGAATCTCGTCATTTATAGCATTAATAAGATTTTGTTTCTTAGTAACCTTTGCTTCTAATTCTTCTTTTGTCATATTCTTTATATTTTTGCCCGAAGGCGGTTAGTTACTTTAAATAATTATTTTTAATTTTATCTGGCAATTCAAATTGAATTTGAAATGTTCTACGTATAGGATAGCCTTGATTTACATACGTCTTCCCAAGATAAGCAGTAGTTGCAATACTTGCATATCCTAAATTACCATTGCTCTCATAACAAGTTACATCACAATTATCATATACTGTGTCTATATCTGCTATGATTTTTCTGAGTTCTCCTAATTTCATATCTCTTTACTTTTTATCCAACATTTCTTTAGCTTTATCAAATGTCTTACAACACATTTGGCAAACATCTTCAAGGCTTCTTGTGTCCCAATTATAGTACATTCTTCCGTGGTCTTCGGTTATTACCACAACCTGTCTGTCACAGAGGATTCGCCATATCATTTTTAACTTCTGTTTCATACGCTTTACTTTTTACGATGATTATACTTTTTGATAGCATCCTTCTTAGAAGCTGTCATGATCTTAACTCCCTTGATTGTGAACTCATGCTGCGCCTTTGGCTGACACTTCTGTTTGTCAGAAGGAATGTTGCCGCTTGGTGCGTCAAGTCTAGGACTTGAACACCCGAAAATATCATCTTGTGCATAAGCTGCCGTAGCAGCCATCATTAATGCCATTCTCATTAAATTTCTACTCATAGCTACTCCTTAACTTCTTTAAAAATTACATTTTTACGGTCTGAGCGTTGTTTACTTGCGCATGGATATTTTCTCCAAACTTCACAAGCACCCTTACTTTCAAAGAAACAACCTGCGCAAGTTACAGTCTCAGTTACAACGATATCTAAGACAACTCTTTCTCCAACTTTAAGCTCTTTCATTGCTCACCTCCTTCTTTTGGTAACAAATCATCAATATAGAGCCATCCCTTAAAATTTCTTTTAAAATCTTTAGGACTCATATCATCACATACCCATCTTTCTAGATTACGGAAATATACACATAATTCCGTACTTCCATTTTTGAACTTAACCAAACATGTAACGCAACATTCTCCTTGCTTAATGTTTGGCTTTTCGCTAGCAGGATGCCACAAATTCTTAATAAACTCATTGATAGCCCAGTGAGCACCATCCGTAAAATCTTCAATACTTCTAAGCTGAAAATATGCAGTTTCGTTGAAATGCTTGCTAAGTACTTGTGCCCTTGCAGCAATATCAATTTCTTTATCCTCTACCATAATCTACCCTTTCTTTTTCTAAGTTGATTTTTTCTACGCATTCTTCTTTGCGCCTTACCATCTTGTATATCTTCACACTTAAAGCGTGGTTTATTATACCAAGGTATGCAATTCGTTAAATCTTCATTGCCCATAAATTAACCCTCCACGTCTTTAGTTGTACCAAGCAAGTGCTCATTGCCTTCGTAAGGAATACACTGGTCGAAGCAAAAACCACTCAATAGAAAGAACTTATGTTTATATTCTCTTTCAAAGAAAGCTGGCATCCAAGGTTCAGTGTCATTATCTCTAACCAACACCTTATCAAATGGCTTCAGCTCAACCTTTGGCTTCAAGTCCACAATCATTTTCTTTTTAGCATCCCAAGCCTTGCCTTCCTTTGCTAAAGCGTCAAAAAGAATTATTTGTTGAGTTTCTGTGATAGGCTGTATCTGCTTGTCTTCAAATGATAACCAATCTTCAAATTTCAAGGTGCTCATATCATTTAATACATAGTATTCCAGCTTCTTAGATGAATTGTCTATGCTTTTGACTATACCATAAGTAAGATACCCCATGCCCGAGATACAAACAATATCCCCATCCTTGAACTCTGGCTGAGTCTTCTCAATCTCCAAAGTCCCACGATTGAGCTTGCCACCCAAACGTTCCTCTATGGTGTTGATGTAGCATTGAACAGTCTCATCGGATTCTTTGGTGTAATTAGCCGTATCACAGAGATGTTCCTGCTCATAATCTAGCAAATCGCCATCTTTACCATAACTCTCAATATAGTGCTTACCGACAAATGAAGTGTAATTGTCATCATCAAATCTCTCAAAGATAACCTCTGCTTTGCCATCTGTGCAAACCAGTACATCGCCTTTCTTCCAGGCGAACTTGCCCCAGTCACGCATTTCCTTAGAAGGAAGTAGAATCTGTAAACCATTAGGACATTTTCTTACTGTACCAAATTCGGAATAGCCACGATGGCAAGTAGTATTATTATCCGTCTCATTCGTACACCAAACTACTGTTTCTGTATCTGTAGTACTGATGGTATCTAACTCTACATCTATATTATATAACAAGTCGTATAACTTAGTCCCTTGCGGTTTATTCTTTAATATCTCCGCTACATTAATCTTTGTCTCCATAATCTTCCTGCAATTTCTTGATTTCACTTACGAAAAGATTGACGTTGATGTCGCAATCTATCACTTCCTGGTGGTGCTTGACGGCATCTTCTATCAGATGCGTGCATGACTCGGTGAAGCCGCAAATGTGATCGCCCTCTATGGTGTAGAGATAGCGGTTCGTGTTGTAGTAGGCACACTGGCAGAGCTTGATGCCATTCTGTGATAAAAACTATCTAACTGCAGCGTTGTTGATGCGAAGCACTATCAGCTTGCTTTTTGAAGTGTAGTATTTGCGATATTTGATGCGGTCGTAGGCTATGACTGCGATAGCTAACAACCATAAGATGGCAGTTACGATAGCTATGTCTGTCTGTAATGTATTCATAAGTTTGTTACGTTTTAATTATTTCTGTTCTTTACGTCTGTCTTGGCGATAGAACTTCCGTTCTGCCATCTTTCGCTCTTCTTCGGTTTTATAGAGCACCTGATTAACATCATGCTGACTCATATCTACCGACTGAATGCGATGGGTGGCAGGATCCAGACCGTTCTTCTCGCAATAGACCTTCCAGCCTTCCAAGCCAAGAGGCTTCTTCGCTTCTTCGGCTGCTTTTCTGATTTTCTCTGCCCTTCTGCGTTCATCGTCCTGCCTTCCACGCTCTGCCAGCATATCCTGCTCGTATTTGTTGAGCGCTTCGATAATATCCTGCGGATTGATGGTCGTGTTGCTGTCATCGTGCTTGTGCTGGAACAGCTTGCCGTACGTTCCATCCATGATGGTGACAAATGCATAGTCCAGTTCGGCGGTGGTCCAATAGTGATACTTGGCACAGATTCTTGCGGCAAGCATCTGAACCTGATATTCCGTAACGATGTCGAAGACTCCGAGATAGGTGAAGAGTTCTATCAGTTTGCCCTTGACCCAGCCTACAAGACTAGGCAATCCTCTCTGCATGCGGACGGAAAGCAAAGTGGTGCTGCTCTTGGTGCAGGCTTCAGCGAAGGAAGTAGGGCGAATATAGTTCGGCTTATCCTTGATAATCGGAACCAAGGATTCTTGCTGCCTTTGCTGCAAGATTGTTTGCTCTCTGTTGCTCATTGTTCTGTACTGGATAAATTTCATCCTCCCATCTTGCTCCGTTCAGATAAGTGAGAGGGTGCATTCTATATTGTTTTCTGGAACCATCTGATACGGAACCTGGAATAACCGTGTTCGCCACATAAGCAGGAACGGCTCTCATGCAGGCTGTCTTTTCGAAAGGTTTCAATCTATTCCACTTCTCTTCTGCTTTCTTGCGTCCCTTCTTGTACGCATAGACATCCCAAAAGTCTTGGAAGGTTGGTATTGGAAACGTTACCTGCAAGTCCACGGTCTCCACCTCGTTCTCTTTCGGGAACATCGACTTCTCCTTGTAATACTTGCCGGTTGCCATGAATCTTGCACCATTCACGAATGCGTCACGCAAGGCTTCGTTGTCGGGGGCATATCTGTTTGCCTCGGCATTGACTTCCTTTAATGTTTTCATAAGCTTGTAGTTTTTATGAGTTATACCCACCCCTTGTTGGAGTCTATATCCATCTGACAATACTTCTTTGCCAGCTCATCATCCTGCTCCGGAAGCGGAATTCCTATGCAGTTGGCATAGTCGGCAACGTTTCTGATTACCGATGAGGCTTCTGCGGTATCAAGGAAACCAAGGGGCTTGAATCTTGGATAGCCCTTGGAATCATATTCGCCAGTCATGAAGATGTGAGGGGCTACATTCTTCTGAATCTCACTGAGAGTCTGGTAGAACGTCTGCCCTATCTGTCCAGATAGATACGTGATGATGAAGTTGAGATAGGCTTTCTGCTGGTCGGTGGCTATAGGATGAAACTTCTTGATTTCCAAACTATAGCCTGCTGACTTAGCCTTTTCCATCTCCTTCAATGCAGCCATATAGCTGCGAGGGTCATTTAAATTCTTGAATACTGCCATATCAAATAAGATTGATGATTTCTCCACTCTTGGCATAGTACGTTGGTACGCCTATTACCTTCTGGAACTTGTTTACTGCCATGATTGGGTCGAGGTGTCGGGCAGAGCCGTGGATGAGGATGATTTGGTTGGCAAAATACTCAGCATTACAATCAGTAAGCCAACTGATGGAATGCTCCAAACTCATGTGCGACAATCGAACTCGGTCTGCCTGGCTGCGTGGTGTCTTGCCATCTGCTACCGCCTTGTCTAGGATTGCATCAGAATAGTTGCACTCTGCAAGATAGGTCTTGCAACCTTTGAGATAGAAATGCAGGTTGTAGCAATCCGTAGCAAAGAAGATGGTTCCATAAGATGGTTCGTAAATCAGATAGCCGAAGTTCTTGGCATCGTGCTCAACTTCGAACGGAGTAACCCCGAAGTTTCCGAACCTAAAGGTGATGCCCTCGGACATGGTATCTACGCCCGGATATTTCTCTGCCACTTCATCGTTGGATGAAACATTGATTCCTGCCTTTAGATACTCGGGGATATACTTTGAGTGGTCCCCATGGGCGTGACTCACGATACACCCTACCACCTTGCTCGTCTTATACCCGATAGCCTTCTTCACCTCTCGCAAGTGTATGCCTGCTTCAATCAGCAGGATTTCTCCCGAATCTGATTGAAGGGCATACGAATTGCCTTTTGAGGATGAGCCTATAATGATTAGCTTCATATTAGCTCAGCTTAAATTTCTTGGTTTTCGGTTCTGCTGGATCCTCATCAGCTGGCTGCTTGATTTCACCAGTCTCAGCATCAACCTCGATTACTTCTTTTGCCTCGGCAAATTCCTCGTCTCGCTGCTGCTCGGAAGAAGGGGCTTCATCTATGTTGAGAATGTCGTTATTCTCGATGGAAAGCTCGCCCCATTTTGAGAGGAGTCTTCTCAGCACGGTCTTCAGCGCCATACTCTCGAAGTTGGAATACCAGCCCACTCCATCGCTTACTCCCGATGCAGCCTGCTTTAATGCCAGTTCCTTCAAGGTAGCAGATGTATCCTTTTCGCTGAACTTGACGGTAGGGCTATACTGTTTGGCATAGAGACAGACTTCATCAAGCGACATGTAGAGAAGCTTGGAAAATCCGTTCTTCATCTTCATGTAGGCGAAGTAGCCGATAGGAACATTTGATGTACGGACGCCCGACAAGTCGAGATTGCCGGTCACCTTGTCGTAGCCTTTCAGCTCCCCCTCATACACCACATCAGAGTTGATGGTCTCGTACTTGCCGGTACGCATTGCCAGCTGGAGATAACCCTTGGTACCCACCACAAGCGTAGGAGTCATTACTCCATGGTTCTTGAAAGGAAGGATATAACACTGACCCAGCTGCTTGTTGAGCGGAAGATGCAGGGATGCTGCCTTCAGTGCCTCTGCCATCAACGCATTCGGTGCACACTGGAGAAGCTTTTCATCTGATGTTGCCAGCTCCATCAAGCTGGTGGTGAAGGTTCCCTTATTCTCCTTCAAGGTGTTCTGCAAAAGGGTCTGGTAATAACTATTGTTCATTACCGCCTGGAAATTCTTAACTGCTAGTGCCTTCTGTGAAGGCTGCTTTGCTACTGCTGTTTCTGCCATGATTTATATTTTTAATAAATTCTACTTCTTTTATTCCATAACCGCAAGGGATGGATATTCAAACTTCAACTTATCATCGGTTGTTACCTTCAACCGAATCTGCTGCTGGTCGCCCGAATAGATTGGGTCGTTCACACTCTCGCATTCATCAAGCACCATCGGTGCAGATACCTCATAGAATCTAGAGAAGGTATTAGCGATGTCGATTCCTGCATTCACCTTGGCGGCTCCATTGAGTCGGCTATAAGGCACACCATCGTGATAGCACTCACAATATGGCTTCATATTGCCGTCAAGATCCTGAGTAAACATCGACCACTTGACGTATGAGAAGTGTCCATTCACATTCTCTTCGAGCAGCTGGCACGACTTCTTGTTGTACTCGTTTGCCAAGTCGAGCTTCTCATCAAGTTCATCCAGCTGATTCTGATATGATTCCTTGTCCTGCTTTGCCTTTTCGATAAGTTCGGAAATACGGTCATAGGCTTCCTTGGTGAAAAGAAGTTTCAGTACCTCATTGTATCTTGTGCCGATAGGTTCACGCTCCTTCGCCAATTCAAAGAGTATCTTTGCGTTCTCTTTCGAATTGGCGGATGGCTCATCAAGCTCTGCCTGCAAGTCGGCAATCTCCTTCACTACCTGCTGATACTCTTCCTTCTCGGCAAGAATCTGCTCGTAGGTCTTCGGCTTCTCGGCATCCACCTCCCGTTTTTTGGACTCTGCTTCCTTGAGGTTCTTGTTAGCCTTCACCAGCTGGTTGGTTGTAACCATTCGGTCGTCCTCAAGCTTATCGAGGAGATTCTTTGCATCGGTATATTCCTGCTGAATGCCGTTGAACTCCTCCTGTATCTTCTTCGATGCGTTAGACTTGCGTTCGTTGAAGCGGTCCTTGGATTCCTTCTTGATGCGTTCAACATCTTCTGCAGGAAGCGGCTGACCGCAATGAGGACAGATGCCATCCTCGGCATTCCAGCTCCATCGGGATTTGGAGAGTTCATCAAGCCGGTTATTGATGTCCACCACCTTGCGCTCGCACTCTTCCTTCTTATCCTTGGCGTGAATCTCCGATTCGGTATAGCCTCTCATCGTTGCTTTCAGATCATCAACCAGACTCTGCGCCTTCTTTGCTGCGATATTGGCAGTAATCACATCGCTCTGATGCTTGGTAGCCTGCTCGGTAGCGAGATTCATGGCGCCCTGCTCCATATTGTGCTTGCGCTTCTCGGCAAACTCAATCTTCTTTAGGATTCCATCGTATCTTACCTTGTCGGCACCGCCAATTCGGATAGTCCGTACTTTTTGGTCGATTTCCACAAGCTTTTCTTGGAGATTATCTATTTCGGCAGACAAGGCATCCCAATCCTGCGCTTCGGGCAGAGACTTATTGAGTTCAGCCAAGCGGACTGGAACGGCATCCAACTGCTTCTGCACTTCCTTGCGCTTGTATTTGATATGATGGATGAGGTCGGCAATCGACTTCTTTTTGAGTTCCTCTACCACGAAATCGAATCGTTCATCGCCCTGCGTAATATCCTGCGTAGTATATTGAGCAGCAAGTGATTCCAACAGTTCACGCTGCTTCTGCCAAGGGAGACTACAGAAATTCGTTGCCGAAGATATGCGGCGGAAAACGGAATCCGGACAAATATCTTCTACTATCTTCTTGAAATCTCCTGCCGTGGTAACATCGCCATCCACATAGTACTTGCAGGTGTTCATGCACTTGCTGCCCTTCCAAGAATCGGTGAGGGTTCGCTTCAATACAATCTGATCGCCATCCACCAGCAGGGTGAGTTCTGCTTCGTGAGGAATCTCCTTGATAATCTCGTGATTCTTGTCGAAGGTCTTGATGTCGAGCGAATTTCCTGCCATATCCGTACCGAAGAGAACATACATGATTGCGTTGGCAATCGTGCTCTTTCCTCGTCCGTTGTCACCCGACACAATGGTAAGTTTCTCGCTAAACTCATACTCGGCATCACGGATGCCACAGAAGTTGATCAGTCTCAAATTCTTAATTATTATCTTCTTCATCTTCCTTATCTTTATTCTGTTCTTGTTTCTCTCTCAGCTCCTTAGCATAAGCTTCGAATGCGCAAGCGGCTGCATAGGTGAATGCATTGCTGTTGCGCATAGCTTGAAGAAGGAGTTGCTGTAAATCTCCATCTGAGGCGTGGAGAAAGGAGAAGCCTTGCTTGGTGCTGGCATCGCCCATAAGGATGATGCAGCGGAAATGCTTGCCGTGCTCTCCTGCCTTGTCAACCTCCTCAGTAACCTTTCTGATTTGGTTGAAGTAATTTTGTCTGATATTCTTTCTACTCATGATTTCCTTTCTAAAAACCTGCCCACACCCGGTTGCTACCCGAGAAATGGGCAGGAAAAGTGCATATATGAAAACAACTAACTAACTATCTGTTGAACCTTGCCCCTTTCGTGTGCCGGTTACCTTGCCAGGTTCCAAGTTGACATCTGGAACATAGGTGAAGGCTCCTTGACAAATGCGCCAGCTATAAGGGAGAACGAACTTAAAACCGAGGAGTCGCAAAATACGATTCTTCCATTTCCACCTGCCCGACTTCACAATTGCGTGGACCTCATCGCCATAACCGCAATCTATCAAGCCGAGAACCACATCAAGATTCTCTCTTACCTTGCCCAAGCGACCGCCCTTCATCCAAGAAGGGAAATACACGTCAAGCTGCATGCCTTTTCTCGACATACCGCTGCGTGGCTGGATCAGCATCTTCACATTGGATGGAAGCTGAATCTTGAACCCGAGCGGAACGTAATAGCGAGCGTAAGGAGCCACCTCCATATCCTTTGCTACATGAAGGTCGTAAGCGGCATCCGTCTCATACGCCTTTGTCGGGAAACAACCATGCGTCACTAACTCTACTTTAATTTTTGTACCGAATTTACTCATATATAATCTATTCTGTTAAATGTTTCTCTTCAAGAAGCTTATCCACTTCCTTCTGATAGAAGTCTATCATAGTCTTATACTCAAACAAAGACCAGTTCTTGGATTCCTGCTTTGTCCGAACCTCTATCAAGTCAACTCTCTGTTCGCCAATCTGCTTGATAAGTGCTCGGCGGTACATCTGAATATTACCTTGATTGAAGATGTTGCAAGATATACACTGCGGTCGGCAGTTGTCTTCGCTGAATCGGGTGGACATATATCGTCTTGACATATAATGCCCATTCTGAATATCCTTCCAATAGAATACCTTGCCGCAACTGATGCAGCGGCAGTTACCTCTATCGTCTGAGTATTTCAACCGGATATATTTGGAAAAGACGGCATCAAGCTTATCTCTCAGCTTACTCTTGCTGAGACCAGCCTTAGCCTTCTTCTTTTCCTGCTCCTTCTTGGGCTTATCCCAAGGAGTCTTCTTTATTGGAGTCCTTTTCAAGGGCTTGTGTCTTCTTAATACCATACCTTATATATATATTATAGTGTATTGTACTTGTCCTCTTCACGTCCCATATCTGCAGCGAGATTCTTGATACGTGAGTTGAGCATATTAATCTTTCTGATTTTCAGCTCAAAAATCTCCAGCGGACACCACGGATTCCTTTCGAGCTGTTTGTATATATCGTCCACTCGCTCTTGATAGGACCGAGTCGTGAATAATTGAAGCATACGCTATTGTTTTTAAGTTTGAAGATAACCTGCCTATCCTCACGGACTGGCAGGAACCATGACATGATAAAAATCTCAAATTCCGCCCAATATGTTGCCGCTGCAACAGGGGGGCATTGCTTTTTAATTCAGATAAATATGAAAAATAAGAAGTTGCAGAAGTGGGACTCGAACCCACGACCAGGTCGCACGGTTGATAAGAATATGTTAAGGGTTTACTCATTATGTTACGTGCCTGCTCTAACCAACTGAGCTATTCTGCAATATAGCGGCATCGTGCGCTACCACGAATTTAAGAGCCATGCTCACCGCTCGGGCTTGCGAAGGATTTTTGCAATACTAACAAGCAATCAGTTATTATTTTACTTTCGTCCTCGCTTACCCTATATAAAGACTTAATATCCTTCAGCTTAATTTTTCCAATAAGTCAATGATCGTATGCCCACCAAAGGGGCAATGGGATAGCTTTGCGATTGCCATTAAAATGAAAGGTGTTGGTAGAATAGCCGCCAAAGCTATTTCCTTCTGGTTCGTGGCATCTTGTTTCGACCCGCAAATAATGAAATATCTGCCACTTGACATATACCGCTCTTTTATCACCTTACATCACATTTTTATAATAACAAAACACAAAAACTTGTGTGGGCTTGGGGCGAGTTGAACACCCTTGCTAGAAAACCTGCTAAATTGCTGACTGGCGCCTAGGGTCTCCCTCTACTACCGAGCAGACTGGCTCAAACCCGATTGATACTCCTATTCTCACGAACGAGAGTACCGTGATGTTGTTTATTAAAATTATGTAAAAACATTTCTTTCATGTAACCTCCACCCTGCTCACGCAGGATGGGGGCTTAACGTTAAATCACAACTTTTATCTAAAAGCCGAACGGCTTCCTTTAATCTTCCACAAGTTCGGGGTACTTCTTTACTAGGATCCCGCCAAACCTATTGCAAGTAACATTTCGAATATCGACTGCTAACTTGCTGTTTGTCTTATATGCTATTGCAGCGTAAACTGCCGCATTGCAACAGCCGACTGACTTAGCTATTTTGCCGATTTTTGATTTTCTAACCAAAATTTTCGGTTTATATACCACTTTATCCATACTTTTTTATTATCTTTGCACACGTAAAACATTAAATGATAAAGAAACGATGAATCGTTGTCTGAATCACGGATGCAAAGATATACAATTATAGGCAATTAGCCAAACATATAGGCATTATTTTATATTTAATTTATCTATTTACATATTTATAAACATATAGCTATGGAAGGATTAAAAGACAGGATCAATGTGATAAGAGACCATTACAGACTGTCTAACAGAGGGTTTGCAGAAGCAATCGGTGCAAAACCAGCTGCTACGAACAACTATTTGAATGGTACAAAGGAGCCGTCATTAGAGTTTGTGGATAAGATTCTGTCCACATACATAGACGTGTCGGCAGATTGGCTTCTACGAGGCAAGGGAACCATGTTCTATGAGGAAGACAAGCCAACCGATGAAGCGCTCTTGAAGGAGCTGGCAGAAGCAAAGGTCAAGCTGCTCGTACAAGAGGGCATCACCAAGGAGCTTCGTGATATGCTCCTGGAGAAGAACAACGGAAAGATAGCCGAAGACCGCAAGAGTCTTGTAGGCTGATACCTATAGATACGAAAAAAGCAGGGCACTAGGCTCTGCTTTTTCGTTTTACCAGTAATGTGTCTGTTACTTTGCCTGCACATTTTTGGCAAGAAATCTCTTGTGCTCTTTTATAATTTCAGAACGTGCCTTTAATTTCCACTTAGTACACCTTCCTATTATCAAGAACTCAGCTTTCTCATCATACATTGAAATTGGAATACGATGAACTATACACTTTAACATTAAAGCCGGATGCAAATGTTTTTTTACTCCATACTTTGCCGCCTTCTTCAGCTTGCGAGGAACTCGAACCCAAAAGCTTCTAAAACATCTTTGACTCATAACTAATCCCTTTATTACACATAGATAATAGAATTTCTTTTTTAAATTCTTGTCTCACACTCTCGCAATAATCTTCATATTCACGCCGCCATCCTTTCGATTTCGTGTCTATCAGAATATAAAAGAAATCATCCGTATTACGACTACGCCACTCATATACACGTGTATGATGGCACTTTATTTGATAAAGCATCTTGAGCCTTTTGCGAAAACGAATTTCTTTACCAAAGTTCTCCAAGCGGATAGCCTTCTTTTTCTCCTTCTTCGTTTTTCTAATACTAGCCATATCACTTCACTTTTTAACAAAAAACGCTCCGGCACACCAATCATTGCTTTCTGCATCAACATGAAGTTTAATACATCTGCCGACAAACTCATTACCTTTATAATGCTTGCAACGACTACATTCCTTTGAATTTCTCAAAATTGCACGAAACAAACTGACGTTAGCACTAGGGGCATTTGCCTTATTCCATCTGACTACAGCTTTTTTGTACAGATATCCAAATCTAGGTAAGAACCTACTATCTTCTTTGATTCCATCCTCTGAATCGAAGTAACGTTCATCCGTTCCTCTCTTCATAATATTCAGAATCTTCTTTGCTAATCTAATCTTCATACGCTACTTGAACTTGATAACGAAAAACTCTACACCAACCCATTCTTTCGGGCATAAGCCTTCTTTTGCCTCCCCGATTGTGATGCTCTCGATCTTCTTTTCAATCCACGGACGATTTTTTGCGTAGCCATGGAAGAAGCGGACGTGGGTGTAAGGGATGAACCTAGCGGTTTCCTTTTCAAGCAACTCTTTGAGCTTTGAATTGCTTATAAGCATATCAAACTCTGGGTGCATCGTAGCCTTGCGATATTCATCACTTCCTCCGTATTTTGCTTGGATTAAGCGGTTTATCCAATACGATTTGATAGCTCTGTATTCTTCCGTCTTCTCGCCAGCAGCAATCATATCAAACCATTGCTTGGAGACTACAAGATTCAGAACATTCTTCTTGGCATCGGACAAATACTTATCCATTGACTTTGTTAGTCTGTCCATACACTATTACTTTAATTGTTCACACGCTTTCTTTTCCCACTCGGCAAAGGAAAGAATATCCTTGCCCTTACCAAACACTCTCATGTGTCGCTTGTAGCTATTGTAAGCCGCAAGCTTTATCTCATCCATTTCTGTCATACGTCCTCCTTTCTAACAAACTTGCCGTCCGAGATTCTAAAACCTCTTCTATGCAACTCCTCAACCAGAGTTCCAGAGTCGGCATAGTTGATATGCTCGTTCACAAACTTCTCTGTGTTGCTGAAAGTCATACCCGAAGGGGCTTCCGAGAATGTGTACTTACGCAACTCAACATCTATTTGTCGAATGTTGTCACGAAGCATATCATACGTTATGCCGCCAATCTTTCCTTCGGAACGCAAGATTTTAGCAATCAAAACTGCGTTCTCAATCAGTTGAAATACCTTTTTCATAATCTTGTTTGTTATTTGTTTAAAAAACTTTAACTCTCCTCTTCCATGCCTCAAGCGTGGTCGGGAACTCCGGCTTTGTCTTGTGATAATGTCTGGATCGGCTTATCTTCCAATACACGTTGATATAGTTCCGGCATGGATTGCCAGTCTTAACACAACTGAAATCGCATAGCTTCTCACGCTTCTTGCCATACATGCATATAAACACGTAGCAGGATTCGTGGCAAGCACCTTTCTTGCGAATTTCATTTCTTCTAACCATAAGCCTATAATTTATCTTTTATCTCGCTCAGCTGCGATATGATAACGCAAAGAGAGAGTATAATGAATATCTTGAACATAACACTACTTCTTTTTACGCTTTTCAAATGCTTCCTGCTTCTTCTGCATCACCTTGATGATGGTGTTCTGCACTTTTTCGAGCACAAATTTTGGAGTTTCTTCATTACGGATGAAGATAGGATGCACACCAACATGGTGAGTCTCATAAAATAGCGCATCATCTTCTCCTTGAAGCTTGATGTAAATTCTAAAAGCAGGAAGAACCAAATCACTATGACCTTTCTTTCCTGCATTCTTAGACACAGAGTACTTGATATTGTTGCCATCAAGGAACTCCTTTACTTTCTTAAGTTTCGTTTCATTCTTCATAACTATCAATATTTATAAATTTTCTTTCTTTCAATGTAGGTTTCGTAAATGAACACTAAAGAATTTAACAGAAGAATCCGTCAGGGATTCCTCCTACACTCATATCCTTTTGAATAACCTTTTCCATTTGCTTACCATAGATAAGATGTCTGAATCTATCAGATACCATTCTATCGGTAATAGAGTAAGAGCATGCAAGAACAACAAAGCCAAGCGTACCGATAATAAAATCGGCTTTCTTCTTGCCAGTCATCATCAACGTTCTCTTTGTTTCCTCCTCGTTTCTACAATCAAAGGAATGTTTCTCAGCCAGGGAGGAACTTATCTTACCCTCAGCCTGCAACCTCTTCTTCAAAGCAGAAGTGGCACCAGCACTCATATTGATTGCCTTCTGGAATTGCCCTATTGTGATTGCTTTACCTTTGGCACCGATTTTTCCATCATCAGATGCTTTCATGCAACAGTCCTTGTGTTCAGCAGCACAAATCGGGAATACAAAAAGCTTTTCGTTTATGAGGTTGTAGATTTCCTTCATAGTGTACTCTCTTACTTCAAACTTGCAAACTATAGCTCCTCGATACTCTCTACCCTTCTTAGTCCACTTTGTAGTATGGCCACGGAAAGAGGAGACAACAACCTTGTTGCCCTCTACGGAAAACAAGTCGCTATCTTTCATATCTCGAATAAGTCTTTCAGCTTTTACCTTTCCAATATGTAATCCCTTGCGTAATTTGAAGGTTGTAACATTCCAAATCACGGAATTGCTATGCTGCATCTTGAACCAAATGGCGAGCGCAAGAAGCTCCTTCATCCTCTTGGTTGAAGAGTATGCCTTTAAAAGTTCTATGGTAACATTGATGTACTGCATAGCAAAAAAAGTGGGGAAAGAAAAAACCGCTCTAACCGATTTAATCAATCCCCTATATTTTTGATACCTATTGAAAGTATTGAAGTTTCATTAAAGTTTGTACCAATAAAAGGTTAGAGCTTTACATTGACGAGCGCAAAAGTACACAATCATAGGCAAATATCCAAGCTTTTATACACTCTTTAACTGAGAAGGAATGCAAAAAGCTTGTATCTTGTTGGTTTTTAGTAACTTATAGCGTTTTCCTTATTTATAAAACGTATAAATATCAAAGAAAACTACCTAAAAATTTCTGTTATAAAAAAGTTATCAGTATCTTTGCATTAGAAAAGGAAGTGTCTGAAACAGACTATGTTAGAAATTTTGTTGTATGACCCCTAAGGGTGTACCAAATTAAGAAAAAAAGGCACAATCACAGCTTAAATTTCTAGAAGCAGAACGGATGTAACTTCCTATTAATTAGGTAGTTATGTCCGTTTTTACATTTATTGGCTGATAACAGATTGATAACATCGGAATATAGACGTGTCGTCGTATCGTTTACGTGACAATCTCTGCAATAGGCTGATACATAGTTCGTTCGGCATTCCTTTAGAAATGTTAAATCTAAGTGGGTTACTAATATGTTATCACCTGCTTGTAAAAATGTTATCAACTTATGGGCGTAATTAATTTAAGTGTTATTCACAATCGTCTCCACCGAGGTACTGCACAGAAGGCAGTTTCGGTAGAATTGAGGTTCACTTGTGGAGGTAAGCGAAAGTACTTCTCTACGGGTGTGAAAGTGTGTCCGGCTCAATGGTCGGATAGTAGTAAGCGTGTCATTCGCTGTAAGGAGTCTGACTTGTACAACAAGCAGATTGATGCCATACTGGAGAGGGCAAACGATGTTGTAATCAGAATGAACTCCAAGGGCATTACTGATTTGGATCAGATTCCTGCCCTTATGCAGGGTGCTGCCAACAAATCCCTAGACTTTATCGCCTACTGCGAGAAGCGCTCCCGAGAGCGCAAGGTAAGCGACCATACCAAGAGAAGATACAAGGTCTTCACCGACTTCTTGAAGACGTATGGCAAAATCAAGGAGTTCTCCGACATCAATATTTCCAAGGTTCGTGAGCTTGATGAGTATCTTCACGCAAAAGGATTGGAGCAGAGTACCGTATATTGTTATCACAAGTACTTGAAGCTATTCGTGCGTGATGCCTGCATAGATGATTTGATAGACAAGAATCCGTACAACCATCTGCCTTTCAAGATTGAGAAGGGCGATAAGCAGTTTGTTGACTGCCTGCCGATAGACAAGTTCGAGAGCATCAAGCGCCTTCACTTGCAGTACGGCTACCTTGCGAAGGCTCGTGACCTCTTCTTGATGCAGTGTTATACCGGTCTGGCTTACTCCGACTTGATGGCATTCGACTTCACCAAGTGCAAGCAGGCAGACGGCAAGTACTACTATCACGCCAAGCGTGTGAAGACTGACACAGACTTCACCTTCCAGCTACTGGCTGGTGCGGTCTCTGTGCTCAAGAAGTACAACTTCAAGCTGCCCTGCATCAGCAATCAGAAGTACAACGAGTATCTGAAGGTAATCGGGATGATGGTCAACGTGCCCAATCTGCACTCCCACATGGGCAGGGCTACGGCTGCCACCTTGTTTCTCTCGTTCGGGATGCCACTGAACGTGGTGGCTAAGGTGCTCGGGCATACCAATATCCGACAGACCCAAAGATATGCCCGAACGCTCAACAAGGACGTTTACTCAGCATTTGATAACATAGATGGCAAATTCTGATAACATCCTTGATAACATAAGCGAGAAGATAAATGATAACATAACGAGAAGATAAATGATAACAGATTGATAACATCACCCTATCTAACTCGTTGTGCTGCAAACGAATAAAGGGTAGCCATTTCTGACTACCCTTTGCTGTTCCCCTCTCGCTCTCGCTTCTCTCTGATGGCTTGTCTTATCCATTCAGCCTTGTTTCTTCCTAGAGACTCGCAAAAGTCGAAGGTTTCTTCATTCACGTGCAGTACTACCCGATTCGTAAGGGCTTCAGCGCCCTTACTCGGTGCTCCTGCTCGGTCTCTCCGTCCTCCCCACCCTGGATGCAGGTTCTTGGCTGGAACAATCTTGTGCTTGCGGTTGTACTCGAACTTCATCACAAGTTTACCGCCTGCCCATACTTCCACCATTTCGGCATCGGGGGTTTGGCTTAGGTTCTGCTTGGCGATTCCTGCAAGCTGCTCCTTATCTTCGAAAAGGGTATCGCTCTCGTCAAGTATTCCCACATCGTCATACACGATGATTCTTGCCTTCTTTTCCATATCTCCTTCCTCTTATCCTAGTATTGCCATCAATATCGTAAATAAGAAGATGAAGAGCACAAACCATTCCTGCTTTGTCATTTGCTACCTCCTTTCTTGTCGAATTTATTGCCGACAACTTTTAGGTGCCTATTATGTAACATTCTCCCTAAAGTATTTGTTGGATAGAGAACAGGGCATTCGGTATTCACTAAACTAAAACTAGTGTTGCCTTGATTCCAAACCACCTCGAAGATGCTGTCTGTCTTTTTACATCTGAGCAAGTCATGCTCATAGATAGGAGTTCCGTCACAATCCTGCGCCCCAGTGAACTTACAGATGGTATTAAGGTCTATCGAACATTTGTTTATTACGCCAATATTAGAGTTATGAAAAACCTCGTTAGGCTTAATAGGATTGCAATCTATCCACTCATCTGTTCTTATTCGCTTTGCCTTGAAATTGATTTCACTCATCGCTCTCCTCCTTCCTCGATTACTCCTATCGGCTTGATGTCGCTAACTGTCTCATCCTCGGTGAAGAAAGAAACCTTCATGCTATCGCTTACATAGCCCATAGCAATCACGTTCTCACGGCTATCCTTGATGATGCAAATATCACCTCTCACCTCGTTCTGAGTCTTCAAATACTTCACTGCGGCATCCTTCACCGCCAAAGGATTCATTTCCTTTGTTATCGTCTCCCCTGACTGAGGGAAGACGAAATAAAATAACTGCTTATTCATACTGCTATCTGTTTCTGTTTTGTTTGAAATCTTATTAATATGCTGCGTGTGTCTAAATCGAAATAGGCATCTTTCTGCTCATTAAAGCTGACCCAACCTTCTTTTCTGTACTTCACACCTTCGGTCTGCATCAGTGCGTTGCAAATGGTGTCGCTCCACTTGTAAGTTAGGGCAAACTGCTCTTTGCGCTTTATCACGATGCAGGTTCCTAAGAAGACAACTTCTGTTACTTCTCCACCAACATAACCGCAATAACTTTGCTTCTCATCGCCAATTTTGCTAGCGCAATTCTTGCCGAAGATACGTGAGAGGGCTACTTCCTTCGTCCCCTCATCAATCATTTCCAATTTTATCTTTGCCATTACTCTGATCCTTCTCTTCTACATCAAATACAACACTCTCCAACTCGCCATTCTCCAAAGCGCCCAAATCGTACAAACGTCTTGCGGTATTCTCTGCGTCTTCGGATGATGCTGCGTCTAGCGAAACCTTGTAGGTGATTTTCTCTACGATTTCTACTACATACTTTTTCATATTAAACCCTTTCCTTTAAAATTAATACTATTGGGGGCGGATGGTACTTGCAACCATCTGTATCGGCTTGGCTACCGCATTCGCCCTATATAAACAACTGGCAACAACTTCACTTGATGCGCTCTAGGCAAGTACTCTTGCTTGTCAGCTTCCCATTCGTGAGATAATAGCTCTCACGGAATGGGGTCTGTCTGATTACAAATGTTGTCTTGGCTCTGTACATATTGTTGAACCTATCAACATACGTGGCTCCCTTGAAGCATTTGATTACTATTACCATATCTAGCCCTCCTCTTATATATCAACGATGTCTTCAAATTCGTTCTTCTTATACTTAATATCCATGGAAACCAGACTCTCTATGTCTAAAACGTCCATTTCCGGGCATTCTCTGTACGTATGAATATATACACAGAAACTATCTATCTCGTACTTTTCACTGCGGAACAAAGTATAGCTACTTGTTGGGAAACGGAATATAATTCTGTCCCAATCATTCTTAGCCAGCAAATCCTTAACTATTGCGTTAATCATATTCTTTATTTTTGTGAGGGAGATTGCTCTCCCTCTGGTTAAACTTACTCCTTCATCAGACTTTCTACAAGTTCTTCTTTGGTGGCAAAGACGTATCCCCCCTTTGTGTAGTGTGCTTGGTCTCCCATCAGCACAAGCTTACAATATTCAGAACCCTCGTCCTTCACAAGATTGATGCGGAGAATCTTGTCCTTTGCTATCTTGTTATCACGCATAAGATAGACCTCCTGCCCAACATAGAAGTTGGTGCGCATTGTGGTGACAGCCCTCTTCTGCACACACCAGTCGTTTGCGATGTACATACAAGCGTAAACTTCATTATCCTCTGCGAGGTCTTTAGCGATGCGGTTGAAAATTTCCTGATCGGTTGGCTCTCGCTCTTCTCCGCTCTCTTCATTTATTACTTCATATTCGTAACCTAGTCCGTCTTTGTTCAACAAATTAAGTCCTGCGGCTTGCGCCTTTACTACGTCTTGGATGGTATGAACCTCAATACCTACCAAATTGTCACTCATTCTAACTGCGTTCTCTGCTTTCATAATCTTATCTCCTATAATTTTAATTTGTTACTTGTTCTTGTTCATTTTCTTTATGGCTCCATGCTCTACCGAGTTTTCGTAAAACTCTTGTGTAAGAAGATTTATTGAACCATAGTACCGAAATATTGTATCTAATGCCTGTTCTGTTGGCATTGCTAGCAATTCACTTTTCAAGTAGTTGTGTATTACTAGTTTAAACTCCTTATCGTCCATAAGTCATTCTTGCATTATAAGTTCTACCAATAATCTTGTTAACTTCTGCTTGATGCTGATAGTCGGTGCAGTCTGCGAAATTCTCCTGCTCCTCGTAAAAGCGTGCTGCGCTCTTCAGTTCGTGAAGGCTGGCTTTGGTGTAGTCCTTTGCCGGATTCACTTGTCGAAGATTCTCGCAAGTCTTGCAGTACTCGATGAAGTCCATAAGTACTTCCTTGTCATTGATGGTGTCCTGCATGCCTGCTGCCATAAGTGGTAGGGCAACTATCGCTGCCACTACCAATACTAACTTAATGCTCTTTTTCATTGTCTTATCAGTTTTTATATGTTATATCAACGATATAGGGTAAAGCGTGTTGCGGCTTGTTGTCCTCGTTTGTGTACTCGAATTGATGAGAGACCTTTAAGTAGCAACAATTGTATCGTGAATAGTACTTCTTGATGGTCTTCTCTATCATATCTTTGCCTATCTGTTCACTACGCTCTATCTTCCAATAGTGGATGAATTTCTTATCCCATACGTTGTTTGATGTGTCATATCTGTTAGCTATTGCCACAAGTCCAAAATCGGGATTGAAGAAGAACATCTTACTACCTGTAAAAATAGCGTCTATTCGGTTGCGTGCCGTCTTTGTTACTCTTATTACTTCCATACTACTCGTCCTCCTCTTTTAAAACATATTCCAAATCAAATATTAAATCTCCTAATAAGTCTATTTCCTTTCTTATCAGTTCTTGTTCTAGACTAAATTTATGGTCAATACAAAAGTTTAATTCTGAATATAACTTTTCTCTGTTAGACTTCCATTTAGCCAATAAATCTTCTTTTGATAGTCTTTCCATACTACTCGTCCTCCATATCTTTAGCGTCTCTGATTCTGTACCCTGCTAATGCTCCAAACAAGGCGCATAGCACATAAATTGTAATGTCCATAATAAACCCTTTCTTTTAATTGTTATACTTGTGCGGTCTCACGGCTTGAACGTGAAATAGCTCCTCTATTCGCTGACCGCTCCATATTACTTCTTGCCAAAGTTGAAGATCCTAACGAACTGATAGAATTGTTTCTTGTCGCAAAGGTGGAAGAGGTCTTCCATAATGTATTCCTTACATTCCTTTGTGCCTTCTCTGTAGGTCTCCTGCATCTGTGCTGCGGTCTCGTTGCCGCATTCAAGCCAATACATAAAGATGGCTCCTAAACTCTCATAGTCGTTACTACCATCGTAATACTTCTTCTGCTGCTCGTAAGTCTTGTTTCTTCTCATAATCGTATCTTTTAATTGTTCAACTTTGCCAAAATACCTTTGAACTCCTCCAATTGCTTGTGTGCTATGGGAGTGCCATCGTGGTTTGAAAGATAATCCTCTAGAAGGATTATTCTATCTTCAATAGCTGATGTGATACTTACTATCTCATCGCTTGTAAGTGTTATTGTCTTTTCCATATTCGTTTATTTTAATCTTGTTATTTGATACCTATAGAATACTTTTTCCTCGGGAAGGATTTCACTTAGCTTTATATACTTCGTGAAAATGTTGTCGTACATATCTCTGTCACGTCCTTTGTACTTGTAACCTAACTCCTTTATCTGTTTCTTGAGTTCCTTCACACGATTATCATTGCATATCTTACAGGAAATCGGTTCAACTTTCATTCCTCCTTCTGCGAGTATTCTAACTCTACTGAACTCTACGATATTATTTGCCATAACTCTTAACTTTAATAATTATTCTTTCCACCAATCGGAAACGTCACATCTCTTAAGATGTCTCATTTCCAAAAACTCTTTGAGGGTGCTGCAATAGGTGTTCATCGAATAGCAATCACCCTTCAATATAACATGTACTTCCTTAGCCATAGTTTTATGCTAATTTTGTTATTGTTACGAAGTAGGTAACTTCACGTTCCGAGTTAGAAAACTCATCAGCCACGTACGCATACTTGGTGTAATAGCGTCCGTGTGTATCTTTGAAACGTCCTACGTACTTGTAGCCAACTTCCTTGTTAGCTTGTTTTGTGAGCTTTACTACATTCTCGTTAAGCACTTTGGAGAAACCTTCATACCGGAATGTATCTCCGTTTGTTTTTCTGATAGTGCTATACGTGTTTACCAAATATTTTCCCATAATCTTTTGTCTGTTTGGCGTGGGGAGGGGCGCTAGCCCCTTGGGGGCGCTGCCCCCTTATCTCCCACTAAAGTTTGCTTCTTATCTGTCCTAATGAAACTCTTTCCTTTGGAGTAAGATAGATGCCGTTAGCACCTTCTTCTCTATTTGAAACCTCGTGCAGGATATATTTAAGTACCCACAACTGGTGAGCCGTTAACTCTATCTTCTTGTTTGTTGCCATTGTTGTTGCTATTAAATTGTGAAACATTAAAGTGCAGGTGTACGTTTGCTCCCAACGTTCACAAGCTATATGTGACCTAGCTCCCTCACTTAACGTTCGTGGGTCAACGTGTTTCGATATTTCTCTAGTCTAACACGACTAGCGTTTTTCCATCTTGCGTGATGAGTGTTTGAGGCTTCTTTGCCTTTGTGCTTTGAGAGTGTCACTAACTCGGTGTACGTTGTCCTCGGTGTGTTACAGAGTTCTACCTCTCCGTATTGCTGACTAACACTATTTCTATAGCGGTTGTTTCTCATCAATTCACTAATGTGCCATCCTGCCGCTTAGAAATCAAACCAACTTGATTTCGAGTGCAAAGATAAGGCAATCTTTTATTTCTGCCAAATTTTTATGCACTTATTTTCAAATTTTGCCTTATTTTTAACTCTCATTAATAAAAGATTGCCTTAATTTTACAGATATTAAGTAAAATATCGGTTTATTTTTCGTATCTTTGCAACCTAATTAATAAGGCAATATTTTATGGCATTCAAAGTAAATAGTACAATAAAGATAAATCTTAAAGAGATTTTGAGAGAAAAGGGTGTAACATCTAAGGAGTTAGCTGAGAGATTGGGGGTTACTCCAGTCACTATCAGCTATATCGCGACTAACAAAACTACCCCTTCTCTCGATATGCTTTGCAGAATAGCGAAAGAGTTGAACGTGAAGTTATCCACCCTTCTAGGTGAAGAGCCTTTAAGAGTCGTTGATACCTCGAAGGAGTTTGCGGCATTCGTGCGCTACAAGGGCATCCATTATACCGCTGACTCCCTCGATGAGTTCTTCAAGCAGGTGGACGAAATAAAAGCTATAGCAAAATAACAAATGTAATATAAATCACAACTTTTATCTATGGTATTCTTATTAATTTTATTCGTAGCATTATTAATTGCTGCGATTATGGTTTGTGTATCTCAAAAGAACAACAAGCCACAGAAATCACCAGTCGTGTGTGCAACAAAAGCAAGAAATGTAGTGATGTCTTCAAATCCTATTGATGGCATTCGTTTTGGTGGAGTTATGGGGTTTGCGCTCGGTGATAGTTATGAATTCTGCTTGTCCAGATTCTCACATCTTGAAATTAGCGTTGATTCAATAGATAAGACTGGAGCTAACTCTATGATACTTGTTTGGGGTAAAGGAGTTTACGAAAACATCAACGAGGTTCGCTTCATATTTGAAAACAATGAACTTGCTTCTATTGTTATTGATGTTGATTTCTCTAAAGAGGGTATTAGAGATATGTACGGCATCTTGATAAGCCGCATTTGTAGAGTGCTGAAGACAGAGCCAATATTAAGCGATTCCAAACAAACAGCATGGGCATCGCCTAAAAGTGGTATCATTCTGTTCAGACACCTTGTGCCAATAGCGGAAGAAGAAAACCTCTTGATACAGATAGGTAGCTTGTAGGGATGGCGCCAGCCCCACACGGCATGGGGAGGGCGCTTGCGCCCGTGGGGGCGCTGCCCCCTTATCTCCCCCGAGGATTTTATTTCCCCCTTCCCTACATAGAGAGATACACACACATAGAAGAGAGAGAAACACACCAACCACAAAAACCACTTTCCCAACTAGGAAAATAAATCTCCCCAACTAGAAAGATAGAAAAGCCCCTGCAAACCCTGCAAACCCTAAGACTTGGTACGGAGAAGGTATAGAGAGGGTACGGAGCGGGTCTATATCGCATCCATAGGGCTTCTTCCTAGATGAGCGGTAAATCCTGCACGAAACCCCGAAAACTACGAAAAACCCACAAAATCAGCCCTAAAATGCCACAAAACGGCTCTTATATGGCTCAAAACTCACGAATTTGGGAGAAATCCCGACCATCTGCCCGAAAATCGCAAAAATCAGCGAAAATGGAAGGAGTTCGCTTTTGATTATGCTTGCACAACATTCAAGTGCAACGTTAAATCTTCTTAAAGCCTTTCTTATGCACACGTGCGTACCTATTAATGCAAATGGGCTTTCAAGGCTTAAATCATTATATTTGCAGGAATAAGAAATAACTTTACTCTAGCCTTTTATTCATCCTCGGGAACGACTGAGACTAAAACCTACAATATCAAGTACTTGTAGTTTTATTACAATTAGCACTATTATTTACAAAATGGGCGGTTTTGAGGGTAATGAGGGGAAAAGGTTTGGGGTGGATTGCGCCCCGACAAACAGACTAGTGGTTGGAGGGGTAAATTTTCACGACCGGAAACACGGCAAAAGCTATCGCCAAATATTATATATTTGCCCTCGTAAATCAAATAATTGCAATTATGAGTGAAATTTTAGCAAGAATCCCAAAGAATTTGACCTCTTCCCCAGTGCTTGGGGAGAAGAAGGAGTGGGTATTGGGCGCTGCATCCTTGGCGCTTGGTATTGGTTCGTCTCTGTTCGGTGCTAACAAGGCGAAGAAGGCGGCTAGACGAGCACAAGCCGAGAATCAGTACAGAACGAACGCTGAGAAGGCTTGGTACGACAAGAACTACAACACGGACTACCTCGACACGAAGGCAGGACAGAACCTTATGAGAAGAGCGCAGGAGGTGCAGGATGAGTATATTCGCAAGGCTGATGGCGCAGCTGCCGTTGGTGGTGGAACTGCTGCAAGTGTGGCGATGGCGAAGGAGAGTGCAAACAAGGCGATGGGAAACACGATTGCCAATATCGCAGCGCAGGACACTTCACGTAAGCAGCATGTGGAGGATGCTCACCTTGCCAACACTCAGCAGTTGTCTAGGGAACGTCAGCAGATTGAGCAGCAGAAGGCGCAGGCAACGAGCGATGCAGCCCAAAACGCTTCAAATGCCCTCTTCAATTTCGGTGTGAACCAATTGGGGTCAGAACTCGAAGGAACTAAGGCGCAGAATAGCAGCAAGTTAGGCGATTCAGCGAGTGCGAATGATAACAAGAATGTAACACAAACCCCTAAAGTGAACCCAACTGCAATAGCATACGAAGCTCAGTACGGCAAGGGAGCCGCTAAAGACCCTATCCCTGCTGGATATAATGAGGTGGGACAGCAGTATGACCCTCTCGACCTAGCCACTGGAGCCAAGAAGAGGTTGAAGGGGTAGCAGCCCAAGGGTGATGGCTGAGTGAGGAGTGAGCGACTGGCGAGGCAAGGGCAGGCAAGGCATAGAGGGCACCCCAAGACCCCCACCCCCTTTGACCACCGTTTGTAATTATAGTATATAAATACATAAATAAAA
>ERZ1034897.315-NODE-315-length-25587-cov-11.356376_pt1 | contig 25587 bp, 29 predicted proteins | sample MGYA00520629_ERZ1034897 | MGnify/ENA primary metagenome ERZ1034897 (study PRJEB33766, sample SAMN09781789) | gut metagenome | biome: gut microbiome | host: Homo sapiens | place: Madagascar | study: EMG produced TPA metagenomics assembly of the PRJNA485056 data...
GATTGTAGAAACATCACAAATAACGCCAGCTACAGAAGAACAAGCAGAATCGGTATTTTCTGTATGCATGGATTTGTGGGAAACCCTTGAATTAAAAACTTATAAAATGAGCCATTCTGAAAGATTTGGAGATTCTAATGCTTCCGAAGATACAGAAAGACATTATGAAGATGTAATAAAAGATATTTATTCAGAAAAGCTTAATGATTATCCAGATTTTTCAATGGGAGATGAAGTGACTATAAATGGATATGTATTGCAAACAATAGAAATCCCAACAGATCAAAAATGGCAAATAGATAGTATTAATAAATCTGGAGCATATAGAGTGCAAATTGCAATTGACAATGGCATAACATATACCGGATATGATGAGTTTGCAATGATGGTAAGAAGCAACGAAGAAAACGTAATGAATCTACAGCCTGGAGATTATGTTACCGTTAAGGGAATTTTTCTAAAACCAGACGCAATTTCCACACAGGACTATATATATGATTGCTCTATTTCGAAATGTGACACTATACCGCAAGTCCCACTCGGAAAACAAAACGCATTAAAAGCTGCTAGAGATTATTTAGATATAACTTCATTTTCTTACGATGGACTAATTCAACAATTGAAATTTTCAAAATATACAGATGAAGAAGCCAAATATGCAGCAGACTTTTGTGGAGCAAACTGGAATAGACAAGCTATAAAGGCCGCTAAAAGTTATCTGGATATAACAAGTTTTTCAAGAGATGGGTTAATTCAACAATTGGAATTTGGCGGATTTACTGCTGAACAGGCAGAATATGGAGTTACACAAGTAGGTTACTAAAATAAAAAACCGCCCCTGTATTACCGGCACAGAGATAATTTAATCTTTAAATATTTAAAAGAAAAAACCGGCTCCTGCGACCAACAGGAACCGGTTTTAATAAATAAGATAGTCTCGGAGAAAATCTTACCTACACTATAATTATATCATCTCCTGGATTATCGCACAAGTAAAAAAAGGAGAATGATAAATGAATGAATCAGTATGCATCTATTTAAGGAAATCCAGAGCCGATCGGGAAGCTGAAGCACACGGGGAAGGCGAAACCCTTGCCAGACATGAACGGATCCTGTTAGATCTTGCAAAGAAAAAAGAATACATTGTGGGTGCTATTTACCGAGAAGTTGTATCCGGAGAAACCATTGCCGACCGTCCTGTCATGCAGCAGCTCCTGCGCGAAGTGGAATCTGGTATGTGGGATGGGGTTCTTGTTGTGGAGGTGGAGCGTCTGGCCAGAGGTGATACCATCGATCAAGGTGTTGTGTCCAGGGCCTTCCAATATTCTGATACCAAAATTATCACACCAACTAAGATCTATGATCCTAACAACGAATTTGATGAGGAGTATTTTGAATTTGGGCTTTTCATGTCCCGGCGGGAATATAAAACAATTAAGCGGCGTCTGAATGCAGGGCGTGTTTCTTCTGTGAAAGAGGGAAAATATTGCGGAAGCGTCCCTCCTTTTGGGTATGAACGTGTTAAGTTGGAAAATGATAAGGGATTTACTCTTAAGCCAGTTCCTGAAGAAGCAGAAATTGTAAAGCTTATCTACAATTGGTACGTTTATGGCATTGATGGAGAGCGTCTTGGTATGTTCAAGATTGTTAAAAAGTTAAACGATATGAATATAACTACTCAGAAAGGAAGCACCTGGACGTTATCCACTATTAGTACGATACTTCATAATCCCGTGTATGCTGGAAAGCTCCGCTGGAACAGCCGGAAAACAATTAAGCGTATAGAAAACGGATCTGTAATCCGTACCCGGCCCATGGCTTCTGAATATCTTTTATCTGATGGATTGCATGAGCCAATTATATCTCCTGAGCTTTTTTCTATGGCAGAAAAATTAATAAAAGAGAATCCTCCACATCCAATCGGACTCACAAATACTGTAAAAAATCCATTATCTGGATTGGTATACTGTAAAAAATGTGGAAGGACTATGGTCCGCAGGCCTCATCAAAAGGATCGCATGAAGGACTCTCTTATGTGCCCTAATTTAGCTTGCAACAATATCAGTAGTCTACTGCTGCCAGTTGAAAAAGCAGTTATTGATGGTATTTCCGATCTTATTCAGAATTATAAGCTTAATAATACACTCCAGGACTCTTCTGGTATGGATGTTATTGCAGCAAAAGAAAAGTTGTTATCTATTAATCAGGAGCAGCTACGAAAGCTTAACTCCCAGAAGGTAAAACAGTATGAACTGCTAGAACAGGGAATTTACACTTCTGAGGTGTTTTTGGAGCGATCTGAAGCCACATCAAAGCAAATCAAAGAATGCATGAATGTTATATCCGGATTAAAAGAAGAACTGGAACATGATCAGCAACTCCTTGAGCAGAAGAATACTTACATTCCCAAATGTGAAAACCTTCTTTCCCATTATTGGGAATGGGATATAAAGACTCGGAATGATGTTTTAAAAGATTTGATTGAAAAAATAGAGTATAACAAAGATACTAAAAATACTTATGGGCATGGTGACGTTATCAATTTTACACTTGATATTTATCCCAAACTGCAGTAATTGTACTAAAATAAAGCGGTATAATTACTGCTTTATTTTTTCATATAAAAATAGAGATAACCTCTACGTGCTAATGTATATGCTCATAGAGGTTATCGTTATTTTTATTCTCTTTATTTTTACAGCTCTTTTAATAATGCCGCAAATCCTGCTTCCTTCAGCCGTTTTTCCATCTCAGCTGCATCTTCCTTTGTGGCATAAGTACCGATCTGGACCCGGTACGGAATGGATCCAGATACCTTTCTGACAGATGATGTAAAGCCTTTCTTTTTAAGTGCTGTAATCTGAGCATCGGCATTTTCTTTTGATTTGTAAGCTCCGGCCTGAATGTAGTACTTTTGCGCCGGCGCAATTCCGATATTTTTTCCCAGGATTCCTTCTGCGATCAGCTTGCCGTGAGCATCCATGCCAAGATTTTTCGCTTTGGCGTAATCATCTGCCGAATCGCAGAAGAAGCTCTCGATCAGGACTGCCTTTGCTTTGGTCTTTCTGGTCCAGTACAGTCCCGTCTTGATCTGTGGTCCTCGGTTGTGCCAGATTGTTCCAAGCTTGTTGCAGATCCGCTGTGCTACCTGCAGTCCGGCATTGTTGTAAGCGTAAGCTTCGCAACCGTAAGCCTTGCCGTTAAAAGCATTCAGGTGGAGCTGTACAGACAGGTCATAGTTCTGTTTATGCTCTTCTCCAATGAAATATTTGATTTCATCGCCTAAAGAATGCAGCCTTCCTTCTGGAGCAATGCACAAAGTTGCCGCATGGCCTGCTGCCTGTAGCCACTTGCACACATAAGGAGCCAGTTCCTTGTTGTACTTATACTCATTTACTCCACCATACTTGGTTCCATCTGCTGAAGAGATGACTCCACCACCATAGTTTGCATGACCTACACAGATAAAAAATTTCATAGACTATCATTCCTTTCATATTTGTTAAGTCTATGATATCTTCTCTTTAAATAAATTACATCCCCCACTTTAAGCCACAGACTTACGATGATTTCTTTTAACGTCCTCATCACAGGTTTTTGCGTACACCATTGTTGTGTTTACATTTGCGTGACCTAGCATTCTCTGTACATCTGTTATTGGGGTATCTTTTCGGAGCATATCTGTGGCAACTGTGTGTCGGAAGAGATGAGGGAACAGATCTCTGCCTATTCCAGATCGTTTTCCAAGGTTCCTAATTACTCTTTCAATAGCTTCCTTTTTTAGTCCATTGTGTGGTTTTCTTTCCGATACAAACAAGTATTCAGATTGATCAGTTCTTGTGTTGATATATTCTTTTAAATATAGGATAGACTTTGCGCTCAAATAGGAAGTTCTATATTTACTGCCTTTCCCAAATAATGTCACTTCTCCTTTTTCAAAACTTACATCTGATATTTTTATATTACATGCTTCTGTTACTCGCGCCCCTGTGCTGTATAGAAACTCCACAAGGGCTTTTTCCCTGATTGTTTTACAGGCTATTCTTACTTTTTCCAGTTCAATGGAAGTAAGTCCTTCTCTTTCTTTTCTCTGATATTTAATTTTTTTGATAGATCTACATGGATTTTTCTCAATATATCCTTCATCAGTTGCCCAGGTAAAAAATGCATGAATAGCAGCCCTACGACTATCAAGTGTGCGATCACTTATGTTTCGCTGCTTTTGTACCTGATATAGATATACTCTTATATCATTTGCTGTGATTTCTTCAAATCCTTTGTTTACTGCAAAAAAGAAATCGTCCAGATAAAGATTGTATTGTTCCAAGGTCCTTTCACTTAATCCTTCTATTTTTCTGCTCACAAAATAAATTTTATAACATCCCGGAAGATATCCGGTGTACTGTCCAACTGCTGTTTTCCTTTGGCTCAAATCATAATCTTCTATGTATAAGAAAAGTTCATTTTTTACTATCTTAAGAGTTTCTTCCGGTATCTTTTCGTATAGATTGGTGATAAATTGATTTACAAATTGTTCCTTATCCATAAAAATACCCTCCTTTTGGGTTCACAAAGGGAAGGTACTATGTTATAATATAACCGTACCCTTTGTGGTGCTTGGAGTTGGACTGTTTGTTTGGTAGACGGGAGTCCAGCTCCTTTTTCATGCTTTCTTAATTGTTATCTTTTCTTCGTCACATTCGAGAATTACTTTTCTATCTTCTTTCGTAACTCCAATCATTCGGACTGCTTCAGCTGGAAGAGATACTTTATAATTGACAGCTTCTTTTCCAGCGTTTCCTCCGACTTTATTTATCATAATGTTTCGTTCTACTTTTATCACACTCACCCCCTATAATGATTGTAGTATCATTATACCGCTATTGGTATCCAACAGTCAAGTGCATGTTGTTAATTAACTAAAGAAAGCGTCGAAAAAACTTGATTTTTCAACGTTTTTCGCCACTAATTAACTAAATAAAACGTACCAAAACCCACCTTTTTGCTGTATAATGACACCGGGAGGTGAATTACTATGGCAAGGCCACGTAAAGACCCATCCGAAAAAGCCATCAAGCAATCTGTATCAATCCGGGCTGATCTGCTTCCCCATTTGGAGCACTACTGCCAGAAGGAGGAGAGGACTATGTCCTGGGTTATTGATAAGGCGTTGAGAGAATGGCTTCGCGAAAGGGGAGAGGACGTTTGATCCTCTCTCTTTTTTCTATGTTTTGGTAGGTTCAAAACGCAAAATAACCGTTTGCTTTATCTTCTTTTAGTTAACTAGTTTTCATTGGATGTAAATTCTTTAATTCATCCCAAATGGCTTAAGCATAGCACCTATATATAATCATAAGTCGAAGTATATCTAAAATCTTCTAAAAATACAGGCTCATCGCTTATATTTTTGATTATAATGATATCTGTGCTGACTGCATTATCATCACTAATTTTAATTCTTCCATTAACCTCATCAATCCTAAGTGTATACCACCCAGAATTATAATTTGGAAAATTCAAATTTTCTATAGATCTATTTTTGGCAAAAAAACTGGCAGGTTTTGCAACTTCTCCATTTGATTTTTTTGCTATAAAAGAAATCATAGGTACCGACATTGCTGCTCCATCATTGCCAACGATTAAGCATTCCCCTCCCTTAATTTCCAAAATGGGGCAATTTTTAGAATTTGAAAAATCAAATTTTCCGTGCAACATACTTAATGGCATAGGAACATCCTCTTTTAAACTTGCATCTGAAATAATCTGTTTAAAAAATACATTTGTAGGATATTTGTGTTCAGCAATTATTCTTGATCCTAATCCGATTACTTTAACTTCTATACGTTTATCTGAAGTAAAATAATTCGATTTCGAATTTATACTTTTATTTATAATGGTGTGAAAATCAATTGTTCCGATACTATCAAAATGAGGTAAAGCAAATTTACAAACTCCATCATCACCTCCCAATAATTGACCTCCGTAGAATCTTATATTAATAATTGGGCTTATTTTTTTGCAATCTGCCATTTCATCAAATAAAATAGCATATTGTTTATTATTTTCTATATCAAAATTTATAAATGTGGTGTTCCCTGTTGCTGTATCTGTCGCCAAAAAAACTACTCCTATTTTATTTCCTTCACAATATCCTCCGATAAAGCTAACTATATTTGATGTACTAATCAAGCCAGCATATCCGTTCATATACATTTTGCAATTATAAAAAGTTGATGTTCCCATGCTAATCGCAGAATCATTGCTATATGTTCCGGCTACAATTCCACAATGTGCATTTCTATGTACATAACAGTCGTAGAATGTTAGTATATAACTTTTGCTTTTTATAACTATGCCATCTCCCCAAAATCCACTTATGTTCAGGTTTTTGAAATTGCTACTTGTAACAGAATCTAATAATATTCCATTACTATTTTCATTATTTTCTTCTGGTGTTGGCGTATATATATACTCCCCTTTGATTGCAATATTTGAAATTGTTATTTCACTAGCATTCTTTATACGAATTGCATTTGATGTTTTATTATGCTGAATAATAATTGTTTTTTCATTTGATGCACCAGTAATGTTACATTTATCTTTATTTATGATTATTTCTGATGTAATCATATATTTCCCTACTGGGAAAAACACTTTCTTTCCAGTAGAAATAGCTTTTTGCAAAAATAATGTATCATCTTGAGATGGTATATATCCGTTTTCATCTTTAAAATATGTGCTTCCGTTAAAATAATTCGCGTTCCCTTTCGCACCCAACTGTTTCACGTTTATTTCATTATTTTCGTACAAAAGTTCCGCAACCAAATTATTTCTAATTTCATGAATGAATCCATTATCAATTTCATCGTCCACTCTCTTCTGACGAATAAAATAAGTCGCACCACCACCATCATTTTTTTCATAGTATCCTAATGTGATTGCAGTCATTCCATTTATCAAAAAAATATCTGTTTTCATTTCGGATATTGAATTATAATAATTGGCTTTCTTTTTGCGTACAGCTAACTTAAATTTAGTTTCTTCAATACTATTATCCACAACAGTTGTTGTGTATTCAGGGTGCTTATCAAGCCATTTCGTCACCGCTTCTGTTGTTTGTTCATCGGTTGGCTGACCCACATCCACCCATTCAACCTCACCGTTTTTTGCCCTTGCTATCTTATTGTTATCACCTTCTTCTGGCTTATTAATTTTCTCCCCCTTTAGCGAAGCAATCGCCTCATCCGTTTTTTTATTTTTTTTGCCAACTACGGCGGCATCAGCGAAGCCACCTTCAACGGTTAAGCTTGGATCTGATTTTGGTATGTCTAAGATACTTCCATATGGCAGCTGTCTTTTTTTTCCGTCTGCAGTCACAATTCCTTTAAATGTATCAGTCATTTTTTATTCTCCTTTCAATATTAGTTTCTTCAGATCTTGCAGTTCAGATTTCAGATTCTCCAGCTCGGCCTGGATGGATGATATTTTTTCATGATCGTTTTTGATCATGGAAAACATGCATGGAATCATGATTCGGTAGTTCCAGTTTTCGGCGCGGCCTTGATCGTCATGGTCCGCTGCGATTGAAAACTTGTTATCTATATCTTCGGCCAAGAACATTGGCATTTCTTTTCCGTAACGCTCATCTTTTTCTGATAGATATTCGTCTTTATATTTTGCCCAGACTACCTTAATATCATATAGATCTTCTATATCCTTTTCTTCAACTGGATTTCCAACAACCTTATATCGGCTTGATGAAGAGGAAGCATATCCCGTAAATGTACTATACGGGTTGAACATCACCGTGTTCCCCCCCGTAAGTGCCTTCATTCCCACAAGTCGAAAAGAATTTTTCATTTTCAGCACCAAGTCCCCTGTTATGGCTTCCAAAACCACATTTCTTCCATCTTCATACTGTGCCGATAAATCAAGCAATCCATCTATTTCTTCTCCATATCCTGCAGTTGCTACGGACTCCTTAATTTGGAACCATTCTTCTCCTTTTATATTTTTAAATCCAACAGAGTTATTAATTTGTGTAATAAGATTTCCGCTGGCGTCGTACACTTCAAAGGTTCCATATCCATTATTCGGACCACCAAGCTTCAGTGTTCCACCTTTTGCGTATGTGAAGGATATATATAACTGATTCCCTTCTTTGTAGATTCCTTTGATTGCTCCATCGTCTGTGAGAAGATTGAAGATCTGCTCATGTGTGAGTGCGGCTACATCAACCAGGATTGGGATGGTTTGGGTGTCTAGTGGGGTAGTGGTGCCGCCGGCTGCATATAATGTGAAGCGAACCGATATGATGCTTTCTCCCAGGAGGCTTACCAGGCAACTCCTTTTTGTTTCATCTGCAGTGGAAGAACTTAGGGATTTGAAATCAGTTCCGTTAGTTGATGTCTCGATTTTCCATCGGCCTGCATAGGCAGTTCTCTCTGCGCTGGATCCGTCTCTGTAATATGCACGGCCCTCTACTGTTGTAGGGGATACAATCTTATTCTGCCCACGTTTCAATATGTTGGCAGAAAGCTCGATGAAGTACGTCCGGCCAGCTTCTCCCTGTTCTCCGGCGTAGAGCTTGGAGAGGGAAAAGCGCTTGGTTACGGAGAGGGTGCTTATATATGTGGCTTTGATATCTACCCAGCCGGAGTCGGCTGTTAAACCGGTTACGGTGTATGTTTTGGTGGAGGAGTTCCAGGAACCGGTTATGCTGTCGGAGGTGGATATGGTATAGGTACACTCTGAGGTTATGTCCTGGGTGCCGTACATTACTGCTGCCTGTGTGGTTACACCGGAGGGGAAGGTTCCGTAATTTCCATCAGAATCTACGGAGATTCCCTGATATTCGTTGCTTAACTGCAGAGTCATATTTTTAGCAAGGGCCGCCGCTTTCATGGCATTTTCAGCGGTTTCCTGAATCTCTCCAATTGTTTTTCCACCGCCGATCTGAACAGAACCGTCCATATATACTTTTTTAGTATCCATATCTGCCTGGAAGATTATTTTTCCTTCATCATCCACTACCTTAAAAGATCCAGAATTTACATAATCGGCGTTGATTCCTACTGCATATAGAATCCTGGTTATCGTGGTTCCATCCAGAATGAAGCCATATGGATAGGTTTTACCACCGTCATTGGAGACTCCAATTCCTTCAGCCGTGAATTTTAGTACATTTTTGGACTCTGCCAAAAGTGGCTTATCATGCAGATATGTTATGGTGCTTCCATCTTCAAGCTTTACATTGGTTTCATATAATCCAGAAGCTTGTTCCAGTGTTTTTTCCAGCCGTTCTACCGCCTGCTGCCGTTCGTTTTTTTCTGTACTAACAAGTTTTTTTGCAATCTGGATCGTTTTTTCGGTGTTGGAAAGGAATTTACTTTCTCCACGAATTGGGTCATCTGCCTGGGTTTTTACCGTGGTGGTGGAATTAAGGCTGCTTGTTATATCGGTTATGGGCGTTATATACTTGTTTTCCCTTCGATCGTAAGTGAAAGCCATATCTCCAAATTCAGAAATTGGATTATAGGCGAGATCTCCTTCCAGGCTTCTGAATGCCTTTCCAATCAGGTTGTCCCCGATCCAGCCGGCTACAGTCCCAATATCTGCATCACTTAATAGATCGTTCTCCAATTCAAGAACATACCCGTCCTTTCCGTACATGGCTTCGGATTCTGTGCTTTTTACCTTGATTCCGGTGATCACAATATCATCACTGGAAAGTGTAGGAAATGATGTGTAATCCCTTAATCTTGGAGGGTTTCCAACGCCTTCACGGAGCGTCAGGAAGCCCTCACTATCCAAGTACCAGTTTCCCGCATTTGGGGATATAAACCCTTCGGAGTCCGCACTGGCTCCGCCGCCGAAAACGAGATATCCAGCGGAGTCTAATGTTGCTCCATAGTCTACTGCCACCGAATCGAAGTCCCACTTGATCAACTGCAGCTTTCCATCCACATCCACTCTTGCATTGGCAGAATCCAACATAGCCACCCATCCGATCAGCTGCCGGAAAGTGATTCCTTCTGGAATGCTGTTGATTATTACATTCCCATGCTCCATGGAAGAAAATCCCATGGTGATTCCGATTGTGGTGCAGGCATCCCGAAGCAGCGTAAAAGCTGACTGCGGAAGAACCAGGTTGCTTGTGTAAGGTGCATTGGCTTTATACATATCGTCCAGGGCCGTGAATTCAAGGACTTCACCGTACTGTTCAGGGGTTGTGATGGTGTAGGTTCCCTTTTTGATGGTTTCTACTACGGTGTTGGTGACTTGCATTTTCAAGTAGGCGGTTAATTTTGCTTTGTAAAAGTAATAGTCCTTCCACTGGTCCTCTGTATTGTCCAGGCTGAGAGTCATTGACTTACATATTGTGATTCCAATGGGAAAGCTACTGCTTTCGGCACAGTCCGTGAAGGTCCCGCCACCTACCAGGATCTCACTGTCCAAGGTCTTTTTTCTTCCATCGGCGAAGGTGATATCCACGATTTCGTATAATTTTTCTCCTTCTGCAAGTGCATCTTTGAACGCCTTTGAAACATTAATCAATTGGATTCACCCCCGTCATGTTAAAAGATAATTCTGAAAGGTATTTTCTATCATCGGATAATTCTCCGATGGTCATTTGCCCTTTTGCCACATAAAAATCTTCAATACGCCACTCCATGTAATATATGGAAAAGTGCTGCAGTGGAAATTTTTTGCCTTTTACGATCATTTTTAAGATCTTGTTTGCTTCAATTAGCGGGATATGGGTTGCTTTATATCCGTACTGCTCAACGGTGAATAATGGGACAACTATTGCTTTTCCATACTGAGTTCTTTGGCTTCCTTCTGAGTATGTTGTGGCAAAGCTATACTGCAGGTCTTTGTCCGGGGACCAGACTTTCGTGCCACCCATTTTGAATTTTTCAGAATATGACATCTTCTATCCCCCCTTCTATATCAAATCGAAGGGGTTTTTCCCCGTTGTATCGCGTCTTGTCTTAGCTTCTTTTATGACGCTGTCGTATATTGTTCTTCGATCCAGCTGGATGATTATCCGTGTTTCTCCTCCGCCCTGGTTCTGAGCCAAAGCATCATTGATAATCTCCCTTATGGTTTCTTCCGGAGCTTCCAGGTTCTTTCCATTCTTCTGATCTCCAAGTACTGCTAGGAATTCACTTCGTGGAGGAATAACCGCACCGTTTGCAAGATAGGGAATTGTGTTTACTTTTGGAAGATTCATCCAGGAACGGTATGTACCTTTGTTTTTGGTGATCGGGTTAGTGAAGTTGTATGTGAAGGTGAAGCTTCTTTCGATTCTTCCAAGCGCACTGTTGATGTTGCTGATCGCACCGTTTACCTTTCCAACAGCATTGTTCATGATGTTTGATATATATCCTGGAATGCTGGAAAAAGCATTCTCTACGCCAGACGCCATCACGGAACAGTTGTCTGCCACCCTGGAAGACATGTTCTGAACAGCCTGTACAACCGTATTCTGGGAATTGCTCCATTTCTGGTTGAAATCATCTTCGATAGAGCTATTGTAGCGACTTACAACGCCGTAAACCTCTTTCATCTTGTCATAAGTATACTGACCAACATTCTCCATAGCCCCAGTCGCGAAGTCCTCTGCAGTGGACCAGTTACGGTCTGATGTGGAACTGATGCCTTCAGTGGAATCCTTTACGGATTTTTCAGCTTTTGACATGGAATCTTCCGTAGACTTCTGGATGCCAGCCATGGCGGCGCCTGCTGCCGCAGAAGCGGCTCCCATTCCTGTCTCAACAGATTTCTTGGTATTATCCATAGAAGTCTTTGTGCTGGATTCGGTCTCGCGGACAGCATCTGGAAATACTTCAGCAAAAATCTTCGCCACAGATTCAGTGTTGATTCCCAGTTCTTCGGCACGTTCCATAATTCTATTGAAAGCATCCTGCGCAGTACCACCGGAGCTTTCTGTCTCAATCAATGCCGTATCAAGAGCAGTTACCTGATCCGCACTAAGTCCTAATTGGGTCTGTAATTGTGGAAGAACATTATCGTATAAATCGTCAATGGACTGTTTGCTCAAATCAATGGAACCTGCCATATTTGTCGTATTATCGCCAAGAATCTTGATAGCTTCTGATAAAATATCAAACATATCATCTGTGATAAGTCCCTGCTGATACAGAGAAGAAAATGCCTGTTCTGCCTGATCAGAGGTAACGCCCATCTCTCCCAGCTTATCAATCAGCTTCTGTGTGGCACCAGCTTTATCTTCGGCAGTCATCCCTTCCTGCTCCAGGCTTTCTTTCAGCTGCCAGATTTCTTCTGCGGATCCGGAGATGATATCTCCTCTTCTTTGAAGAGCCTGGATGAAGTTGTTCATGGTGTTTCCAAAGGTTGTACCGATTCCGTTTCCACCCTGCATAGTTTCCACCAGTCCGGCCAGTTCAGATGTTGCAACGGTAGCAGCTCCTCCAACAGCAATGATTAAGCCTGCAGTTCCAACTAATGGTCCAAGTGCACCGGCTAAGTCTTTTGCACCGGATGCTGCTCCGGAAAGCGCTGTACTCATCATGTTCCCAACGCCTTTGGAGATAGCAGCGGTAGATTCTGTTGCTATCATTCGATCTGCGATTTTTCCTACAATCCAACCTACAAGGATTTTGATTGGATCTAGCAATGTTCCAAGCTTTATGAGTCCGAAAGCGGCTATGATTACTGCTGCAATTTTTCCAGGAAGCCCTTCACTTTCCCAAAGTCCCTCTAAAGCCCATTTAAGACCGCCTATAATCATTTTTCCAGCTGTCCACAGCAGTTTTCCCCATGGTAACTGACCCAGGAAGTCTCCAATTCCTTTTCCAAGGCTGTAAAAGGTTTCTTCTGTGATGCTGGTGTTTATGGCGTCGCATAACTCTGAGAGGAAATTCCCAAAGATTTTTCCGTTTTTCTCCCACTCGATACCGTTTATAAAATCAGTGATTCCATTTTTTACATTTTCGGCAAATTCATCCCATTCAAAATCCTTTGTGAATTCATCCAGAGACTCAAAAGCGCCGTTAATTGCCGTTGTGAGGTAGTCTGAAATCTCTGAAAAAGAAATTGTGGAAAATACTCCGTTTAAGCCATCCGCAACCGCTTTTCCAATATCCCTGTATGGAAGATTTTTTACAAATCCGCCGAAGACTCTCCACAGAGCCATAAACCGGTTGCCAAGGAGCTGTCCCAGTTCAATCCAGTTGGTTTCTGTGATGATTCCCTGGACTCCCTGGGCGAATTTCTTTCCAAGGTTGAACCAGTCAATTCCGGTTATTGCCAGATTGAGGGATTTTACAATCGTGTTGATTCCGGCGCCGACCGTCCTGCCCATCAAATTCCAGTCGATATGATCTACCAGGCTGTTGAAGGTTTCTGTGAAACCTTTTATGAATGGGGTGATTTTCGGGCCAACGTTGTCCCAGTTTATTACGTTGTAGACTTTTTCAAGGCCTTTGTTGATTCCTTCCGCCATATAGGCTCCAAGGCCTTCCCAGTCCTCATCTTTGATAAGTTTTTTAATCTTATCTGCGATTCCTTTTAATGAATTGGCAATTGGGACTTCTTCAAACATGTCTCCCGCAGAAGGGCCTGTGTAACCTCCACTAGAACCGGTTCCCGTATCGTTGTTTCCGGAATCGTATCGATCCATCTCATCCAGTGGGCTGAGGTAGCCTTTTACAGCTTTTGTGGCTTTTTTGGCACTGTCTGCCGTCTTGTCCAAACTTGCGGCGTAGTTCTCCTGTACCGCAACTGCCCTGGTGAAGGTTTTCTGTCCGGTAAGTGCTGCTATGAGCATACCTACACGGGTTACTGCTTCAGATATGAGATTGATGAAGCGGACCAGGATTGGAGCTACGGCGGTGAGAATCGGGGCGAAGGCTGTTGCAAAACTGTTTTTCAGCCTTGTAAGGGCAGAGATCAGAGAGGATATACTCTGATTTACATTTCCCAGGGAGTCGTATTTTGCAAGGTTCTGGAGTCCTTCTACGGCTGCGCTTCTTATCCTGTTTATAAGAGCAAACAGAGAACGGATACCGAACGCATATTTCAGTAGATTTTTTAGTGATAGCGTACTCTTATTCGCTGATTTGTGGATTGCAAAGATTCCACTGGAAATTCGCTGCAGGCCGCCTAATATGGCTCCGGAGGTTAATGTCAGGAGCTTGCTGACTAATTTGTCGATAGTTTTGGCAATGCTCTTTATTTTATTTTTCAAACCGGATATTCCAGAAGACATTAGTTTCTGGGAAAGCTTTCCAACTTTTTCCCCCAGTCTGCTCACTGAATTTGCTGTGCTGTCTATTTCTGGTGCCAGAGTAGCTTTTTTATATTCCTGTACTTTTTTAATAACCTCATTCAATTTAATGGCGGTTTCGTCATATTCATCACTTCCCCAAAACTTACCAGATTTTTCAAGAGATTTTAATTCATCCTTCAATGTTTTGATTGCTTGATAATATTCATTAACCTCTTCTTTGGCAGTATTATATGCTTCCGCTTCTTCCTGAGCTGCTTCTATGGCTGCCTTGGCATTTTCACGTAATTCTTTTCTTTCTTCCTCTGATATTTCGCTGGTATCTCCAATCAGGTTACTATCATCATTCCATCTATGAATTGTAAGGCCAGATACGTCGGAGGGATCAAACTTACTAATCTCTTTCACAGCACGTTTGCCGGCTTCTGCAGTTGCTTCCAGGTTGTCGGTGAGGTTGGAGACTGCTTTTCCAGCAGCATTGGATCCGCTTGTTAGATTGGTTACAAGCTTCTCAACATTGGAAGAGATGTTCTGCATGTATCCAAGAATATTTTTCAGGGACTGGACTATATCATCTGCGCCTTTCTCCACTCCGCTTGTATCCATTTTTGTGTTAATCGTTACGCTTCCATCAGCCATGCAAAATCACCTCCTACAGCCACTTTTCGAGATTTTCCATCTCCATTTTTTGTTCTTCGCTGATTTTTTTTCTCAAATCGATAATGTCTTTATTTTGGTTGTAGAAATCGTTTTCCCACTTTTCCAGTTTTTGATGGTTCTGCTTTTTCTGCCGGATGTGTACTACCTGGGCGAACAGGCATTCTCCAATTTCCATGTATGCTCCCAAGAAGGTCCACCAGTGTAAGTATGGAAGAGCACGGATCTCTGTTCCTTGTACCCGGTTAATGGCTGGGATAATGATCTGGGCGTCCTGCTGCCAGTCCATAGTGTGCGGCTTCCTCTTGCCATCATCTTTCATTCCACAGTCGATGAATTCAATAACAGCTTCGCATGCCTCTCCTAATTTTTCTGGCGGAAGATTTTCATAATCCTCTACCATGATCTGCAGAAGGGTGTCCATTCGGATATAGGCTTTTTCCTGATCAGACGCATCTGGCAAAAACAAATCCGGGTCGCTCATGGCCGTCAATACGTCCAGAACAGCCCGGAAATCCGTTCTTATTGCATATGATATTCCATCAATTTCAATGGAGGTGGGAAGCTCCCACGGGTTCATTTATGGTACTTCGCCGTGTATTTGCTCTGACGGCTCCGTACCCTTTTTACGCGTGTATCGAATTCAGATTCTACGATATCTCCCAGTTTTTCAATGATTTCTTCGATATAAAATTTCCCGTTCTCCAAAGGAGTAAACGGATTCATTACTGAAAAGATCGGAGTTGCAATATCTGAGTTGAAAAGCTCATTCAGCTGCGCTCTCAGCTCATCACATTTTTCAAAGAAATGGTCTGCCTCTTTGCCTTCTTTTCCAAGGTCGGAGAACATTTTGTCGAGGGAATCAACAGTTTTGTTGTATCTTCTTGCAATGTCCAGATCTGGGTTGAAGTTGATCGTAAAGAGAACATTTCCATCGGCATCAAGGAATTCATACTCCGCTGCCTTTACGCTGGTTTTGATTTGTTTTGCCATTTTTCATTTCCCCTCTAGAATTAATCGGATAAGCTGTTTACGGATGCCGCAGAAGACGCGGTGAATGTTTTCTTGGTAACATCCCAGGTTCCCTTTACTCGGTTTCCAGCCTTGTAAACGGTGAATGGAGTCTGTACACCGGATGTATCGCCGCCGACACTGTTCGGTACAACATATACGTCCTCACGGTAAGCCCAGACTACGGTCGGAGCTGCGTCCTCTGTAGCGCCTGGTTTCAGAAGAACATCAACCATTGTTGTTTTGCATTTGTCTCCTGTTGCTCTGGTGTTTGCAAGATCCATGATCTTGTTGGAAAGAGCATCATCGTAGTCTTCGTAATAGAACGGATCCACATCAGCCTGTACTTCATAACCATTGTGCTGAACGGTTTGTTCTCCCCAAATGTTTTTGGTGATATTTACGTCCGGGTTCAGTTCTTCATTGTATTCCTCAAGATTTTTACCAATTTTTACATAGCTTGGAGTTGAAGCACTAAATGCAGAATCCAGATAGTGCACGAGATATTTTCTCTCAATCATAGAAATGTCCTTTCTGCCTATAATTCTAAAAAGGCTTTGTAGGTTAGCGGCTATCTTCGGCTGATAGTCGGTTGTTATTATTTTTTCCGGGCAGGCGTCGCGGCTCCTGCATCTCTTTTAACCTATGGCAGTTTCATTTAAGCCATAGGAGCGTGGTTGCAACGGAATTTACCACCTCCGGAATTTGTTACCATTTTTCCCATTCGTACTTATATCTAATAACAATGGGAAGGAGCCAGTCCTGTACGCCGTTCTCCTGCGGCTGTGTGCCGTAGGAATTGTCACGAGTAATTCTTTCTATCACTCGTCCCCTGGAAAGCTCCGGAAAAGCATCCAGGCGAGTCTCGGACCCGTTTATGATTACGGGTTCCCGGCAGATCCACTTTCCAAGATTATCCAGGAAGTTCTGTACCGATAGTTTCTGCCGCTCCTTGCTGGAAGCTGTACGATACACAACAAAAAATGGAGACTGGCACACCTGGTGCATTGTTCCACAGATGTCTTCTTTTTCTGAGTAGATCAGAGCTCCTGTGTCGCTGTAGAATGATATTCCACTGTCTTCTGCCAGTTCTTCATATTTGATTTTTTCACCTTCATGCAAGCCTGGATACTTGTTTAAGAGTGTCTTCAGGGCTTCTGTCAGGATCTCGTATCCTTCTGCATCCTTTTTGATCATGCCAGTTTTTACCCACATGTTTTCGTCCATATCTACTCCTTACTTGGCTAAGATTTCAAAGTGAGGGATTAGACTGTATGGTCCTCCCACGCTGGTGATCTTGAATACGTTGTCTTTATTTTGATTCATGTACTGGTAGAATCCCCCATGGTAGTCTTCATCTCTTACAACTCCTTTGTCCCATTCGCCTTCCCAGAAGAAATCATCTTCGGGGGAGAAGGTAATGGTTTCCGGAAGGAGGTCATTCGTCTGGTTTTTCCACTCTTTAGGTGGAAGCCATGGGATAGCATTGCTGTCCTTGTCTGCGATCACCTTCTGGCCGGATGGATTTGTTCCATAAATGATATGAAGCTGGGCGCTGTCTGAGGTTTCTGGTCCATACTTTTTGATGATTGCACCTCTATCGGTGTTCAGATCTACGTTGGATAATACGTGAGGATACCAGTACGCCTCCTCTGTTGTGGCACTTTCGTAATAGTTGAAAAGTGTGATTTTTCGATCGTACATGGTACCCTCTCCTTGATTACTTATTCAGATTTTCTGTTTTGCTCATCCTGTTCCAAAGCTCCGTAAGCTTTTCCCATCCATACATGGCAACGAAAGCAACGATGAAGCCTGCCATGATGGCTGCCAGAATCATGTACCACAAGATCTGCATCTGGATATACTGCATGTATGCCACGAAGGCGGCTACAGTGATACCGATTGATAATACAAATACCAGAATATCCGTAGGGATTTTTGATAAAATTCCCACGCCCTTAATTACCTGAGTAATCACAGATACACAAAAAGCAAGGATCCCGATCACTGCCAGAATCAGAGTTACGTTTGTAAATAATGCTTCCATTACTCTGATACCTCCTTAAATTCTTCTTCAAACTCATCTTTTGTCATTGTATTGAAATACCCTTCTTCATCACGCAATATGTAGTCTCCGGAATTTATGATTACCAAATCAACTCTTTCGCCATCTCTAAATAGAACAGAATATGTAGAAATCTCAATGTGTGGTGATTTAAGGTTGTTATTAATTTCTACCGAATCGCCAACAAACTTTTCAATTTGAGCTATACTCTCTGGAGTAGTAAAACATTGAATAGCTTCAACTATAGTCGGTTTTATTCGTACATATTTCATACTCGCACCACCCCGCATGAGCCAAGTGTTGAAATGTCCATATAATCACTCCTTTATGCTCCAAAATTCAGAGAAAAAGGCTCTCGTAAAGCCTTATATATTTCTCTTTTAATATCATCTTTATATGCCGTTGTAAGAACACCGCCGACATTTATAGTCATTGTTTCTCTCAAAATCGGTTGTGATGCTTTTTCTGCGATGCTTGCGTCTAAATAGGCTACTCCAACATTTTTGCCGTTCCAACACTGCTCTTTGTTTGGACAGCTTTCACAGTCTTTTCGCATATCTGAATAAGCCTTTTTATTGCAAATCATACTCACACCCCCGCATAAAGAATTGGTATTCCATCATCTGTCCTTACTCCCATCAGAAGCGGTAAAGCTTTCTTCAGAAGTAAGTCATTCGTTTTCCGTACATCTCCGGCTGCGGCGTATATAGCACTCCACTCTTTTGCGCCGGCGCAAATCTGCTGTGGTGTGGCGTAAGAGATGGATTCACTTCCGGATGATTTGCTGGTTACAATTCCTGTATTATCATTATTACTTATTGCTGAAGCTGTGTGTACCAGACTGATGTTTCCCTCTTCATCAGTAACCAGGCCATATTCTCCAGGCCTTGTTGAAACGGATGTGCCATTCATGGTAGCGTATGAGGTTGCATTTTTTTCCGCAAGCTCTAACTGGTACATCAACTCAGCTAATGAACAGACCGCCTTTTTGATACGCTTTTGATAGCGCTCATTACTTGGCAGTCCGTCCACCAACTTATCGGAAGTCATTAGATCTATGAAGTCGCTGGCTCTCTCTGCCAGCCTTGGAAAGTCGGAATCTGGAACGACTGAGCCATAGTATGAAGTTTTGTAAAAATCATAATCTGCATAAGCCATGCCAGAACCCTCTTTACTGTGATGTCACTGTCGTATGCCCTGCGCTCAGTGCCTTATAAGTGCTGTCACATTCAACTACTGTGATTGTCTGTCCATTGGTAGCAGCAATATCAGACTCACCGTCCCAGGCGCTCCAGTTTTTTACATTCTGCCCGTATTCCACGGCGGTTTCGGAAGATGCAACCTTGTATTTGTACACATTGCCTGCGCTACTCTTTGCCGGAGTAATAGTCAGCTTAGTGTTTCCATCACTCGCACCTTTTTTAGAATTTACTATCAAGGTGCCAAGAGTCTGAGTGGTATTAATGGTTCCAACAGCTATAGCATCAATGTACTCTGCAAAAAGGGTAAGTCCCATGATTGCAAACGCTTCGGAAACTGCTGTGTGGTAGTTGCCCTGTGTGTGGAATCCGATCAGATTTGTTTCGCCAGATACGGTATAAACCAGCCCTGCACGCGCAAAGTCGGATTCGTTCGGATCTACATAATAGAGAACGATATTCTCTACAGGAGTAGCAATAATAGTACCTCTTGGAATCTCGCTGTCAGATAACAGGAAGATTGTGTTAAATCCAAGGAAGTCTTTCATGTACTGGAAGCCGAACTGGTTCTGAATAGTGATATCTGCTGCTCCGATATACTCGTAAACATCCAGAATGTTCACAAATCCAACTACACCAGTCACATTTCTGTGCATCTGCTTGAATTTGTTTTCTACCCGCCCTTTCGCCATTGCTAAAGCCATCTGGAAAGTAGTCTCAGTAAATGAGAGAGTACCTGTTTTCAGATATTTATAAAATCTTTCAGTTACGTTGGTCTGAAGCTGGAAAAGGAATTCGTCATCAGTCATCTGAACAGCGTTCTCATAACCGTGATCCTTGATTGCTTCGATAGATACAGCCTTTGCATATTTCTCAATAGTCATCTCTGCATAAGGCTTTTCTTTTACAACGAATTTGCTGTAAGGGATTTCCTCACCCTCACCAACGTTTCCATTCTCTAATGTACCTTCTGCATATTTGGATTTGAGAACTGCTCCAGGTGTCTTTTTGATTGGACGCATGATACCCAGGATTTCACGTAAGTGCTCCCAGTTTCTTTCGAATCTGGTGACGAAATCAATCTCACGCGCAGTCACCTGAATATCAGCAGATGTGATAAGTCTTTCTTTTGCCATTAAAAAATCCTTTCTACCCATAATTGTTAAGGTATTGGGTCAGCGGCTATACTCTGGTGTATAGTCGGTTATAAAAATCACTGGAATAACTGGATGTTCTGGGCAATTGCAGCCTGTCTTTCGGACGGGTCTTTAATTGCTTCAATTTCCTTTCTGGTCATGGTTCCCTGTGTCTGTTGCTGTCCAACATGTGTGGTAAATCTTGCCTGATTTTGCTGAGCCTGCTGTTGTGAATCATCTACAAAAGCAGAAGCATCAGACTGTTTCATCTGTTCAATCAGGTCATTCAGTCCAAGGATTTTACCGTCTTTCAGCTTCAATCCTGCTTCCTTGATATCTGCCATTACGGATTTCTTTGCCGCTTCACTGGAAAACTTAACATCTTCGAGTGCTGCTTTGAGTGCATCTAAAAAATCACGATCGTAGATTTTTGCATTGTACTCTTTTTCAGCATCTTCCGCTTTCTGCTTCCAGGTTTCTAACTCAGTTTTTACATTTGCCGGGTCGATACCATCAAAGCCCTTTAATGTCTCCTCTGCTGTCTCAGCACGTTCTTTCCAGTTGTCGCGCTCTCCCTCGACTTTTGACAGAGTTTTTGCTACTTCTTTAGCATTTTTATAATGCTCAGAAAGTGCTTTCTTGATATCTGCCTGTTTGTCTTCCGGGATTTCAATTCCGAATGATTTAAGTGTGTCAATAAGTTTCTGCATTTTAATCCTCCTGGTCGTGTTTATTGACCTGCCGCCGCAGGTAAATGGATTAAGCCAGTTAGACCACTGGCAAGGTAATTGGAACACCAGGACTTGAACCTGGGACACGCTGGATATAAGCCAGCTGCTCTGCACTGCTGAGCTATGTTCCAAGGTGGACGTACGCCCTTGATAACGCTCAAGGTGGATTCAACCCTGTCGTAAGCGTATGACATGCAAGCGGCTTTTCCTAGGATTGTCGCCTGTGTAATGTCAAGTAGAATGGCCGGAATCGAACCGGCGACTAGGTTGCTCGTCCCTATCAGCTTTCCACTAGCTGCACATTCCACATAACCCGGAATCCCGGGTTAGCAATATTGTTTTTTCGCGTTATGCCATCCGCTATCCGACTTTCACGGAAAGGAGGTATCCTTGTGTCAATTTCACATGAGGTATTTACCAGATTATCTGGTAAGTGGGTGTGCCGTAAATTGCATACGCTTTTCAACCTCCAGGTTCCGCCCGAACCTGTTTCTATTAAGGGCACGCCCCAAGGAAAGGAGGAAATGAAGTAAGTAACTATCTGCCAAGGTTTTAACCTTGTAAGCTCATATTAGCATACTTCCTCAGAAAAGTTATCCCCCAATTTTTCATTCGGAAAGCATCTTGATTCTTCTCATAATCTCTTCTTTTTCATCCCGGAAATCAGAGTCTACCATCATAGCGGCGAGCATATCATAGATTTCTACCATGAGCCGTCCAAGGGCTTCCATCAGCTTATCTTTGTGAAGCTGATCGCCGTTTGTCTGGTAGGCCTGTTTGGCGTAGATGTAGGAATCGTACAGGGCATCGATATTATGATCATATCTGCCGTTACTGTACTTTTTGATCACATCTTCTGCCACTTCAGCCACAGTCTCAGATTCTTTCCATTCACCGCACATCTTTTTCAGATTGCATATTGTTGTGGTGAGCTTATAGATTGCATCCAGGTTGCTGCTTGTGAGCTGAGTTTTGGCGCTCCGCTTTTCTTTTTCTAACTGCTCTTCCAGGATTTTCATTAATTCTTTCATATCATCACCGCCTATCTAAAGATTTCACTCAGTTTTTCCTTGTATTTATCATGCAGTCCCTGCTGGGACTCTGTGATGTATACCATATCATAGCCTGAGGAAATCAGATCTACTACGATTCTTTCCAGTTTCTTCAGCTCCTGGTCTACATCTTCCACAAGCTTTTCTACCATGATTGCGTCTGCCACTGCCCCCATCTCACGAAGCTTGGAAGCGTAGTGCTCATACAGGGATTTGGTTTCAGATTCCCATTCGTGGTACTGGTGGAATCCTTCCTCAATCCCTTTCTGTTTGGTGGACTTGCCTACGCTGATCCGGTTGGCAGTTATCCAGTTTTCCGGAATAACTGCTACCTGACCGGAATAGATATCCGGGATCAACTTGTTGTGATGGTTGATATAATACTGATTAAGCTTCTTTCTCTCCATGGATTCAGAAAAGTACTGGTACTCATGCAGTCTTTTATAGCCTTTCATTCCTAAGAAGTCGAAATAATCTGCCATCTGATCATGGAGCATGAGCGCTGCAATCATCCGGGCGTTGATCTCTGAAAAAATAGATTCTACGCTGCTTACATCTTTTTTATTTTTGAAGGTAATCATACCGATCACCTCCTCATGCTACCTTTTTGATGATGAGGTTGGCATCTTTCACCAGGACAGCGCCTGCGGAGATGTTTCCTACCGATACGGTGAGGGATGTTCCGGCCGGAACCGGAATAAGAGTGGAGGCTCCTACGTTCTGGAAAACTCCAGCGGTTGTAACGGTGTAATCCATCTCTGTACCTCCGATAGCTTCTCCGTTAAGCTCCATTGTTAAGACTGTTTCTCCAGCTGCGGATGCAGTGATGTTTCCGTTGAACTGTAATTCAACTGCCATTGGCTGGTTTCCGCGGTTTGTGATTGTGAAAAGTCCGCTTCCCTCAATATGGTTGAGCCATCCACCGGAGCATCCACAGCGTCTGGATTTTACTCTTGTTCCGGTGAAGATTACATTCTGGTTCGCGCTGATCTGCTGCGCTTCTCTTGCGATTACGTTTAACATAACAATATTCTCCTTTTCTTATAAAACAAAGGGTAAGCTCCACGCTTACCCCTGTGATATATGCAAGACTACTTTGTAGCAATGGAATTTTCCAACATGCTGATTATTTTATTTTGATTCTCAATGATTTTGTCCAGGTATTTTCGGTCCTGCTCCTGAAGGTGCTTCGCTATGTCCGCGTTGCTTTCCTGGGAGAGGTCGCTCTGGTAGTTCATTACTTGTAAGAATACTCCAAACAGGTTTAACATATCCAGAGCGGACAACTCATTATAGATCATCAGAGCACGTTGCCGCTTCCGCAACATCCGCCGCCGTACCCATTCATGTTATACGCGAAGTATGGGGAACAGGTAAGATATGCCGGTGTAGGTGTCGGACGTACCGCGTTGATGATTCTGCTTTCCTGGGATACCTGAGAAATCTGGTTGTAAGCGTTCTGAAGATCGCGATCACGATCAGCAAGCTTATCTCTCAGTGCCTGGATTGTGTTCTCCTGCAGGAGCTGACGGGTGGCATTTCCATCCGCAAGGATGCTCTCCTTGATATCACAGCAGCACTGTGCCATCTGGGCCTGCATGTTCTGTGCCATCAGGGCTGCATCATAGCGGCTCTGAAGGATCTCTTTCTGAGTCTCGCAGCAACAGTTCTTCTGAGATGCCTGTAACTGCTGTAAGCCTAACTGGGTGGTGTATCTGTTCTCCAGAACGTCTCTCTGAGTCTGGCAGGCTGTGTTGGATACGTTCTGGTTGGTGTTGAAGATATCGCGTTTCACGAACTCATCAGAAATGAAGTTGTCCTGTACGCCTGTTTCAACGCCGCCGCGGTTCCATCCGCCCATCATTGGGAACAGGAATGCGATCAGGATAATCCAGATCCACCAGCATCCTCCGCCCCATCCGTTATCGTCATTGTTTCGGGTAACTGCTGCCACATCAGCGGCAGACAAGCCCATTGTTCCATCTGTCATGTTAGTAGTCTCCTTTTTGCATTTATTTATCAAGGCTGTGCACTTGCCTTAATAGCTATTTCAACATTCCCGTGAACTGTTCCGGATCATATCCGTTTTTTCTGCAGCCTTCTTCGAAAACCTGCTGCGGATTCTTTCCCTGGCACATATCCATAGCACGTTTGATATCTGGATTAGTTTGCGCCATCTGGTTAAGAGCTTCCTGTGGGTTCCTGGATTTCTGGATCTGGTTAATAACTCCTATTGCCTGCATCATTGCGGACATTGGATTATTACCGCCGCCCATGCTCCCGATCATACTCATTAATGGATTCATTCAGATTCCTCCTTTTTCGGTGTGTCTCCTAATCGCTCCAATAAGGCTTCAAATTCCGCTCGTGTAACATAATCAGGCGGAGTGGTGTTTTGCTCATTCTGAACCGGTTTAGGAGGTTGTGGGACTATTTCTGCGAACTGGAATGCTTTGAAAGTGGCGCTTCCCATATTGTCTACTGCTTTCACGTAGAAGATTGGGTTATTGTTGTCCATCATCCAGATGGTGTGTCCTGGCTGTACAATCTGGTTCCGTGCGCCCTCAATTCCGGCAACCTGTATCCAATTGACATTGGTTGTCGGTGTCGCCTGCTGTGTCTGCCCGGAAAACATTCCCATCTGCTGATTTCTCTGCTGTTCAAGCTGGTTTATTTTAGCTTGCAAAACTGCTTGATCGTTCAAAAATGTTTGCGGATCCATCATATTATATGGATACATAAGCATACCTCCTATGTTTCTTTGTACCTATATTTTGGCACGAAAGCAATCCAAGAAACAGTTCAAAAAAGTATCAGAAAAGTATTGACATATCACTCATTGAGTGGTATTATAATATCAGAAAGAGGAAATGAAAACATTCAGGAGGTAAGCACTATGAAGTATAACAAGTCAGAAATCATGAAAAACGCATGGAGAATCGTAAGACAGTGTAAATGCACTATTTCTGTAGCACTTAAAAGAGCATGGGAAAAAGCTAAAGAAGATCTCAAGCTCGCAAAGCTTGGCAAATATTTCAATGCTTTCCTTGATGGATGCGAAGTTCTTTTTAACCTTGGAGACGGAATTGTTTCCGGCGATACATTCCATTGCAGAAAAACATTGAAAGATTTTGGTCTTAAATGGAATCCATATGAAAAATACTGGTTTGGAAAACCAGAAGATGTTGAGGATATCGTAAGATATCGTGTTTTATAAAAAGGAGGAGCGAATGGAAATAAAAGAATTAAGAATACTTTCTGGATTAAGCCAGCAGGCTTTTTCTGAAAAATATGGTATTCCTAAAAGGAGTATCGAAAACTGGGAGGGTGGTAAACGTAATCCTCCAGAATATGTTATTAGTTTGCTTGAGAGAGCTGTGAAAGAAGATATTAAAAAAATTGAAGAAGAGAGAGGTAAAACAGATGAAGAAATATGAATTTAGCGAACATGAATTAACATC
>ERZ1034897.318-NODE-318-length-25427-cov-4.761548_pt1 | contig 25427 bp, 19 predicted proteins | sample MGYA00520629_ERZ1034897 | MGnify/ENA primary metagenome ERZ1034897 (study PRJEB33766, sample SAMN09781789) | gut metagenome | biome: gut microbiome | host: Homo sapiens | place: Madagascar | study: EMG produced TPA metagenomics assembly of the PRJNA485056 data set...
CCATGTCCAGGCTGAATACGGTGCGGTCCTTCAGGTTCTCCGGCACATCACCCTTGACGATACGCTGTGCCAGCCCTTCGACGACAGCTGTTTTGCCGACGCCAGGCTCGCCGATGAGCACCGGATTGTTCTTCGTTTTGCGCGAAAGGATACGGATCACATTTCGGATCTCGTCGTCGCGGCCGATGATCGGATCAAGCTTCTGATCGCGCGCCCGCTGCACGAGATCGGTGCCGTATTTTTTCAGGCTGTCGTAGGTTTCCTCCGGGCTGTCTGTCGTCACCGTCTGGTTGCCGCGCACATCCTTGAGCACTGAGAGGAAAGCATCCACCGTGATGCCAAATTGCTGCAGCAAAGAGGAGAGGGAAGGGCTTGGATTGCGCAGCATCGCCAGGAAGAGATGCTCCACCGATACATATTCGTCGCCCATGCGCTTGGCTTCGTCCTCGGCGTAGTTCAGCGTGTGGTTGAGGTATTGACCAACGTATTGCTGCCCGCCCTGGGATTTCACCTTTTTGTCCAGCGCATGCTTCAGGCTGTTCTGGAAAGCGCCGCGGTCGACGCCCATTTTATCCAGGAGCTGCGCGATCAGACTACCGTCCTGGTGCAGCAGCGCGTAGAGCAGATGTTCCTGCTCGATCTCCTGATTGCCGAAGTCCATGGCGATCTTCTGCAGATCGTTGATGGCTTCCACGGATTTTTTTGTAAATCTATCAACTTGCATGTCATTTGCCTCCTTACAGATCAGACATGATCAATTTATCAATAATGATCGTGAAAGCGGACGGGTGAGGGGGAAGCCCGTCATCTTTCACAGTTCTATTATAGCACGCGCTATTAGCACTCGCAAGCTTCGAGTGCTAATAGCGCGCAAAAAAATCACATCTTGACAAAAACCACACAAACGCGCAAGCAATCTGCGGCGAAAATTCCTGACGAACGATCCGCTGCAGAAAAACATCACCAGGCGCAACGAAGTGAATCAGAATCCAGCGTGAGAATCCTGAATGAGATTCATGAGCAAAATCTCTGACGAAAATCCTGCGCAGGAATAACGCCACAGGCAACCATCAAGCACACGGTGTAATCTAAGTGTAAAATGAAAATGCAGCGAATCATTCCTGAGTGCAGTTAGAAATTCAGAAAGCCAGTCTGCAGCAAAATGCTGCAGCGAAAACAGATCCGCAGCGCAGTCAGGATGATCTGTCGAATGCAGGATCGTGTAGTCGTCAAAAACGACAGCGACGGTCACGGGAATCCAAAACAACCGATCGCGCAGAAAATGGATTAATAATGACGGATAGTTGAATCGCGTTACGTCTTCACTTCGCATAATAGATATTATGTTACTTTTTTCGGATTTTACGATCAAAATAATCGCAGAGATCATCCGATGGAAGTTTCGGACTGTCTCTGCGATGGATTCTGTTGTTCTGTGATGGGCTTCCACTTCTTTGCTGTGGTTCTTTCTCACACGTTCTGTTTATCATGCGCTTCGTCGCTGTATGTTATCTTATCTGTCGTGCGCTTCTTTTCAGCAGCATGAGCACGATGGCCATTGCTGCGAGGCCGACGAGCCATGACAGTACGACCTGACGGGTCAGTCCGGCGATGACGAACGCCAGCGACGACAGCGCGGCGACGGTCAGCGCATATGGCAGCTGGGTTTTCACGTGATTGAGAAGAAAACACTGGGCGCCGGCAGAAGCCATGATGGTAGTATCAGAGATTGGCGAGCAATGATCGCCGCAGACGGCGCCGGCGATGCACGCACTCATGGAAATGATCATGAGCTCCGGATCGGTGGCCTGAAACGCTGCGACGACGATCGGGATCAGAATGCCGAAGGTGCCCCAGCTTGTGCCTGTGGCGAACGCCAGGAAACAGCCAATGAGGAAAATGATCACCGGCAGGAAATTCACCATGGCACCAGCGGAGCCTTCGATCAGGCCAGCGACGTAAGCGGCGGCGCCGAGGCTGTCGGTCATCGCTTTCAGCGACCAGGCAAAGGTCAGGATCAGGATCGGCGCGATCATCGAGACGAATCCCTGAGGCACGCATTCCATAAATTCGACAAAGCTCATCACGCGGCGCGCGAGATAAAAGATCAGCGTCAGGATGAGGCTGAAAAACGCGCCAACCGCCAGCCCGATGGATGCGTCGCTGACGGAGAACGCTTCCACAAAGCCGACGCCGTCGAAAAATCCGCCGCTCCAGATCATGCCGATGATGCAGCAGAAAATGAGCGAGGCCACGGGCATCAGCATATCGATCAACGCGCCCTCCCCCTCTGCTTCTGCTGTGCTGCTGTTGGCGTAGGGGCGCTCAGGCGTTGTGTAGAGGTCGCCGGCGAGGGCGTTGGTCTCATGCTGACGCATCGGGCCAAATTCCACGCCCAGCAGGGTGATCGCAGCCATGAAGATGAGCGTGAAAAAGGCGTAGAAATTGTACGGGATGCACTGGATAAACAGCGCGATGCCGTTTGTTTCTCCTGGCACAAAGCCGCTCACTGCCGCTGCCCAGGACGAGATCGGCGCGAGGATGCAGACAGGCGCTGCTGTGGCGTCGATGAGATAGGCGAGCTTGGCGCGCGAGATCTGAAACTTGTCAGCGACGGGACGCATCACCCCGCCGACGGTGAGACAGTTGAAATAATCGTCGATAAAAATGATCACACCAAGGCCGATCGTCGCTAGCTGCGCTGCGATGCGGTTTTTGATCCGCGTCTGCGCCCAGCGACCAAACGCTGCCGAGCCGCCAGAGCGGTTCATCAGCGCGACGATGATGCCAAGTATCACGAGAAAGATCAGGATGCCGACGTTGTAGGCGTCGGAAAGCACGGCCACGATACCTTCGCTGTAGACGTGGTTGATCGTTCCCTCCAGGGCAAAGCCGGAATACAGCAGCCCGCCGCTGGCAATGCCGGCGAAGAGCGCGCTGTAAACCTCCTTGGTCACTAGTGCTAGCGAGATCGCCACAAAGGGCGGCAGAAGCGACCAGATCGATTGCTGCACAGAGTCTGCCGTGGTTGTGAGCGCTGCTGCGATCAAGAGCGCTGCGAGGATGAGGAGCGCGGCGACGGTCCCCCTCTTTGTTCGTTTTGCTGTTGTCATCACATTCCTCCGTCGTCTTTTCAAATTCCTTTTCTGAGAATGATAACGTTACCCCTTATTTTACACGACGACAGCCGCCCATGACAAGTCATTCTCCACGCGAACGCGGGTGCAGCTTGTGGTATTGCTTTTCGATGTCCTTGAAGGCGAGATGGACGTAGATCTGTGTGGTGCCGATGTCGGCGTGGCCGAGCATGTCCTGGATGGCGCGCAGGTCGACGCCGTTTTCCAGCAGGTGGGTGGCGAAGGTGTGGCGGATGGTGTGCGGTGTGACCTCAAAGGGGATGCCGGCGGCGCGGGCGTATTTTTTGACGATCTTCCAGACGGCCTGGCGGCTCATCTTCTTCTGATGGCTCGAAAGAAAAACGTAATCGCTCGGCTGCACATGCGCTGCTGCGCGCGCCGAGAGATAGCGGTCGACGGCGTCTCTGGCGCAGCGCCCGAAGGGCACGAGCCGCTCCTTGCTGCCCTTGCCGATGACGCGCACAAACTGCTCCTCTGGATAGTAGCGGTCCAGCGTCAGCGCGGTGAGCTCGGACACGCGCATGCCTGTCGCGTAGAGGAGCTCGAGGATGGCCTTGTCGCGCTTACCGGCAAGGTTGCGCGTGGGCACAACGGAGATCATAGCGTCCATCTGATCCAACGTTAAAACATTTGGTAAACGCTCAGGTTTTTTCGTGTGGTCCTCTATTGTCAGCGTCTGGGTGAGAATACCTTCTCCTGTAAGATAATCGAGGAATCCTTTGAGCGATGTTATTTTTCTGGCGATCGTCGTAGCTTTATACTGATGCCCAAGTTCATTTTTATACCGATAGATCGTGAGCTGATCGATATCAAATACTGTTGTTTTCTCATTTTTAAGCCAGCTGCCAAACTGTCGCAGGTCGACCTGGTAGCCGTCGATGGTGTTCTGTGAGAGGCCTTTTTCGTAATCCAGCACCAGCAGATAATCCTGCAGGATCTCTTCAAAGCTGTCCATGGGCGTCACTGTTTTTGGATCGGCGCGTAGCGCGCGTCCAGGGTTTTCAGGCCCTGATTTGGAAAGGCAACGGTGATCTTTGTGGCCTCCGCGGGATCGACGCTGACGATGACCCCTTCGCCCCAGCTGGAATGGAGCACCTTCTCGCCGACGGCATAGGCGGCAGCAGCGGCTGGCTCCTTGCGATGGGTCAGCGCGACGACGTTTTTGTGGTGGCGCGCCTTGCTGACATCGGTGAAATAGCGTGGATCGAGCTCGGAGAAAAATTCCGACGGCGGATTATACATGAAGCGTCCGTGGACCAGGCGCTGGCGTGCGCTGGTGATGAAGAGCTGATCCTTGGCGCGGGTGAAGGCCACATAGCAGAGACGGCGCTCCTCCTCCAGCCCGTCGTTTTCGTTTTTGGCGCGGATGTGCGGGAAGAGATCCTGCTCAAAGCCGGCGATGAAGACGACAGGAAATTCCAGCCCCTTGCTCGAATGCATGGTCATGACGCTGACGCTGTCGCCGTCGTCGGACTGATCGAGATCGGTGTAAAGGGCGATCTCCTCAAGGAATCCGCTCAGGGTACGCGCTTCATAGTCCATGTCCTGCATGTCAAATTCTCTGGCGATGGAGAGAAATTCATTGATGTTGTCCATGTCGAGCTCGGCGGCGACAGGGTCGCTGTCGTAGAGATGGTTCACATAGCCGGATTGGTTGATCACATAGTCGACGAGGGGCTCCATCTCTGCTTCTGCAGCGAGCTGGCGCCCTTCGCTGATGAAGGCGTGAAATTCTGCGGCGGATTTTTTCGCCTTGGCAGAAAGCTTGAACGCTGGATCGATGAGACAGTCGACGAGGCTGCTCTCCGGATGGGCGACATGAAAATCGACGATCTTGTTCCACGTCTGTTCGCCGATGCCGCGCTTGGGAATGTTGATGATGCGGTGCAGGCTGACGGCGTCGTTGGGATTGGCCATGACGTAGAGATAGGCGAGGATGTCCTTGATCTCGCGGCGCTGGAAAAATTTGATGCCGCCGTAGATCCTGTATGGCAGGTGCGCCTCGACGAGCACCTGCTCGATGGAGCGGAACTGGGCCGTGGTGCGGATGAGCACGGCGAAATCGCGGTAGTGGTAGTCGGATTTCGCCATGATGTCGCGGATCTGCCGCACAATGAAGTAAGCTTCGTCGCGGTCGTCGTCGGCTTCGTAGTAGACGACCTTGCTGCCTTCGGGATTCTGGGTCCAGAGGGATTTGTCCTTGCGGGTGGTGTTGTGGGCGATGACGGCGTTAGCGAGATTCAGGATGGTCTTGGTGGAGCGGTAGTTTTCCTCGAGCTTGATCACGGTGGCGTCGGGATAGTCCTGCTCGAAGCTGAGGATGTTCTGCACATCGGCGCCGCGCCACTCGTAGATGGACTGGTCGTCGTCGCCGACGACACAGATGTTGCGGTATTTCGCAGCGAGGAGATGCACCAGCTCGTACTGGATGCGGTTGGTATCCTGGTACTCATCGACGAGGATGTACTGGAAGCGATCCTGGTATTCCTCGAGAATGTCGGGATGCTGGCGGAAAAGCTTCACCGTCAGGCAGAGAATGTCGTCGAAATCGATGGCGTTGTTCTGCGCCAGGGTATGCTGGTATTCGCGGATGATCTCCAGCGTGAGATCTGGCAGCATGCCGGTCTCGGCGTAGCTTGCGATCCCCTCTTCAAGGTCAAACCAGGTGTTCTTGAGATGGGAAATGTTTCCAAGGACGGCGCCTGGCTTCAGCACATCGCTGTCGATGTTGCGCTCGCGCAGGATGCGCTTGACGATCGAGAGCTGGTCGGAGGTGTCGTAGATCACAAAATTCGGCGAGAGATCGGTGTGTTCCACCTCAAAGCGCAGGATCTGCAGGCAGGCGGAGTGGAACGTCCGCGCCCAGATGCGCGCGCCTTTTTCGCCGATCATTTCGATGATGCGGTCGCGCATTTCGCCGGCGGCCTTGTTGGTGAAGGTGATGGCGAGGATATGGAACGGCGAGACGCGGCATTCCTCGATCAGGTACGCGATGCGGTGCACGAGCACGTTCGTTTTGCCGCTCCCGGCGCCGGCCAGGATCAGCAACGGGCCCTCGGTGGTGAGGACGGCTTCCAGCTGCTGCGGGTTCAAAGTAGATAAGTCCATAGATGTTCTCCTCTTCTTCTGCTAAAAAACCACTTCTAATAAGAGGATATTAGAAGTGGTTCTAATGTCAATACGAGATGTTTTTCGTCGATGCGAGCATGAGCTTGATGCGGTTCTCCTGGTTGACCTTGCTGGCGCTGGCGTCGTAGTCGATCGGCACGATGTTGGCCTGAGGATAGAGCTCCTTGATCTTGCGCAGCATGCCGCGGCCGACGATGTGGTTTGGCAGACAGCCAAAGGGCTGGGTGCAGACGATGTTTTCGCAGCCGGATTCGATGAGCTCGACCATTTCTGCGGTGAGCAGCCAGCCTTCGCCCATCTTGGTGCCCTCGTGGATGACTTTTTTGCTGAGGGTCTTGGTATGCTTGAACGGCGTCTGCGGCTTAAACTGCGGATAATTCTTGTAGCTGTCGATGACGGTGTTCTGCAGGGAAACGATATAGTTGACGATGAACTTCGAGACAACGGCCTTTGTGTGGCCGGTGCCGTAGAGATACCAGTCTTCGATGCCGGCATCGGCGGTGTAGAGCACGAAATCCATCAGCCCCGGCACGACGACCTCGCAGTCCTCCTTCTCGAGGAAGGCTTCGAGATTGTTGTTGCCCAGCGGCGCAAATTTTACGTAAATCTCGCCGACGATGCCGACCTTAGTCTTTTTCTGGCCGCTGACGGTTTTGATCTGGGCAAATTCCCCCAGAATCCATGGGCAGTTTTTGCGCAGCTCCTTGCGGGTGCAACCCTTGCCCGCCTCAAACTGGCGCTCGAGCGCCGTGCAGACGCGGTCGACCGTGGCGGAGACTTCGTCCTTGTCGAGGGCGTAAGGCAGGATCTGGTTTTTCAGGTTCATGATCATGTCGCCGTAGATGATGGCGAACATGGCGTTCTTGAGCAGGGTTTTCGTAAGCTTGAAGCCTGGATTGTCCTCGAGGCCAACGACGTTGAACGAAAGCACAGGGATGTATTCCAGCCCGGCGCGCTTGAGGGCCTTGCGCAGGAGCGCGATGTAGTTCGAGGCACGGCAACCGCCGCCGGTCTGCGTCAGGAGCAGCGCGATCTTGTGGGTATCGTAGCCGTGGTTCATGGCGCCGTCGAGGAGCTGACCGATGGCCAGCTGCGCCGGATAGCACATGTCGTTATTGACGTATTTAACGCCGGTGGCGATGACGTCGGGACTCATGGAGTCGAGGATGTCAACCTTGTAGCCCTCCATGGTCAGGAGCTTTTTGATCAGACGAAAATGGATCGGCAGCATCATCGGAATGAGGATGGTGTGCGTTTCCTTCATTTCTTCTGTAAAAACAACGCGTTGTTGTTCTGACACTTACTGCTTCCTCCTTTGTTCCAGTGTTGCAAAGAGACTTCTGAGACGGATCTTCACCGTGCCGAGGTTGGAGATCTCGTCGATCTTGATCTGGGTGTAGATGTCGCCGCCAGATTCGAGGATGTCGCGCATCTCGTCGGCGGTGATGGCGTCAAGCCCGCAGCCGAAGCTGACGAGCTGGACGACGGACATGTCGGGATTTTCCAAGGCGGTCTTGGCGGCGTTGTAGAGACGGGCGTGGTAGGTCCACTGATTCAGCACATGCGTATCGGTGTCGCCATAGATGAATGGCAGCCCGTCTTCGCTGATAACGACGGTGCCAAAGCTCTGCACAAGGCGGTCGATGCCGTGGTTGATCTCTGGGTCGACGTGGTATGGGCGACCGGCAAGGATGACGATCGGCAGCTCGTGGATGCGGGCGTACTGGATCGCCTGATCGGCGAAGGCCTTGAGCTTGTCATAGTAGCCGCGCTGCGCTGCGTAGGCGGCGTCGAGGGCTTCGCCGATCTTGCGGCCGTTTGTGCCGAGGCGCTTTGCGAGATCCTTCGTGAGCTGCTTTTTCATGAATTTTTTATTGTGGACGCCGTAGAAACCGAAGAGGTATTTCTCCTTGTCGATCTTACCGACGTTGGCCTCGATGACCTGCGGATAATAGGCGACGACTGGGCAGTTGTAGTGGTTGTCGCTGATCTCCTCGTCGAAGTTGTAGCTGAGGCATGGATAGAAAATAAAATCCACGTTCTTCTCCAGCAGCCATTCAATGTGACCGTGGATGAGCTTGGCAGGATAGCAGATGGTGTCCGATGGGATGGTGTACTGCCCCTTTGTGAAGAGCTGCTTCGAGCCGAACGGTGAGAGCAGCACGCGGTAGCCGAGCTGGTTCCAGAAAGTGGTCCAGAATGGATACATTTCGTAGACGTTGAGCCCCAGCGGCATGCCGACGGTGCCGTTTGGAAAATCGCCAGCGAGCTGCTCCTTCTTGAGATTGGTGATGAGCTGCTGCTTGTAGAGATAGGCATTCGGCAGATCGAGGGCCTTTTTGTCCTTGTTGAGTGGACGTTCACAGCGGTTGCCGGCGATGAGTTCTTCTCCATTTGAGAAATGATTAATCGTGAGCTCGCAGTGATTCCCACAGCCCTGACAGGTGCGGCTGTAGGTCTGGTAGGAAAATTCATTAAGCGCCACGGGACCGAGACAGGTGGTTTCGCCGCTCTGGTTGGCCTTGGCGTAGAGGGCGCAGCCGAAGGCACCCATCAGCCCGGCGATGGACGGACGGATGACGTTGCGGCCGATCTCTTTCTCGAAGGCGCGCAGGATGGCGTCGTTGTAGAAGGTGCCACCCTGGACGACGATCTTTTTGCCGAGGTCGTCGGCGTCGTTGGCGCGAATGACCTTGTAGAGGGCGTTTTTCACAACGCTGATGGAAAGCCCAGCAGAGATATCCTCCACGCTGGCACCCTCCTTCTGCGACTGTTTGACGGACGAATTCATGAAGACGGTGCAGCGGCTGCCGAGGTCGACGGGATGCTCGGAATGCAGGCCGAGCTCGGCAAATTCTGCGACGTCGTAGCCCATGGCGCTGGCAAACGTCGAAATAAACGAGCCGCAGCCAGAGGAGCAGGCCTCGTTGAGGAAGATCGAGTCGATGGTGCCGTTTTTGATCTTGAAGCCCTTCATGTCCTGCCCGCCGATGTCGATGATGAAGTCCACATCCGGCTGGAAAAACTGGGCGGCGGTGAGATGGGCGATCGTTTCCACGAGGCCGTGGTCCAGCGAGAACGCCGTCTTGATGAGCTCCTCACCGTAGCCAGTGACCGCCGAGGAACGGATGCGCAGCTCCGGATAGGCTTCGTAGAGGAACTGTAATGTTTCCCTTATCATTGCGATTGGCTGGCCGTTGGAATATTCGTAGCGGCTGTAGAGGAGCTCGCCTGCTTCGCCGATGAGCACGAGCTTGACGGTTGTCGAGCCGGCGTCGATGCCGAGGTAGACGTCACCCTTATAAGAAGCGATGTCGGCATACTCGACGGTGGATTTGGCGTGGCGAGAGAGAAATTCCTCATACTCTTCTTTGTTTGCAAAGAGGGGCTTCGTCGTCGAGGTGCTTTTGATGGTCATGGTGTTTTCCTGGAAGCGACGCATGAGGTCGTCCAGGTCAAAGGTCATCTCGTTTTTGCTGTAGAGGGCTGCGCCCATGGCGACATAATAGCGGGCGTCTTCGGGGAACACATAGCAATCGTCGGATTCAAGCTTGAGCACATTTTTGAAGGCCGACTGCAGGCCGGTGAAGAAATTGAGCGGACCGCCGAGGAAGATGACCTTCCCCTTGATCTCGCGGCCCTGGGCCAGACCGCCGACCGTCTGGTTGGCGACGGCATAGAAAATGCTCATGGCGACGTCTTCCTTCTTTGCGCCCTGGTTGAGGAGCGGCTGGATGTCGCTCTTGGCGAAGACGCCGCAGCGGCTGGCGATGTCGTAGACGGTTTCCGCCTTGTTGGCGAGGGTGTTCAGCGTTTCCAGGTCGACGTTCAAGAGCACCGCCATCTGATCGATGAAGGCGCCGGTGCCGCCGGCGCAGGAGCCGTTCATGCGCACCTCTGAGCCGCCGGTGAAAAAGAGGATCTTCGCGTCCTCCCCGCCCAGCTCGATGGCGACATCGATGTCGTCGTGCAGGTCGCTGACGGCGATCTGCGAGGCGATGACCTCCTGGATAAACGGAATGTTGTACGCCTCGGAGAGGCCGATGCCGGCTGAGCCAGTGACGGCGAAGCGGATGTCTTTGTCGTCGACGTCTTTGAGTCGGTCTCTGATCTCCTCGACGAAGCCGACCGCCACCTCCTTGATGTTTGAGCGATGCCGTCTGTAATCTTTGTAAATAATATGTTGATCCTGATCCAATACCACGCATTTCATCGTGGTTGATCCCACATCCAGACCAATGCGAATCAATTCAGTATCCTCCTAGTTGATTGAATTCCCCTCAATAAATCTGTAAAAATCCTATCTCTCATTATACCACGAAAATCAGGCGATGCTAGCAATTTTTCCCTACAAAATGGAAAAATCTGTCTGGAGCGCGCAGGGTTTTCATTGATTCAGTATACAAGCTATGCCGGCGACCCTCAACCAACAAATTGCGGCGCGCTGTCCAAAACTTCCGGTCAAAGGCCAGCGCATAGAAAAGCCGAAGCGCAGCGTGGCGCTTCGGCTTGGTGATTATTTTTCGTCGTCTTCCTCGCTTTGCGGCGGCAGAATCTTCATGCGCACGCTGGCGATGCGATTGTCGCGCACGTCCTCGGTGAGAAAGGCGAGGTTATCGATGGTGATGCGCTCGCGCGCGCCTTCCTGCGGAATGTGGCCGAGCTGTTCGATGAGGTAGCCGGAAATGGTGTCGCAGTCCTCGCTTTCGATGGAGAGTTCCAGCTCTTCGTTGAGATCGTCGATGAGCAGTCCGCCGTCAAGCAGATACTCGTCGGGGCCGATGGCCTCGATCTCTGGCGCAACGTCGTCGTATTCCTCGTCGATGTTGCCCATGATGGCTTCCACCAGGTCCTCGATGGTGACGATGCCGGAGAAGCCCCCGTGCTCGTCCACCAGGATCGCCATGTGGCGGCGGTTGGCCTGCATATCGCGGAAGAGAGAGTCGGTGGTTTTCGTTTCCGGCACAAAGAACGGCTCGTGGAGCATGGCGCGAATGTCGAGATCCTCGGGACGGATGTCCTTGCGCAGCTCGATCATCACATCCTTGATGTGGAGCACACCGATGATGTTGTCGATGTCGTCGTCGTAAACCGGAATGCGATTGTGGCGCGTTGCGAGAATGTCGTCGAGCAGCGTGTCGAAAGGTTCGTTGATGTCAAAGCTCACAACATCGCGCCGCGGCACGCGGATCTCGCGCGCGGTGCGGTCGTTGAAAGCGAAGACTGAGTCGATCATCTTGCGCTCTTCGTCCTCGAAAAGCCCCGTTTCACTGCCTTGCTTGAGCAGCGCTTTGATTTCCTCTTCGGTGACGGCCTCCTCCTGGTCCGTTGTTTTGAAGCCCAGGAGCTTCAGCACCACCTTCGTCGATACCGAAAGCAGCTTGATAAACGGCGAGAGGACGATGGAGATGTAGTGCACCGGCATCACCGTCAGCATGCAGAAGGCTTCGGCTTTCTGCAGGGCGATGCGCTTTGGCACCAGCTCACCAAAGACGAGGTTGAAGAACATGAGTAGCAGCGTGACGCCGTTGGAGGCGATGGCTTCTGCATAAGGCAGGCCGCGGCTCGCCAGCCACGCACCCAGCACCGGCGCAATGCGCGCAGCGGCAGATGCCGACGAATAGAAGCCGGCAAAGGTGATGGCCACCTGGATCGTCGAGAGAAACTTCGTCGAATCGTCGAAAAGCTTCTCGATGACCTTCGCTTTTTTGTTGCCATCCTCTGCCAGACTGCGGATGCGGTTTTTGTTTACCGATACCACAGCCATCTCCGCCCCTGCAAAGAAGGCGTTCATGAGGGTGAAAAACAAGAGCAACAACAAGCTGGAAATGATAGAAGTCCCTGTCGGGTCTGCGTCCATAAGACTGATTCCTCCTAAAAATAAAATAAGTTATTGAGAAGATTTTAACATGAGAATGAACAGTTTGCAAGAGAATACTATTGTGGAAAGCGCAAAAAAGCAGGAGCAAGCTCCTGCCGGGGTTCGATTTTCACGCTGATTTTCGCACAGCGCTTGCGCAGATCAGATACAAGAGCGGCACGATGCTGCCGCAGAGGCTCTGCACGCTGAAATCGAGCAACAGCGCGATCACACACATGGTGAAGGCGATCGCGCCGAAGACGAAAGCGGCGCCGGCCTTTTCCGGAGGGTCCGCTGCGCGGAAGCCGAGCACGCCGCCGACGATCTCAAAGACACCGCTGGCGAGTGTCATCGCTGTAGCAAGCACCACAACAGCATTGCCACCGGCGCTGCCGTCGGTCGCGCCGAGCATCAGCACAACGATCGGCAAGCCGATGAAAAGCGCCAGCACGCCAATGATGATCATCAGAACCGAGAGGATCTTCAAGCCTGTTTTCATTGCATGCGCCTCCTATCTAAGCGAAGCGCTCAGTGCAGCGGCTCGCGATGCACCTCCAGCGCGCATACGAAGTAGAGCAGCGGAATGATGCAGGCGCAGATGTTCTGCACGCTGAAATCGAGCACGAGGGAGCAAACGCCGACGGCGAGGGCGACGAAGCCGAAGATCACGGCATCGAGGCTTTTGGCAGGATTTTTCGCTGCGCGCAGGCCCAGCGCCCCGCCGACAAATTCCAAGAGGCCGTTGGCCACGCTGAAGATCAGCGTCAGCGCGATGAGGGATTTCACCTCTGCTGTCGTTTCGCCGCTGAGGACAAATACCCCCGTCGTCATGATGCCGACTGCCAGCGTCAGGAGACCGAGCACGATCATCAGCACCGACAATAATTTCAAACCTTTTTTCACTAGTATCATCCTTTCTTTATAATTGTACGATGGCAGGCCAATTTTTCAATAGCCAATCGATAATTTTCACGTATTTTTTTGAGATCTTCCACATAAATGTATTCATCGGCAACGTGCTCGGTGCTCTCCCGCCATGGGAAAACCGGCCCGAAGGCGACGATGTGCTCCATCGCCCGGGCGTAGGAGCCGCCACCCATGACCGTCGGCGGCATGTCGCTGGCGGTCACCTCCCGATAGGCCGCCATGAGCGCGCTGATCACCGGGCCGTTGGCATCCATGTACACCGGTGCCATCCAGTCTTCCTTGACGAGGCTCAGCCCATGCGCTGCGCAGACGCCCTCCAGCGGCGCGAGCACGTCCTGCGGCGAAAACGTCACCGGATAGCGGATATCGAGGTGCATTGTGACCTTTCCCTCTGCCAGCTCGATCTTGCCAACGTTCAGCGTCAGGCCGCCGCTGGCCCGGTCCTCGAGGGCGATGCCGAGGCCCTCGCCGTTCAGCGCGTGGCCGATATGGTCCATATAAAACTGCGCAAAGGGACAATTGTGGGCCGCTGCCTGAGCCATCAGGCTGGTGATGGCGTTATCGCCAAGCTCCGGCATGCTGCCGTGGGCAGATCTGCCGCGCGTTTCCAGCACAGTGCCGTCCATGAGCACCGCCTGCGCCTGATCGGCGACCATGTTCGTCGCTGTGCCGCCCTGGATCTCGCGAAAACCTGCGCGCTCCGCCGGCATGGAAAGCGCCACTGCGAGGATGCCCTTTTCGCCGAAGGTGGCCGGGAAGCTGGCGTCTGGCGTGAAGCCGAAGCCTGGGATCTCCTCCTGCGCTTTGTAGCGCGCGATGTCCGCCCAGGGACCGTCCTCCTCCTGGCTGGCGAGGATCAGTCGCACGCGCTTGTCCAGCACAAGCTCGCTGTCGAGAATGTCCTTCATGGCATAGATCACCGCCACCGCCGGTCCTTTGTCGTCGACGATACCGCGGCCAAAGAGCTTGCCATCCTGGATCTCGCAGCCGTAAGGATCGTGGGGCCAGCCGGAGCCCGGCGGCACCACATCGAGATGCACGAGGATGCCCATCAGTTCCTCGCCTGCGCCAATCTCAACGTAGCCATAGTAGCCCTCGTCGTCCAGCTTTGTACGGAACCCCAGCCCCTCGCAGAAGGCCAGCGCCGTCTCCAGCGCCTCGTACACATAGGGGCCATAGGGCTTCCCCGGCTCCGACGCAGCGCCTGTCACACTAGGGATCGCGACGAGCGATCTAATCGTTTCTATCAATAATATCACTAACCTTTCAGTTTAAATGATTGCGGCCTGGCCTGCTTCGAGCACGGGAACGTCGAGGCCGGAGGCTTTCAGCATCCCTCCCAGCTCCTCGGCGACGTCGATCATGGCGGTGCAGCCGAGGACGATGGCCTCGGCGCCTTTTTCTGCGATCGCCAGACGGCTCTGCGCAAACAGGCTCTGCACAAGCGCCTCGTGATCGCCCAACGAGAGCACGTGAATGTCGGCGCTGAGGATGGCGCAGACGCGCTCGCCCAAGCCAGCCTTCGCCACATTTGCCCGCAAAAGCGGGATCACCTGTGGCAGCACGGTGATGATCGCAATGCGATCGGCCAAGCCCAGCGCCAGCTGCAGCACTGGCTCAAAGCCGCCACACACAGGAATGTCCACACATTCCCGCACAGCGCGCACGCCAGGATCGGCGAAGCAGTCAATAAAGATGCCGTCAAATTCTGCCGCAGACTCCCTAGCCAGGGCGACCACCTGCGGCAGCGCCATCGCTTCGTCGTATTCACATTCGATCGACGCCGGTCCTTTGCAGATCGCGCGGCCTTCCAGCTCAGTGTTCTCACTGAGGAACCGCCCCATATAGGCCAGCTCAGCAGGCGTCGCCGCCGTCGTCACAGGATCGAGCACGAGCAGTTTGATTTTGTTTATCACTTTTTCCTCCTTTTTCACTTTTTGCTTTGCAAATGATTAATGATTAATTAGTAATGATTAATTGTTGTTGGCTAGAGTCGATACGCCGCTAACGCGTCGCATCGACTCTAGCCTTTTTATTTTTTCTGCAGCCGTGCGCAAGGCACAAAATTTATTCGCTTTGGCCCGTTAGGGACAAAGCATTCCACCATTACTAATTAAAAATTACTAATTACTAATTTGCGAAGCATCGAAGCGTACCACCTCATCGCCATACCCCAGCACATCGAAATACGGCCGCCATGCGGCTTCGGTGTTTTCCGGCCTGCGCCACCATTTCTGGTCGACGCGGATGACGCCGAGGGCAACTTGGAGGGTGTCGAGATCCCCTGCTTCACGGTGCAGGAAAAGGTCCTCGTTGGTGATCGGATCGCCATTTTGCGCGTTGTAGAGGGTGATGATGTCCGGTGCAGTCATGAGCAGGCGCTCCTCGCCGCTTTCCTCCAGTTGGTAGAACAGGAGGTTTTCGTTCTGGAAGAGGATCTTGTAGCAGCCTTCTCCTTCGCCGATCACATACGAGCCAACGTCGAAGCCATCCTTAAAATCCGTGCCAAAGGCGCGCAGCGGCGAGCAGGCGCAGAGGCATTTCGCCTGCACCAGACCACTGGCGTCCAGGGCGCTGTAAATATCGCGCACGCGTCCTCCTGCCGCGCGCGTCTCCCGCGCCTGCTGGATGACCTCGCCGATCGCCTTCGCCAGTGAAATCGTCCCCGTCGGGATGCGCGCCTGGATCTCGTCCCTCGCCATGATCCAGCCAGCGATGCCAGCGTTCGAGTGGAAAGCGCGGGCGATTGGGCTGGCAATGCTCTGCGCCATCACCGCGTCATGGGGATCGGCACAGCGAATGTGGGTGATGTTGCCATTGTCATCTGCCATCGCCAGCGGGCTCGTGGCGCCGCCGTTGATGTGCGACAGCAGCGTATCCAGCCCCGGCACAGCGCGACCGGCTGCGTCTGCATCCAGCGTTGGCAGCCCCGTCATCAGCGAGATCAGCATTGGCACAAAGGTGTTGAACGCGCCCATTTCCACAGGCATCGTATAATGCACCCCCTTGCCCATCTCCGCTGCCATCCGTTGCACTTCCGCAAATGCATCGACCGCGCAAGGCGTGAAATCCTTACCTGCGCCTTCCGTCGGCGCACCCATGCCGGCGACGACAGCTGCGCAAGCCCCGTCTTCCATCTCCGACACATCCACCAGCCGCACCGTAATCGGTTTGTCCGGATGGTTTTTCTTGAAACTCTCCAAGAGGATCATACCGTCATCAAAACAGCCGCCCCGTTCATCACATTGATGATGTCCTGTTCGTTCAAAATCTGCATGCTCTCATTCTCTTTTTTGTCCGAGTATTCCCCATCCAGCCGCCGTGATGCCGACGGCCAGAAATGTTCCAATATCAAATAAACAATGAAGCCAATGATCACCCATTGAAATTAAACACGCCGAAAGGGATCATCAGCGAGATCAGCGTCGCCGCGATGCCCGTCCCGTTCCAGCCCTCGTTTGCGTGCCAGCTCGCCGGTTTGCCCTTGCCGACGATCCAGTAATCTGCGATCATCACACCAGCGATTGGCGCGCCGAGGAACGTCGTCCAGTTCAGATACACCTCGATAAAATCCAAGATCCCCAGCACCGCCAGCACAACACCCAGCACGCCGACCACAAACGTCGCCTCGCGGCGGCGATTGTCCGGCAGGTTAAACGTCATCACCGCATCCAACCCGCCCGTGTAGGCATTGACCGAGTTCGTTGTCAGCTGCGCCAGAATCATAATCGTCAGTCCCAGAATCGGCAGCCCCACCATCGCCATGACCTGGCTGATGTCATACACGCCCACCACGCGCGAGAGCAACACCCCGATCACACAGGTGATGATCCCTGCCGGCATCAGCCCCCAGAAAGCAGAGCGCACCGTGTCCCGGCGATTGCGCTGAAAGCGCGTCAGATCCGCCGCCGTGAACGCCGAGGCCGAGAAAAAGCTGAACGCCGTGCCAATCCCCTCGATCATCGTCATCGTCGGCGTCTCCACCTCATTGGCAGAAAGCCCCGCCGATCCGTAGATGCGAAACGCCATCACCGTCCCAACGATCATAATAAGGAGCAAGAGCGGCACAGAGATCGTGTCCAGATTTTTCAGCGTCTCCATCTCCCAGACAGCGATCACCACCATCACCATTCCCCAGAAGATCGAGCTCGCCACCACAGGAATCTCCACGCCAAACGCCGCCAGCGCCAGCGTCGAAAAAGCCTCGCCGCAGACATTCACCTGCAGCCCGAAAAATCCCACCAGCGACACCGTGAAGAGCGAGCTCACCAGAAGCCGCGTCCCCTTGCGCCCAAAAGTCGACGTCGAGATCGCGCACGTCGGAATCCCCAGATCCGCCCCCTGGATGCCCAATATCAGCGTCAGCACCAGCACCATCCCATAGCCAATCACACCAGCCACTATCGCCTGCAGCGTCGGCATCCCCTCCGCCAGCATGCTTCCCAACAAAAAAGCAGGAATGCAAATCACCATCCCCGCCTGCACCATCACCATATCCACCCAGGATTTCCGCTGCTCCCGCGGAACCCTTGAAAGTGCAAATGCTTCGATCGGTTTCTTACCGTTTGTCATCACCAACACCTCTTTTTAGAACCTTTTATTCATTTTAACAATAGCTGCAAAACCCTGTCATTGGCACGCATACAGCCATTCTCCAATAAATTTATAAAAATCCCAAACACAAAACCCCCAGATTCATCCTATAATAGTACCATCACAATCAACTGGAAAGGCGTGGAAAACCATGAGTATTATCACCGTTGCAGACATTCTCGAGTTGAATGTTCTGAAGAACGCTAGGATCGTAGCTGGTAAACGTGGCCTCAACCGCGAAGTCAATTCCGTCAACGTTTACGACAATCCACCAAGCACCGCAGATCTTGAGATCGGCTTCGTAGAAAACGATATCTATCTATCTTTCCTATACTTCGCCAAGGAAGATATCTCCTACCTCGACAAAGTGTATCAGCGTCTTTCCGCCAATCATGCCGCCGCCCTCATCGTCTTCGACGAATATTTCCAGGAGCTGCCGCCAGAATACGCCGTACTCTTTGACGAAGCCCAGATCCCCGTCATCTTCACCGATTTCCACACCCCATACTCCGCCGTCATCACCAGCATCATCGAATTCCGCATGTATGCCGAGCAGCGCAAAAACCTCGAAGACAAGATCGCTTCCCTCATCGGCAAGCGCATCTCCCAGCGCGAAAAAATGGAGATCGTCGCCGAGCTCAATCCAAACTTTGAAAAAAACGCCATGGTCCTCTTCGCCATCGACCGCACCAACCCACAGGTGCCCGTCTCCTCCATACTCAATCTCTGCAACGCCGTCAACCAAAACGCCCGCGCCTTCGCCACCGAGTACAAGGGCGGCATCCTCGTCATCCTCACCTACAGCGACAGCCGCCTTTCCGAGGTAGCAGAATCTCACCAGCGCTATATCGAGCTCATCCACCAGCACCTGCCCCAGGCCATCATCGGCATCAGCGACCTGCGCCCCCTGCAAACCCTCGGCACCGTCATCGCCCAGAGCTACACCGCCCTCACCTCCGGCCGCGCCGCCGCCGGCGAAACCGTGTATTATAAAAACATCGGCATCTCCCGCATCCTCATCGCCCTCTACGACACCCCCGCCCTCGAGCAGTTTTATAACGACATGACCCAGCCCATCCTCCAGAGCGACGCCGATAATAAGGGACAGCTCTTCGACACCCTTCTCACCTTCGCCCGGCTCAACATGGATTATAAGAAAACAGCCGCCGCCATGTACGTCCACGAAAACACCGTCCGCTACCGCATCAACAAGATCAAAGAGCTCATCCCCTACGGCAGCTCCGAAGTCGATTTTCAGGACACCCTCTCTATCACCTACAAGATCTACCTCATGCAGAATTTTTAACCCAGACCCGGCCGTTCCCCAGGGAGCGGTCGGGTTTTTGGATAATAGCAAAACGCACGCCATCCGAGGATAGCGTGCGTTTTTTATTTTACAGTTCAGCCAACGTTTCACACACAGCCAAACGACGCAGCCGTTTGGCCGGCGAAATAAAGGCACAGATCGTAGCAAACAGGATGAAGCAAACGATGATCGCCAACGCAGCAATCGGAAATTCCCAGCTGTAGTATGGAAAATGCGCGGTGATGAGCCGCTCGTAGAGCAACCTGTGCAGCGGCAGGCCAAGCGCGATCCCGCAGAGCGAGCCGCTCACAGCATATGTCGCAGCTTCAGCAGCGATCATACGCGTGAGCTGGCTGCCATCCATGCCAACAGCGCGCATGGCGCCATACTCGCGCGTGCGCGCGGTGACGCTCATGGAAATGCTGTTAACAATGTTCAGCACGGTGATCAACGCGATGATCGCGAGAAAACCATAGATGAACAGGCTGAACGCCCAGAACGTGCTGCGATCGGCTTCGTCGCGCCGGTCGATGAACTGACCAGCGCTGCTTGTGCGCTCAGCGATTGCAGCCACTTCGGCATCGCTGGCGTCCTCTGTGAGCTGTACGTCGATGATGCCATAGTCGCTCTCGCCGGTGAGCCGCTGAAAGGTTTCATCTGAACAAATGAGGTCGATCGATCCCTCGGTGCTGCCGCTGTTCGTGAAAGGGCTGTATTTAAGCAAGCCAGCGATGGTCACCGTCTCATCACCAAGCGTCACAGTATCGCCGACACTCAGCGGATTCGTTTCATCCCAGATGGTGAGCACGCTGTGGCTGTCACCGTAGACTGCCGCGAGATCTGCGCCGTCGCGCAGCATCTCGTCCTCCGGCAGCCAGTCGAACTGGATATCGTCGTAGCTGATGAGATCCACACTCTCCTGTTCTGCCGCCACACTGAACGAAGCCGGCACGTCCGTCAAGGAGCTGCGACCGAAAGCATGGGCAACGCCTGGCATGTCAGCAAGCTCTTCAACAAGCGTATGGTCAACATTGTTCGACCAGTCTCTGCTCTGGATCGAAAGATCCGGCGCAGAAAGTGATGTCGGCAACATACAGTTCAACAGCTGTACAAGCACTGAAAATCCCAGAAAGAGCACGATGCTCAGAGCGAAGGATCCGCTCATCAGCACAAGGTTTTTCTTCGCCGCTGTGGCGTGGGCAATACCAAGCCGCGAGGCAATGGAAATGATGCGCCCGTGGATGCGTTGCGGTTTTCCTGCACGCGTCACAGCAGCTGTCGAAACCGCAGCCATCGGCGATACACGCGCAGCGCGTCGCGCTGGCGATTGCGCCGCAATGAGCACCGTGGCAAGTCCCAGCACCACACCGCTGGCAATGCCGATGCCGCTGACGCCAAAGATCGGCCAGTCGCTGAATTCGCCGCCGACGCCATAGCGCAGTACCGCGCCAAGGCCCCAGGTAAGCACGATACCGAGCGCAATGCCAATCGGGATCGCCGTTTTGCACCAGTTCAGCGCTTCCAGCCGCACAAAGCGACGCACCTGCGCGCGGCTCATGCCGATGCAGCGCATCATGCCGAAAAACTGTGTACGCTGGCTGGTCGTACTGTTGAGACTACCGGCGATCATCAGCACGCCGGCGACGAGGATGAGCACGAACAAGCCGCCGACGAGGGGATAGAGATTGCGCACCAGCTCATTGCTGCTGAGCCCGGCAAGGCCCATGAGAATGAAGTTTTCGGTGAGCTGATTGTCCTCCAATCCGCAAACGATTTTTATATCATCGATCGCCTGGCGAATGTGGGCGTCGTCGGCGAATTGGACGAAGTAGCTCGTTTGCCCGCTGTCGTCGTTGGCTGCGAGGATCGAGAGCAGCGCGGCAATGTTCACGAAGGCGCCAATCTGCTCATCCTCCACGAGCAGCGCCGTCGTTTCGCCACCACCATTTCCCGAAGCAAAGCGGCTGTCGCTGGAACGAAATCCTTCGACGGTGAAGTCGTAGCTTCCTGCTGGCGTCTCCAGAGTCACGGTATCGCCAGGAGCCACACCGAGAAGCGTGCGCGCGTTCGGCGTCAGAATGACAGCATCTTTTTCAGCCAGGCTCGCGTCGTCGTCAAAATAATGCATGATCTCTGTGAGAAAATCCTGCTCCACACCGCAGAGTGCAGTCTGGTGACCACTGATCGTGTAAGCGCGGCTCTGGTCGAGGTTGACGACCTCGTACCAGGAAGACGCTGCGACATCGTCCCGGCTGGCGATCGCCGCTGCACCGCTCTCGCTGAGATCGGCGATCTGTAGCTGCCAGTCGCCGTGCGTCTCCTTCGCATGCATCATTTCACAGCGCACACCCATTTCCGCGCTGGAAAAGATTGCCGTCACAAGAAAGACAGCGAAAATGATGCAAAGCAATGTCATACGGTTCTGTCGACGATGCACCTTCGCCGAGAGCGGGATCAGGCTCAGATAGCTTCTCATGCTCGACACCTCCCAAGATCGCTCAATACACCGTCGCTCACGGAAAGGATCCGGTCGGCTGTTTGCGCAATGGCGCGGCTGTGGGTGATCAGGATGATCGTTTGCTCGTACTTGCGCGAGGCTTCTTTGAGCAGTGCGATGACCTCGCTCGTGTTCTTTGTATCGAGATTGCCCGTCGGCTCATCGGCGAGGATCAGCGCCGGCCGTGTGATCAGCGCGCGACCGATCGCCACGCGTTGCTGCTGTCCGCCGGAAAGCTGGCTCGGCAGATGATGACGTCGCTCGCGGAGACCCAGCACAGTGAGCAGTTCCTCGAGATAGGTGGCATCAGGCTTTTCGTGATCCAGGAGAACGGGAAAGATGATATTCTGCTCCACCGTCAGCTCGGGGATCAGATTAAAGCTCTGGAAGATGAAACCGATGTTGCGTCGACGAAAGATCGTCAGATTGCGCTCCCGCATCGCGAAAATATCCTTCCCGTCGATGAAGACCTTGCCTGCGCTCGGTTCATCCATGCCGCCGATCATATTGAGCAGCGTGCTCTTGCCTGAGCCGGATTCGCCGACAACGGCGACGAATTCGCCTTTTGATACCGAGAAACTGACGTCACGCAGCGCGTGCACAGCCGCTTCGCCGCTGCCATAGGTTTTGGAAATATGTTGTACGCTTAGAAGTTCCATGGTTATCCACCTCTTTCTAGTTGATGGTGAAAGATTACCACCAGCATCCAACACAGACCTTACATCCAGCCTACAATTCTGTAGGAATCAGGAAATTGATCGTAAACACCGTTCTTTCGCCAAGGGCGCTGTCAACCTCCACTGTGCCGCTGTGGGCTTCGATGATCGCTTTCGCCAGTGGCAGGCCAAGCCCAACGCCCTGCGTATCCAGGGAAAAGCGGCTGCGGTAGAAGCGCTTGAAAATATGCGGCAGATCCTCCGGATGAATGCCGCTGCCATCGTCTCGCACTGTGATCTGCACGATCTGACCAAAACGCCGCCAGTTCACGGCGATCGTACATCCAGCAGTCGTATGATCAAGGGCATTCTTCACAATGTTCGTCAGCGCTTCCAAGATCCAGAGCCGGTCACAAACGAGCGTCACATCTTTTTCGCCGGAAAAGCACAGCGTCTTTCCTTCCTGCTCGGCGCGAAAAGCGAAATGGCGCTCCAGGCTCGCCATCATCTCCGACAGCATCTGCGGCTCGCGCTTGAAAACCAGCGTGCTGGCGTCGAGCCGCGAGATCGTCAGGAGATTTTTGACAAGGGCTTCGATGCGGTCAAGCTCCTGCTCGGACAGCGCCGAAAATTCCCGCAGCGTTTCCGAATCATCCGTCGCTTCCTGGAGAATGCCGTTGTAAATGCCGAGCGTCGCCAGCGGCGTTTTCAACTGGTGGGAAATATCGGAGAGCGTATCCTTGAGAAAAGCGCGGGCGTTCGCCTCATTTTCAGCGTGCGCACCAAGGATCGCCGCCATGGCGTTGATCTCGTGAAAAAGCCGGTACAACTCCCCTTCCTCATCAGAATCGATGCGCGCCTCCACATCGCCGGCAAGAAACGCGCGGATGCGAGCGATCGCTTTGTCGATCAGGCGCGACTGCCTGCGAAAATACCAGACAAGCAGCGCCAAGAGCACCAGCGCAAACAGAATCGCAAGCCCCAACACCGGCAGCACAGCGCTGGCGCCTGCGCGCTGCACCATCCACAGCGTCAGCGCAGTAAAGAGCGTGAGCGCCGCAAACACCAGAGCGAACAGCGTCCGCACGCTGCGATCTGCAAAAAATTTCATCCTATCCCCTCCGGATTCGCCCATTTGTAGCCCATGCCACGCACCGTCAGGATATGGCGTGGCGCGCTCGCGTCGTCCTCGATCTTCGTGCGCAGACGACGGATGTAAACTGTCAGTGTGCTGCTGTCGATATAACGCGCCTCGTGGTCCCACAGTCGCGAAAGGATCTGCTCTGGCGTAAGCACGATGTCGGCGTTTTCCATGAAAAGCACCAGCAGCTTGTATTCGCTCGCCGTGAGCGCGATCGGTTCTCCATTTTTCGTGACGGTACGACCCAGCAGATCCACCGCGATCCCGCCTGACTGCAAAAGCTGTGTCGTTTCGCTGTACGTCGTGCTGCGTCGTAGCAGCGCATTCACCCATGAGAGGAACACCGCCAGCTTGAACGGCTTCGTGATGTAATCATCGCCGCCCATGTCGAGCCCCATGATGATGTCTGTTTCCTCATCCGCCGCTGTCAGGAAAATGATCGGCACCTTTGACTGGGCGCGAATTTCTTTGCAGAGCGCAAAGCCTGTGCCGTCTGGCAACGATACATCGAGGATTACAAGATCGAATGTCCCATTTTCCCAGCATCTTTCCGCCTCGTGCAGCGTGCGCGCGCAAACCACCTCGTAGCCCTGCTTCTCCAGCGCAAAGACCAATCCCTTCATCAGCCCCGGATCATCTTCGACAAAGAATATTCGTTTCATCGTTCTCACATCCTGTCTGTGTCAATTAACTTCCTTCATTATATTTCTCCTGCTGAGTAATGGCAAGCCACACGAAAAAAACGCACGCTTCTCCCGAAGGATCGGCGTGCGTGGTATTACAGCACAATCTCGTTCAATGCTTCTCTGAGCATTTTTGCTTCCTCGTCAGACAGGGTAATGCCCTTGCCCATGCGGCTGTGATCCGGCGCCCATTCGCGCAGATCGTATTTGGCAGGGCGGTCATTCCAGCTGACAAGGTTGAGCTCCTTGCTCCAGCCGCGGCTGGAGGTGGAGAGCACGGCGAGGTGCTCGGTGATCTCGTATTTGATATCTGGCATGGTTCCTCCTTTACTCCTGCGCTGCCAGGCAGGCGGCGAGCAGCTTGCTTGCGCCGATGCGCGTGGCGCCGAGGCGCAGGTATTGCTCCGCGTCCTCAATGGTGCGGATACCGCCGCTCGCCTTGAGCTGGATCTCCGGGCGCTTGGCCTGCATGATCAGCGCGGCAGCGTGGACGCTGGCGCCGGGGTAGCCAAAGCCGGTGCTGGTTTTGTAAAAGTCGATGTCCAGCTGGTTCAGCGCCTGCACGGTGCCGAGGATCTCCTCATCTGTGAGGGCGCCGGTCTCAAGGATGACCTTGATCTTTCCGCCGGCAGGCCGCTCGGCCAGCACGGCAGCCACCTCCCGCTGCACGGCGCTGTAGTCGCCGGCCTTGATGCGCCCCAGGGCGAGGACCATATCCACCTCGCTGGCGCCATCGGCAAAGGCCAGGCACGCTGCCGCAGCCTTGACCGCCGCCGGCTCGCAGCCCTGGGGAAAGCCCACCACCGTGCAGATCGGCACGCCGCCGGGAAAATGCGCCGCGAGGGTCTCCACATAGCAGGGCTGCACACAGAGACTGGCAATGCCTGTGCCCTGAGCAGCGGCGGCAAAGGCGAGGATCTCCTCCTCGGTGGCGCATGGATCGAGGTTGGTATGGTCAATGGCCTGGATGATCTTACGGATGTCCATCACATCTTCTCCAGCAGCTCGACGATCATCTGGTTGACAACACCTGGGTTGGCCTGGCCTTTAGTGGCCTTCATCACCTGGCCAACAAAGAAGCCGAGGGCTTTTTTCTTGCCAGCTTTATAATCAGCGACGGATTTTGGATTGTTGTCGATGATCTCCTGAATCATTGGCGCCAGGGAATCGCTGTCAGAGATCTGCTGCAGGCCTTCCTCTTCGATGATGGCGGCTGGGTCGCGGTTTTCGTCGAAGGCTTTCATAAAGACGTCCTTGGCGATCTTACCGGAAATGTCTCCGCTCTTGATACGCGAGAGGAGCTGCACAAGACGTTCTGGTGTGAAGCCGCTTTCAGCGAGGTTTTTGCCAGAGGCGTTGAGCTTGGCCTGGACATCACCGACAAGCCAGTTGCTGATCATTTGCGGCTCGTCGATAAGCGCTTTGGCGGCGTCGTAGAAATCCGCCAGGGCGATTTCCTGAGTGATGATGGCAGCTTCCTTTGGCCCGATGCCATCGG
>ERZ1034897.319-NODE-319-length-25336-cov-316.537400_pt1 | contig 25336 bp, 48 predicted proteins | sample MGYA00520629_ERZ1034897 | MGnify/ENA primary metagenome ERZ1034897 (study PRJEB33766, sample SAMN09781789) | gut metagenome | biome: gut microbiome | host: Homo sapiens | place: Madagascar | study: EMG produced TPA metagenomics assembly of the PRJNA485056 data...
TTGTCAATAATATCATCGACCCCACCCTCTCCGTCTCCGGCAAGGCTGCGGATGCAAAGGCGACCGGTGACGCGATCCGGGGCGTGAAGGATGACCTTGCCGCCGAAACTGCCCGCGCACAGGCAACGGAAAAAGCCAACGCTGACAACATTGCGGCTGAGGCCGAGCGCGCACAAACCGCAGAAAGCGACTTGTCCACTAAAATCACGGAGGAAACGGAGCGGGCAAAGGCGGCTGAACAGGCGAACGCGGACGGGATTGCCGCCGAAGCATCCCGCGCCAAGGCTGAGGAGCAGCGCTTGGACACCGCCATCACCGCCGAAACCACACGCGCGGAACAGGCAGAGCAAGCGCTGGATACGCGCACCGCAGCCCTTGAATCTTGCGGATTTGTCGTTGTAGATGGCAAAATCTGCGTGAAATACATCAAACGCTGAAAGGAGCAAAACACATGGTTGATAACATTGAGACTGTAACTGCAACGGGAACTCTTGTAACCGATCCCCCCTATCTGGACGAGACCGCAAAAGCCAACGGCAGAAAGTTTGACCAGATGATCGCTGCGTTGCTGGGGATGTCCGCATCTCTGGGCGTGATCGCGCGGGCGCAGACCGGCGTGGTGGAGGAGATGGATTACAACGCCATCAAGTCGGTGGTGGCCGCCGGTAATGCCCCGGCAGTTTTCCCGGTTGGCACGCAGTTGGTCAACACCTACACCGGCAAGGACGGCAAAGCCTACGACTGCCCGTGGGACGTGGTAAAGGCGGACGATATCGCAGAGGGCGAGACCGGCACCACCGCACCCGCAATGGTGCTGCAGATGCACTATGCAACTTTGTATGACCTGCAGTTTTCCGCATATCAGGCATTCTATGTGGTGCCTGACGGCGGCCTTGTGGCGGGCACCTATAACGTCAAGATGGGCCTTGACTGGGGCAGCAACGTCAAGAATGGCACTGTCTATCAGTTCACCCTGACCAAGGCTGCCCCGGCGGGTGCCCGTCTGACCGGCTTCTACAACGCCTCGTACACCGCACCCACCAGCTGGAAGATCTATGTCTACAAGGATCAGCAGAAATCTGAATTGCTGGAAACCTGCAGCGTGACCGCTGGCAGCGCGGGCACCAACCTCGGCACGTTCCTTGCAAAGGAAAACGGCGACCTGAACGGCCTGCATCCTGTGGGCTATGGCGACAACCGGTGGTGGAAATCCGCGTGCCGGCAGTACCTGAACAGTGCCGCGGCGGCAGGCGCATGGTGGCAGCCGCAGGATAAGTGGGACATGAAACCCGATCAGGCCGACACCCTGCCCGGTTTCCTGTCCGGCTTCTCTGATGACTTCAAAAATGCCCTGTCCCGCGTGAAAGTCGTGACCTACGGCAACAACGTCACCGATGACGGCAGCGCCGTTGTAACCTATGACAAGGTTTTCCTGCCCTCCCTGCAGGAGATCTATTGCAGACCGCAGGTGTCCGGTGAGGGCACCTATTGGACCTACTGGAAGGAACGCACCGGCGCAAAGACCCCGCAGGCCCTGTGGAAGACCTATCCCCTGCGCATTACCCGCAATCTGGCACAGCGTACCGTGGGCCGCGGTGTGCAGCTGCGGTCTGCGGCTCGTGACAGCGGCCACAGCGCTTTCTACGTCAGCAATTCCGGCAGTGTGAGCAACTGGGGCGCGGTCAGCACGCTCTACAGCACCCCGGCTTGCAAAATTACTACGTTAGGATAAGGAGGATACTATGGAGATTGTTCACAACACCGGAAGCATCAAGACCCGGCAGGAAGAAGAAAACCGCGCGGCAGACCTTGCCAATGCCGTTGCAAAGGTAGAATTCCTCTGCCTTTTGGAGGGCGTGCCGGTAGAGGACACCGCAGAACAGGAGGGCGCATACCATGACTGAGCACAGCAACGGCTACTTTTTGGCAAAGAAAAACTACGAAAACGGGATGTGGAGCAAAGCCATGCTGCAAATGCTAGTAGCCCGCGACCGCCTGACCGCAAAAGAGTACGAAGAGATCACGGGGGAAGTGTATGCCTAATATCATTATGGACGTTTCCCGCTGGCAGGGCAGCATCGACTGGAACAAGGTCAAGGCGAGCGGGCTTGTCTCCGGCGTGATGCTGCGGGCACTGGGCAACAGCGCCAAAGACGCCCCCAGCAAGCCGTACATTGACCCCGCCTTTGAGCGCAACTACGCCGAGTGCAAGCAATTGGGCATCCCCTGCGGCGTGTACTACTACTGCAAGGCGGTCAACACGGCAGAGGCTGACGCGGAGCTTGCCCTGCTGCGCAAGGTGTTGACCGGCAAGACGGTGCAGTTGCCCGTTGCGGTGGACATTGAGGACAGCTATGTGCAAGCACCGCTTGACAAGCAGACCCTGACTGACATTGCAGCGCACGCTCTGGCTGCCATCGAGCAGATGGGCTTTTACGCCATGCTGTACACCGGTCTGTATTTTGGGCAGACGAACCTGTACATGGGCGGCGCCGCGCTGAAAAAATACGATTTGTGGCTGGCAGCCTACCGCAGCAAGAAACCTGAACCGGGCTGGCCGTTCGGCTTGTGGCAGTACACCAGCAAGGGCAAGATTCCGGGCGTTGCGGACGCGATACCGGGCAAGATTTCCGGCGTGGATTTGTCTGTGCCCTACAAGGACTACGCCAAAATTATTGCAAAGAAGGGTCTGACCCGTCTCCGGGAGGGCAAATGACCGAAAAACAGGCTATCATCTGGGTGGTTGGCATCCTTGGCAGCGTGTGCGCGGCAGCGATCACACTGGACAAGGTGCTGGACATCATCCACAAGTACATCAAAAAGGCACAAGCGCCGGACGCCGCACAGGACAAGCGGCTGGACGAGATGGAAAGGCGCATCGGTGCGCTGGAACAGGGACAGCTGCAGCATGGTGCTGCCCTGACCCGCGACCTTGGGCGATTTGGAGAAATCGACGAGGTAAACCGCCTGACGCTTGAAGCCGTCCGCGCCCTGCTGGAATCGCAGCTGACCGGAAACAACGTTGCAGCCATGCAAGCCAGCAAGGCGAAAATCGACAACTATTTAATGGAAGGAGTAACCAAGCATGGAAACACTGGTAACTAAGCTTTTGTCCGTCCTCCCCGCATGGGCAGCACTGCTGCTGATGCTGGGCGGGTTCATTTTCTACGCCCTGGGCGGCATCCGTCTGGGCTACGGCGCAGCGGTCAAGACGCTTGCGCTCAACCTTATTGACCAAGCAGAGCGCGAGATTCAGGGAACCAAGCGCGGTGCGGAACGCAAGGCGTGGTGCGTCAAGATGCTGCGCCACTATCTGGACAACAGCAAGTGGGGCAAGCTTGTCTCGTGGGCAATCACGGAAGAGACCATGAGTAAAGTCATTCAGCTTTTCTTTGACCGCTCCCGGGCGGCACTGCAAAAGCAGTAAGGAGGATATCATGGCAAGCACTACATACGAGCAGAAACGATTTTGCGAAATCAAGAGATGCGGCGAAATTGACCATCTCGGTAACGTCCCCGTGATGGTGCGCAACGCCGGACAGCTTCCGCAGCCTTTCTGGCTCGGTGTTGTCCGTGGCGGCGGCTCGCATAGTCTTTCCGCCAGCGTTGCAAGGGCTTAATGCAGAACAGATAAAAGCTGTGATAAAACGTGCGCCGCTTGGGAGGTATGACCGGAAAATCGCCCGGTTGCGGTACGTTGACCAGCTATGCCAAGTTGATATTGCAGCGCGTGTGCCGTATTGTCGGACATCAATCGGCAATAGGCTGAAAATTATTGACAAAATGCTGGATGCGTGATAGCATAATCTTAATTGGGTGCGATTTCTTACGAAACGCATTGAAGCGGCAGGCTTTCGGGTCTGCCGCTTTTCTTTTTGCACGATTTGTGGTATACTTTATTGTAACATATTATCGGTGAATGCAAAAACGTAGGAAAGGAGCGTTTGAATGATGCAATCAAATATCTTTGCGAAAGCGACTCCTTTACTCAGGGATCTGAAATTTGAATGCTACTCTAGTCGCCTTGAAGGCTTCTTGGAATATTACCATTCTGGGGACTGGATTTGTCCTGCCACTCTGCACCGAGAAACCGGTTTGGAAATCAAAGAAGTTTATACTCTTTTGGAACGCTGTGTGTCAATTGGTATCGTAGCGCAAGCCCTTGAGATTTATTGCCCACATTGCCAGCGTTTCATTGGAAAAAAGTATAATACCATATTTGATATTCCTGAAACCGTTAATTGTGTTCATTGTGACGAAGAAATTAAGCATCCCTTGGAACACGCCATCGTTATATATAAGGTGCTTTAATTATACTTAGCCGTTTTTGTGCGGCACAAAAAATCCCCTGCTTTGTAGGCAAAGTGGGGGGATTTTTTTTATTCGCACTAGTTTTGTCGAAACTCTTGTCTTGCAAGCCAAAACGTGATATTTTATTTTTGCTTCCAATGTGAAGCCCTTAACAGTTAAGCGCTCATGCGGATTTTTCCGTGTGGGCGCTTTTCTTTTTTTGTCTTTCGTTGTGCGTTCGTTGTCTCTCGTTTTCTGCCGATGCAGTACACTGGATGCAATAGGAGGGATGTTTTATGAGCTATTATCCGACACCCGGAGCGCCCTACGTTCCGCAGCAGCCTGTGAATCCTTACGGTGGCATGGGCACGGTGGGTCTTACCGCTCCCCTGCCGAACACGCAGATACAGCAGGCGCAGCCGCAGCGTCCGCAGCCGATGAATGGGCAGCCGCCTGTTCAGCAGTCGGCACAAGATGGCGGCTGGCTGCTCGGCAGACCTGTTTCTAGCAGGGAAGAATTTTTGGCAATACCGTCCGACCTGTACGGCAGACCGACCTACTGCCCCGACCTGCGGAGTGGCGTGATCTACTGCAAGCGGCTGAACCCGGACACTTGTGAATCCTATGTGCAGGAGTTTTACAGCCCGGAAGCGTGGCGGCAGATACAGGCGCAACAGGCACAGCAGACCGCTGCACCGACACAACAGTATGTGCCTGTTGAAGAGTATAACGCCCTTGTCCACAGGCTGGATGAACTGGAAAAGTGGCAGAAGAGCTTTTCAAAGCCCACTACTGCTGCGAAGAAAGGAGAATAAGCAATGCCATCTCCGTTTGATATGATTACTCACAGCCCTATCATGCAGCTGGCAAATCTGGCTCGCGCCGGACAAAACCCGATGGGACTTATCCAGCAGCTGGGTGGGCAGAGCGCACCCATCATGCAGGGGCTAAACCTGATTCAGGGCAAAAACGAAGCGCAGCTCCGGACGATGGCACAGAACCTCGCCAAAGAGCGTGGCATCGACCTGAACCAGCTGGCAAGCGTCCTGAATTTGACGTTGCCCCGGTAACGCATCCCTCTAAGCGAAACGCTTCTCAGTTTTGCGGACTTGACAAAAACCGCATTTGTTTGGCTTCGCCCATCGCACACGGCGATGGGATAGCATACGCAAAACTGAAAGGAGTTTTGTTATGGACGATTTTGCAACCGGCTATCTGGCTGGGCAGGACGGCGGCAATAACAACGGCGGATTTTTCGGCAACGAAGGTCTGTGGGCGGTTATCATCCTCGCCATCATCTTCGGCTGGGGTACAAACGGCTACGGTCGAAACGGTGGTGACAACGGCATGAACAGCTACATCCCCTATCTGGTCGGCACTGGCGCAACTGGTCAGGGCGGCGCAGATACTCGCGCGGCTTTGTCAGAGGGCTTCTACCAGCAGGATACCTCCCGCTCTTTGGCGGGTATCCAGAGCGGTATCTGCTCTCTGGGCTATGACCAGCTGGCACAGATCAACGGCATCAACGCCAACATTGCGAACGGCTTTGCTGGCGTGAACAGTGCCATCTGTCAGCTCGGCTACCAGAACGCACAGCTCGTGAACGGTCTGGAACGCAGCGTGTCCAACGGCGACAACGCCATCAGCCTTGCTATCATGCAGGAGGGCAACGCACGTCAGGCGGGTCAAACTGCTATCCAGACGCAGCTTGCATCTTGCTGCTGCGAGAACAAGCAGCTCATCGGCGACCTGAAGTACACCATTGCACAGCAGGACTGCGCTACCCGTCAGGCTATCGCAGACAACGCCCGTGCCATCGTGGACAACTGCAACGCCAACTTCCGCAGCATGATGGACTACTTCACGCAGGATAAGATTGCCACTCTGACCGCTGAGAACCAGAGCCTGAAGTTCGCCGCTTCTCAGGATCGTCAGAATGCGCTTCTGACCACCGTGATGTCCCAGCAGACTGATACCATCCTGAACCGGGTCAATCCTCGTCCGATTCCCGCTTATCAGGTGGCAAACCCCAACGTGGGCGTCAACTGCTGCGGCTGCTGCTAACCTACACACTCCCCGATAACACCGGGTGAACCATCGGGGCAGGGGGATTCACCTCTGCCCCTGATTTTTTAGGAGGAAAGTACTATGGCTTGCAAAACAAGCTGCAAACTCTGCCCGCACTTGGTCATCAGTCAGGCAGTCACGTTCGCCAACGACACGCTGACCATCAACATTCCTGCTGGTGCATACCAGAACGGAGAGAAGTATTGTATCGTGGTTGCTCAGAGCTTGCCGGATACGACTACCATCAACGCACCTGTGGTCATTACCATAGGTGCAGGCACGACCGCATACCCTCTGACCGACTGCAACTGCGCTCAGGCGACCGCCGAGAGCATCCACACCCGCACCCGCTATGCTACTCGTGTGGCAACGTCTGCAACCGGCACCGGCACGTTTAAGTATCTTGGCTGCTTCTGCCGCTCCCACGCCGGCGCGCCTGCGTCCATTTCCTAAGGAGGTATTAGATTATGGGCAAGACTAATTTTCGCCGCATGATGATGCTCCGCGACCACGACAAAGACCGTGAGCCGGAACGTGACCGCCTTGAGGAAGAGCGTGACCGCAGGGAGCGTGAGCTGGAACGCCGTCTGCGCAAGCTGGAAGACGGCAATGACCGCCATCCTTACTATCCGCAGGAGGAGAACCGCTATATCGACCCCTACCCTATCCCCCGCTACCCTGACGTAGAGTATGGGCGCAAGATGCCGCAGATTGGCTTCTCGCAGAACGGAGAATGGGACAAGCGGTCTGGACAGTATGAGCGTGGTGGTGCGGACAGCCGTTCCATCAAGATGCCACGCCAGCACCTCACCCACGATGAAGCGGAGGAATGGTGCGACAGCATGGTGAATGCTGACGGCACGAAGGGATGTCACTGGACGCTGGAACAGACACAGGACGTTGCCAAACAGCGCAATATTACTTGTGACCCGAACGATTTCTGGGCGGTCATGAACATGATGTACTCGGATTATTGTCAGGTCGCAAAACGTCAGTCTGTTGACACTCCGGGCTTCTACGCTGACATGGCAAAGGCGTTCCTTGAGGACGCAGATGCCGCAGATGGCAAGGCATATCTCTACTGGGATTGCATTGCTGATAAGTAAAGTAAAACCCCTGTGCGGTCGTTGTGACTACACAGGGGTTTTACTATTTTAACTTTAGAACTTAGTTTTTATCAGACAGGATATTTCATATTAACTCTCCTTAAATCTCATCATTTCAAATAATGTGCTGGAGCATCTTTCATAAGAAGTAAAACAATTTGCTGGTATCGTTTATGCGCTTCTTCTGTAATGGCGTATTCCAACGCTCTCACATCAGAAAACTGTAGGTTTTCTGCAAGAATTTTGAGTGTCGAAGTGGGCTCCAACACTCCGTTTCCATTCTTAAACTCGTAAACACTCTTGCACAACGCAACCAAATCATTGTCACTAATATGAGTGATATAGTTGTTCATTTCTCCGTAAGTCATAGCAGTTTCTCCTTAAATCTTATCTCCGATTTTCTGCATAGTGCTTTTGAGATTTGGCGCATCTGCTTCCGGCATTTTACGTTTGATGCCAATAATCGCTTGCGTGATTCCCGCTTTGTTTAACTGGTTTACAGACTTACGGAATACAAAATCAATGTTCATGTTCGCCTTTATTGTTCCGTCATCCTCAAGGTAGCAATTCGGAATCCATACGTTCTGATTGCTACCATTGATTTTGAAACGCTTTGCTTTGTAGCAACCGTAGTCCTCTCTTATAATCAATTCAACAGGGATGCCCTTGTAATATTGAATGCCAGTATTGTACTTTTCTGCGAGTTTCGCCTTTCTCTTGGCTACCTCTGCATCAATTTTGGCTTGCTCCTCTTTGCTTCTGCGCTTGTGCGGTTTGTATGTGCGCATTTTTCTCCTCTCCCATAAATTATTCTTCTTTGATATGCATTAGAATATACAATGGCATGAATCTTTTCCAACTATGGCAGTGTCTAGGCCATCGCCGAACAAAATACCAATCGCCAAACAGATGAATAGTTGTGTAGTATTCAGCAATCCTTGCGACCCGCTCTTGCTTTGTCATATTAATTCCTCGTTATATCTGTATAGTACAACTCCATATCTGCCTTGTATGCGTCAAGTTGCCTTTTGTTATCCATAAGCGTGTTAAAGCTAATTCCTGCCGCAAAAGATACGGCGATGGACAAAATCAAGTGCGCCGCAACCCATTTACCAGCAAAGATAAAAGGAATCTGAACTGCTACAGCAAAAGCATCGAACAAAAGAACGTAAATTCCATGCTTAACCATTTTCTGTAAACGGCTAATGCTTTCTTCGTAAAATTCCTTCGACTTCATCATGCGTCAATCCTCCAATCTTATCAGCCTAAGTCAATTTGGTCTTTCGATGCTGCAACGGACAGGTTATAGATGTACTCCCCTGCCGTGAATCCGTGCTTGCGTGCTTCTCTCGTAACAAACGTCCGCTCGCTGTCGCTCATAAGAATTGTGATTCGCTTGCTACGTTTGCCGTCACCCTTCTGCCCCTGATGGGAAGTGTAAGGCTGAATCTCCATCGTGCGCTTTGCATCGTTGACAGACAGGTTGGTAAGCGCAATCATAATCTGCTGGTTTTGCTGTACGATGGCTTGCAGGACTTCCGTGTTCTTCATCAGCACTTGCAAAATTGCATCGTTCTGTGTGTCAGGCTTGTTCTCCTGAGGGCTAATACTGTAAGAACCAGTCTTGCGAAGCGTAGGAAGCACATCATGCGTTACCCATCTCTTAAAACGGCGAAGCTTCTCAATCCTTTCCTTGATCTCGATGGGGTACTCATCTGACACCCCATGATTATGCGCTTTTTGCGGCTGCATTGCAAAAAGAAGAGCATATAGCCCGGATTCGTTGATAACAGTCACTGCTTGCTCACGCCCAAGAGAATCTTTGATTTTCAAGGAACGCTTATCGCAATCGTCAATCCGTCCGATGCTTCTATTTGGGTTCTTGTCTTGAAACGCATTGCATACATCCCTACCGACAAACCAGTACTCTCCGTTTTTCACAAATGTTCTGATTGAACCAAACTCTTCGTTCTTAAAGATTTGAAGTGCGTTTCTGTTATCCATCATATCCTCCATATTCAACTGTTTTGCATCTTCCACGCCGACCTCATACGCTTTGTAAGTGATGCGAGATAACGCTTCCGCAATCTCGTAATCATCCTTATTGAGCGGACGACAGTTGCTGTTTTGCTTGAAGTTTTCGAGAATCTCTTCTTTCGTTGCTGGAATGTTCATTGGCTTTACCACAAAAATCTTGCTTGTAATGCAACTATGAAGATGATATAATGGATTTATCACCCATAATCGCATGGAGTGCAATCCCTTAAACTGCCGGTGACCGCCAAGTTACGAACAGTTTAGGGGATTTTTTATTTTTGATGTTCAAGCCATTGCTGGACAGCTTCACGAACGGCTTCTCCCTTAGAAATGCCGTTTTTTTCGCAATAATCCGAAAGCTTTTTGTCAGTATTCACGTCCAGACGGACGCTTGTTCGAACACTGTTCGGGTTTTCCAGCTTTGGTCTTCCCATTTTTGCACTCATGCGTTCACCTCCACTTTTGAGCGCACATTAAGTATACTATTTGTGTGCTTAAAAGTCAATACCTAATACCACAAGATATAGCGTTTGCAGGGGGGTGTTCCGTTTTGGAACTCCCTCTTATTCGTCCAATAAGTCTTCCAACTCAATTTTCCCCTCTGCCGCCGCAACCGCTAGAGCGTACACGAACTGTCCAATCGTCATGCCGTGCCGCCTTGCTTCACGGTTGATGTACTTGCGTTCTTCTTCGCTCATAAGGATGGTAATGCGCTTAGAACGCTTGCCGTCACCGCTTGCAACGCCCTGATGCGATACTGGCATCGGGATTTTTTTCTTTGCCAGACCAGCTTCTACCAGTGCGCCGGACACATCGCCTTGTTCGATAAGACGTTGGACTTCCCTCGCCTGTTTCAGCTTCTTCGGCTTGCTTTCGCTGACTATGGCATTGTTTGGCTGCGTTTTGCTGTCTTTGGCTTGCTTCGGCTTAATATTGCTTAATGTCGCTTCATTAGGCTGTGCATGGCTGTCTGTGGCTTCACTAGGCTTAATCTGCTCATGTTCGGCTTTGTTCGGCTTTGTTTGGCTTGCTTCTTCTTCCTTTGGCTCACTTCGGCTTAATGTCTGACCCGAAGAAATAGGCTGGAAATCGAACCCGCCAAGCAAGCCTGTGGATTTTTTGCTGGTTGATTTCATTCCTCTGTACCGTCCTTACAATACTTTTCATCAACAAACTGACCTTTTTCATCTATAAAAAATTCGCTTGAATCCCATCTTGCATCACAATTTTCATAATCTTCGCAAGATGCGACAGAACAATCGATTTCGCCGCCATTTGTTTTCTTGAATTTTGTTGAAATCTTACCGTTTTTCTTTATTTTGTAATCTAAAGAATATTGACACAAAACACTTACCACAATGCTTTTCCCACACAATGGACATGATTTTATAATTTTACTCATTTTACTTCCCCCGTTTGGGCGTGTAAGCCTAAGTTTTTTTCGCCCCTAAGCACTTCATGGCAGTATGTTTCAAATTCTTCGATGTCTATTCTTCTCGGATAATAGCTCCAACTATCCAAAACGCCTACAACAGCATCAAAGCTTTCCATTTTTATCCTCCTCTACAATTTTATGCGCCAATGCCTTGAAATCCTCTGCGCTGGTGCTCTTTGCCGTGTCGCCGCTAAACAGGCTGTGCCGCTCTGCCTGTGCCTTGCGAACGCCCATAGACGGTCTAATCTTCACGTCCAGTAAGGTTGTGCCCATGCTTTGTGCAATCACAGGGAGCTGCTCCACAACCTCTTTGGACAGGTTCTCACGGCTCTTGTACTGGTTCAAAAGCAGACCTTCAATCTTCAAGGTCGGATTGAAATATCTGCGAACATCGCCGATAGTCTGCGAAAGCTGACTCAAACCAGCCAGTGCATATCGGTCTGCTGTGATGGGAACGATGATGCTGTTGGCGGCGATCAATGCGTTCACAAGCGCAAGGCCAAGCTGCGGGGGAGTGTCCAGCACAATGTAATCATACTGGCCAGATACGCTTTCAAGGGCTTCTCGCAGCCGGAAGTTCTTGCCAATGTCCCGGACAAGCTGCTCGTCAATGTCCTTCATTGCATTGTCAGACGGCAGAATGTCACCAGCTTCACAGTGCTGGATGCCCTCTTCTACTGTCCCTTGCCGGGTCATCACATCGAACAGGGTACACGCGTCCTCTGTCTGTGCACTGTAGGTATCCGTTGCGTTGCACTGGGCATCGCAATCCACCAGCAAGACCTTCTTGCCAAGCAGCTGCAACGCGCCAGCCAGACAGGTGCTTGTAGTGGTCTTGCCTGTGCCGCCCTTCTGATTGGCGATAGCTATGATTTTTGCCATTTTATCACTCTTTCTTTATTTCATTTTTGCGCCGCAATTTGGACAGTAGTGGTAAAGTTCTGGTGCAGCAGATGCTTGACTAGGGAACTTGCAGTTAGAGCATACCCAAAAAGCATCATCTAAGCAAATACTTTCTATCCAATGACCGGTGGGTCGCAAAGAATCTGTATCGTCTTTCAATTCTCTTAATCTTTCTAACGCATCTTCCAATGCTTGATTGTCACCTTCTTCAAGAAGTCTGTTGCGATAATATTCCATCAACGGCGCAACGTCTACGATTTTTTTACTCATGCTTTCTCCTTTCTGCATCATCTGCTCATTCTGCTTAATGTGCTGCATTTGATTACTTCAAAAAGCTTTCGTCAAACGTAGCATAATCATCAAGGTCTGTCTTTTCAATCGTCTTAAACAAGTAGCCGCCCGGATTCGTTAACGGCTCTTTTCTCTCTGCTTCGCCATCGACAATAATTATTTTGTAAGCATTCTCGACAATGTTCACAACAGCGTCTTTCTTTTTGTTCTGTTTTATATTGGGGTATTTGTCTTTGATACGCTTCGCAACAGACTTTGCAATCTCGATGCACTGCTTATCCGTAAGCGTTGGTGCGATAGATGCCCAATCCACATCCTCGTATGCGCCCCTGCGAGCCTTTTTAACAGGCCTTTGGCTTTCGGGAACATCTTTTAAAGACGAACCACTAACCTCGCTCGATTCAGCGTCTATGACCGGCTCCGTATGCTGATGCACGTTAAACTTCACTGACACAACCTTATGCCCAATAATGACACGTTCATAATCGACCTGCAAGTCAGACAGTTCGTTGATTTCCTTTACGGCTACGTCAAGCACACGCTTTCGTAAATACCGATATTCGTTGTAGCTTGGTTCATTCGCCCCTAGCTGCTCTCTCAGCTTCTCAACTGTGATTTCAGGCGTTTTTATTCCTCGACCTATCATGTCACGCAAGATTGAGTATAAAAGGATGCTGTACTGTGATTTCATACTTGCCGTGTACCGCAGACGATATCTAACATATCCTTTTTCTGCGATGTCAAAGAAAACGGGACGCAGTTTCGGATTGCAGCTAAGCGTGATGAAAAAATTCGCCAGCTTGTAATCGAACTCGACAGATGCTTGGTCAAACAGGGGATAGATATCATAAGAACCAGCTTTATCACCTCTAGGAACTTCCACAGAGTTGCTGACAAAGTGTTTGACCTGCGCTTTCAAATTCCTTGAGTTGATTTTGATGTCCAAGAAGTCGCAGTATTCTTTCAGTGTGAACCTGACCGCTGACGTTTCAGGGTCACGAGGATTGATTCTTGATAGGTATACTTCCAACAGACGAAGTTCGCCAGCCGTGTAGTCTCTGAACTTTGCCCACACAAGAGGTCGGCTCTTCTCAATCAGATTACCACCTTTGATGTCTGACACTTCACCACTTCCTTTCCGTTTTTATCTCCACAGCCATTATACCACTGTAACGAGGACAAGTCAACACGTTCCGTCCTCGTTTATCCACAATTCGTCCTCGTTTGCGGAATATTTTGTCCTCGTTCGTCCACATTCCGTCCTCGTTCGTCCATTTTTTGTCCACGTTCTTACTATATATAAAACAAGAGTTAAAACAAGATATTAAAATATCTTCTACTAATAGCAAGTAGTAGAATTTTCCACAAAAACTTTTCTTTCCTCTCTTTCTTTGTGGAAAACGGCATCAAATTCCTTGCTAGATAAGACAAGAACGATAAAATTCAACGGTAAACATAGCTTTGCGTTAGGTATACCAAACGTGGACGGATTGTGGATAGGTGTACAAAAAGTGGATGGAAAGGTATACCAAATCTGCACAACGGGGGACGGATTGACAAGTTACTCAATCGCAAACAGCATATTAACGACAATTCGTTATTTATTCCATGAGAATCCTGCCGATTTTTGGCGCATGGGGGACAAAATGACAAGGCAAAGGTATACTTAATCTGCATGAAACGTGTACAAAAAGTGGATGAACGTGGACAAAATGTTCTTCAAAATTCGCGATAATTCGACAATCAGCCAGTTATATTATTGGGATTCACGGTATAAGAATCGTTAGACTTCATGGCTGCTTCCGTTCCAGCATCCTGCGCCTGATAAAGAATTTCCATTTTTGGAGCAGTTCCGTTCGGGTCTGGGTCTGTTCCGGTAGCCTGTGCCATCTCATAGTTACCGGACGCCATCCGGCAGACAGCGACCCTGTCCTTCAATGGCGTGTGGAGGTTTGCCAGAATCTCCGTCAGCACGCCAATGTGGTCTGAGCCGTGATCTCCGTACCGGATGTACAGCAAGGCATCTATCTCATAGGAAGAACACTCCATCATAGCATCTATAAGAATCTGACGTTTTCTCATGTCGGAAAGGTCATCTTCCAGATGTTCTAGCAGCCCCGGGTGAATGCAAGCGTCCATGTATCGAGCCGCTGATACGCCGCAACAGGTGAACCAGCGCATAGCCATAGGAAGGGAGATAGCTGCCAGACCTTGCTCCCAATTTGCTATCGTGCCACGATTCACGCCCATCCGTGCTGCCAATTTTAGCTGACTCAGACCGGAACGCATCCGTGCCATTTCCAATGCTTTGGCAGTTCTCAACAAATATTCATCCATAAATTCCCACCCTTTCAACAAAATCCTTCAAAACTGCTGGATTCGACAAGCCAAAAAATGGAAAAAGCTGCTATGGAGAACCAACAGCAGCCTGTGTTATAACTGTACCATCGAAAAAAAACAATCAAACAGGAGGTAACAACATGATTATCATTGACGGAATGCCCGCGTCTGAACCGACCAAGACCACAACGCCGAAACCGTGGGAGGGCTAGTGTATGAACCAGATTGACACCATGCTTATTCCATACGCCCGCCAGACCGCCTTGAAGCTGGTCTACAACCTCGCAAACAACGATGCTGATAAGTTTGCTTACGAAGAAGCCAAAAGCGTTCTGGAACGCGCCGTAGCCGCCTTAGACGATGGGCGAGACCCGGCAGACAACATTGAACGCATTGACGGACAGCTTGTAGAGCTGTGATTGGAGGAAAGATGGATAGGCGCTGCCCCTTTTGACCTGAACACTCGTGGATTTCCCGATGCAAAGTAATGGATGTGCAGAAAACATTCGATTTTTACGAAGTTGTTAAAATTATATTGACTATACAACGAAAAGATGTATAATCATATCAAATGAACATCCGCACTTACCGATCGGGAGGATATGCCACAATGAGCGAACAGGAAAGAGCCAAGATTGACCGATTCATAGCATGGCTGCTGGAGCATCCAGAAAAGATTCCAGCGGCAAAAGAAGTGATAACCAACGCATGACAAAACCCCTTGCGCATAAGGCTACCGAAAGCCCGGCGCAAGGGGTTTTATTTGTACCGGGTCAATCTTCACAGACCTTCATCAGTTTTAAGAACCGGCTAGAATCAGAGCTTACGGTTTCAGTTCCGCTGTGGCCATCTTCATACGTCACATAAAACGTGACGCTGGTTTTAGATTTTGCGGATGCTGCTCCGTAAACAGCACCGGGCAAACCGGCAATTGAACTGCCAATGGCAGTGCGGATGGCAGCGCTGCCTGCCTTTTTGCTAGCGTTGGAAACGATAATTTTTGCTTTTACAGGGTTATGCGCAGCCCTAATTTTTTCTCTTTTCTGCGCCGCTTCCATTTCTTCTTGAACTTTTTGTGCTTCTTTTTTGGCTTTTCTTTCTGCTTTTGTACCAAAGCAGAACTGCCACTTGTAACAGCAAAGAACAATTCCAGCGATACCAACAATGGCGCTGGGTGTCCCATGCAGGCTGCAAGAAAAAACAAGCAGTCCAATGCCACAAAAGAAAACCGCCTTATCTAAACTCGTTCCTTTCATTGGCATCCCCCTCACATCGTTTTGATAAGCTTCATTAAAGCTTCTCGCTTTTCCTTCGGCATCTCTATCAGCTTCTGCTCAATCCACTTAATATCCGCGTCAACTTCGCTTTGCGGCTGCTGGGGCGGGTTTTCTTTTTGTTCGCCGGTGAGAAGGTAGTCCACCGACACGTTGAAATAAGCTGCAATCTTAGAAAGAACCTCTGCGGATAGGCTTTTGGTTCTTCCGGCTTTCAGCTCCGAAAGAAAACTGCGGCGAATCCCAATGTTGCTACAAAGGGTTCCGTCTTTGATGCCCTCTTTTTCGCAAAGTGCGTGGATGTTGCTGTACAAGTCCGACATAAGAACACTCCCATATTTGTGCAAGTATACAAATGCACAGAATTTTGTACAAAAGAGTTGACTTGTACAGAAGTCTGTACTATAATACAGACATGGGCAGTACAGAACACTGTACAATATGAACTCTCTACACCATTATATTAGTACAGTTTTCCGTACTTGTCAATAGATTTTAGCAAATGGAGGTGGAATTTTGAAAGAAAACTTCCGTTCTGGCTTTGAGCTGGAAGTGAAGATGAAGCTGTTGCAGCGAGGTATGAAGCAAACGGAGCTGATCCAGGCGGTTCAAAGCGATACCGGATTGTTCCTTGATGATTCGTACCTCTACAAGATTCTTCGTGGCGAGAGAAAGCCGGAGAAGATTATCCAGAGCATCTGTAAGATTCTGGAAATCGAGCAGAAACCTGAAAATTAACCTGAATTGTGACAGCGAAAATATTTGAACATGAAAACACAAAAAAGAAAGAGAGGAAAAATGAGCGAAATCGTACTATCCACGAAAAGTGGCGAACCGGTAGCGTCTAGCCGTCAGGTTGCCGAGAACTTCGGAAAGGAACACAAGGACACTTTGGAGAGTATCCGGCAGATTTTGGCGGCGGAAAATTCCGCCACCAAATCCATGTTCTACGAAACCACGTTTGAGAACAGGGGAAAGCAGTACCCCATGTACCTGATGAACCGTGACGGTTTCACCCTGCTGGCTATGGGCTTTACCGGAAAGGCGGCTCTTGAGTGGAAGCTCAAGTACATTGCAGCGTTCAATGAGATGGAGAAGAAGCTGGCTGAACAGCCGCAGCTCACCCGCTCGCAGCTCCTTGCAACTGCGCTGATTGCAGCGCACGAAGAGTTGGAAGAGAAGGACAAGCAGATTGAAACCATGAAGCCGAAAGCGATTTTCGCTGATGCGGTGAGCGCAAGCAGCCAGAGCATTCTCGTTGGTGAGATGGCAAAGCTGCTGTCGCAGAACGGCATCCAGATGGGGCAGAACCGCCTGTTTCAGTGGATGCGGGAGAACGGATACCTGATTAAAGACAAGAAGCGGACGGACTACAATATGCCAACGCAGAAGTCTATGGAACTTTGCTTGTTTGAAATCAAGGAAACGTCCATTGCACATTCCGATGGGCACACCTCTATCAACAAGACCCCGAAGGTGACCGGCATCGGTCAAGTCTATTTCGTTAATCTCTTCTTAAAGACGGAGAAGAACAAAAAAGCGGAGGACTGAACATGGAGAAGATTATCACCTTAAAGGTAGACCTTGAGCACCCGGATGAAGCAAAGTTTGCCATTGACGCGGCGGCCGAGGCCTACGAGGAAAGTAAAAAGTGCTGGGATTCCTTTGAACTCGACAAAGCTAAAGTCGAAGCACATAGCATTTTGTACAGCTTGTGCGATAAAGGTTACAGCATGATTTGGACGGTCACGGATGGCGCTGTCGGCCTGACGATTTGGGCAAATTTCAAGGAGCCTTGTGTTGGCCAGTGCTATATGCCCAAAGAAAGCCTGTACGACATCTGGGTCGAAAAGCTGGTTGCGCTGTGCATTGCCACAGGTCGGGAAGTCCCGAAGTTCATCACAGACAAGGCTGGTGAATGCTGGTGAAATTCTGTAAAGCGCAAAGCCGCAAACGCAGACTGAAGCTTGCAATGGCTGCTGGAGTATCCAGAAACGATGCCAACAAGGTGCTTTGGATGGAGAAATCCATCAACCAGTGCTTTGAACGTCACAATCGGGAAGCCAGACTGAAAGAGGAGATGCAGCGTGGAAGAAAAGTATTGTGAGCGCTGCGGCCTGTATCTTGGCATGGTTAGACCGACAAGACGGTATTGCAAAGAATGTGCGATATTGGTTCAAAAAGAAAACCAGACCGAACGCCGCGCTCCGTATGGTGTTGTTCCGTGCGAATGGTGCAAAAGGCCGATGCGCAAATTATACAAGTACCAAAAATACCATAAGAAATGCGCAAACGCCGTAAAGCGAAAAAAGACCGCAGACTGGTGGAGGGAACATCCAGACTACATCAGAGCTTTTTCCGATGAATCTAGACGGGAAGGAAATATAACGAAAGAAAAGCCAAAGTACAGCCTTAAACAGGTAAATGACAAGGCGAAAGAACTTGGAATGAGTTATGGGCATTACAGCGATTTGCTTTCACAAGGAAAGGTAGACCCTCCCGATGAACGGTAAGTACTACGGCAAGCGAGAAATCAGATGGCACAGCCGGGAGAAAGACCGGCTGAAACGCATCCAACGTAAGCGAAGGATGGCAAGCGATGAAGAAAGCAATAAGCAACTTCAACAAAAGCAGTCCGTGGCAGAATCGCTGGCAAGAGCGTGAACCTTTAAGACTGAAACATATTGAGAAAGAAAGAGTGAACAAAAATGAAAAAAATCAAAGTCAGAATCACATTCGCCGAAGCGGTTCTCGGCACTTGGCCTAGCAACCAGAACATCGCGCGAGAGTTCATCGCTAGCAAGTCCCCTGATGCAAACACTATCGAGGATGAAGTTGCTGCTCTGGGCGCTGATGCTGTGGCAGATAAGGGCATGACGGTGTTTCCTCGCAACGAGAACGGCGAACCCATCCTGTACGACTACCAGATTAAGGGCTTCTTCAAGGATTCTTGCGGTATGCTTTCCCGCATCGGCGGCAAGACCGAGACTGGCAAAAAGAAAGCTGTCAACGAATCCGGCAAGCTGACGGCCTACAAGAAAGTCATTGATGGTCTTATTTTCGTGTCTCCCCGGATGATTCCCATTCATGTGAACGGCGAGATTACCGAGTGCCAGCGCCCACTCCGCGCCCAGACGGCGCAGGGCGAGCGGGTGAGCCTCGCCAACAGCGAGCAGATTCCCGCTGGTTCGACCTGCGAGTTCGAAATCACTCTTCTGGATGATTCTCACGAGAAGGTCGTGCGTGAGTGGCTTGACTACGGTGCTCTGCGTGGCATCGGCCAGTGGCGCAACAGTGGGCGCGGGAAGTTTACATACGATATTTTGAACGATTAAGGAAATATCATAAGTGGAAACAATGAGAGAAAAAACGCTAAGACAGGCAAATAAGGAAATCTATTGGGCGTGGAAGTCTATGAAACAACGCACACAGAACCCAAAATGCTCTGCGTATAAAAACTACGGAGCCAGAGGAATACAAGTTTGCAACAAATGGCAGAAGTTTGAGCCTTTTTGCGAATGGGCATTATCGTCTGGATGGGTTAAAGGACTTGATTTAGACCGAATCGATAACAATGGAAACTATTGTCCTGAAAATTGTAGGTGGGCAACTCGTCAAGATAATGTCAACAACCGCAGAATCACAATTGTTTTGACTGTAAATGGAAAATCTTTTCCATGTGCAGAATGGGAAAAAGAAACCGGTATACCGAGAGGATCTCTGAAAGTATGGACTGAAACTAAAGGAAAGGAGTACGCAGAAAATCGTATAAAAGAAGCGCTGAAAGATGGGTACATTCCCAAAAATTATGCCTATTCACACTGCAAACCAATAAAGGATATTAAAACAGGGGAAAAATACAATTCAATCCGTAGCGCCTCTCGTACACTCAAGATTTCTTACAGTAAAATTGCGAGGGACTTAAACTCCGGCAAGGGGCGCTTTTCTTACGAAATCCTGAACTAAGTGCAAAGGCACAGCTTTTCAATGAAAGGCGAAGCAATGGCAAAGTGTGGCTTTGAACCGCGTATCAAAGGCAATGCAAAGGATTGAACAGATACGCAATGGAATTGCATAGACCCGACATGATTTGTTCCGCAACGGCACAGTTCGGAATTGCTGATAATAGCATAGCTATGGCATTGCCGTGAGACGCGGCGCAAAGGAAATGCAACGAATTGAGGAGATTTGCAAAGGCATAGAAGAGCGTGGAAGAGCAAGGAACAGCAACGGCTATGTATGCAAGGCGTAGAATTGACTAGCGAAGGCGAGGCAGCACGGGGCAAAGAAATGAAAAGCGAAGGAATTGCGTAGATAGGTGTTGCAGTGGCGAAAAAATAAACGAAAGGGGATAGAAATGAAAGCTCTTATAGAAATTATTCTGATGTGGAGCGCTGCTCTTGCAGTAGTGTTGGCAGCGTTCCTTTTGAACCTGTGGCTGGTGCATCTTGTTGAACTACTGGTCGGTGCAAAAGGCACATGGGGAATCATCGTGGTGGCTGCCGTAATGGCAACTGGCTGGATTTTAAGTTTTGGAAGCAAAAAGGAGAACAAATGAAAACTTTGAAAGGAATGGCACTTTCCATGCTTGGTCTGGTTGCAGCAATCGCAGCGGTTGGCTGCGGTGATGCGATTCAAGGCTGCCAGACCACCGCGCAGATGTTCGGTTGGGTAATTGTATCTTGCGGTCTGCTGGCAATGGCTATCGTTCTGTGTGCGCTGGCTGTTAGCGCTGAAGAGGAAGAGCGCAGCGAACGCGAGCGCCGGAAAATCAAACGTGTTGCCCACCACACCAGCGAGTGGAGGAATGCACAATGAAATGCCCGATGTGTGGTAGTGACAACATCACAACGGTTGACAGCCGGTCTGACCACGACAGCATCGTTCGCAGAAAAAAGTGTCTTGTCTGTAATCACCGGTGGTCTACCATCGAAATCGACAAAGACCAGTGGTACAGCGCACTGCAAATCAAAGAGGAACGCAAGAGAGGGAGACCCAAAGATGATTAACCTTGACAGATTTGGTGGCGTTACAGAGCCGGAGGACGGCGTGTACTTCATGACTAACGAGCAGATGGCAGAAGCCAAAGAAGCCGACCGGCTGGCAGAAATTGAGGACTTGCAGTCTGAAATTGAGGACAGGGAAGCAGAGCTGAAAGACCTCCGTGCGCAGTTGGCAGACCTGATGGCTGGTTGATTTCTGTACAGCCGTATTAAGCCAAAGTAATAACAATGAAGCCTAATGAAGCCGAAGAAAGGAGGGCGATTTTATGACCGATAAGGAACTTGTCGAGTATCTTTGCAAATGGTTTTACGTTGATTCTGGCGGTACGTTACACAGAAAAGACAGGAAAAACAGTGCAGGAAGCTACGATAAAGACGGTTATTTGATTGTAAAAATCAAAGGAAAACAATACAAAGCACACCGCCTTGTGTACGCACTTCATTATGGGCTAATGCCTATTGGAGTAATCGATTATATCAATGGAATCAGGACAGACAACAGGATTGAGAATCTTCGCTGCGTAACCCAAGCTGATAATGTTGCAAATACTGCTCAGGCCAGAAACACTTTAACTGGCGAGTACGGAATCTACGAAGACCGTTCAACGAAAGGTTTGAAACGCAAATATTCGTTCCACTTTAGCGGCAAAACATACCGATTCAAAACCATAGAAGAAGCTAAGAAAGCAAAAGATGCTTTATGGAAGGAGAAATATGGAAACACTTGTGAAGCTTTCCAAAATTCAAGGCGAGCTGAAAGCCCCAAAAAGCCAGCGCAATTCTTTTGGTAAGTACAATTACCGCAGTTGCGAAGACATTCTGGAAGCAGTAAAACCCCTCCTTGCGAAATACGGAGCCTGTCTTGTTCTTGAAGACGAGCCTGTACAGAGTGGCGAGTACCACTATATCAAAGCGACTGCAACAATCTACGATTCGGAGACCGGAGACAAAATATCTAACACGGCATACGCCAGAGAGCCAAAGCAGCAATCTGGTATGTCAGATTCCCAACTTACCGGCACTGCAAGCAGCTACGCTAGAAAGTACGCTCTGAACGGTCTGTTCTGCATTGACGATACGAAGGACGCTGACACGGACGAGTATCAGAAGCAGACCACAAGCAGGTCAAACAAGCCTGCGCAGAAGCAAACGGAAGCGGAAACCATCCCCCCATGCGCTTGCTGCGGAAAGCAGTTGCAGCCTATTCAGTACAACAACCGCACAGTCACTCCGCTGGAAACTGCAAGAAGCACGAAGAAACGTTTTGGGCGCGTCCTGTGCTGGGACTGTGCCCAGAAACAGCCGAAGGAGGGCTAAACAATGCTTAACTCTATCGCAATTCAGGGGCGTCTGGTTCACACGCCTGAAGCTAAGGTCACGAAGTCTGGAAAGGATGTTTGCACGTTCAGCATTGCCTGCGACCGTCAGAGTGGCGGCCAGAAGGAAACCGACTTCTTCAACTGCACCGCATTTGGTAATACGGCACTGTTCGTTTCCAAGTGGTTCCAGAAGGGCAGCTTGATTCTGGTGACTGGTAGCATCCAGACCCGGAAGTATATCGACAAGCAGGGGAACAACCGCATCGCAACGGAAATCATGGCGAACAAGGTTGACTTCTGCGGTGGCAAGTCTGACAGCAAACCCGCCGATCGGGCGCAAGGTGCACCGCAGAACTACTCTCAGGGCAACACGGATGACTTCTCTGTGATTGACGATTCATCGGATTTGCCCTTTTAGGACATAAATCTTGACCGCCTACCTTATATAAGAGCTGCGCTATCTGGCTGGACGGGCGTTTGGAAGATGATTACCTGTTGTCTCAACTGCACATCACGCTGCACAGCTTGCCACGACACCTGCGAGAAGTACAAGGCAGAGAAGAAAGACTTCGAGGAGCGCAAAGCGTTCGTGCATGAGCTGAACCGCAGCAAGAGCGTGTACCACCGTGATTACGAGGACAAGCACCGGGAGCGTGGCAAGAAACGGTTTCTCGGAAGTGAATTTAGAGGTGAACGAGGATGATGATAAGCAGTAACCGGTTGCTCGATTATGTTTTCACAAAAGCATCAGAGGGTGACGTACGAGCGAAAATTACTTATGAATATCTCAGACCCTTGTTTGAACAGGGAGAAAAGAAAGAAGCAATCGGCCGTAAGCTCGAATACATTGAACGATGTGAAAGAATCCGCAAAGCCATCATGGGTGGCGCATCATATAGCAAAGAAGATGAAAAAATGAAGCGAAACTGCGAACGTGGGATTGTTCGAGCAAAAGAACAGCTTACAAAAATGCAAGCCGAGTACGATGCGGAGTATGGCGAATGAATACCGGCAAGCAGTTTGAAGCGGACTTCAAAGCATCCGTCCCATCCGATGCGTGGTGCTACCGCCTGAAAGACAGTGCCGCCACCTACTACGGCGGCAACGAGAACCTGTCCTTTTCCATCGACAACATCTGCGACTTCCTTGTGTACCATTACCCGATGAACCACCTGTTTGAGCTGAAAACCATTGAAACGCCTTCTATCCCTCTGGAAAAGGTGTTCGGCAAGTACGACAAGGCAAAGTGTAAATACCGCAAGGAAAAGCACATCACGGACATGGTGGAAGCAATGGGGTACAGCGGTCAGACCGCCCATGTGATAGTCAATTACCGGACAGTCAACCGCACCTTTGCAATCCCTGCCAATAAGGTTCTGGCGTTCCGATACAACGTGAGCCGCAAGAGCATCCCTTGGCAGTGGGCAGAGCAAGAGGGGATAGAGGTCAAAGCAAAAAGGCTGCGTGTCCATTGGCGGTATGACGTGGATGCACTACTAAGAAGATTGGAGAAAGAGCATGACAATGGTATGTGATAGGTGTGGTGAAACATTTGAATATCCAGAGTTCTCCATAAGTGAGTGGACACAAAGAGTAGAAAACAATTCTATTTGCAGGTGCATTACAAAGAAAAATAGGAAAATTCTTATCTATTCAGATGACCCGTTTTTTCTTTGCCCCTCTTGCATGGCAAAGCTAAACGACTGGCTGAAAGGAGATAAAAAATGAGCGACATACGGTTAGTTAATGTAGTGCCCATCGTCAACAGATGGAACGATGCGGCGAAGAAGAATCTGGATGAGGCCAAAACCTTGATGGCCTCCGGGAACTATCCAGACTACAACGCGGGCGTTGTCAAGGAAGGCGTTGCGAACCTCATTTCCTGGCTTGCCGATGACCTGATGAAAGCTCCTGCTGTTGACCCGGAGAGCCTGCGACCGGTGGCGCATTGGGAAGAGGGCGTTTGATTCGACGATGCCTTTTGGGTGTGCTCGAACTGCAAGTTTCCTAGTGAAGCGACAGCTGCACTTCGTCTTTATCACTATTGCCCGAACTGTGGCGCAAAGATGGAAGGGATAAAAGAATGAGCAAGAAAGTTTCAGACATTCTGCCCAAGACCGAAATCTTGGCGCAGTTGGCAGAAAAAGCGTCCAAACTGGCACAGGCTGCATTAGAGCTGCGCTGTGCACTGGATGGAACGAACCCGACACCGAAGAGCGTTGAGGAATGTTTAGAAAATATACAAGAAGAAATGGCGAATGTTTTTGTCTGCCTAACCATGTTTGGCAAGTCCGCCGAAAGAGATAGAATCTTAATTTATAACAGGTACATGGAAAAGATTATCAAAATCGAAAATGAAAAAGAAGCCCGCTGGCTCTCTCGCCTTGAAGAAAAGGAGAATAAAAATGGCTGAATATCATGTTGGATGTGGGATATTTGGGAAAATCTATGCCGGAAAAATAACACCACATCGAAAGGATGGTTTGCAGATGTGAAAAAACAAATCGGATGTGACTGACGGAGCAATCGAAGCGGTCGTGAACCATTTCATTATAGAAATGGATCGTGACGATAAGAACAAAATCCAAAAGGCATGGGAAGTTCGTGGCAATAGAACGCTAAAAGTAACGTTTGAGCTTGTCCCAAAAGGAGTAGTTAGATGAATAAATTCGGGAGCTGTCCTCTGTGCGGTAAACAGGTCAAGCTGACCAACCTCCGCAAAATCGCACGGCAGAACCAGTTGTACGGCTTCCGCATGGCTCTGGATGGCATCGCCGTCACATGGGGCGCACTGATTCAGAACCTTCGGTGCGATGCAGACCTGACCGATGAACAGGTGCAGAAAATCATCCGCATTGGTGACAGGTACTGGGAGATGGTTGGACAGTTCAAAAACGAGGACATGACCACTGACGAGTTCGCGGATTACATCACCGCAAAGTCAGAGCAGGTCGAAAAAGAGCTGAGAGAAAGGTGGAGCTGATGGCAATATTTTCGGTAGAAGCCATTTCAGAAATCACTTCAATAAATCCAAAGCATTGCCGTATTAAAAGAGCAATGTTCACTTGTTACTTCTGCAATACTGCCATTTCTGTGTGTGATGAACGCGTTGCAACTGCGATGGCAGATAATGGGAAAATTCCTATTTGCCCGATTTGCGGAAAGAAAACTATATGCAACCTATATGAGTTTCAATCGCACGAAAATCTAAACATCATAGAGGATGTTAGATGGAGGTAACAATGTTTGAATTTGTAACCCGCTGGCTGGT
>ERZ1034897.321-NODE-321-length-25274-cov-32.305286_pt1 | contig 25274 bp, 26 predicted proteins | sample MGYA00520629_ERZ1034897 | MGnify/ENA primary metagenome ERZ1034897 (study PRJEB33766, sample SAMN09781789) | gut metagenome | biome: gut microbiome | host: Homo sapiens | place: Madagascar | study: EMG produced TPA metagenomics assembly of the PRJNA485056 data...
AAAAAAACGATCGTTTTTTTTGGACATTATAGTTACCTATAAAATAGTCTAATTTATTGAAAATACGCAATAAATTAGAATGGATAAAACGACATAATTAGGAGAGACAAAATGATTAAACGATGTCTGACTTCGCTAGTTGCCACACTAATAGTGTGCTTTTTAGCGTGTTCTTCGGCGTCGGCGCGAGTGTGCTTTTTGCCAGACTCGACAGATTGCGGAGAAGGAGATGTAGTTGGCAGCAGCAATGTTGACGTTCCTTGTCAATATTCAAACTGTCCAGCTTATAATACAAACTATCAAACTTGCTATACTGAAAGAATTTATAACAATGGTGGTGTAAATGTAGAGTGCAAGCAAGTAAAATGTAGTCTGTCTAAATCAGACTGCGAAAAGAAGGAGGCTGATCCGAATAGCTCTCAGTGCTGCAATTTTGACAGCGCCAGCGGCTGCTATTATATGGGAAGCTGCAAACTATGCAACAGAGATGTTTACGATAGTGAAAAAAATCTTGGCGAAGGTTATAACTGCTATCCGTGTAAAGATAAAAACGGTACATTCTATAACTGCACAGCAAAAGAAAAAGAATGCAAAGATATTAATCCTGATTACACTTCAAAATGCGCTGATAGTCAAACAGCTAAAGAAGTGGAAGGTATCAAAGACAGCAAAAGCAACCAATGCTACACTTGCAAAGATAAACCAATTGATACTCCTCCTGTTGAGCCAACCTGTGCAGATCTGGGGTATAAAACTTGTGCAATATGCTCGGCTAATCAAATTTGCGAGTTGAATGGTCAGCAAGGTTCTGACGGACCGTGCGCTACAGGCTGTCACAATACAGATACAGCTATTTGCCGTAGTGTCACAAGTGTTTCTACAAAATATAATTATTTGAAAAAAATGATAGACGGTTTGGCTATCAACCAAGAGGCTTTCAGCCACCTAGGTAGCCATAAAGATTTTGACCTGTATGAAACAATGAGTAAGTCTGGTCTTGTGCAGCCAAATTGGGAACATCGCAAAGGCAAACTTGATCAAACATACATTGCTGATGAGGATGGAAATTTAATTAGCGTATTTATGCGTAACGATTCCGTAGGGGATAAAAAGGAACCGCGTGTGCATGTGGATATTTATTTGGATAAAACCTTTGCGACACTTGAAAAACATCAGGTTATGCCTATAGACAAATGCAAGGATGTTTATAAAAACTTGATGAAACCTCTGTATTGTCAAGTACACCATGTCGGAGTATATTCAACAAACTATAAATATGATAAAATGACGGCGTCTTATGGCGAAGGAGAATGTGGCTACGGTCAAACATGTCTGCAAAACATATCTGACGAAGATATTCTCAAAGCTTGCAATTCTTGTCAAAAAGATAATAAGCAATGCTATCTGCCAATTATTTTTCTGCAAAAATATAAATAATACAGAATTTCCAATAAGATAATGTATGTTTATAAAATAGGTGGGGTGGATTTATCCCCGCCTTTTTTTGTTTTGAAACGCCTCCGCTCTCAACGTCATTCTTCAGCGCCTCATGCCGCTTTATAGGCTGAGGCAGACTGGAGAATCCACGACCTTGTTGCCCTCGGCAACGCATATTGCAATTGCTACCGCAATGGCGTTATGGATTCTCGCCGACCACAGCCAGTAGGGTGTGGTAGCAAGAATGACAACGAGGATAGAAATGTCATTAATCACCGCATTTTTTTTACAGCAAGACTTGAAAAACATAAAAAAAAGAACCGGTATAAAAAATACCGATTCTTTAAAGAGTAGCGCTAATTATCTCTTTTTCTCATAGAAATTGATGTCACTATCGTTCATAATGAGCAAAACTCCGTTGTCAGAGGCAATAAAGTCAACCCCGTTAGGATATCTTTCTGCCAGATTCGTCTCGATTGTGCCGTCAAAGTTGTAGATAAAATACTTATCGTTTCTGCTCAGGGCAAAAAGGCGAAAATCATTATCCACAATGCAGAAATTATCCACATTGTCAAAAGTGGTCCAACAGCCGTTATAAAAAGAATCTACCTTTTTACCAAAAAGCTTGGCGCACAATGCAAAATGCTCGGTCGGACTAGCGACAATCAGATTCTTATCACTGCAAAGCAGCGACTTGTCATAGAGCGAATACATCCGATAGTTACCAGGAGTGCCGCAGACAACAAGACTGTTGCCTAAGAACAGTTTGTCATCTTTAGAAATCTGATAGGCAAGGGAAATCAGATTGCCATTGTAGCGGTAAATTACCCAGCTATCTTCTTCCTGTAAAGCCACAAAGCGTTCTGACGTTTTGTAGTCGGTGACCTTTCTTGACCAGACAATGTTTTTGCCATTCCACAGCAACACATCAAAGCTTGATGAGCTAACCTTGCTGACAATCAGATAATAACATTCGCCGGCCAAATGGATCAGCTCAACCTGAGTCAAGGCAAAGTCCGAAACTTTTTGTCCTGCGATATTATACAATCCTTTGGTCGAGAAGACAAGCCCAGCCTCTTCGGCAACAAAAATGTCCGAAACGTCTGTCAGCGGCTCAATTGGCAAAAATTTCACCTCGTTGTTTTCTACATAGACGTGAAACAAGCTGAACTTTCTGTTTTTGTTAACAAGCGCGAGTGTACTCTTTTCAAAAAGTTTAAAATCCATATGCAAAAAATTTAAATAATTATAAAACGTATACTCTATATATAATCCTTGTGGACAATTTTGTCAATAAAAAAAGACAGCCAAAGCTGTCTATAAAATTTTGTGATGGTAAAAAAACTATTTTTTGATGTTCGCAGTCAAAGCGCTCAAAACTTTTACCAGTTCTTCTTTCATGTGCGCTCTGTCTACCACCATATCAACCATGCCATGTTCCAGCAGATATTCGGCACGCTGAAAACCTTCCGGCAGTTTTTCATGAATAGTTTGCTCTATCACGCGTTGACCGGCAAACCCGATTAAGCAGCCTTTTTCGGCAATGTTAACATCGCCAAGCATTGCAAACGAGGCCGAAACACCGCCGGTTGTCGGATCAGTTAAAATAGATATAAACGGAATTCCCGCTTCTTTCAGCTCGTTAATAGCAGCTGTTGTGCGAGCCATTTGCATTAGCGAGAGCATACCTTCTTGCATACGCGCACCGCCAGAAGCGGTAACCGTAATCAACGGCTCTTTATCCTTGAGTGCCAATTTTGCGGCTTTAACGATTCCTTCGCCGACGGCAATACCCATTGAACCGCCCATAAATGAAAAATCCATGGCTGCAACCACACTGGCAATGCTGCCGATTTTACCGCGGGCAACCTGTATAGCGTCTTGGCAGCCGGTTTTTTTGCGGTTGCTTTTCAGGCGATCGGAGTATTTTTGGATATCCTTAAATTTCAGCGGGTCGTCTTGCACCACAGGCAAATCAACCAAAGTATATTGCTCATCATCAAACAGCAGTCTAAAACGCTTTTCTACATATAAACGCAGATGGTGTCCGCAGGCTGTGCAAACATAGTGCGAGTCTTTCAGCTCTTTTGAAAACAGCATCTGATTGCAGTTAGGGCATCTTACCCATAAATTATCAGCAATTTCTTTAGGTGTGGTTTTTTTGATTTTCGGACGAACGATTTCTGTAAGCCAGTTCATTAATTATCCTTTCGTGCAAACTTATTTTTCAAAGAAGAAAGCCAGCTTTTGACTTTTCCGGCTTTGGCGCTGCTGCCGCTGTTTTGCGTTGCCTCGGCGCTTGCCTTAGCTTGTTGCTCCAAACCGGCGATGTTTTGTTTCAGGCCGCTGACCGTTTCATTTAGTTTAGCCTGTTCTTTGTTCAAAGCCTTGTTGGTTTTGCGCTGCTGCTTTAGTTCTTTTCGCATTGGAGCGGCGCCGAACCATGCGTTGATACGCCCCCATAAATAGCCGTAAAGCAAAAAACAAAACAATAAAAGTTTGGTGTTGACATGAACTTCAGTATCCAGCGGCCAAAGCGAAAAAACAAGTCCGTCATCGGCTATTTGCGCATTATAAATTCCCCATATGGCAATAAGAATAATCGGAATTTCAAACAGATAGTGTAAAAGTTTCATGTCATCCTCCTTTTTGCGGAAGGCTGAACTTATTTGTCGTTCAGTCTATCGTGCAATTCTTTACCGGTTTTAAAGTGTACAATATTTTTTGCCGGTACGTTAACGCGGGTTTTATTTTTTGGGTTGATTGCTACTCTCGGATTTCTGGTTCTGACCGAAAACGCTCCGAAACCTCTGATTTCTACGCGGTCACCGTCAGCCAAAGCCGATGTAAGCTTATTAAAAATAACGCTGACAATATTATCAATATCTTTGATTGTCAGGTTAGGCATTTTGGCTGCAATTCTTTCAACTAATTCAGATCTAGTCACTTTTCCCTCTCAATTCAATTACAAAATAAACATTTTCTATTTAGATACACTTTTATTTTTTAGATATCCATACAATTTTTAAGATTTTACACAAACATCAGGCGCTCTTAAATATAAAGGCTTAGGATAATTTAGCTTTTTGCTGTTGAATTTTTGCACAGCGCAAGCCGCTAAATCGGTGATAGATGCTGTTTTATCCATACGAATGGCGTGCAAAACCAAACCGCTCGGCTTATCTAAAAAGCGTTCTACGCCGTTGCCAATGAGAGTAACGGTTTTGCCTTTTAAGCGGTTGATGATTTCTTCATACGGCAAAGCTTCGGCATCACATAATTTTTCTAGCCGTCCGTTAAAAAGCTGAAAATAAAAGTCAGAGCGTTTGGTTTCTATGATAACGGCATTATAATCGGATAGTTCGGACATATCCAGAGAATGCGCATAAGCCTCAAACGCCGAAACTCCGGTCACGCTTAGTTTGGGGCAAGCTAGACCAAACGCCCGCGCTGCCGCTATTGAAGAGCGAACACCCGTAAATGACCCCGGACCGACACAAACTGCCAGCAGGTTTATATTTTCAAAAGTCAGATTCTGTTTTTGCAAGATGTTTTGAATTTGCGGCAGCAATGTTTCGGCTTGTCCAAAGTCCATTTCTTCCGAAAACTTTTCAATCACTTTATTGTCTTGCAGCAAAACTATTGAACAGCAGTCCGCTGTGGTGTCAAAAGCCAATGTTAACATAGTTATCAACCTTATAAAAAAATAAATTGCCTATTTGTTTGCATTTTATTACTATAAAAACAGTAATAAAACAAACATTTTTTTTGTAAAGAAGATTCTGCTATGGATGCTGAGTTATTGCGAGATATAATTTATGTCAGCTTGTTTCTGATTTTTATAATGCTTGGAGTATTGGCGGCGCTGCAGCTGAAAATATATAAGTATAAGCATAAAATTTATTTTATCCGCAGAGATAGGGAACGTTGCAACGAAGTGCTGTATGCTGCAAAAGACGGATATTTTTGTTTTGTGTATCCTGATCAAAAGGTAAAAGACCCGCAAAAAGGAATTACCGAAAAAAGTTCGCGCCGGCTGGCGGTTTTGCTGGGGCTGAAAAGTGGAACAGCCGCTTCTTTTGCCGAGGTTTGCGATACTTTTTATAAAGAAGACGCCCGACTGTTGCAAAAATATGTGAGCTTGCTCCAGCAAGAGGGAAAACGTTTTGAAGATATGCTGCGTCTTAAAGGTTCGGAAAGGAATATTTGCGTGTATGGCAGTCGGATAAACGGAGCTGACAATAATCTTTATTGCGATATAGTCTGGTTTAGAGATGTTACGCCCCAAACTTCAAAAATAGCAGATTTGGCGGCCGAAAAACAAGCGGTTGAAGATTCGTTAAAACAGCTGGAACAAATGGTTGATGGTTTGGATTATCCAGTGTGGCTGAGAGATGAAAATCTGCAGCTTGCCGCTGTCAATAAAAAATATTTGGAATTTGCGCAGGCGGCAAATAAAGGTGAAGTTATTAAAAGTCAGGTGGAAATATGCAACGGCAAAGGCGACGCGGTGGCTATGTCTTTGGCTGCGGCGGCGCAAAAAAGTAAGAAATTGCAGAAAAAAAATCTCAATATTGTCCGCAAAGGCAATTTATTTAATTTTGAACTGCGTGAAAATCCGTATTATGTTGGCGATTCGCTGGATAAAATAGGTACGGTTGGATATTTGGTTGATAACACGGCGCTAGAAAAAGCTAAGCGCAATTTCAAAATAAATCAAAATAATCACTTGGAAATTTTGGGGGCGCTGGGGACGGCTTTTGCTATTTTTGACGACAGGTCAAAACTGTATTTTTATAACGCTTCTTTTAAAAACCTTTGGAATTTAGATAATGAATTTTTAGAAAAAACGCCGTCTTATCTGCAGTTTTTAGAAACAATCCGCGAAAATAAAATGCTGCCGCCTGTGCCGGATATAAAAAATTATAAACAAGAAGAAATGAACGTGTTCAGCGGGTTGTTGGAAACAAAAGAGGATTTGCTGCATTTGCCTGACGGCCGTACTATCCGCCGTTTACGCACTCCTCATCCTAACGGAGTTATTTTTGCGTTTGAAGATGTGTCAGATCGTTTGGCTACCATGCGCCGCTTAAATGATTTGACCTCTATGCAGCAAAATATTTTGGATAATTTGAGCGATTCGGTAATAATTTTTGGCGCAAATCAGCGTTTAAAATTTTACAACCGTGCCTACCTGAAGTTATGGGGGCTGGATTTTGAAAAACTGCAAGATGAACCAAAACTGGAAGAGGTTATTGGTTTGCAAAAGCTGTTTTTCTCTAATGTTGACGATTGGAGCTCATTTAAAGATAGTATTTTAGAAAATATTACAGCAGGCCGCAAATTTAATTTATATCGAGATGATAATACAAACTTGCTGGTTTCTCCGCTGATTTTTTATGACGGCTCGATAATGATTACCTATACTGTAAAATAGGGTTGCAATTTACTCTGTAAGGTATAAAATAATACGCGAGGATATAAAAAATGGATGAAGCTCAAGATAAAGACAATAAAACAGATAGCGCGGCGTTTGATTGGAAAAATAAAAAAGGCTTTGTGCCAGATGAACGCTTGTCTTTGCGTATTGATGTCAAAGAAGCCAACCGTCATCAGGCTAAAGAGGGAAAATCTAAGCTAAGCGAACTTTCTCCAGCCATGAAAAGCCTGCGTAAAAAGGTTCGCAATTCCTATGATGAAGATGAAGACGATGCTTCTATGGACGAAGATGTTTTGCGTTCTTTGCGCGAATTGCAGATAAATATGGATGATGCATCTAATAATGACACTTCTCTTTTGAATGCGCTGTCGCCGAATGAACGAAGAATAATCGACCAAAGAAACACTATTGAAACTGTCAGACACGAAGAAAACGCCGGTAAGCAAAACGCTCTGGAACAATCGGACACTTTAGCGCGGAAGGCTGGAATCTCTAAAATGAGCACTGAAGAGATGACATCGCAAATTCAGGATGCCATATATAATCCGCGGCGCCTGCGCTTGGAATCTCTTGAAAAAAATATAGCTCAAAAAGTTGGTATAAAGGGAGAAATAACTCAACATAATGTCGGTAATGTCGTTAAGGGTGTGAAAAAAATTAATGAAACGACAAATAATCATAAAGTAAAAAAATTAAAAATGTCTGACGCTAACACTGTGGGTAAAAAAAATCTTTCTAAAAATGCGACCGCAGAGCTGATTTTGCAAAAATCAGGGCAATCGGCGCGGCTGAGTGAAATAAAAATGAAAACTTCTATGGCTAAGCAAAATCCAGATAAAACAAAGAATGTTAAAAAGTCAAAGCGCTCATATTCGGCAGAAATGAAAGAGTTGTTGAAAGCCTCTCTCAAGAAAAATGGCGCAGTCCGTTAACAGGTTGAAAAGTTACGATTTACTTTTTGAAAAAAGTATAATAAAATAAAGCAATATAAACAAATACTTTGAGGAAATATTATGGAAAATCAATATTATACGCTTATGGAAAAGCAAGATTTTTTCGAAATTATCGAAAATAAATACGGTGAGCTGGCAATTTTTATTGATGCAAGAGATGGTATACCGCAGGAACCGGTGTTGGAATTTGATGGTAAAAAGACAGCTTTATTAAAACGTGACGAACGCCGCGCCATTATTTTGGATAATATTGATGCCGAAACCAAGGGTGTGTTGGCTGAAGCCGAGTTTGTGATGATTGTGGAAATGAAAGCCGATATGGTTGAGCGTGTATACGGTGTGCCGGTTGAAAATGTTGAAGATATTGAATTTAAGGGCCGCCGCACTCGTGCAGACGAGCTGCTCAAAGCTAAAAGCAAGGACGATGTGCTTAAATCATTTGGAGCTATAAAAGTTTGGACCGGTGGTACAACAAAATGATAGGTTTAGTTTTTGTTACTCATGGTAATTTGGCCTTGGAATTTGTGGCGGCAATGGAGCATGTTGTCGGCCATCAAAATAATGTGGAATGCGTTTGTATCGGTCCAGAAGACAATATGGAAGAACGCCGGCAGGAAATTTTACAAAAAGCCAAAAGTGTTGACAATGGACAGGGTGTTTTGCTGCTGACAGATATGTTTGGCGGAACTCCTTCTAATTTGGCGATGTCGGTTATTGGCCACGGCAATTTTGATGTGATTGCCGGTACAAATTTGCCAATGCTGATAAAATTGGCTTCTGCCCGCAATACCATGTCTTTGGCCGACTGCGTGATTTGCGCTCAAGAAGCAGGCAAAAAATATATTAACGTTGCCTCCCAACTTTTGAATGGAAATGTCAAATGAGTGAAGTTTCTGTTGAATTAGAAATTAAAAACTTAAAAGGTTTGCATGCCAGAGCAGCTGCCGCTTTTGTGAAAAGCACAGAGGGGTTAGACGCCGATATTTTTGTTGAAAAAGATGGGCAAGAAGTTGATGGCTCTTCTATTTTGGGTTTGATGATGCTTGCCGCTTCCAAAGGCAGCCATATCAAAGTTAAAGCAAGCGGAAGTGATGCTGAGCAAGCTATTGAAAATATAACAAAACTGGTTAATTCTTTATTTGGTGAAGAATTGTGAAAAAAAGCGTTGCTCCCAGAAACAAAACCATTATTTTATCGCCTGCTGAAGAAAGACGCTATATTAAATCTGCTCTAAAAGTTTCGCCGTCAAAAAAAGGTTGCGATTTGACTAATCGGGTTGTGTGGCAGGACGCTATGAATGTTTTTAGCTATATTCCCGATAATTTTGTTGATTTGATGATTGTTGATCCGCCGTATAACTTAACCAAAAATTTTGGCGATACAAAATTTAAGCAAATGGACTTGACTGAATACAAGCGCTGGTTTGATCGTTGGCTTTCTAAAACCGTGCGTATTCTTAAGCCTAACGCCAGTTTATATATTTGTTCTGATTGGCAAAGCTCCATAGTAGTTCCCTTGGTTGCAAATAAGTATTTCAAGCTGCGCAACCGTATTTCTTGGGAACGGGAAAAAGGACGGGCTGCCGCTAATAACTGGAAAAATTGCTTAGAAGATATCTGGTTTTATACCAAATCTGACGACTATACTTTTAATCTGGATAAAGTGAGAGTATTGCGCAAAGTTTTGGCTCCATACCGCGACGCAAATGGAACGCCCAAAGATTGGAAAGAAGAAAAAGACGGAAAAGTTCGTTTTACAGCGCCTTCAAATGTGTGGACTGATATTACCATACCTTTTTGGTCTATGGCTGAAAATACCGAGCACCCAACTCAAAAGCCCGAAAAATTAATTGCAAAATTGATTTTGGCTTCCAGTAATGAGGGGGATGTGGTTTTTGACCCGTTTTTGGGTTCGGGCACTACCGCGGTGGTGGCTAAAAAGCTGGGACGTCATTATTTGGGGATTGAGCGAGAGCGTAAATATGCTGCCTTGGCGCTGAAAAGGTTGGAGATGGCCGAAACAAATAAATCTATTCAAGGCTATGAAAACGGAGTTTTTAAAAGCCGCAATTCAGAGGCTGAATAGTGTGACTAACTTTTAAAAGTCTTGAGTTTTCACTTTTTTCAACCTATATATTGAAACGTAAAACTAATAGATAAGGAAAACAAATGAAACTTGGAAAAAACGTGGTTGTTTGGCTGATTGCTTTCGTTGCGCTTTCAACGGTAATGAGCTTTTTTGAAAACCGAAATTTTGCCTCTAATCATGAAAATTTAGCGTTTTCCGATTTTATGAATGAGGTTAAAAGCAAACGCATTGCCAGCGTGACAATGTCTGGTGCCGAAATTTATAGTATGACCAACGATGGCAAAAAATATGTTACTTATGCACCGTATAGCCCGTCTACGGTTGATACTTTGCTGGAAAACAATGTAAAAGTGGAAGCTAAACCGCAAGATACTTCGGGAGATACTTTATGGAGTATAATCATTTCATGGTTTCCGATGATTCTGTTGGTTGGTGTTTGGATTTTCTTTATGCGTCAGGCTAGCGCCGGAAATAACAAGGCTATGAGTTTTGGTAAATCTCGCGCCCGTTTGATAGAAAACACCAAAAAAGTTACGTTTAAAGATGTGGCCGGAGCCGATGAATCTAAACAAGAACTGGAAGAAATTGTTGATTTTTTGAAAGATCCGCAAAAGTTCCAGCGGTTAGGCGGTAAAATTCCGAAGGGTGTTTTGCTGGTAGGCCCTCCGGGAACAGGTAAAACTTTGTTGGCCAAAGCTGTGGCCGGTGAAGCTAATGTGCCGTTTTTCTCAATTTCCGGTTCAGATTTTGTAGAAATGTTTGTTGGTGTTGGTGCTTCACGTGTCCGCGATATGTTTGCACAGGCCAAAAAAAATGCGCCGTGTTTGCTGTTTATTGATGAGATTGATGCGGTGGGACGTCACCGCGGTGCCGGTTTAGGCGGCGGTAATGATGAACGCGAACAGACGCTTAACCAGTTGCTGGTAGAAATGGATGGCTTTGAACCAAATGAGAATGTGATTTTGATTGCCGCCACCAACCGTCCCGATGTTTTGGATCCGGCTTTGCTGCGTCCGGGGCGTTTTGACCGTCAGGTAACGGTCAGCAATCCGGATGTAAAAGGGCGTGAAGCTATTTTGAACGTACATGTGCGCAAAGTTCCGTTGGCGCGAGATGTTGATTTGTCGGTAGTGGCTCGTGGAACACCTGGTTTTTCTGGTGCTGATCTGGCAAATTTGGTCAATGAAGCCGCTTTGCTGGCGGCGCGCCGCAATAAGCGTAAAGTTACGGCCGAAGACTTTGATAACGCCAAAGATAAAGTGCTGATGGGCAGCGAACGCAAGTCTATGGCAATGGACGAACAGGAGAAAAAGCTGACTGCTTATCATGAGGCCGGTCACGCTATCTGCTCTTTGCACGTCAAAGAAACCGACCCTATCCACAAGGCGACGATAATTCCAAGAGGGCGAGCCTTGGGTATGGTGCAGCAGCTGCCGGAAAAAGACCAATATTCATATACCCGCGCTAAAATGTTGTCGCGTTTGATTATTTGCATGGGCGGTCGTGTAAGCGAGGAACTTAAGTTTGGTTATGACAAAGTTACTTCCGGCGCGTCATCGGATATTGCCGCTGCAACCAATTTGGCTCGCGCTATGGTTACCGAATGGGGTATGAGCGATGTTTTGGGGCCGGTAATGTATGTTGAAAACTCTAATGAAGTGTTTTTGGGGCGCAGTGTTACGCAAAACCAAAATATGAGTGAGGAAACTGCCCGTTTGGTGGATTCGGAAATCAAACGTTTGGTGACCGATGCGCATACCGAAGCAGCCAAAATTTTAAAAGAAAACGATAAAGAGTTAGAAACTTTAGCTCAAGCTTTGATGGAATATGAAACTTTAACCGGTGAAGAAATTAAAGAAGTTTTGGCCGGAAAAAAGATTGACCGTACCGAGCAGACGCCTGTTCCGCCGGAAAAACAAACAAAAGTTTCTGTGCCAGAAGTTTAATATTGAATGAGGTTAAAATGGATTTTAAAGAACTTGGTTTAAGTGAAACCACCATAAAAGCGATTAACGAAGCCGGAATTACTGCTCCGACAACCGTGCAGGCTGATGTTATTCCGTCGGTTTTAGCTGGTAAAGATGTATTTGCCATTGCGCCGGCCGGCTGCGGTAAAACTTGCTCATATGTTTTTCCTTTGATAGATATTATTGCCCGTCATGAAGCGCAAAATATTCTTATTGTTACCGCAAATTCTAAGCAGTCGGTAATTGTTTCGGACCGCTTTGCCGTTTTCAATAAATATCATGAAATCAGCGAAACAAATTTGACAGACAATGATGAAAATGTTGCTGATGAGGCAAATGTTATTATTGCATCGCCTAGCTTGTTGCTGGATTTGTTGAAAGAAGACAAAGTTGATTTGTCAAATATCAATATTTTGGTTGTAGACGATATCAATCTGATTAAAAAGCTGCATCAGCTGGCTAATTTGGAGCAGATTTTAGAAGTTTTGCCTGCAGATAAACAGAATATTGTGTTTACCAATCGCCGTTCAAAAGAAACTCAGGATATTTTGGATAAAATATTGAAAACTCCTGCCGAAATCAAAATTGACCGCAATAAAGAACAAGAGGCTTTGCAAAATGAAGCGCCGGTAGTGGAAGAAAAAACTGAAGCAACGCCTGTTGCAGAAACGGTGAACGCCGAAAATACTGCCGAAAAAGCAGTGGCTCCGGTTGAAAAATATGCCCGTCCAGAACGCAAAAGCCGCCGCGAACAACGCGAGGAACGCCGCAAAAACGCTGATAGACACGAAAGCAATCCTAAAGACAGCGAGGCTATGAGTCTGATGCGTAAATTCCACACTTTTGGCCGCCGCACGCCTGATTTTCTGCTTACTAAAGTAGAATTGGCCGAGGATAATCAATAATTTGTGTTTTTTTGTAAAAAAAACTTGAAAATTTACGCTGTTAGGCTATAAAAATTTCATAAAGAATCAAGTTTTTGAGGAGATTAAAGAATGTCAGGACATTCGCAATTTAAGAATATTATGTATAGAAAAGGCGCTCAAGATGCTAAAAAAGCGCGCGTTTTCGCTAAATTAGCCCGTGAAATTACCGTTGCTGCCAAAAGCGGTTTGCCAGAGCCGGATAAAAACCCGCGTTTGCGTTTGGCTATTCAGGCTGCCCGCGCCGAAAGTATGCCTAAAGATAACATTGAACGCGCTATTGCCAAGGCCACAACTGTTGCCGGCGGCGCAGACTTTGTGTCTATGCGTTATGAAGGTTTTTCTTCAGGTAAAGTTGCCGTTATTGTTGAAGCTTTGACCGATAACAAAAACCGTACAGCCGGTAATGTTCGTACTATTTTTGGTAAACGCGGCGGTGCTATGGGTGAAAATGGTTCGGTTGCTTTCAATTTTGAACGTATCGGCTATATTCAATATCCGGCTTCGGTTGCCAGTGCCGATGAAATGTTTGAAGCTGCCTTAGAGGCCGGCGCCAATGAAGTTGTTTCTGATGAAAATTATCATGAAATTGAAACTTTGCCAGATGATTTGTCTGCAGTTACCAGTGCTTTGGAAGCTAAATACGGCACTCCGTCTGCTTCTCGTTTGGATTGGAAACCAACTGTTAAAGTTGATATCAACGATGTTGACAGCGCTCGTAAGTTTTTGGAATTTGTTGACGCTTTGGAAGATGATGAAGACGTTCAACATGTTTACCACAATGCTGAAATAGCCGAAGATGTAATGGCTCAGTTAGCCGGTGAGGAATAATGCGCATCTTGGGACTTGATCCAAGTTTATCTTCCACAGGGTGGGGGGTTATTGAAGTAAATGCAAACCGTCTGCAATATGTTGCGGACGGTTTTATTCCTACTTCACCTAAAATGCCGATAGAAGAACGGCTGGATATTATTTTTAACACGTTAAGCGAAGTTATTGAAACCTATCAGCCGGTTGAAGCGGCAATTGAAAAAACTTTTCTTAATTCCAATCCGGAAACGTCGCTCAAATTGAGTATGGCGCGCGGAGTGGTTATTTTGGCCGCCGGTCATTATCATTTACCCCTGTTTGAGTTTGACCCGACAAAAGTTAAAAAAGCTTTGGTTGGTGTTGGACACGCCGATAAAAATCAGGTTGAAACCATGGTTAAAATTCTGCTCCCTGGGTGCAAACCTAAAAACAACGATTCTTCCGATGCTTTGGCAATGGCGATTACCCGCAGCCATTATCGAACTTCAATTACCTATAAATAAATCTATGAAATATTGATTACAAAAGCTGAGGAACCTCGGTTTCTCTGTGGTATTATTTAAGTAAAAAGGCAAAGGATATTTCCTTTGCCTTTTTACTTAATTAGTCCTTATGACCTATGCAATGGTAACAAAAACCGGCGTTGCGGGCTGTTGTTGGCTCCAGTAGGTTGCGGCAGTCCATAATGATTTTTTGTTTAGTTAAAGCCGCCAGTTTGTTCATATCCAGCAAGCGAAATTCTTTCCACTCCGTCAACACGGCAATAATATCGGCATTTTTCACTGCATCGTATGCGCTATCGGCATAATTAATTTTATCGCCCAAAACTTTCTTGGCCGAGTTCATAGCCTTAGGGTCAAATGCGGTGATTTTAACAGGATTTTTGAGTAATGCTTCTACAATATGTATGGCAGGGCTGGTGCGGCAATCATCTGTTCCATCTTTAAACGCCAACCCTAAAACGCCGATTTTGGCATCTTTTTTGCCGGCAGCTGCCAGAATACGCTCGGCCATAAGCTGATAACGGTTGTCGTTTTCGGCAATAGTTGTTTCAATCAAAGGCATAGAAATTCCAACTTGGCGCGCCATAAAAGCCATGGCGTTGGTGTCTTTAGGAAAACAGCTGCCGCCATACCCCGGACCGGCTTTCAAAAATTTGGCTCCAATACGGCTGTCCAAGCCCATTCCCGCTGCGACTTCATCAATATCAGCTCCGGCTTTTTCACAGAAATTAGCCATTTCATTTATGTAGTTGATTTTAACGGCTAAAAACGCATTCGAGGCATATTTTACAGTTTCGCTGGAACGGCGGCTCATAAATAAGAGCTTAGCTTCTTTGAAAGGGGCATAAAGCGTTGAAAGCAGCTGACGAGCTCGTATGGAATCCGTACCGGCAATAATTCTATCTGGTGCAAAAAAGTCATGAATGGCAAAACCTTCACGCAAAAATTCCGGCAGCGAAATCACATCAACATCAGCGTTAGGATTTACTTTGTTGATAATAGCCTCAATTTTATCTCCGGTTCCGACCGGTACGGTTGATTTTGTGGCAACTACTGTATATCCTTGCAAATAAAGCGCCATTTCTTTGGCAGCAGCTTCAATATATTGCAAATCGGCTTCTTTGGTTATCGGATGCGGCGGAGTTCCTACGGCGATAATAACAATATCAGCCTCGGCAACACCTTCTTTCATAGATGTTGTAAATTTCAATCTTCCTGCTTCGGTATTGCTTTTATAAAGCGCTTCTAAGCCATCTTCAAACAAGGTTAATTGGCCGTTTTTCAACATATTGATTTTTTCGGCGTTGTTGTCTATGCAAATAACCTGATTACCTTGCTCGGCAAAGCCGACTCCGGAAGGTAAACCAACATAGCCGGTTCCAATAATCGCGATTTTCATAAAGTTCTCCTAGACTAAACGAGAGTTGTCAATAGCTGCTTTTACAAATGAAACAAACAGCGGATGAGGGGCAAATGGGCGAGATTTCAGTTCGGGATGGAATTGCACGCCGATAAACCACGGATGGTCGGTACGCTCAACAATTTCCGGCAAACTACCATCCGGAGAGGTGCCAACAACTTGCATACCGGCTTTTTGCAGCATATCTTTATATTTTATATTTACTTCATAACGGTGGCGATGTCGTTCAGATATTTTGGTTGTGCCGTAGATTTTAGCCACTTTAGAATTTGGAGCTAAAACGCAGTCATATGCGCCCAAACGCATAGTTCCTCCCAAGTCGCCGTCTTTGTGGCGAATTTGTTTGGCGCCGTCTTTATCCCATTCGGTCATCAAACCGATAACCGGCTCGCAGTGTTCGTCCAACTCTGTGGTGTTGGCGTTTTTGATTCCACAAAGGTTGCGCATGGTTTCAATAACTGACATCTGCATACCAAAGCAAATTCCCAAGAACGGCAGATTGTTTTCACGCGCATATTTAATAGCGTTAATCATTCCTTGGGTGCCGCGCAGGCCAAAGCCTCCTGGAACCAAAACCGCGCTGACATCATTCAAAACCTCGGCTGGGTCTTTTTTCTCCAGCTCTTCGGAGTCTACCCACTTGATTTTTACTTTGTATTTATTGGCAATACCACCGTGAATCAAAGCTTCATGCAGTGATTTGTACGCTTCAAGCAGCATCATATATTTACCAACAACAGCTATGCGCACTTCACCTTCCGGTGACTTCAAAATATCGACAATATGCTGCCACTTGCTTAAATCAGCTGGTTTTTCGTATGGCAATCCAAAATGCTTGCAAACTTGTCTATCCATACCTTCGGCCGAGTAGGCGAGCGGAACTTGGTAGATGCTGGAAGCGTCCATAGCTGTGATGACGTTTTCTTCTTTAATGTTGCAGAACAGAGCCAATTTACGCTTTTCATTTTCCGGTATGGCCATTTGGGTGCGGCACAAAATCATATCTGGCTGAATACCGTATTCCTGTAATTGTTTAACCGAATGCTGCGTCGGCTTAGTTTTTAATTCACCGGCTGTAGGAATAAACGGCAGCAAGGTTACGTGTATAAACATTGTGCGGTCGCGTCCCAGTTCATAAGCAACTTGACGGATTGTTTCCAAATACGGCTGACCTTCTATGTCGCCGACTGTACCGCCGATTTCGCACAGTACAAAGTCTTCATCATGAATGTCGGATAAAATAAACTCTTTAATTTCATTAGTAACATGAGGAATAACTTGAATGGTTGAACCCAAATAAAAACCGTGGCGTTCTTTTTCAATAACTCTTTGATATATTTTACCGGTGGTAATACTGTCTGTTCGTTTAGCCGGAACACCCGAAAACCGCTCATAGTGCCCCAAATCCAAATCGGCTTCAGTGCCGTCATCGGTCACAAATACTTCGCCGTGTTGGCAAGGATTCATTGTCCCCGGGTCAACATTCAAATACGGATCAAGTTTGCGCATTCTTACTTTGTAACCGCGAGCTTGTAAAATTGCCGCCAACGAAGCAGAGGCCAATCCTTTGCCTAAAGATGAAACCACGCCGCCGGTGATAAAAATAAATTTTGATTTAGGATTAACGTTTATATCAGACATTATTTATTCCTTACAAATGGTTAGTAATAATTTTTTTTCCATAAAAAAGCGACAAAGGCACTTCACAAATCAAAGTGCCTTATATCGTTTGTAAAATTCATTGAAATTACTCTGCTACAGGAACGTCCGGTTCGCTAGGAGCTTCTTCTGCCGGAGCTTGCTGAGATTGAGCCGCCGGAGTTTTATCTAAAATAGAAGAAGTTTTTACTTCCATACGGCTATAATAAATAGACAAAGCCATGCTCAAAATAAAGAATAGAGTTGCCAAAATAGCAGTGATTCTGGTCAAAATATTACCCTTGCCGCGGGCGCTTAAAATGCTGCCGACACCGCTATCTCCGCCCAAGCCGCTCAAAGCGCCGCCGTTGGAACGCTGCATTAAAATTACCACTACCAAAAAGATGGCAACAATTAACTGTAAAACTAACAATACGGTACCCATATTTATTTATCCTTCCATATTATTTAGAACAAGCGTTTTTAGCAATGCCGATAAAATCTTCAACTTTGAGGCTGGCACCGCCGATTAAAGCGCCGTCAACATCAGGCAAAGCCAAAAGCTCTGCGGCGTTGGCAGGTTTTACGGAACCGCCATACAAAATGCGCATTTTATTAGCTGTCGCTTTTCCGAGTTTTTTAGCCAAAGCTTTACGAATAGCGGCATGAACTTCTTCAACATCAGCAGCTGTCGGAGTTTTACCGGTGCCAATAGCCCAAATCGGCTCATAAGCGATAATGGTGTTTTTAGCGGTAGCGTCATCTGGAACTGAACCAAAAATTTCATCTTGGCAAACTTTGATTGTTTTGCCTTCGTCACGCTCTTTGCCTGTTTCACCAATGCAAATAACCACATTTAAGCCGGCAGCGTGTGCGGCTACGGCTTTTTTATTGATAAGTTCGTTAGATTCAAAATGGTCAACGCGTCTTTCTGAGTGACCGATAATGGCATAAGAACAGCCCAAATCTGTTAACATAAGCGGGCTGATATCACCGGTGTGAGCGCCTTTTTCGGCAAAATGCACATCTTGTGAACCCAAAGCAATTTTGGTGCCGCGCAAACATTTTTTAACAAAGCCCAACAAAGTAAACGGAGGGCAAATCAAAAAGTCGCAATCAAATTTATTTTCTTTAACCTGTGCAGCAATACCTTTGGCAAGCTGTGTGCCTTCTTCTAAAAGGCAGTTCATTTTCCAGTTGCCTGCAATCAGTTTTTTTCTGGCCATTTTTAAAATCCTCTAATAAAATTTATTTAAAACTGGAATTTTTATAACATAGTAAAAAAAAATTTCCAGCAAAAAAAGTGTTTTAGACACTATTTTATTGTGTTGCATAATTTAATTTTAAAATTGCATTAATATTTTATTCTTTTATAATGGGCAAAAAATTAACTTTTGATTAGGGAAAAAAATGATTAGTACGTTTTCAAAAATGCATAACAGTCTGTTTACAAAAATAATATTAACCATAACAGCATTGAGTTTTATGTCATTGTTCGGTGTTTCCGGATATATCAATAGCGCTAATAGCAATAAGCCGGTGATAAAGGTAGATAATTTGGAAATCAGCCAAAGTGAATTTAATTATATGCTGCAAAAAGAGTTGTCTAAGCTGAAAGATATGGATTCTGCAAATCCGGAAGAAGCTGAGGCTCGCAAAGCAGAAATTTCGGCGGAATTGGCAAAAATCAAATTAGAGGATTTGCTGTTGGAAAATACCATGAAAAAATTTAAGGTTGATGTAACCGACAGTTTGGTTAGTCAAATTATTCAAATTTCTCCGCAGTTTTTGAACAACGGAAAGTTTGATCGCGAAATGTATAAATGGTATATGAATAAAAACAATTTGACCGAAAAAGATTTGGTGGCGGAAATCAAACGCAACATCGGTCGTAAGATTTTGGTAGAAACTCAGGTTGAAGGTTTTAAGGTGCCAGAAGTTTTACAGTCTCAAATGCAAAAAGTTTTGGGACAGCGCCGTACTTTTAAATATATCAAGTTGGCGGCTGCAGATGCCAAAATAGACCGCAAACCAAGCCAAGAAGAGCTTGATCAGTATTATGAAGACTTTACTGAAGATTTTCGCGTGCCAGAAAAAAGAGATGTAAAAATTTTATCATTGCCTTTGGAAACTATTGAAAAAAGCATTAATGTTTCTGATGATGAAATCAATACTTATTATAAGGAACATATTGAAGAATATGAACAGCCGGAAAAGCGCCATGTTTTGCAGTTGGCGTTTGAAGATGAAGAAAGCGCTAAAAAGGCCGAAGCTGAATTGGCTGCTAAAGACTTTATGGCTGTGGCTGCAGAAAACGGTCAAAGTGCCGAAGACACAGATTTTGGCGATGTAGCAAAATCTGATTTGTCCGATGAATTGGCTGATGTGGTATTTTCTTTGGCTAAAGGTCAGATATCTAAGCCAGAAAATATTAATGGCGGCTGGCAGATTTTGAAAGTTACGGATATTATTCCGGCAAGTTCCACACCTCGTGCGCAGGCAAACGCGCAAATCAAAAAGACCATTCAGGAAGAGCGCGCTTATGACGGCAGCTATGAGCTGATGACTTCAATTGAAGATAAATTGGGTGCTGGTGTTTCTTTGGCTGATATTGCAAAAGAATATAATATAGAATTGGTTGACGTAAAGAATTTGGCCGAAGACGGTTCTTCGGATAATAAGGATAAACAACTGGCAGAAGTTTTGAAAAACAAAGATGTTATTGATGCTGCTTTTTCATACAACGCCGGCGAGGTTAGCCAAACTATTGAAGGCGATGATGGCTTGATTGTGGTTGAGGTTGAAAAAGTTCACGAATCTCACATTCAGCCAGAAAATGAAGTGACTGCAAAAATCACTAAATTGTGGCAAGAAAGTGAAAAAGTTTCCATTACTCAAGAGTTGGTGGACAACATCAATCATGATTTGGAAGCAGGCGACACTTTGTCTGAAGTTGCCGGTCGCTATAATTTGCCGGTAATGAAAACAATGCCTATTACCCGTGGTGAAACTTTTGCTGATTTGAACTTTAATGATATGAAAACTTTGTTTTCGGCAGGTAAAGAAGAAGCTAAAGTTTTGCAGCATGGTGACGACTATTTGATTGCCGAAACCAATGAAGTTTATGACGATTCTTCAGCTTTATCCCAAGAAGATAAAAATTTCTTGAAACAAGCTTTGCAGGCTGAAATGGCACAAGAGATGGCCGACGCTTTGCTGCATGGCTATGCTAAAGATTATAAAGTAGAAGTAAACTACGGACGTATGGGAATTAACGACTGATGAAAGTAGTTTTTATGGGGACGCCGGACTTTGCCGTACCGGCTTTGGAAAGACTGATAAAAGAGCATGATGTTGTTTGCGTGTATACTCGGGAGCCAAAACTTTCGGGACGCGGCAACAAACTGAATAAAACTCCGGTGCATTTAGTCGCCGAGTCAAATGGCATAGAAGTGCGTACCCCAAAAACTTTGCGTAATATTGACGAGCAGCAGAGGTTTGCGGCATTGAAAGCCGATGTGGCTGTGGTTGCCGCCTATGGTCTGATTTTGCCGCTGACCGTGCTGGAGGCATATCCTTTTGGTTGCCTGAATTTACATGCGTCCTTGTTGCCGCGGTGGCGGGGGGCTGCTCCGATTCAAAGAGCCGTAGAGGCTGGTGACGCCAAAAGCGGAGTGACGGTTATGCAAGTGGCCGAAGGTTTGGATACCGGCGATATGCTGCTAAAAGGCGAAGTTGAAATTACCTCGACAACCACAGGCGGAGAATTGCATGATAAGCTGGCTTTGGTAGGCGCGGATTTGATATCGGCGGTTTTGTCCGATATTAAAAGTTTTACGCCTCAGCCGCAGCCGCAAGATGGTGCTTGTTACGCCGCAAAAATAGATAAGTCGGAATGTAAGCTTGATTTCAATCAAAAAGCCGATGTTTTGTGCCGCAAGATTCGCGCGTTTAATCCGTATCCGGCGATGTTTTTTGAATATGGCGGAGAGCGTTTTAAAGTTTTGGAAGCGCATAAGGCGGAAAAATACGCGCCAGCGGGAACGATTATTGAAGAAAATAACAGTCTGCTGATTGCTTGCGCCGACGGTGCGTTGAATATCACGCAAATTCAGCGCCAAGGCAAAAAGCTTATGAGTATAGGCGAATTGCTGCGCGGTTTTCATTTTGCCGAAAATTCTAAAGCGGAATAATTTTGCCAGATTCATTTTCTAAAAATGTAAAGTAAAAATGTCGTTAAAATAACATGTTGATTTTACGCAAAAAAAATAAAACAGTTTGACATTAGTCCCTAACGTATGCTATTTTTGGGCATAATAAAAGAGTGTATCCTAAAAAAAAGGAGCGCTCTTTTTTTATATCAAAATATCGGCAAGGACGAATAAATTCGTCTTTTTTTGTTGTTTAAAAACAGGAGGAAAAATGAAAAAACAAAAAAGGTGCGCATGCGGCTTGTGCTGGCTGCGCAAACATAAAATCATCTTAACCCTGATAGCGGCGGCGATTTTAGTCATAATTTCTTTGCGCTGTCCGGAATATGCCGAAAACGTGGCGCAGGCGTTTGTTTTATTGCTGGCAGGTGTATGATGAAATATGTTTTAATTTTGGCGACCATGTTAGCGGGGTATGTGTATTATCAGCATATTTGCCTGCAAAAAAGCCAGCAGAGCAATATGCTGCTGCGTCAGCAAAATGAAATATTGCAGCAAAACCAAGAAAAATTAATCAAACAAAGGGAGGAATATTATGCCAAACAGCAAAAAGCCAACGAACAAATTGCCAAGCTCAAGACAAAGGCGCTGCTCAAGCAAGATGATTGCTATTACCGCGCTTTGCCCAATGATTATCTTGAGTTCGTGCGCGGAACAAAAAATAACCACCGTTAAAAGCAAAAGCATTGAGCCCTGCCGACAGTCGGTAGTGACCTATGGCGATGCGGTTGAATGTATGATAAAACTTGATGAAATGCAGTATACAGATTTTTAATTTTGCACCAATAAGATAATAGTTCTTGACTCTCTAAGACCAATAATAGTATAAGAATTTAACATACATTAAATTATAATACTAAAAGTTTGGTGAAATCCTAAAATGTTAAAAGTGTCAATCATTATACCTGTTTACAACGTGGAAAAATATTTGCCTCGTTGTTTGGATAGTGCGTGCGCTCAAACTTTGCAGGATATTGAAATAATTTGCATAAACGACGGTTCCACCGACAATAGCGGTAAAATTTTGCGCGATTACGCGGCTAAAGACACCAGACTAAAAGTTATCAGTCAAAAAAACGGCGGATATGGTAAAGCGGTTAATGCGGGTTTGAAAGCCGCTTCGGGAGAATATGTGGCTATTTTAGAGTCCGATGACTGGGCAGACAGCGAGATGTACGAAACTTTGTATAATCTAGCCGCCGCCCAAAATTTAGATGTGATAAAGGCTGATTATTATCTTTATTGGAGCGATGGTAGAAATAAAATTGTTAAAATCGGCGCAAATAATTATAATCAGGTTTTTCAGCTGTCGCCGCAAGAATATGTTGGTAAAATTTGGGGTTCGATATGGTCGGCGCTATATCGGCGAAAGTTTTTGCTGGAGCACGATATTTGGATAAATGAAACCGCGGGTGCGTCATATCAGGACACGGCCTTTATTTTCAAAACCAACGTCTGCGCGCAAAGAATTTATTTGCTGGAAAAAGCTTTTTTGCATTATCGGCAGGATAATTTGCAGTCATCGGTTAAAAATCTCAATAAAATTTTTTGCCTAGATGCTGAGTATGATGAGCTTGACCGCTATTTGGAAAATCATAATTTAAGTCAGTGGCAAAATTTGGCAATGTTGCGGCGCTGCGAAGGTGTGTTTTGGAACATGAATCGTCTAACGCCGGAGGGACGCCGAACCTATATTGCGCAACAAAAAGATTATTTGCTTGGTTTGCTAGCTAACAAAAATTTAGCCTTGCCGCAAAAGCGGGTTAGAAAACTCAGACTTTTGCAATTTTCAGAAAAATTATTTTATCTCAGCTGGTTATGGCGTGACATAAAGAAAAAACTTAAGGAGAAAATATGAAAAATTTAGTAGTTGGGGCGGGGTTTTCCGGCGCGACGATTGCCCGAAAAATTGCCGAAGAACTTAATCAAAAAGTGGTGGTGATAGACGCCAAAGAGCACATCGCCGGCAACGCGTATGACTACCGCGACCGCAACGGCATTATGATTCATAAATATGGTTCGCATATTTTTCACACCAATTTAGAAAATGTGTGGAATTTTGTCAGCCGTTTTGCCGCTTTCAACACCTATATGCACAAAGTGATTGCGGTTATTGACGGCGTTGAAACGACCATACCTTTTAATTTGCGCACTTTGTACGATGTTTTTCCAGAAAGTATGGCGCGCCGTATGGAAGAAAAGTTGCTGACACATTTTTCCTATAACAAAAAAGTGCCGATTTTAGAGTTTCAAAAACAAGATGACGCCGATTTGAAATTTTTGGCGGATTATGTTTATGAAAAAGTGTTTTTGCACTACACCACCAAACAGTGGGGCGTCAATCCCAATGAAGTAGACGGCGCTGTGACCGCGCGAGTGCCGGTGTATATTTCGTGCGACGAACGCTATTTTCAAGACAAATATCAGGGGATTCCGTTTTGCGGCTATACCGAAACCATAAAGAATATGCTGAATCACCCAAACATAGAAGTGCGGCTAAACACTAAATTTGCGGAATATAAAGAACCGTACGACCGCTTGTTTTATACCGGACCGATTGACGAGTTTTTTGGCTACGAGTTTGGCGAACTGCCATACCGCAGTGTTAATTTTGAGCTGCAGGAATTGGATATGCCGTATTATCAAAGCAACGCGGTAGTGAACTATCCGTGCAACTATGATTTTACGCGTATTCATGAGTATAAATATTATCTGAATGATTTGAGCGCCAAAACCGTGATAGCCAAGGAATATTCCGAAGCTTTTGAGCGCGGCAAAAATGAAAGATACTATCCAATTCCAAATGAGGCGAATGCGGCATTATATGCCAAATATTCAGCCAAAGCCAAAACTTTAAACAACGTATATTTTTTGGGCCGTCTCGGCGACTATCGCTATTATGATATGGATAAAGCCATCAACCGCGCCCTAGAACTTTTTGAAGAGATTAAACTGGAGAAATAAAATGAACAAAAAACAGCCTAAAGTATCTGTAGTTGTACCGATTTATGGTGTAGAAAAATATCTTAATCAATGTGTAGACAGTATTTTGGCCCAAACACTTAAAGATATTGAAATTATTTTGGTTGATGATGGCTCAAAGGATAAATGTCCGCAAATTGTGGATGAATATGCCAAAAAAGATAAAAGAGTTATTGCCATACACCAACCCAATGGCGGCTACGGTCGAGCTGTAAATCATGGTATAGAGGTCGCAACCGGCGAATATATTGGTATTGTAGAATCCGATGACTGGATAGCCCCTACAATGTATGAAGAATTATATAAAAATGCAATCAAGAATAATACAGATATTACAAAAGCAGGTTTTTATCGTTATAATTCTCAATTACCTAAAAAAGATCAAAATGTAATATGGAAATCAGAATATCAAGATATATTTGAGGCGCCTAAAAACGTTTTTACAGTAGAAAAATATCCTTTAATTATTGCTTTTCATGCAAGTATTTGGTCTTCAATATATAAATCAGATTTTATTAAACAACAAAAGGTAAATGAAAGTAAATCAGCTAGCTATCAAGATTTTCCTTTTATGATTGAAGCTATGTGTAGAGCAAATAGAATCTCTGTTGTTCATAAAGCATTGGTCCATTATCGTATGGAAGAGGGGCAGAATTCATCAACTATACGCCGTGATGAAAGATTAATTTTGATGCCAAAACAATGTATTGAGGGTAAGAGATTATTAAAAAAATATGGAAAATATGAGCTCTTGAAAGAAGAATTTTATTTTCATGCTTTTCTAGCCTGTTTAGGTTTTTATTATAATATAGAATGGAAATATAAAAAGACTTATTATCAAGTTTTGAGAGAGTTATTTTCTGATTTAAAAAATGATAAAGATTTTAAATTTAAATATTTCA
>ERZ1034897.322-NODE-322-length-25270-cov-53.116002_pt1 | contig 25270 bp, 38 predicted proteins | sample MGYA00520629_ERZ1034897 | MGnify/ENA primary metagenome ERZ1034897 (study PRJEB33766, sample SAMN09781789) | gut metagenome | biome: gut microbiome | host: Homo sapiens | place: Madagascar | study: EMG produced TPA metagenomics assembly of the PRJNA485056 data...
CCAGTTGATTTTTAAATTTGTGATGGAGGCGGTGAGCGTGTATTAATGCAGATGAACTAAAAGAATACATTATAGAGAATAATTGTATAGAACAGATTTTATTATCGTTGGAATGTCATGGACTACACGAATATCCTACTGAATGGAGAGCCGCCTTACCACAAGGCAATAATAAGACTGCTATATGTGTAAAGAAAGATACATTATCAGTAGCAATTAGAAGTTCGGAAGAAAATAAGCGTGGAGATATTTTTACATTGGTTATGACAATAAAGGGTATATCTTTTGGAAAAGCTAATAAATATCTCCACAATATTTTAGGTTTGAAATATTCATATAGCAAGGGTGACAACAAAGATAATAAGAAAGATCCATTAGCAATCTTCAAAAAGGTGAAACGCCAAAGATACACAATTGATAAAGATGTCCCAGTATATGATGATTCATGTATGAAAGAATATACTGATTTACCATATATTGATTGGGTTCGTGAAGGTGTTATGCCATTCGCATGTAAAAGATTTAATATTGGATATTCATATGATAGAAAACGAATTGTCATTCCTGAACGTAAATGGGATGGAGATGATAATGAATATATAGGTATTAGTGGAAGAACTACTGTACCAAATTATGAGATGTTTGATATTCCGAAGTTTTTTAAGTTATCCAAAACATATCCAAAGGGAATAAATGTATATGGGTTGAATGAGAATTATCAAACAATTCAAGAAGCAGGCTTGTGTGTTGCATTGGAGGCACAAAAATCTGTATTGAAAAGGTATTCACGAAAAGATGGTACGGCTGTTGCAATAGGAAATTGTGAGTTCACAGAAGAACAGGTTAGGATACTGATTAGCTTGAATGTAGAAATTGTCGTGGCATTAGACGAAGGAATTGATATAAACCATATTAGACAGGAATGTGATAAATTTTATCCTATTAGAAAAGTAAGTTACATATATGATCGTTGGGATTTGATTAAGAAAGGCAGTAAAGACAGTCCTGCTGATATGCCCAATAAAGTATACAATTTCCTTCTCAAGCATCGTGTTTTATATGATGAGTCAGAAAGGAGAAAGTTAAGAGATTGGCAAGAAAGACAAGTAAAGAATTAACAGAAATTTGTAACAAATTTGGTGTTGATACATTATGGTCATGGTCAAGATACCATTGTTACAAACAAGATAGATGGGAATATTTTTTGAAATATATCCTACATAAGAAAGAAGATAGAACAAATAGTATTTATTGTGTATCTGGTGGTAATGTACATGATATTATTGAGCAGCTATATACTGGCAAAATTAAATATGAGGATATGCCAGATTTATATGAGGATAGCTTATTTACAATGAATTGTGCAGAACTCAAATACAATCGAAGTGATTCTGATAAAAATGATGCAATAGCAAATAAATATGAAAATTGCATTAGACATTTCTTTAAAAATCATAATCTGATTACTTTCCCACATAAAGTTGAGCATTTTATTACAATCAAAATATCTGATGATATTTATATGCAAGGATATATTGATATGCTTTATATTGAGCCATACAAAGATGAAGATGGCAATGAGAAAAAGCGTGTACATATTGTAGATTGGAAAACGTCTACACGTTATCAGGGTGCAAAAATTGATGCAGAGTGTGGTCAGTTAGTTATTTATGCTGAAGGTATTAGACAAGCATTAAATATCCCGTTGGAAGATATTGTATGCGAGTGGAATTTCTTAAAATATGTCACAGTTACTATTGAACAGAAAAATGGTAAGAAAAAAAATAGATATATAGAAAGAAATTCTATAGGCGAAAGTCTTATCAATACGGCAAAGATGTGGCTGAAAAATTTCGGATATGAAGATGATATTGATAAATATGTTGATGAAATGGTATTAAACAACAATATTGATTGCTTACCAGATGAGGTTAGAGAAAAATTTGAAATCCATGATTGTTATGTACAAGTACCTCTAACAGAAGAAAAGATTAACGATTTAAAAGAAGACATTATCAATACAGTCGAAGAAATTAATTCTAAAGAGAGAGAATATAAGGATAGTGAAGATGAAAATATCTTTTGGCAAGAAGTAACAGATGCCGATGAATTTAGATTGGCAACCCTCTCAGGATATTCTAGGGCATTACATAAACCGTATGACCAGTATTTAAAAGAGAAAGAATTGTTCAAAGAAGAAGCTGAATCTGATTCTGATACAGACGAGGATGATTTATTAGCATTTGTAAATAGTTTATAGACATAGGTAGGTGAGAAGTTGAGTAATTTAACAGTATTACATTTACATAGTATGGATTCTAACCCATATAGCGGTCTTGAAGTTGACTCAATCACACCTTTTCAAGCTTATATTGATAAAGCAAAAGAAGAAGGAATGAAAGCCATTGCTTTTACAGAGCATGGCGCAGTCCTTCATAATGTTGCAAAAAGACAGGCATGTGAAAAGGCTGGGTTAAAATATATTAATGCAGAAGAATTCTATGTAACAGAAAAAATTGATATGGATAATCTGCAAAGAGACAATTACCATTGTTGCTTATATGCAAAAAATTATGATGGGGTATTAGAACTTAATAAACTCTCTTCTGATTCATTTAATCGTAATGATGGTCATTTTTATTATAATCCACGAATTACCTTAGAGGAACTTGAGAATACATCAGATAATATTTTAGTATTAACAGCTTGTGTTGCAGGTATGCTATGTAAAGGGACGAAAGAAGTACAGGAAAGATTTTTGAAATTCCTTATTAAAAATAAGCATAGATGTTGGTTGGAAATACAGCCACATAATTTTGACGTTCAGATATATTACAATCAGTATTTGTATAGAATTGCTCAGAAATATGGAATGAAACTTATTGCTACAAGCGATGTACATGCTATTGACAAGGATCATATGATGGGTAGAGCTGTAATGCAGAAATCTAAAAATGTTAATTTCCATGACGAGGATGCGTGTGATTTGTCATGGAAATCTTATGATGATATGGTTGCTGCCTTTGAATTACAGAATGCATTACCAAAATCAATTTATCTTGATGCAATCGAAGAAACAAATAGATTTGCAGATAATATTGAATCATATGACCTGGACTATAGTAACAAATATCCAAGATTATATCCTGATGCTGAGAAAGAATTTAAGGCACGAATAGTTCAAGGCGTAAAAGAACGTGGGATAAGTAAACTACCAAATTATAAAACAGAGTATATTCCAAGGATACAGGAGGAGTTAGAAACATATAAACATAATGACGCTATTGATTTTATGTTACTTGATTCAGATTACAAGAATTGGTTGCTGAAAAATAATATGCATTATGGATGCTCAAGAGGTTCTGTATCTGGTAGTGAGATTGCATATTTGATTAAATGTACTGATGTTGATTCAGTTAAATATAAGCTTAACTTCTCACGATTTATGAATCCTGAAAGAATGTCATTGGCTGATGTAGATACTGATATTTATGCAGAAGATAGATATAAAGTGCGTGAGTATTTATTTAATAAGGAAGGTTTGTATTGTTGTAACATTATTACTTTTAATACAATTCAGTTAAAAGCAGCGATAAAAGATGTTGGTAGGGCATATGGAATGAGTCCTGATCAAACTCAGGAATTATCAAATATGGTAGAAACTGATGATAAGGGTAAGGATTATATGCCAGAAGAAATCAGAGAACAATATCCAGAAATGTTTAAATATGTTGATATGGTAATTGGAACAATTACATCACTTGGTAGACATGCAGCAGGAATTGTTTGTAGTCCTACAGATATAAGATATGATTTTGGAACATTGTCTATCACATCAGATCCTCGTCCTGTAAGTCAGATAGATATGCACGAAATTGATTCTTTAAACTATGTAAAGCTAGATTTACTAGGGTTAAATGCTGTTGGACTAATTGATGGTGCTTGTAAACTTGCAGGTATAGATTATTTAACACCTGATAAGGTTGATTTCTCAGATGAAAATGTTATTAACTCAATAGCAAAAGATACTACATTGATATTCCAGTTTGAAAGTGGTTTTGCAAGTGATTCATTAAAAAGAACACTTAGCAAAGAAACCTTGGAGAATATTAAAGCACAAAATGATAATATCTCATATCTTGATGTCATGGCTATGGTCAGTGGTGCTATTAGACCAGCAGGTGAATCTTATAGAGAACAGTTATTCAATGGTATTTACAAAGATAATGGCAACGAAGCACTTAATGAGTTCTTGAAACCTACACTTGGCTATTTAGTATATCAAGAGCAGATTATTGATTTCTTGCATGATTTCTGTGGTTTTACTATGGGACAAGCAGATATTGTCCGTAGACATTTTGCTAAAAAAACAGGTACTGAAGCAGATATACCTATTATTGAAAATGGTGGATATATGGTTGATATTCACGGTAATAAGGATAATAGATATATTCCAGGATTTATTGCAATTGCACAAGAGAAGTATGGAATGACCGAAGCTGAAGCAAGAGAGGCTATAAAATCATTCTTGATAGTAATCGAAGATGCGTCTAATTATTTATTTTCACGAAATCATTCCGTTCCATATAGTATGATAGGTCTATTTATTGGATGGTTAAGATATTACCATAAGATTGAACTATTAACATCAGCGTTGAATGTTTATGTAGACAATAATGAAAAAATGTCAAACATCAAAGAATATATCAAATCGCAGGGGATAGAAATCAAAGGAATAAAATTTGGCAAATCTAAAGCACAGTATTTCATGGACAAAGACGAAAATGCCATTTATCAAGGAATCTCTTCTATAAAATATTGTAATGATCAAATCGCAGACGAATTATATGAATTGTCTAAAAATCGTTATGATAATTTTGTCGATTTACTTTCTGATATTATTTCAAAAACATCTGTGGATGATAGACAATTACATATTCTTACAACACTAAATTTCTTTTCTGAGTTTGGTAAGAATAAATATTTGCTATCAATTATTGATATGTACAATTTGTTAGGAAAATGCAAGACATTGAAAAAAGATAAAATTGCATCACTGAACATTAGAGAAGAAGATGTAAGAAAATGTGCAGAGAAAGAGACACCTAAACAGTATAGCAATGTTGATAAGGATAAACTTGTTAAACTTATGATAAGCGGTTTAGAGAATAAGCCATTATCAATAAAAGAACAGATTGTATATGAACAAGAGTATCTTGGAAACATAATGTATAAAAATCCGAAAGCACCAAAAGATATGTATTATGTGCTCGAATGTAAATTCTATAAGGATAAAACAAAACCATATCTTATGCTTTATAACATGAGAGATGGCGAGTATCTAAAAACAAAAATCACTTCTGGAAAGTCATTCATTGAATCCCCATTTATAGCAGGAAATGTCATCAATGTAAAAGAATTTGGTGAGAGAAATAAAATGAAGAAGGTTGGTGGCGATTGGATTAAAACAGATGAAAAAGAGAGAATAGTAAAGAAGTGGGACGTATATTAGAAGGAGATGTAAAGTTGGATAAAATAATTGAGTTTAAATGTGTACCTGAAAGACTTGTATATAATTCTACTGACTTCAAAATATATGGCGTTTCTGTCAATTCATTTGAATATCCTGATGTACAGATTGGCAAATATGGCACAGCAACTATTAAAGGTAATATTTCAGAACTTAATCTTGGTGTTGATTACATTGTAAAAGCAAAAGAAGTATCCGATTCACATGGAGTCGGATACGATGTAATCAATATTAAAAGAGAGAAACCTACTACATTAGCTGCAACACGAAATTTTTTATATGAAATTCTTACACCAAATCAGACAGATGTGTTATTAGAAGCATATCCTGACATCGTAGATAGAATAATGAATAACAGATTAGATGACATTGATTTATCAAAAACAAAAGGTATTAAAGATTATACATTCAATGTTATTAAGAACAAAGTCATAGAGAATTTCAAATTGGCTGAAATTGTAGAAGAATTCAGAGGATTATTTAATCTTTCAACAGTAAAAAAACTGTATGACAAATACACTTCTGTTGACAAAATCAAGGAAGTTATTAGAGAAGAACCATATCAGTGTCTTTGCAGGCTAGGTGGGATTGGTTTTAAAACCGCTGATTCTCTATTATTGACATTGGATAAGGATGGTAAAGAATGTCAGAAGAATGGCAAAAAGCCAGTTTTGTTCTTTGGATTTGACCTCGTAACATCATATCAGAGAGCAAAAGCTTGTGTAGATTATCTACTTGATGAGAATGAAAATAATGGCAATACATATATGCATGTTGGTGATTTAAAGAAACAGTTTGATGTATTAGTTCCAGAAGCAAAAAGTAATTTACCTCTTATTCTCAAAGGTGATAATGATGTGGTATTTGATAGAGAGTTATTAAGCGTATGTAAAAAAGAAACATATGAAACAGAGAAATATATAGCAGAGAGAATAAAAGAAGGATTGCAGATACATACAAAATGGGAGTGTGATTGTTCAAAGTTCCAGGAACTTGATGGTTTTAAACTAACTGAGAATCAGTGTAAAACATCACAATATATGTGTGAAAATAATATTGTTCTTCTTGTTGGATATGGTGGTAGTGGTAAATCTTCAAGTACACAGGCATTTGTAAATATGCTAAATGCTTATAACAAGAGACATTTACTTTTAGCACCAACTGGTAGAGCAGCGAAAGTATTGTCAGGTTTTACAAATGAAAATGCCATGACAATCCATAGAGGTCTTATGTATATGCCACCTGCTGATTGGGGATTTAATGAAGAGAATAAATTACCTTATGATGTAATAATTGTGGATGAGTTTTCAATGGTAGACATTTTTCTTTTCAGAAAATTGCTTGAAGCTATAGATTTTGAGAAAACAAAATTACTCCTTATTGGTGATGATGCACAGATCCCTTCTGTTGGTGCTGGTAATGTACTTTATGATTTGTTGAAATGTGAGGATATTCCTACTATCACACTTGATAAGGTATTCCGTTATGGTAAAGGAGGTTTATCTACAGTTGCCACAGATACACGAACTGGCACTGAATATTTAGATAAGACCAAAACAGGTATGCAAGTATTTGGTGAAGATCAGTCATATATATTTATGCCGATTCTTCAAGATAAACTTGTTGGATATACTGTAAAACTTTATCAGACATTATTATCCAAAGGTTATTCTGTCGATGATATTGCAGTCTTATCTTGCTATAACGTAGGTGATTATGGAACAGTAGCATTAAATAAGAAGATACAAAACGCAGTTAATTCTAATCCAAAAGCAAAAATTACATTTGGAGATACAGAATTTAGATTAAATGACATTGTAATGAACTATGCTAATGATTACAAAGCAATTATCTACAATGAGGAATATATTGATGATAAAAATACAACATTCATTGCTAATGGTGAATCTGGTAGAGTTGTAAAAATTCTAAAAGATGCAATGGTTGTTGATTATGATGGAACACTTATCTATATCCCAAAAAGTTCTATGAAAAATATTCGATTGGCTTATGCCATCAGTACACACAAATCTCAGGGTGGTCAGTTCAAGGTGGTTGTTTTAATTACACCCAAGGCTCATAGCTATATGCTGAATTCCAATTTATTATATGTAGGTGAAAGCCGTGCAAAAGAAAAATGTTATCACCTTGGAGAGATTCGTACAGTAAATAATGCACTTAAAAAGAAGGAAAATTTCGATAGAAAAACAATGCTTCAGATGTTTATGAAAGCAGAATAGGAGAATATATGAATAGTAAGACAAGCATTTTTGATTCGATTTTAAACACAATTGAGTCAGAAGATATTAGAAAATTTGCAGAAAGATGTATTGAAACAATCCCAGATTATTTTTGGAATGTGGGTGCGTCAAGTACGGGAAAGTATCATCCTCAATATGCTCTTGGTGATTTAGGATTGGCAAGACATACATGTGCTTTGGTAAGATTTTTGAATCACATTTTTGCGGTTGATTGCTTTGGTAAAAATTTTACTCAAAGAGAGAAAGATTTAATGAGAGTTGCAGGAATGATGCATGATTCACGAAAAAGCGGAAATGATGATGATTTTACAAAAAATAAATATACAAAGTTTGATCATCCACTTTTAGCAGCTAATGTTATTCGTGAATTAAAAGGTAATGAACTTCCTGATGAAGAAATCGAAATGATTGCAACTACAATTGAGAGCCATATGGGTGCATGGAATACTGATAAAAGAAGTTCAACGGTATTGCCATTACCTAAAAATAAATATCAGACAATTTTACACTTAGCAGACTACCTTGCAAGTCGCAAGGATATAGAAGTTCTGTTTGATGGATTTGAAGTACCAAAAAAGGAAGTCATTAAGTTGGAGGATTATGTTCTGAATTTTGGAAAACATAGTGGTGAAAAGCTTGTTGATGTTGCTCAGTCAGATCCAAGTTACATATCATGGGCTAAAGAAAATATGAATAGAGAGCCAATTAAGAGTTTGTTAGCTCAGTTGTAGAGAATAATACAGTAAAGAATTTCTGGAATGCCCATAAACAGGGCGTTTCAGAGACTCAAAAAGCCAAGGAAAGACGGATTTCATCAAAACACAATATATAGTGGAATATGCATTTGCAAAACCACTATATATTGTACGGAGAAATGAAGGTAGTTAAATAAGTGTTTTTAAGATGGGGTTACACAACTTTTAATAAACAATTCACCATATGGAGTAAGCTCAACAATACCTTTAACAACTTTAATTTTTACAGCTTTAGGAATAACATTATTTAAAAAATCTTCTTGTAATTGTTTGTATAATCTTGTATGTTCAAAAAATTCATACTTATTCTCTTTAACATTTGTATTAAAATCAATGTTTATTAATCCAAGCCTTTCCAATGAAGATATTGATATTGATTGAAGAAGTAAATCTTGTTCGCATGGATTAGACAAAAATATGTTTTTATAATAATCTTCAAATGACGTATCTTTAAAAAACACTCTATAATTACATATTGGATAATATGATTTCTGAGAAAAAATACGCATATTTTTTGCATCAAGAGGAGTCATTTGTCTAATTATTTCTGAAAACGATGGATGAACGAAATTGCAAAAATCTTTATTCATAGAGGATGATATTAAATTTGAAAATAAATTTATTAATTCTTTATGCAAAATACAATATTTTGAACCCTCAAGAGCAGGGGCAACAATTTGTAAATCTGGTTCAATAACTTTATCTGATGGAATTTTTGATATTTTTTCTTTTAATTCATCTTCATATTCTTTAAGAGCATAGGAATACTTTATTTTTCTTTTTTCGGCAACTTGAGATATACCACCAAATACAAGATACCATATATCAGCCATAGTTGTTCCTATATTTTGGGTTGGTTTATCTATAATATTATTTACAGAATTTGCAATTGGCTTGCATGTGGTTGTAATTAAGGATTTTTTTAATTTATTTGACATAATAATCACCTCTTTTTGAATTATATCGCATATATAGTAAAAATTCAATGAATAAAAAAGAGAATAACATATATGTAGGGTCAGAATCCCTACTTACGTATTATTAATAAATAAATGATTAGGAGGACATATGAGTTCAACAAGTGACAATACATATACAAATACTAATAAAAAGACATTTTATTTATCAGATGATATAGACAACGAATCTATTGGCAAATTGATGTGGAATATTTTATATCAGATTCGAGAAGACGATGAGAAAGATGAAAAAGAAAAAGATTATAAGCGTGAGCCAATTAAACTATATATCAACTCGTATGGTGGCTCTATTTATGATATGTGGGGATTAATTGATATTATTCTCAATAGCAAAACTCCAATATATACATATTGTACAGGATATGCAATGAGTGCAGCTTTTAAGATTTTCTTAGCAGGACATAAAAGATTTTGTTACAAACATTCAACATTTATGTATCATCAGATGAGTTGTTGGAGAAGTGGCAAATATCAGGATTTAGTTGAAGATCGAGAAGAGATGGATTGGTTGAATAAAAAGATTGAAGAATATGTAATCGACAGAACCAATCTCACAAAAGATGATATTAATGAGATTCGTGAAAAGAAGAAAGATTTTTATATTCATTCTGATAAGGCAGTCAAGTATGGAATTGTTGATGAAGTTTTATAAATAATAATAGAAAATATTGAGGTGTTAAATATGGTTTATGGAGTATTTGGCGGTTGTTATAGTGACTGGTATGTAGTCGGATATTTCACCAATTGTCAAGATGCGGATAAGTATTGCTGTTTATGTGGTGATGGTGATTATTATGTAAAACCGTTAAAAGATTTAACCGATGAAAAAGATTTATCAAAAGTATCTTTAAAATATTGTCATGAAGTTTTATTTGATTGTAAAGATGATGAAAGTAGATGGGTTATGAGAGAAGAACCTGAAAGGTACAATTGCTATATTGATAATGATTTAAGATGTAATAGCGTAAGACAAGGAACACTATGTAGAAATAATTGGGTATGTTTTAGTATAAATATTGACCATGATGATAGAGAATTAGCAGAAAAAATTGCTCAAGATTATTTAGCTGAACTTCGTTCTTATGGTGATGGAAAAATTTACGAAAAGAATATTGAATTGATGAATGATAAATTCGTAGCACCATTCAAAGAAAAAGAGAGAATAAGAAAAGAAGAAGAAATTAAACAAAAAGAACTTGCAGAATTAGAAAGATTAAAAGCTAAATACGAAACAAAATAAACGACAGTTTCTTGTGAAAATTAAGGAGGTAAAAATGAAAATAGAGATTGAAATCCCAGACTTGGAAGAATATTTCTTTCCTGGATACAACGAAGAAGATGGTGGATACATAACAAATAAAGAGATTTCTGAAAAAATTATTAGTCTGGCGATAGAAAGATGTATTGATAGAATGTATGACGATTATGTTTGTGATAATGTTTATAGCACTATAAAAAATGATGCAAAAGAAGTCGTCAAAAACCACTCCAAAGAAATTATTAATACTGTAATAGATAGAGTATCTGATGAAATTCTTCGAAAAAAAGCGATTATAGATGAAATGCCAAAGAAGTCAGAGGTGGCACATATTAATAAAGAATGGGAAAGTTACTTTATAGAACTTATTGATAAAGCCATTGCAAAAAGATTTAAATAATAACAGGACTCTATTATTTTATGTGAAGATTTGGAGGTAAAAATGGACACGATTGTAATTAATTTATTTGGTGAACCATCAGCAGGTAAGAGTACATGTGCAATGGATATTACAGCACAATTAAAAAGACACGGTATCAATGCTGAATATGTTTCAGAGTTTGCCAAGGATAAGGTATATGAAAATAATGGTGAGGTATTTAAACACCAAGAATATTTATTTGGCAAGCAGTCATTCAAGATGGGTAGAGTTAAAAATAAAGTACAGGTTATGGTTGTTGATTCTCCATTGATCTTATGTGCTGTATACAACACTGACGAAGTGTTAGGAGAAGACTTTGATAGGACTGTACTGAATGTGTTTAATTCATATAATAATAGAAACTATCTACTCACAAGACATCATTCTTATGAAAATGAAGGAAGATTCCAGAATGAAGACGAAGCAAAAGAAGTGAGAAAAGAAATTATTGATAAGTTAAATCAGTACAACATTAAATATGAAGAGATTGCTTCAACAGAATCAAATTGTGAATACATAGTAGAGAATATTATAAAGGAGATCAGAAATGAACAGCAAAGGACATTTATTTATTAGTTTAGGAAAATCAGTAATTAGAGTAATTGGTGGAATTGTAACATTAGTGAACGGTTCGATTATTCCATTAGCAGTAGGAATTATTGTTGCTGAAGTTGGTGGTGTGTTAGAAGAATTGGTTGATGAGAGATAGGCTAAGAAGAAACAGTTTCTTGCGAAGATTAGAGGTGACTAAATGGTATTAATAAATGACAACTGGGAAGAAGTTAGAGATTTGGAAGATGTTTCTAAAATAATCAGAGAATATTTTAATGAAGATTTTGATTCCTGAACATACAGACGAAGAATATTGGGATTTAGAATGGCAATTAGAGGACAAAGATGGTGATATTACTTCATTAGAAGATGAAAATAATACTCTTAAAAATCGAATTGAGATTTTAGAAGATAAAATAGAAGAGTTTGGAAGAAAAATTAGATAAATGCAAATAACAAGAACCATTATTACATGTGGAGAATAGGAGAATAAGTATATGAAGTACGAAGAGTGTTCAGATGGTTGTATTAGATTTTTCCCAGATAATAAAGCTACAGAAATTTTGTATAATCCGACATTACATAAAGTACTCATATCAGGTGAATTAAGTTCATTAGATCTATGGGAACTTAATAATCAAGTCAGGTTTCGTGAAATTATAGCAAGGCGCAAAGAACTATCCATATCGGATATAAATAAAAAATAACTATCTGAATTGGATATGGGAGGTGAATGTATGACAAGAACAGATAATATGGAATGGTATGTTTATTATGATGAGTTCAATCAGAATAAGATTATACCGTTTAATATATTTAAACATTATACATTTAATCAAGATGTCCTCAAATTACTTAAGTCGGATTTGACTAAAGAACAGTTTAAGGAAGAGCTGGACGGAAAGCTACTTTATTCATTCTGGAGCAAATGTGAATATGAAACAACTATTTACATGGCTTCATGGGTTGGACAATCTAAGCCAATAAAAATAGATATTTACAGTCAAGTAAAACTTAATTGGAACAGATTTGTAGATTATGTATGGTCGTTTAAGGACTAATTGTTAAGTAAATAATAATTATTTCATAAGGAGAAAAACATGTTCATAAAAACAATGGATGGTAAGCTGATTAACTCAGACAGTATTATCCAGATACAAGGAACTTTTGGTTTATGGCTGAATGTCAAAATATCAGATGGTACAAGTCATTACATTGATGAGAATAATGTATCAAAATTCATACCAGAAAATGAATTACAACAATTTGAGTCAGATATTGAATGGCTCAGACTACAAAATTAGAGACGATGGAGCAGCTGTAAGGGACAGTTGCATTTTAAAATAGGCACATTTGTCTATATTTAAACACAAATAATAATGATTTTAATAGGAGGATTAATATGGATAGGAATTTAGTATATAAATTGACATATGAGACTATTGTTGATTCATTACCAGATTTCATAGATATGGAGAATGATGATAATGCTAAGCGTAATTTTATCAGCTTTGTTGATGGTATAACTGAGATGGCAGGCAGTATGTTAAATTATATTAATAATAAAGATTCAAGCTTATTGAAGGAGAGATTTAAGGAGGATTAAAATTTGAAATTTGATAATACAGAGGTATGGGGATTTGAACACGCATTTAGAGGAATGAGAAATCCGAAGAATAGCTGGTATAAGAGTGATAGTCATTATGGTTGTGATGATGAAAAATATTGTGATAAATGTCACGATGTCGGAGAATATTGTTTTGGATATAAAGGAAATGACAACTATATTATCGGTGAAAACGATATGAAGCTCGCACAGACTCTTATTAAAGCAGGAAATGAGCATAGAAAGTTTATGAGACAGATTTTTGTATCGGTGGATATTACAGCTCCTCTTTATTGGTGGAAAGAATTTGATACTTATAAAGTAGGAACGGTTGCGAACTCAACGAGTACAATGCACAAGCTTGCTACAACACCAATTACATTAGATTGTTTTGAGATTGATGATTATGACAGAAATTTATCTCTTGCTGATAATCTAAAGGATGATGACGGATTAGATAATATTTCAACATTTGAAGAGGATATTATTTATGTATTAGAAAATATTCGTCAGAAGTATCTTGAGACAAAAGATAAGAGATATTGGAAAGAGCTTATACGTTGGCTTCCTGAGAGCTGGTTACAGAAGCGAACAATTACAATGAATTATGAAAATATTCGTAATATGTACTTTCAGCGTAAAAATCATAAGCTTACAGAGTGGTCAAAGTCATTTATAAAGTGGGTAGAGTCGCTTCCGTATGCAAAAGAGCTGATTATGTATGATGAATTAGAAACTAAATAAATGTTCATTTCATAGGAGGCAATATTATGGCGAAGATTCAACTTATATATGATATAGATAATTGTAGTCATTGTCCATTGCATAGAACACAACCTTTGATTACATCAGATTCATGGGAACATGCAAGTGATTATTATTGTGAAAGTAATGGTAAAAAGATAGCGGAATACATAGAGTGGGAAAGTGATATGCCCAATATTCCTAATTGGTGTCCACATTTATTAAAAGAAAAAGAAGGTGATTAATATTAGAAATCCAGAAAGAATTGATGTATTTACATCGGAATTAAATAGAATTTGGAAGAAACATTTTCCTGACTGGCGTTTTGGACAGCTTATGTCAAATTTTCTTGGTTTCATTCAAAGTAAAAAGAATAGAGATATTTTCTTCCCAGAAGAGTCAGAAATGCTTACATATTTAAAAGAATATTGTGGAGAAAAGGAGGAAGTAAATGGATAAATTAGAAAGGATAAAACAACTCATTAAAGATCTAAATAATGCTTCATATGCTTATTATAATCAAGTTCCAATTATGTCTGATTATGAGTGGGATAAAATGTATGATGAGTTAATAAATCTCGAAGAAGAAACTGGTATTGTATTAGCAAATAGTCCAACACATAACGTTGGTTATTCAGTTGCAGACGAATTAAAAGAAGTAGAACACAACCATCCAATGCTCTCACTTGATAAAACAAAATCAGTAGATGAATTAATTGAATTTATTGGGAATAAGGATTGTTTCTTATCTGTAAAAGCAGACGGTCTTACCACATCTCTTCATTATATTAATGGTAGGTTAATCGGTGCAGAAACTAGAGGTGATGGAGTAAAAGGTACTGAGTGCCTCCAGAATGTATTAACAATGAAGAACGTACCAAAGGAAATTCCATATAAGGATGAACTTATTATTGATGGTGAAACAATTATTGGATGGGACACTTTTAGAAAGATTAATGATAAATTACCAGAAGATAAGAAGTATAAACATCCAAGGAATCTTGTGTCTGGTTCGTTACAATTACTTGATAGCAAAGAAGCTGCAAGCAGAAATATGAGATTTGTTGCTTGGAGAGTTATTAAAGGTTTTGAGCATAAAACTCCTAGTGAAGATTTATTCAAGGCTAAAGATATTGGATTTGAGATTATACCAATATTAAAATCACCTAGAATTAATCAGAAAGAAGAGTTAGCAATCTTATTAAATCAAATAAGAGAATCAGCAGACTCACATAATATTCCTTATGATGGAGCTGTTATGGCAGTTGATGATTATAAAATTGCAGAATCTATGGGAAGAACAGATAAATTTTTCCGACATTCAATGGCATATAAATACGAGGATGAATTGTTTGAAACAGTGCTTACAGATATTGAATGGAATACCTCTAAGACAGGCTTGATTAATCCTGTGGCAATCTTCGATCCAGTTGACTTAAATGGAGCGATTACAACAAGAGCAACACTTCACAATATTACATATATTAAGGATATGATGCTTGGAATAGGAGATAGAATTAGAATTTATCGTTCCAATATGGTTATTCCAAAAGTACATGATAGTATTGACAAGAGTAGTAATTTTAATATTCCAGATAGATGTCCTATATGTGGTCAGCCTACTAAGATAGTAAAAGATAATAACTCAGAAGTACTTGTATGTACTAATGATAATTGCAATGGCAAGATGCTTGGTAAGCTCAGTCATGCGGTGTCAAGAGATGCACTTAACATTGATGGATTATCAGAGGCAACAATAGAAAAATTCATCAATCTTAGTTGGTTAAACTCAATTCAAGATATTTATCATCTATCAGATCATGAAAATGAGATGAAAGCTTTAGACGGATTTGGTAAGAAATCAGTAGATAATCTTCTTGCTTCTATTGAGAAATCTCGTAAAACAAGTCTTGAGCGGTTTCTTTATAGTCTGTCAATTCCATTGCTCGGCAAATCAACAAGTATGATGATTGCAGATTCTGTTGATTATGAATTTGATGTATTTATTGATGAAATGACAATTAAAGGTGCAGAATACTTTATGTATTTACCTGGTGTTGGAGATTCATTAATAAATTCACTTAATACTTATTGGAAAAAGCATTACTCAGAAATACTTCAGTTAGCAAATGAGTTTACATTCGAGACACAAAAATCCATTATGTCAGAAACTACAAATGAATTAGAGAATAAGACTTTTGTTATTACAGGAAGTGTAAACCATTATCAGAATCGTGAAGCTCTCAAAGCCGATATTGAAACTCATGGCGGTAAAGTCGTAGGAAGTATATCTTCTAAAGTAAATTATCTTATCAATAATGATATAAATTCAACAAGTTCTAAGAATCAGAAAGCAAAATCTTTAGGTATCCCAATCATCTCAGAGGATGAATTTTTATCAATGCTTAACAACTAAAAAGAGAATATATTAGTGTACCAATTCAATAAAAGGAAAGGAAACTATATATATGAAGAGAAAGAAACTAGCAACTATGTTAGTGGTCGCTTTTGCTATATCTGCAACCTCTGTCGCCCCTGTTATGGGGGCTGAGAATGAAGACATTAGTAAATACGACTGCGACTATAAACCTTGGTTGGAGATGAACGCAGGTGTAAGTGATGTACTTGCATCTGCATGGGCATCTGAAACCACATTTAAATCTTATTGGACTACAACTGCTGTTAATGTAAGAACTAAACCGAATACTGATTCAGAGATTATTACCACGTTGCTTTGGAATCAGCAAGTAAGTGTAGCTTCGTTCGACAATGAATGGGAGTTGATATATTGGGATGACAATATCTATTACATTAACAAAAACTATCTTCAAGATCATGAAGCTGAGTTTATATTATATGAAGTTCCATATGCAGCACACAAAACATGGATGCCTTATACAGCTATTACAAAGAGAGAAAGCTCACAGTACATACTTCAACATACATCTGCCTACACTGGTAAGTATGGTATTCGCATGGTCGGAGATAGATATTGTGTGGCTCTTGGCTCGTATTTTGGCTGTGAGATAGGTGATGAGTTTGATTTAGTTCTAGCAAATGGTACTGTAATTCCCTGCATTATGTCTGATGAAAAAGCTGATATACATACTGATTCAAACAACATAATCACTAAAGAAACCAACTGCTTAAGTGAGTTTGTTGTTGACAGATCAGCATTGGATATAAGTGCTAAAAGGTCAGGCGATATGTCAAGTGTATGTCAAGAATGGAATAGTCCAGTAACACAAATAAGGGTATACAAGTAAGGAGGATAAATGAGTTCAGAAGAATTTATGAAAAAAGAATTCACTTTAAATTTGGACAGCTTAACCGATTTGGAAGAGTTCGTCCACTTATTAATAAGTAAAATTTCTGCTGATGTAGATGGCTGCTATGAGCATCAGATAGTAGATGCTAAGTCGTTTATGGGTATGGTTAGCATTTCAACACATCCTGTTACTGTAAGAATTAATAGTGATGATGAGAAGGAGGTTGAACTGTTCAATGCGATTTGCACACGATATTCCTATTCCAGATAGTATGAATACTTATTTAGGAATTGATGTGGATTTGGTTACATTGGAAGATTATATAGACCTCCATAGATTCAAAAATAAGAACGTTATTATAAATGCCGGTCATATAGTTAATTGGGTGGTTGAGTCATGAGTTTATTAATTTTAATGGGTAAATCGTGTTCTGGCAAAGATACTATTGCAAATGAATTAGTAAAGAAACATGGCTATGAGAACTTTGTAGCTTATACAACTCGCCCAATGAGAGAGGACGAAATACAAAACCAAACATATCATTTTATATCAGAGGATGAGTTCATTAACAAAATAAACGATGGATTTTTCCTTGAATATAGAAAATATCTTTCTACAAGTGGCTTATGGTACTACGGCACAGCTAAAGAAGATTATGAAAAAGATTCTAAAATGGTATCAATTCTAACACCTGACGGTGTAAATACTCTTATTTCTAAGGGTATAAATCCCAAAGTCATATACATATATGCTAACCAAATTACAATTAAAAATAGATTACTAAAACGTGGTGATAACAAAGATGAAGCTGATAGACGCATCAAAGCTGATAATGTAGATTTTCGTGGGGCTGAGATGTTGGCAAATCGAATTATCTATAACAATGAAGGAAAAGAGCTTTCAGATGTTGTTAATGAAGTATTGAAATGGGGGTGATTAAGATAAATTATAGTGGTACACGTCCCATTGCTTATAGTGGTGGGATAACTACCGCTCGTCAATTAATGAGAGAGTTAAAAGATATGGAAGATAATTTTATTACTGTTATCGTTGGTGACAGAGAATATATAATTGACCATATTAAAAGTGTAAAGACTCATGCAAATATGGATGATAGTTGCACACATAAAGCTCTTATATGTAATGAGATGAGTGGTAAAAATATAATAAGGTAGGTGAAATAAATGCCAGATATATCAATGTGTAGTAGTGAACATTGTCCTATGAAAGATAAGTGTTATAGGTCAACTGCTACTGCAAGTAAGTACCAAAGTTGGAGTAACTTTGAATATAAATGTAACGAAAACAGTGGGTATGAAGATTTTATGCTGGATAGAAGAGTGGAGAAAAGAAAGGAGAATAATGTAAATGAAAGTAACTTTATACACAACTCATTGTCCTAAATGTATGATACTTGAGAAGAAATTAACTGCTAAAAACATAGAGTATTCGACAGTAGAAGATGTAGATCTAATGATTCCTAAAGGATTTGACATGATGCCAATGCTTGAAGTTGATAGCAAGATAATGGATTTCAAGGCAGCAAACACATGGATAAATGAGCAATAGGAGGTAACATATTGAATATTAATATCAGATTAAACAAGAATTTTACAACACAGTACAATAGATTACAAGAAGAGTTTGGAACAGATATAGCTAAGATTAATGGTTTCGATGACGGACAGTTAAGTTATACAGATTTCATTGACAACTTTGTAGATCAGAGTACAGTTGCAGATGCAAGTATTGATGGAAACAGTAACGTATCCCATAAAGATATTGTTACTCTTGAGAAAGAAATGCCAAAGCCACACGAGAAGTTGCTTGCATTTAATAAAATTTATTATGAGATTCAGAAGAAGTATGGTTTCCAGACAGCAAATGAGTGGTTAAGAGCTGAGTGGGTAGGACAGTTATATATGCATGATGCTAATACAACATCATTTAAGCATTATTGCTTTGCCTACGATTTAAAGGATTTAGCTGAGAAAGGTTTATTCTTTATTAAAGAGCGTAATGCTAAACCACCAAAGCATTTAATTACATTCGTTGATTTTGTAAAAGAATATATTAGTTTTGCATGTAATCGTAGTTCAGGTGCGGTAGGTTTACCGAATATTATTCCTTATATGTTCTATTTTTGGAAGAAAGATGTTGATAGTCACTACTTAGGAATTAATGAAAGTAATGCAAAAGACTATGCTAAACAGAATTTTCAGAGATTTATCTATGCAGTTAATCAGCCATTCCTTAGAGATAGCTCACAGTCAGCATTTACCAATACATCTGTATTTGACCATCCTTATTTTGAAGCATTATTTGGTGGCGCAGAGTTCCCAGATGGTACTTTTATGATTGATTATGAGGAAGAAATCATTGAATTCCAGAAGTGGTATATGGAAGAAATGGCTGCAATTAGACATGAGAATATGTTTACTTTCCCTGTTTCTACAATCAGTTTACTTCGTCAGAATGGCAAATTTGTAGATGAGGATTTTGCAGCTTGGGCAATTACTCATAATATGGAGTGGTCTGATAGCAATATATTCTGTGATTCTTCTGTCAATTCTTTAAGTAATTGTTGCAGATTAAAGAGTAATATTGAGGATTTAGGATACTTCAATTCAGTAGGTGGCACTGCATTAAAAGTAGGTTCAATTAAAGTTTCTACTGTAAACTTAGCAAGAATTGCGTTAGATACAAATTCAGAAGAAGAGTACCTTGATGAACTTGTTAAGCGTGTAACTATTAATCTTAAGGCTCTTGATTGTGTAAGATATATTATTAAACGTAATGTGGAAAAAGGCTTACTTCCTAATTTTACATTTGGTCTTGTTGACTTCCCTTATCTCTACAATACAATCGGATTTATTGGAATATATGAGACAATGAAGAAGTTTGGATATACAAAAGTAGATGAACTTGGAGATACATATTACACAGATAAAGCATCAAGTTTTGGTAAAAAGATTTTTGAGACAATGAGAAAAACTGCTGATGATTTTATTAAAGAGTACCATTGTGACTATCAGATTAATACAGAGCAGATACCAGGTGAGACAGCAGCTGCTAAGTTAATGCAGAAAGATAAATTCTTTTATCCTAATGCAAATATCTATGATTTACCTCTTTATGGTAATCAGTTTATTCCACTTGGAATTAAAACAACAGGTCAGGAACGTGTAAGAATTGCTTCTGAGTTTGACGGTTATTGTTCAGGTGGTTCAATTCTTCATTACAATATTGACGCACCATTTGATTCATTCGATAAAGCTTGGAAGATGACAAATTACATTGCTGATCAAGGTGTAACTTATTTTGCATTCAATACAAAGATACAAGCTTGTAAGAATAATCATGCATTCTATGGTACAAAATGTCCTGTATGTGGAAAGCCAGTAGATACCGAGTTTACCCGAATTGTTGGCTTCTATACACCAGTAAAAACATATTCAAAAGAGCGTAAAGCTGAGTTTGAAATGAGAAAATGGGGAGACATTAACGCTGAAGCAGAGGTATTTTAATGAAAATAAAAGGTCTTATATCTGAAGATCTTGTGAATTATAAAAAGCCTTCAATGACAATAATTTTCCCTTACTGCACTTTTAAGTGTGGTGAGGGATATTGTCAAAATAGTGAATTAGCAAAAGCACCTATTATTGAAATGAATGTTAATAATCTTGTAGACAGATATATTAATAATCCAATAACTGAAGCTATAGTTATGCAAGGTCTTGAACCATTTGACTCATGGAATGATTTAAAATTATTTATCCATGAATTAAGAGAATATTGTAATGATGATATTGTTATTTATACAGGATACGACAAAAATGAAATCATAGAAAAGATAAATGAATTATCTAAATATACAAATATCATTGTGAAGTTCGGAAGATATATTCCTAATCAAGAGAAACATTTTGATGATTTATTGGGAGTATATTTAGCAAGTAATAATCAATATGCGGAGAAAATTAGTAATGATTAAAGTAAATAAAAATAAGAAATTAGTAGCTGAAATAAAGCAAAGAATAAAAGATAACAATGGTTATTGTCCATGTAGATTACTCAAAAATGAGGACACAAAATGTATGTGTAAAGATTTTCGTGAGCAAGAAGAGGGTGAATGTCACTGTGGTTTATATGTAAAGATTAAGGAGGATTAACTATGGTAGCGGTAGGCGTAATAAGTTTTATAATCGGTGGATTTGTTGGCACATTAATTATGGCATTATGTGTAGCCGCACATGATGAAGAAGACAGGAGAGAGCAAGATGCAGATAACTTTAAGTCTTAATGACTTCATTAATAAGACATCAGAATTAATGCAACAAGCATACAAATATAAGGATAAAAGAGGTTTATTCCTTAACGAAACCGACTGGAATAACCTCTCACTTATGTTATTAGAATTACAAGGTAGGAGAGAAAGTGACATGGAAAAGATACAGATTAAATATTTTGATAAAGAGATAGATAAGGTAGAGAAAATAAACAAAGGTGATTGGATTGACCTTCGTTCAGCCGAAACAATACACCTGAAGAAAGGTGAGTTTCGTCTGATTCCACTTGGAGTTGGAATGAAACTACCAGAGGGATATGAGGTGAATATTGTACCAAGAAGCAGTACATATAAGAATTTCAAGGTATTGCAGACAAATAGTTTTGCGGTGATCGACAACAGCTATAGTGGAGACAACGATCAGTGGCTCTACCCTGTAATTGCTATGGAAGATACAATTATTCACAAGAATGATAGAATCTGTCAGTTTAGAATAAATAAGGTTCAGCCAGAGATTGAGTTTGAGGAAGTAGAGCATTTAGACGAAGTGGATCGTGGTTCATTTGGTTCAACTGGGAAGGCGTAATTATGGAGAAAGAAGATAAAATGCTATATACAGTAAAAGAAGTTGCTTCAACACTAGGAGTCAATGTACATGTTGTATACGACCTTATTAAGAAAGGTCTTTTACCTGCTATGAAACTAGGCAGTTTAAAAGTGAGAAAACAGACACTTGAATCTTTTCTTGAAAAATATGAGGGTATGGATTTGACTGATCTCGACAATATATCAGAACTGAATAACATTGCATAATACATATGGGAATGGTATAATATTTACTGTTCCCATTATTTTTGTGTAGACTTTTAACACGGTGTTCATGGACACATCATGGACACATCATGGACACATTTGAGAAAATTATCTTATAATACACCACAACATCCTATAACACAATACAACATACACCATTTTGTGTTAAGCCTTGATTTTACTGCATTTGTGAGCATTTCATAACATAATTGAACATAATTTAATATTTATACTTCGGAATGGGTAATAACCCAATGGTTGGTGCTACAGTAGCAGTTGCCGTTTCTGTTCAGCAGGCTGCTGATGAGGGCAAATTCTAAATAGAAAGCTTGATTTTATAAGGAATTGAGGACTTTTGGATATTTTCTAAGAGTCCTCTTTTTTATCTCTGAAATTATAAAACTGTGTTAATTTTTGCTCTGTGGACACATCATGGACACGTAATATGAAAATGTGTCCATGAAAAATCTTCTTGAAAATGTGTCCATGAGATGATATACTCTTTGTACATTAATAAGGAGGTATTGTATGACTGATATAATGATTGATAAACGTACAAATAAAGATGGTACATTCTCATATCGTTATAGATTTGAAGTAGCATCAGTTGATGGGAAAAGAAAATGGAAGTCTAAATCAGGCTTTGCTACAAAAAGAGAAGCTAGAGACGCTGGTAAAATAGCACAGCAAGCATATGAGCATGTGGGACAAGTCGTTGAACCTTCAGATATGTCATATGCTGATTTCCTAGATATGTGGTTGGAGAAAGACTGCAAACTCACTTGCAAATCTTCTACGCTTGTAGGATATGAAAAAAAGATTAGATTATATATCAAACCTGAAATCGGCTCATACAAGCTAAAAACTATCACCAAAGATACTCTACAAGACTTCATCACCAAAATGTACGATGAAGGCTACTCGATCAATACAGTAAACTCAGTTAAAGGATTATTAACAAAATCATTTACCTATGCTTTAGACCGACATTATATCGTATCAACGCCTGCAATAAATTTAGTAGTTCCAACAAAGAAACAACCAAAGAAAGCAACGAGAAGTAAGAAACATGTGTATATTCCTCAAGAAGTCATGCAAAAAATATTTGAAAGATTCCCAGAAGGTTCGTCAGCTTATATCCCTATTATGATTGGTTATCATACAGGATTACGCTTGGGAGAGATATATGGACTTGTATGGGAAGATATTGATTTTGAGAATAAAACACTCTCAGTTAATAGACAAGTTCAATGGGAAGCTGGCGAAGCAAGATCAGAAGAAGAGAAGAAAAAAACTAATGGCACATCTAAATCTAATGGATATTGGTACTTCTCTAAGCCTAAATATAATTCTTTTAGGACAATAGAGCTTGACGATGTAATATTAGAAGCTCTGAAAAAAGAACATGATAAACAGCTAAAAGCAAGAGCATATTTTAACGAATACTATAATCATTATTATAGTGAAAATGAGATGACATATGCCAAAACTGATGACATATTACCAATGAATAAAGTATCTCAAGAAAAGTCACCTTATGAAGTTGATTTTATTTGTAGACGAGAAGACGGTTCATATATTAGTGCAAGAACAACACAACATACGTCCTCTATAATTCATAAACAGTTACACTTCCCTCAGTATGATACACATAGTTTAAGACATACTCATGGAACAATTCTATATGAAAATGGAGCTAGTTTTATGTATATTAAGGAGAGGTTGGGACATAAAAATCTACAGACAACAATTGAGATATATACAAATCATTATACAGATACAATAAATAAAAATGGTAACATTGTTTTAAATAATGCTTTTAGTAAGGAGAATGTATGATATATTTGATTAATAATATCCGACAACATGAGAGACATTTCTGGAATTGCTTATATGGTGTTGCTTCACAAGAACAAATTCAAAGAATATTAGATGGATACAAAGTTATCATTAATGAATCTCAATATCAAATAATAGAAGAGGAAAAATCGTAAAAAATAGGGTATGTAGAAATTAATCTACATACCCTAAAATTTTTAATTATAATATATTGCCAGAGTTTAGATAATCTTTCAAATAAGCAAGATTGGAAAGAAATCGGAACATTTGGAGATGTTAACGAACATGTAATATCAAATATAAAAAGTTATCGAGAATTAAGGGTAAATTTTATGCTTTATTATTCGGGGAGTTCATATATTACAAGAAACTATGTTTTTCCAGTATCAGAATCTAACAATCTTGAATTCTTATTTTTAGACGGAAATTACTATGACAATAATAATTATTCTTCATGGTGTATAGTTTATAATACAACAAAAAATAGTATTCAAAACAGAAGTTCATGGCTTCGTAACGTAATACTCGGTAAAGATACAACTTGTCAGTGTGTTTACAGGGTTTATGGTAGATAAAATTAAAGTTTTAAAAATAAAAAATCTAAAGTTAAAACTTGATTATATGAAGTATCAGCTACAACACAAATTGAGCCATAATCACTAGGCACTCTATATCCTTTAATTATACAATAAGACATACCGTATACTTGGTTTGAAGTGGTTGCACAGTTATTGACAACATTCAACAACGTATATTTTTCGTTCATATATGGACTTAATGCAGAAAAATCTTTTTTGCCATAATATTTACTATCAGAATTCCATGTTGTTGAGACTCTAATCTTGATTATTTTATCGCCTAAACTCTGGCAATTTAATATAAAATATCACGATTAAGATAATAAATATAAATATTATAACTATTTATTATAATAAAATATAATAAGTATATGTA
>ERZ1034897.323-NODE-323-length-25264-cov-6.560871_pt1 | contig 25264 bp, 6 predicted proteins | sample MGYA00520629_ERZ1034897 | MGnify/ENA primary metagenome ERZ1034897 (study PRJEB33766, sample SAMN09781789) | gut metagenome | biome: gut microbiome | host: Homo sapiens | place: Madagascar | study: EMG produced TPA metagenomics assembly of the PRJNA485056 data set...
AGTTGTCATACATGGCACTGAGATACGATTTGTCCTTGGCATACTTGTATATCTCTGCCAGTCGGTTGTAGTCGGCTGCATTGTGGGCAAAGCGGCCGCACAAGTCCTCAAAGGATATGTCGTGTATCTCGCCCAGGCAACTGCAATCCCAACCTCTGAAATCCCTCATGTTGTTGTCAATGAAGAAATTGTTGGGTTGCACATAGTCCGTCCAACAGTCCAGCTTGTTTTCTCGCCAGCCGTACCACTTTCTCTGTACCACAAATCCCGATATGAGGAACTCTTCCATGCACCGGGCGTTTATCTCGGTCATGCGGTTAAGCTGCATGTTGCATTGCAGCACGGTGCTCATGGTCTCGCCATACCGCTGCTCGTCTCGGTCTCGTGCCGTGCAGGTTGGCTCCTTGGCTTGGCTGCGGTACACGCCAAGCACGGCTTGCACCATGCGTCTGATGAGGTTGTTCTTCAGCGGCACGTTGCCCTGTTTCTTGATGAGGTCTTCTTCCTTCATCATCTTGCCGTTCACACATACGTAGTCATCCCACTGCCGACCGTAGGTGTAGTTCTTGTTGCGCTCGCGGTCTCTGCGGAATGTCTCCATCGCAAGCCAATACTGCTGTGCTTGCCACAACACCTCAAAGGCGCGGTTGTTGCCCATCGTGCGCCGTGCATGGCTCACGCTATCCAACTCCTTTTGCGGCATCACACGGCTCATTCTATGTAGTTTCTTTGTTGCCATAATGTGTTATAGTTTGGGACGGTGCAAAGATATATGATTGCACCGTCCCTCATTGTTTAACTATTGTTGCTTCATTCTGCCGATGTCGTCAAGCATCTTGTCGCGTGTGGTAAACATTACCCTCACAAGGCTGTCGCGCTCCTCTGCACTCTGACTGCGCAGATATTTCTCAGTGAGTTGCTTCATGTCGTGCTTGTAACGCTTCATGCGCATGTGCTGTCTCATATTGTTGTTCTGACGGAGTTGTTTCATGCCCTCACGGTATGCGGCTCTGTCCGTCTTTTTCAATTTCGACAACTCGGTCTGCTGCTTGGCCACCTCGTCATAAGTGGAGAGTAGCTGCTTGGTTTCTTCGGTTTGAACTCTGCTGTTTAACTTCTCCTTGGCTTGGGTAAGCACGCGGTTCTGCTGCGCGGTCTTTACGCTGTCTCGCGCCTCCTCCGAATATGCCCAGCCTGTAAGCGGTGCATTGCGGTGTATCTTGTACTCGGCATAACGCTCGGCTATCTCGGCTGGTGTCATCTTGCTTGCCTCTGCTGCCGTTGCGCCCAACTCGTCAAAATAGATTTTGTCGGTTTGGCTCTGTGGACAGTTGAGGATGCGTGCAATGAGCAGGGCGCACTCGCGTGAGGTCTGCGCATCGTCTCCGCAGTAGTCCATGATAGCCACCACTGCATCGGTCAGCGATTGCGGATTGACTCCAACACCCGACTGCACAAGCAGGTTTACAACATCATTCATAGCGGATACCTTGTCTTTCGGCATCTTTTGGAGAATGGTCGAAAGGTCGCTTGCCAATGGCATGTCCTTAACAAGATAACTCCAGTTGGCTTCTCCGTTGAGTGCCATTTGTCCTGCCGAACTCATCACATCACCGCCTGTAAGTCCCTCGATGCTACCAAACATGGTGTGGTTGAATACATCGTCCCACATCTTGCTTTTCTCGTCCTTGTCATCACCTGCTATGAGGTATGGCAGATATGCGCCCAAGTTCCAAGCGAATTGCAGAATGTAGCCGAACACGCCTATTCGGGCAATATCACGCAACAGGCTTCTGCGATACTCGCTCTTGGCGTTGCTGTCTGCCTTGTCGGGGTCTATGCCGTCCCTGCGCATCTGCTTGGCCATGTATTCCTTGCTCATCGCCTCGTAACTGGGTTCAAAGCGGTGCTTGATGTTGCGGATTGCATCATACAACTGGCGTGTGTACGACATGGACGAGTTGCGGAAGATGGTGAACAGCACGCTCAACCATGAGCGGTCGGTCTGCATGGTGGAGAGAAATGCGCTCTCACTCGACTGCTGCGTCTGGTTGAACAATATTGTCGCGTCTTGCTTGGCTCGTTTCTCTGCGGTCTCTTCATCATAGCCGTAACGAAGATATTTCTTCTTCTTGGTCTGATACATAGAGTGTGCACCAATGGCAACAGTCAGTGCATCGACAAAGGCATTAGGAGACATACCGATACGCGAGGCTATTTCAACAGCGCGGTTCTGCCACATCTTCCAGTCCATTTCGCTCTTCATCAGTCGTGGGTCTCCAGCCATGCGGCTCTTCCAACGCTTTTCAAAGAGTGGCAGGTTCTGCATCGACCATTTCCATGCGCCTATCGGGTTGGCGATGTTGGCGGCAAGGTATATCGGATTGCTGTCCGAAAGGTAGGCTGGCATGGAGAGGAACTGCTTCAGCGCGGTGAACACTCTGAAACTTACCTTGGCTGCGGTCACACCCTTGGCGATGTTCACTGCTGCCTTGTCAAGCTGGGCGATGGGTGGGCGGTATGCTCCTGCGGCCATGCTGCACACGTTGCGGAAATTCTTCCACAGGGTCTTGCCGCCTCCGTACACACTCGACATGTTCATCACTTGGTTGCGGAAGTGCTTGTACGAAAGCAGGGTGTTCAAGTCCCTGTTGAACTCTGCAAACGCTGCCCAACGCTCCATCTGCTGTACATGGTCAAGTATCACGCTGAATGCGTCCGCACCCATCACGTCAAGGGCGAGATTGTTGCGTCTGCGCTTGATGATGCTGCCTGTTGAGGTGGCTGGCAGGGCTGTGTCGGTCGTATCGTCTGCCACGTCCACATCTTCTATTCTCGCATTGGCAAGTATCTTTAATGGGAAGTAGTTTTCAATCGCGGCCATTGACGCACCGAACATGCGCTTGTGTACCTCGTTGTACTCGTTGCGCTTTTCCACGAGGAACTCCTCCTGCATCCAGTCGGCAAGTTCAAGGAAACGTGGATCAACGAATTCTTTGATGTTCTCGACATCTTCTTCGGTGATGCCCATTCTGCGCAGTTTCATGCGTCCATCTGCCATTTTGTCAACCATATAGATGTAGAGCAGGTTGCCTTGGGTGAGTTCGTGGTCTTTCCGCTCGCCTCCGTCCCAGAATGTAATGGTGGTCTTGGGCATCTTGCGCTCCATGGCGAAGAGGTCGCCCCATTTCATGTTCTTGCCAAACACCTCGCTCACTTTCTCGTCAAGGGTTTTCAAGGCATTCTGATAGCCTTTGTACTCCCTCTCGGTTGCATCAACCCAACCGCGCATATAGCGGTTCCAAAGATAGCCCTCACCGTTCACGCTCTTCTTGCCGAACATTCGCAGCATCTGGTCAAACGTGCCTAACGGTGCAAGCAGGAAACGTACTGCGCTGTTGTTGGCTATCTTCTGCACCTTGCCCTCTTTGTGGTGCTCGTCTGTCGGACGGCCTACCATGTCGGAGTTGGCATTGTGGTGGATTGCCTCCACACGCTGTTTCTCTGCCTCGCGCCATTGCTTGGCTCGCTCTACACTGCCGCCCAATGCGCTGCCTACTTGCTCCACAATGGAACGGTAGGCTTCGGCACGCTCTATCTTATTCTGACGAATGGAATCATTGGTAGCTTCCACATATTCGTGGTAGGCATCTTTCTCCATCATGCCAGCGTCCAAATCTTCCTTGACTTGCTTGATGCTGTCGCGCAATGCCTTTTCTTCGGCTTTGCTGTCGGTGATGTCCTCGGCAAACTGGTGGGCAAGCAACAGACCGCTGTACTCCAAAGCAGCTTCATCGGCCACGGCTTGGTCATCGCTGCCCATGCGGTTCAACGCCTCGGCAATGCGCTCCTCGATGTCGGCCTTTGGCAGGGAAGTGGCTTTCCTTACCACCTGTGCAATGGTCTGTCCGTCTGGGTCAAGCTGCCCTTGCACCTCGATGCCTCGTGCATCTACACGGCTACCACGGGTGGAGAGCAGTCTGCCGAGCATATTTGCACCCATGCGCAACTGGTTATCTACCATGATGTCCATAACCTTGGCCACTTGGTTGTTGGTGTCCTGCTTGCCGTGGGCGTTGTTCACTGCCGAGAGTATGCGCTTGGTCTCGTACTTGCTCAAATCATCGAGCAGTCCGTTGTCAAGCAGCACCTTGGCAAGGTCGGTGATGCTCTTCACGGTCGAAAGGTCATACTCTCTCTGACGTGCCATCGCCTGACGCAGTTTGTTCAAGTTGCCGCCAATGGCTTTCATCGCCTCTTGCTTGGCTTGCCAGTTGTCGGCATTGGCTTGGCTCGCTGCAATCTTCATCTGCGTAATGGTCTCGTCAAGTCCCATGTCGCCATCGCGGAACTTCATGCCCCCATCGGGGTCGGTCTCTGGACTATGGTTGTCCTTTGCAAGTCCTGTCTTGTCGTGATACTCGCCAGTATCAAGCAAATCAGAAATACTTTCTGCAATGGCACTCAATGTTCCCGCAGGTGCTTTGCGAATATCCTCTTTGAAGTAAACATACTCGTTTGCAAACTTCCCATCTTCTGCATGAAATCTGTTAGGACTTCGTTTCGTCTTGATAACAATGCTTTCGACAGGCTCATCACCGACATTTGCTGCGTTGATGTTATGGTTGCTCACTCTGATAGTAAACACCTTGCCATTGGGCGTTTCAAATGAGCCATACCCACTTCCAGTGCTGCCTCTTGTCAGACCAAGACTATTGCTTAAATCTGATATAAAGCCCTTGCTGTCAGTTGTATTCTTGTATGTTTTTGCAACATTTGCAAGTGCTTCTTTGGCTTTCTCACGTTTTTGCTGTACCTTTGCAGCGTGTTCAACATCAGTAGGCTCTAAGTGCTTAAGTGCTGCCTCATTGAGTTGGGCACTTTTTTTATGTCCATCACTGAACTTCGTCTCACCAAACCCTGTCTTTCTCCGCATTACCTCGGTATCGGCTGCGTCAAACACATCGGGCTTGCCTCCGTTCTTCTTGCGCTTGTATGCTTCGTGCAGGACAAACGCCCATTCCTTATCACCCCATTTCTTCTTGCCAGGGATTTTCAATCCGTCAAGCAACTTTTGAAGGGCTTTTTGGAGCATGGACTTCAACTTGCCCCAGAACGTAAGTTCCTCGGCACTCATTTTCTCAAAGCCTTTCTCACCGATGCGCCCTGCAAGGTCTGCTCCGTATTCCTCCGTGGCATCACGTTTGAACTGCTCGCGCTTCTTGCTTGCCTCGGCATGGGCTTCTGCCATATCCGCATAGTAGGAGGCGTTGCTGTCCTCGCCATTGGCCTCATGCTCCTTGCGCTTTTTCTCACGCAATCGGTCCACCTCTGCATCGTACATCTTCTGCGCATTGCGGTCAATGGTGTTCCGTATCTCGTCTTTCGACACGTTGTAGAGTTCATCAAGAGCATTGTTCAGTTTCTCCTCTTCGGGGAACAGCACACGCAGTCCGTCATGCCCCACAACCTCATGGATAAACGTGTTCTCCACATCTGTCATGTTGGCATTGTTAGGCACAACGATGGTAACTTCACCAGTCAAAGGATTAAAGCTGCCTTTCATCCTGCGCTGGCGTGTACTCGGCAATGCGGCCACTTCCTCGTCCGTGCGGATAATGCGCACAGGTGTATGGAGCCGCTCTGCCAACTCGTTCACACGCTCTGCCATCGCATTGTTCATGGCCTCCTTGGGTTCGCCCACCCACTTGCCGGACATCTTGGCGTTGATGCGTGCAATGTCATCGTTGGTCATGAATGGGGCGTGTCCCTCGCGTCCGGGGATAACATCGCGGTTCTCCATATTCTGCTCGTCAAGTGCAAGGCTCTCTTCGGGAGTGAGTTCCTTGCCGTCCAACTCAAAGCGGTAGCCCATCTTCTCCAACTCCCTGCGCACCTGCGGTACAAAGCGGTTATAGTCGCGGTGGCTCTTCAATGCCTCACGCTTGCCGGGGTGTTTCTTCCAATACTCGTCAATGAGTTTGGCTTCTTCCTCGCGCGTGAGTACCTTGTCTATCTTGCTCCAGCGTGAGAGGTAGAGTGTGCGGCCGTTGTTCCACTGATGCGCTCCAGTAGGCAGCAGGGCATAGTCAGCATGGAACGGCTCGTCTATCTCCGATTTCGGAATAAGACTGCGCACCACAACAAGGTTCGGACGCTTGTACGCCTCGCCAAACTGGGTGTTCAGCGGTGTCTCGATGGCATGGTCGTAGGGGTCGTATGCCGCCCACAAGTCTTTGTCCTCGGGGTTCTTTTTCAAGAAGTATTGCAGCTGTGCGTCCTTGGTCTTTGGCTTTACGAACTTCAATCCGTCATTTATCTGCAACTCCGTGGTTTTCTTGCCGTCCACAACGATGTAGCCGTTCTTTTTGAGTTCGTCCAACTGCCGCTGCTGCTCCGGCGTGAGTTCAATCTGCGGTGGGTTGGAGTAGTTCCACTTCTGACCCTGCAACGTTCTGCGCTCGCCTGTCTCCGCATCGGTAAACGCCATAGGCGAACCGAGTGCATCGTCCTCAAAGGCTTGCACGTTGCGATATACAGGCACAAGCTCGCTGTCGGGCAACGACTCCAATTCTATCGCCTTGGGGTCATCGTCCTCAAGCAAGCGGAACTTGGTTTTGTCCTCGCTCGTCTCGTCCTCATCGTCTGCCACAACATCGGTAGCGGCCTCCACACTTGCGTCCATTTCGGCATATTTCTTTTCCTTTTCTGCCATTTCTACCTTCATGGCCTCGGAATATTCCTCAAACTGACGCTTGGCTTCTTCGAGTTCCTTTCCAAACTCAAACGGCTTACCTTCACGCTGCTTTAGTTGTTGCAACTCTGATTTGCCGTGTTTCACCATGCGCGTGGCTATGTCGAACCGCTCTGCGAAGTCCTTGCCTGTAATGACGTTCTCGGTGATGTCCTCAACGGCATTGCGCAAGAGCGACTGCTTGACAGGTATGTCGGTCAGCCCGAGTTCGGGGCATGAGTAGGTCATTTTGCGGTGTATCTCTGCAAAGAGCGAACCGCCAATGTTCTGCGTCTCACGCGACATATCGGTCTTTACAACGAAGTCATAGCCACCCAACGACAAGGTGAGGGTGTTGGTCTGTGCCGCATTGCTTGGGTGTTCTTTCATTGCCTTTACCGCATCGAGGATTTTCTTGTTGTGTTCCTTGATGAAGTCGGCCATAGCATCAACAGAACCAAACTTCTGTTTGCCTACGGTTATCTCCGTAAACTTGCCATCGGGGAATGCCTTTTGCACGGCAAGCAGGTGGGCGTTGGCTTCCTCTGCTCGCTGCTCTGCGGCCTTTATCTGTCCCTCCAGCTTGGGCTTGGCATTGTGGATATAGGTCTGGTCGGCCTCCCACTGCTTTCTGCGGCTCTCGTACTTGCGCACGTTCTTCTCTGCATTGTTCTTCAGCAGGGCGTATTCACTGCCCGAAAGCTGCGCCACGGTATCACCGAACACATCTTCTTCCTCTTCAAGCACACGGTTGTTCATGCTGTCCTGCATCAGTCGGTCGCCCTCCATCACGCTGTTGGCAATCGCTCCCTTGGTTTTCAGTCGCTGATAGGCTGTTACGTCAAGGCTGTCCTCCACACCGAAACGGAGCACACGTACTGGCTTGCCCCATTGCTTGTGCAGGTTGCCCTGTCGCAAGATACGGCCATTGCGCTGTGTGTAGTCCATCGGTCGGTTGGGCGCATCGAGGTGGATAAGGGTGTGCAGACGCTCCTGTATGTTCACGCCTGTGCCAAGGGTGGCTGTACTGCCGAGTACAACACGTACTTCGCCACGGTTCACCTTGTCGAAGATTTCCAACTTCTTCTTGATGGTCATACCGGGTTTCATCACGACAACCTCGCTTTCGGGAACACCTTGCGCTATGAGTTTCTGCTTGATGTCCTCATACAGGTTGAAACCGCTGCGCTTGTTTTGGTAGTGGTCGGCAAAGATGGCCACCGTTCCCTTGTAGTCGTCCGTCTCTTTCAACGAGCGCAGGGTTTGGCGCACGGCCTCGTTGGTCTTGCTCCTTGGATCATCCTCTGCATCCATCTCCACAAGTCGGGCATCTACTGCGGCTCCTTGGGCAATGCCGTACATGGTGAGAGGTATGCTGCTATTCTCCTTTTTCTCCTTGCCGCTCATTTGGTCAAAGCGGTCAAGTTCCGAGCGCACATACTTCATCACGCTGCGCAATGCGCGTGTCTGTGGCAGATAGATGTCCTGCGCTTTGCCTCCCTCCATTTCGGGTATCTTCTTCACCAACTCCGTCTGGTCTTTGGTGAGTACGGTGTCAGCCACGCCCGACCATATACGCACAAGTTCGGGCAGATTGACGTAACCTGCAAAACGGTTCACCTCCTTGAACTTGCCGCTTGTGTTGAACTCTGGCATCTGCTGTATGTTACCGAAGTTGCGCACGAAATCGTCAAAGTAGTAGATGCCGTATTCCTTCATCGTGTCCTTGGGCATGAGGTAGCGCATGAAAGTCCAAATCTCTGCGGCTGTGTTGCTGATAGGCGTACCAGTGGCGAAGATTACATTGCGTCCGTTGTTCTTCTCCAACACGGCTTGCGTTTTCAAGTAAACGCCCTGCGACTTCTTGCTATATGAGGGGTCAACACCTTTCACACCGCGTTGCATGGCAGTGGCAAATCCGAGGTGTTTGTATTCATGCGCCTCGTCTATGAGCAGTGCATCTATGCCCATGTCATCGAAGTCTTCCACATCGTCCGTGCGGCGGTCGAGCATTTCCTGTGCCTTGACTGCCGCGTTCTGCTTGGCAACAGCTTTCTTCTTCTCGTTGTTGGCGGTGCGTTTCTTGGATATACCGTCAGACAATGCAGCCATTTCCGCTTGCAGGTCGGCCAATTCTTTTTCGGCACGTCTGGTAAGTGGGTCTCTGCCACTGGTGTCTGCCTCGCGCATCTGTTCAAGTACAAGCATCTTCTCGTCTATCTTGTCTTGCACGAATTGCATCTGACGCTCATCGCTGTCGGGAATAAACTCAAAGGTGCTCTGAGGCACAACAATCATGTCCCAATCGTTGTACTTGATTTTGGCATAGAAGTTCTTTCTGCCCTCCGCGTTGCGGTCGTTGTCCTCAAGCGTGAGTATCTTGGAATTGGGGTAGAGTTCCTTGGCTGAGGCTGCAAACTGGCCTACGGTCGCGTTCTGCACAACAATCATTGGCTTGCGTGCCGTACCGAGTCTGCGCATCTCCATAGCGGTGGAGATAAGGGTGAATGTCTTGCCTGTGCCTACCTCGTGGGCGAGCAGCAACGGCTGCATAGTTCCGCGCACGATGGCCTTGCCTTGGTGGGGGCGCATCTTGAACTTGTGGGTCGCTCCTCCGAAGTATTCGGGTACGAAGTCATCGGGAATGCTCATAGGCACATAGTTGTTGAAGCGGTCGTTATACTCTTGCTCCATGCGTGCCGAAAGGTCGGCATCACTCTGCATTTTCTGACGCGCCCAGTCCTTGAAGTCCTGCCGTATCTCGTCTATCTTGGCGGCACACGCTGCCGTTGCCTCACGGTCGGTAATGGTCTCCGTTGTACCGTCATAGTGTTTCTCTGTGCGTGATACGACAACGCTCTTGTTTTGGATTGCGGCTGCAATGAGTTCGTGGCCCATGATGGTTTTCTTCAACATCTCGCTCACAATGCCCATAGCACGGTTCTTCTCCACGTTCGTTCCATAGGTGGGGGCTTTCATGAACCATGTGCCACCTGCTGACGTGAAATGCACGTCTATGTCGGTGCGGTCTTTCACATACTCGTCATAGAGTTTAGGGTCAAGCCATGACGAGCCGAGCGTGAAGTCTATCAAGTGGGCAGGAATATCCATAGGCACTACATCTTGCAATGCCTTGATGTTCCCCGTGTACTCGCCATTCTCGTTGTTGGCTTCCGCTTGGCGCAGTTTCTCGCGCACATTGCCGCTAAGATACTGGTACGACACTTCCATCTGCCGGGTGGCAGGGTCTTCAAAGCCAAGTCCGCTGTCAATGATTTCACGCTTTACCGCCTCCTCGCTCTTGCCAAGCTGCTCTGCAATGTAGGGAACATCTATGCGTCCGTTCTTGAACATGCTCACCACAACACCGTCCTTTACGTTTTCGGGATGTGGCTCGCTTTCCTTTTCAACAACACGGTCTTTCATCACGTCCGCCTTGCCGTAGGTCTTGACAACACCGCCCTTGCCGTCTCCTTGCTCCTTATAGGTCTCCAACGAGAACACATTTGGATAGTCCACATCATTGCGCAACCATGCCAACTGGTTGTTCTTGTTGAAATGGCCGTAGGTACTCACAAAGTCATCGTATGCCTTGTTGAGTTTCGCAATCAAAGGTTTCAGCCCAGCATTGTCCTCGTTCTCTGTCTGATACTTCATCACGTCCGCCAATGCGGTCTTGATGGCTGCATAGGCATTGAAACACTCCTGCTTGGTGTGTCCTTTTATCTTCTTGTCGTTCACTTCAAGAGGATAGTAACCGCCCAGACCTGCGGTGACGAGTTTACCGTCTTTCATGTACATCTCGCCAAGTTTCTTGCCGTCTGCTGACGTGTCGCTCACATAAGAGGGCTTTGCGCTCTCGGTGCTTGCCACGCTGCCGCCTGTCTCTTCGGTGAAAGACTTCACGAAGTCAGCCAACATCTTGCCTTGGTCTTTACCGCTTACGGGGTACAATCCCTTGCTTGTAGGTCTGAACGTGTCGCCCTCCTCAAAGGCAAAGCGCATTTCACCTGCCATGTGGTCGGGGTGTTCCATGAAGTACTTGTTGTAGTCCATGGAGACTTGCTTGGCCTTGCGTGCGCCCGGCTCTTGGTACTCTGCCGTGCGCTCACCGCTGATGGTGCTTACATCTATGGCTTGTGGTGATTTCTGACCGTTCACGCGCTTGCGGATAACGATGATGTCCGATGTCACGGTCGTGCCGCCAAAGGTCTTGTTGTTCATGCGGAATGCTCCGATGAAGTCCGAGCCACCCTCGTTCACTACCCAGTCACGCAATGCCTTGCTGTTGTCAAGTGTGCCGTTTGACGATATGAAGATGCCCAAACCGCCCTCACGCAACTTGCGCACGTTCTTGGCAATGCAGAAGTCGTGGATATTGTGGAACTTCTTGGAGAGGTCGCTGTCGCCTGTCGTGTCGTTCACGCGAAGTCCTGTGACAAATGGAACATTGGTGATTGCCAAATCCACGCTGCCATTAGGTATGCGTGTCTGCTCAAAGCCTTGTATGTCCACCTTGGCATCGGGGTAGAGCAACGAGAGTATGCCGCCCGATGTGCCGTCTATCTCGATGGCATGAATGTCGCTGCGCTCGCTCATCGTGGTGGGCATCTGTCCCAAGATGTTGCCGATACCTGCCGAACCCTCCAAGATGTTGCCGCCCTTGAAACCAAGCTGCTTGGCAATGTCCCAAAGGGTATCAACAACGTATGCAGGGGTGTAGTAGGCACTGTTGGCACTCATCACGGCTTGCTCGTAGGCTTCCTCACCAAGCAACTCGCGTATCTTCTTGTTGCGTTCACGCTGTTTCCAGTCATAGCCTCCATCGCTGAAAGCAGCACCAAGACCGCCCCAACCGCTGAACTGACGGAGCACACTCATCTGCTCGGGAGTGGCAGTCTCACCGCTCTCAAGTAATTCGTGTGCCAACTCAATGGCCTTGATATTGGCTTCTATGCGTCCACCTACTGATGTAGGGGCATGGTCTGCACCGCGTTCCGAATGGTTGTTGCGCGTGTTCTTCGGCTCTGTCAGTCCATGAAGTCCAGCGGACTCAGCCCGATTTGTGCCAGTGCCTTGTCCTCCTCGTCCTCTGTCAGGTCTTCCACTTTCTTGTGCAGCTGCTTTGCGAGTTGTGCTTTCGCCTCCTCGAAGTCCTTGCTGTTGTCCACGATTGTCGGTCGGCACTGCTTCGGTGCGTACCGCATCATCATTTCGTTGTAATCCATTTTCTTCTGTTTCATCGAACAGCCCGGCAAACAAATCGCCAAACTGCTGCTCTGGTTTAACTTTCTTTTTCGATGCCTTTTTCTTGGCGACTTGCCTCTTTGCCTCGGCAAGTGCGGCATTGTCGGTCATGCTTGCGCTGCCGTGGAGAGCCTTGACCGCTTTCTCCTTGGCAGGTTCGGGTAGGTCGGTAGCCATTATGTCGGCTTCCTCTGCCGCTTTCTTCTCACGCTCTGCCTTGGCTTCCTTGGCAATGCGCTCTGCCTTTTGGAAGATGTCCTCATTCTGTGGAACTTCCGCCTCATGCTTAGGCAGATAGTTCTGCGCTACACGCTGCACATTCTTCAGCAATTCATCGTAGGGAACATCTTCCATGAACCACATATTCTGTCCGTAGCGGCCATTACCCTCTGCGTTCGAGTTCTCCACACGGCACATGATGCCTGTCACTTCAAGATTGTCACCTCGTTTGTCTGCATCGCCCTTATCGAATGTTGGTTCAAGTTGGATATTCACATACAACTCGCGACCCTCTGCCAATGGCAAGTGCATGGTGATGTCACCTCCTGCCGGGGCTATGTTGGCGACTGCAAGCGGTTTCGTCTTGCGCTTGCCTTTCTTGTCTGCCTCTCCGTGGGTAGCCTCGTAGCGGTCAAGTCCAAGGTCGTCAATCAGTTGGCTTGCAAGGTGGGCTGCGTCCTTTACTGCTTTCTTCTCAGCATTGCGCATATAGCCGTATGCCTCATTAAAGTCCTTTTCCACAGGGTCAGCCTCGTAGTAGCCAAGCAGGGCGAGTTGGTCATTCACCTTGTCAAGTGTCTCATCTACTCGCTCGACTGCTCCGTTGAGGGCTTGCTCATCGCTTGAAGTTTCCGCGAGGCTTTCTGCTTCGCTTGCAACAGTCTCTGCTTCTGCTGCAACAGCATCTGTATCTGCTGCTGTCTGCTTTTCGGTTTCTTTTCGTTGCTCATTTCTTATTTCTTTGAGTTCATTGTTCGCTTTATTGGCAGCAACCTGTGCCTTGCCCTCCTCAACAATCATGTTGGCTTGTGCAAGCACATCGTGCTGCGGTTTGTCGAAGTTCTCCACATCAAAGGCTTTCACCTCCTCGTATGGAGTGAGGGCGTACTTGTCGTAACCGGGAACATACTCCAGTCCGCCATAGAAAGCCTTTAGCCACGGACGCACCTTGTTGCCAAGTGCCTTGACCATCATGGAGGCATAGTCGCCAAACGACTCGTTACCACGCTCCACCATAGCCATTGCCAGACGCTGGCCAACGGACATGAGCTTCTGACGCTGCTCTGCGGTCAGTTCATCGGGATCACGGAACTTCAACCCAGTATCGCCCTCATCGTCACCAATGCCGAGAATGTCGCGAATGTCGTTCATAAGTCCGTTCATCTCCTCATCGCTGACCTCATACTGCGGTTTTTCTGCCTTTGCTGGTTCTGCCGCCTTGGTAGGCACTGTCGGTTTCTGCTCCACGACATCAGCCAGCTCAACCTTGTTTGCAGGTTTCTTGGCTGTGGCTTTCTTCCGTGCGGCTGGCTTCTTCGGCTCAACGGCATCACGCATTTCCTGTGCGGTCAGCGGTTGGTTGTCTGCCACTGCATCATCATTGCCCACCATTTCAGCCGCCTGGCGTGCGTCCTCCTCATTGCGGAATATCCAGCCTCCGCTCTCGCGGTCTTTCCAACCACGGGCAGGGGCAAAGCGTCCCTCACCAGTCCGCTCCTTGGCAAACTCCTTGACGGCTCGCTCTTGGTCGGCTGTCAAGTCATGGTCGAATGTAAGCAGGGACACATCGCTCGTCTTGCCTTTCTTATTGGTATAGGTTGACGGAGCAATGGAATATCCCTTGCTCTCGGTCTGTTTGGTTTCAGTCTTTGCAGGTGAACTGGCCACAGTTTCTTTCTTCACCCCTGCATACTCCGCAAAAGGTTTGGTCTTGCGGTGGCTACTGTCAATCCATTTCTCAAAATCTTCGAGGTTCGTAGTGGACACGACTATCCTGCGCCCATCTTCCCAACCTTTCTCATAGTTGGCGAGATAGTCGCTCTTTGCCTCGTCCATGTCATTGAAACCAAGCATCACCTTGTGTTCGTCAAAGCTGCCATCGGGGTTGTACTGGTCCACCACATACACTTTGCGTCCATTCCAACCGTCAATGTCATTGGAGAGGAACACATCAATGTGGTCTCCGTCCACGCCCTCCGTGCCACGGAAGTAACCGTAGGTGTTGTGCATCTTGCTTTCCCATTTCTTACCGTTGGCATCCGTGCCTTTGCGCACGCTGCCCTGCGGCTGCTCAATGGTAATGTCGAACGTGCCGACCTGCACATGGCCTTTCTTGTAGTTGCCAGCCTCTTTCTGTGCCTCTGTGGGTTCGGTGTTCACATCTGCCGATGCAGTCTCTATCTTGGCAGACAATGGCTGCTGCTTGCCGTCAATGTAGTCAGCTACCTCTTGCAGGTCGCCAAACTGCTTGCCATCATGCTCAAAGTATGTGCCGGGATAGTTCTTGCTCTCGTCCGGGGCATCAACCTTGATAACTTCCTTGCCGTCAATGAGGAGTTTCTGCTTGTAGATGTCGCCATTCTCGCTTGGCTCTGTCCACTCATCATCGGTTTCGGTGATGCGGTTGCGCAATGCCTCTTCCTCTGCCTCGGCAATGGTGTCGGCATTGGGTTCTTCTGTTTGTGGAGTATCCTCCTGCTTGGCAGGTTCGGTCTCGGCTACTGCTGGCTCTTGAGGCTCTGCACTGCGTTGTACAGCATCCGCAGTTTGTTCAGTTGCCTCGTTTCCTCCACGCTGTTCTGCCTCGGCTTCTGCGGTGCGCTTGCGTTCTGCAATGGCTGCATCGACGAGGGCTTGCTGTTCTCTTGGTGTTGCATTTCTGAAATGTTCGTTAATGGTGTTGAGTATTTCTTCTTTTTGGGTTACATCGCCTGTGAATATATCCAACTGGCCACCTGCCGGGGCAGTGGCTTGGGCGTTGTAGGCTGACAATACCTTGCGCAGGTCGCTCGGTTTGCCGCTGTTCAGTATGTCGGCAAGTAACAATGTTGTGCCGTCCGTCACTCGGCTGTCTCCGTATTCATCATCAAACAGACCTTGCTCCCTGCCGAATGGCGACACGGGCATTCCGTCCTTGAAGATGTCGGGGTGTGCGCTCTTTGCTCTTGCCACGAGGTCAACGGCTGCGCCCAACTCGTTGCTAAGGTCATAGTCGCTCTTGGCAAGTGTGCGGTTGTGGGCTATCTCGTTCAAGCCCATAATGACCGACTGGCGCAATGTAGGAGTGCTGATGATGTGGCGCACGGCATCGGGCGAAGTCTGAAAGACCTTGCCTATAAGCGTGTTCTCGATAAGTTCCTTTCCTGCGGCCGACAATGAGTTACCAGTGCGCATTTCGGGCAGCTGCATCTCGTTGATGACTCCTGCACCGAGCAACTGACTGATAGCCGAAGATACTGCCTTGTCGTCTGCATAGTAGTCCGAAAGACGGTCAAAGCGGCTGATGTCATTGGTGATGCTCGTGAAAACATTGTCTGGGACAATCTTGCCGAGTTTCACCGCGTGCTCTGGCTTGCTCTGTTTCTTCTGCTGTTCTGCGTTGAAACGTGCGAATGTGGTTGCATCGTAGGGCAGTTGCTCGTCCGGGACAAACACCACACGCGGATGCTTCATGCCGTCTATCTGTTCGGGAGTGAAGCCGTACATCTGTCCGAACTCGCGCAGGTGGTCGATATACGCCTTGTCTGTTCCTTGCTGTGCGGCCATGTCACCCGACATTGTGCGGTTGTTGCCCGAAAGCACAATGCCGTCCTTGCTGACGATGACAGGCGACTGCAAGGCTCTGCTGTCGTAATTCCGTGCAATATCGCGCACAATCTGCTGTGCGTCAGTGTCTCGCTTGTAGTCGCGGTCGTTCACACTCTCGCCATTCTCGTCAATCGGGAAACCCTCGGTCGGCTCAAAGGCGTTGTCGATGTCATGGCTTGCTGATGCGGCTCCTGCCTCGGTGAGCACATAGTGGCCGCGAAGTGTCGAACCGTCTGCAAGGGTGAGTGCGTTGGGATTGCCCTCCACCTTGGCGGCTCCGTCCCACTTGGCCTTTATCTTCGGGTTCACAGCATGGGTGCCTACCTCGGCTTGCTCGGCGGCTTTCTGTGCCGCAATGCGTTTCTGCTCCTCAACCTGCGCCACGGCTGCATCGTGCATCTGCTTGTCGCGCTCACGCTGCTCTGCCTCCTGCTGTTCACGGATTGCACGCTTGCGCTCGTTCATAAGGGTGTAAATCCTCGACCATGCGCCCAGTGTCTCCTCCGCATTCGCCACTTGTGCGTTGTACTGCTCCATGGCGGCATTGTAGTTGGCATCGGCCTCCTGCTGTGCCTTGACCATTGCCATGGGCGAGCCTTTGAGAGACGGTGCTTTCTTGGTCGGCTGTTTCTTCTTCAGCGCATCGAGTGTCTTTTGCGCTTGCTCCACCTGCGCATTGACAATGGCTGTGGTGTTGGCATCGTTGCCGCCTGTAACCTCGTTGAGTGCGTCAAGGGCTGTCTCCTTGTCGGCTTTCTCAAACATGGGTTCGCCAGTCTCCTCATTAAGAGGAACACGCTCCAGTGCAGTCGGCTGGCGGTTGGCCTCTTCCTCCCTGCGCTGTTGATCCTGCTCCAACATCTGTTGGTTATGCTGTTGCATCTGCTCAACCTGCTCCTGTGGAAGTGTAACGCCACCATCGCCTTGCGTGGCCTCGTTGAAAGCACCTTGGGCGTACTGCTGCAACTGCTCGTCTGTCATGGGCTGCTGCACGTTCTCGCCCTCGTTCTGTACGTTTTCGGGAGTTTCATGTACGCTTTCTCCCGATTTTGGTACGCTTTCACCATTTTCCATACCACCAAGCACGGCCTCATGCTCAGCTTGAATGTTGGCATAAGCCTCGTCAAGTTCGGCTTGTGGGTCAATGGCATCACCGAGATTGAAGATTTGGTCGGGACTGATAAACTTGTATTCGCCTGTCTCGGCATCGCATATCACAATGCTTTGGTCGGAGTTCTGTGTGTCTATGCCTGTACCATCGGGAAGTACTGCGACATTACCTTTTACAATGTACACAGGCTTGTCGTCAACCTTCATGGTGGCTGGCTGCACCATGCCGTTGTCCTTGTGGGTGTGTCGCTCCACGTTTGCGGCTACCTCCCTGCGCTTGTTCTCCATCGCATCGTTGGACGCATCCTGCACACCGTCCATCGCTGCCTTGGCATTGATGTAGTAGAGTACTGCGTTCTGTTGGTCTTCCGTCAGTTCGGGGTCGTTGGCCAATGCCCACGGATTATCCTGCATCTCGGTCATGCGCATTTCCGCGTCAGTGCCGAAAGCGTCCTCACATTCCTGCAATGCCTCCTGCATACGAAGAACAATGGCATCCACATCGGCTTTTGCGTCCGCATCGCCTTGCTCCACCTTGTCCCACAACAGGCGCGACTTGTCATAGATGGCCGCAGCTCCTGCCTCGTCATCGGACATGGGCTGCTCTGTCTCTTGGTTCTGTTCGGGGAACAACCGTTTCAGATAGTCCTCCACGGCTGCTTGCTCTGGTTCGGTGCGCTTGCCCGGCTCTTTCTTGATGGCCGCGTCCACATCTACGCCTGTCTCTTCCTTTATGGCCGCACGGATTGCCTCGGGACGTTCTGCGTCTGCCATGCCTCTGTTCTCCTCCATGAACTTGTCAATGGCATCTACCATCTGTCCATAGTTGGCTATTGCGTCCTTGTCGCCCTCCTTTGCAGCTTGGTAGTTGCGCTTGACGGTTTCGGGGTCTGCACCAGGGGCAACGGCTTCAACGGCTGCGTCCCACACCTTGTTGTCGGCTTTCGCCTCGGTGTAACGCTCACCTACATCAACGCTGTTGAGTTCGGCCTGTCGCATGATTTTGTCCTGCTCCCTCTTGGCTGATGCCTCGTCTGCAAAGCGTCTGTTCGTTACGACCTCGCCATTGGCTGTAACGGACTTCACGAAGATATTGCCGTGTTCGTCCTTTTCGGTGGTGTACCCGGTAACCGTTCCCATCGGCAACTGATGCCCGGTGAGGATATAGTACGCCTTGGCTCTCGCGCTCTGGCTCACGCTTGGGTCTTGAATGAGGCGTTGCATGGCCTCGTATCCGTCAAACTCGGGGTGTGTCTTGAGCCACTGCTTGCCCAAGTCCTCTACCTCGGCTTCGGGAATGTCAAAGTTCATTACCTTTCCGTCCGTGGCTGTCGGCTGTTTTGCCTTAGCTTTGGGCTGCTGTTTTGGTGTACGTGTGAAGAGTGCCGCAAGGTCACCATAACCGTACTTCTGCAACTCCTCGCGCTCTTCCTTGGTGAAAGCCATGTCGCGCGGACTTGCGTCCAGCTGCGTGCGGAGTCTCTCCAAGAAAGTCATGCGGTTGTGGTTGCGCTCCTGCATTGTCTTGGGGTTCTCGATAGGGCGCAACCCTGCGATAACCCTCGGAGCGGACTTTACCATGTGCTGTGCCTTGAAACCGAGCATCATCGACATGTTGTCTGTCCACACGTCCATTGCATCGCCATCACCATTAATCCATTCTGGAATGGAGAAAATTGTACCCTCAGCAACGGTGGACGTGGCAAGTTCTCCTGCACGGATACCCATCTTGCCAGCTGTGTTTGAGGTAGCCTTGACCCATTTGTCGGCCACATTGCCCAACAATGGGGAGATAGTGCCAGTTACAGATCCAAGGATAGTGCCTCGTCCTGTCGATTTCAAGATGTCCTCTGCCGAATATCCCTCATCCTCGCCTGTCTGTGGGTTGATGTGTCCGCCATGTAGCCACTGGTTCTCGCCCTCCTTGATGCCCTCGTATGTGCCGAAGTTCAAACCTCCGCCAACCGAGCCAGCCACGACACGCCCTGCCAATGTGTTGCCGAACAATCGTGCGCCTACATTTGTGGCTGCTTTCTTTGCTACAATGCGACCGCCTACATTCAAGGCCATCTTGCCGCCAAATGAGCCGATACCGCCCGAAATATAAGTGGTAGGGTCGAACATCATTCCAGTTACAGTACCACCAATCTGCGCCCAACGGTGGTTCTTGCCATAGTCGCTCATGGCTTGCTCGTATGCCGCCATGTCTCCTGTCGTTCCAGCCTCGCTCCGTGCCAGTCCCTTGTTGATAGTGCGTAATAGGTTCATGTCGGCTGCGGTCTTGGCGAAGAACTCCAAGGTGCTCTTGGGCGTGTTCTTTGCCACGGCATACTTGTACACGGCATTGTCAGACAACTGACGAGCCATTGCCGATGCCGAGTTCTGCAACTGACGCTCGGTTGCGGTGGGGTATTGCTTTTTCAGCTGCGCATAGCATGATGCCGTCATCTGCTTGCCTACACGTCCCCACGCATTGTCCATCATCTTCTGCAGGTCAAAGCGCGTAAGGCGCGACACCTCATTCTTGTGTGAGTTGGTGGCTGCATCGACAATGTGCATCTCACGCCCTCCATGAAGCCACGGATTGCCGCTATACACTTCCTCCGCATTCTTGTTGCGGTCAGCCGCATACTTCGCCTCTGCCTCTTTCCACAAGGCTGCAACGGCTGCACTGGCTGGCTTCTGAGCGTCGTTCACCTGCTGGTCGTTCATATTGAGGCCAAGAGGCTCACTTGCAGCCTTGCGATAACGGAAGCTTTCTGCATCAGCCAACGCCTTGCTGCTATATCTGTTGCCAGTCGGTGTGATGTAGGTCTGCTCGAACTTCTTTGTACGTGGATTGTACTTCACACCACCTTTCTTTGTCTGACCGAAGCCAAGTCCGAACCCATACTGCTTCATGTTCTTCATGCGCTCGTTGTTGTCGGCTATCATGGCTTGCGTCTGTTGCTGCATCTGCTGCACTTGGTCTATCATCGCCTGTCGCTGTGCAGGGGTGAGCGGCTTGTCTTTCTGCTGTGCAGGAGCCGCACTTGGCGCACTTGCAGGTTTCTGTTGCTGTGATGCGGCAGGAGCGGTCGCTTGCGGTGTTGCTGCCTGTGGCTTTTGCTGCTGAGGCTTTGGTGCAGCGGCTTGTTTGGGCGCATACATGCTCTCAAAGTCTGCCATGCTGCCCATGTTCAAGCCCATGCCCTTGGCTTTCTCATAATACCACTTGCGGTCTTCGCCATTGGCAAGCGAGGACTTGAAGTCTGCCTCGCTGCCTATGTTGTAGCCCTTGGCTTTCAGTTTGCCGTAGAGCCACTTAATATCGTTGTCATCGTTACTCTGTGCCATATTATCTTCTTCTGCTTGGTGGTGTATTGTCATTGCCGCCTCGTCTGCTCGGTGGCGTGTTGTCGGGGACTACGCGCTTGGCATAACCACTTTTCTTTTTGTAGGTAGTGGTGGACTTGCCGTTGGTCTCGCTGTCAGTCGTGCTTGAAGAGGTAACATCCGTTTCCTCAAACGTGCCATGCTGTTTGGCGAATGCCTCGGCAGCTGCTGCGGAGTGGAACTTGTGTTCACGTCCGTTCTCGTCCCATGCGCTGAACTCGTTGTTGTTGGAGCGGTCGTGCGCCCTTGCCGATGCGTCATGGTCTCTGGCCGATGCCCTGCTTGCAGTCGCTGACGCTCGCTGTGCCTCGCCTCGTGCCTTTTCGGTGTCAACCTTTGCCTTGTAGAGGTCGGGAGCATTGTCTGCCTCCGCCTTTGCGGTAACGGCCTCCTGTTCGGCTTTCGAGGCCTTTCCTGCTTGCTCACGCTGCTTGTCGGGTTGCAGGGCTGCAAGCCAGCCGTGTTCCTCCTGCTCACGCTGTGCCTTTTCCCTCGCCAGTTTCCTACGCTCCTGCTCGGCCTCCATTTCTCGCAAGGTCTTGGCTCTGTCGTTCTGTAGGTCGCCTATTTTGAGGGAATACTGCAAGTACTTGTCGGCATTGGCCTCACGCTCGGCTTTGAGTTTGTTGAGCTGCGCTTGCAAGGGTGTCTGCTGGCTCATGGTCTTGTGGTCGTACATGTTGGGCGCACCTCGTGTCGTGAAGTAGAGGTTGCTCAACGCCATCAGACCGTCACCAACGGCTGCGATTATCTTCTTCGACTTCTCCCTGCGCTCGCGTTTCTTGCGCTCCTCCTCGGTTTCGGGCTTGGTCTTGTTGGCTGCCTCCTGCAATGCCGCTATCTGTTGGTCGTAGCCCATGACGGCATCGGCATTGTTCTGTGGAGACACGCCCAAGCCCTTGTCGGCAGGTGGGGCGACATCTGTCTGCGGTGTCGGCTTGCTCTCTGTCGGTGCAGGGGCGTTCTCTCCGCTGTGCTGCTCCGTCCATGCCTCCGTGTCTTTCGGGGCAGGTTCGGGCTGTGGTGGCTGTTCTGCCCATGCTTGCGTACCTTTGGCAGGGGGAGTGGTGTCCGCTCCGTCCTGCTCTGCAAGCCAGTCGGCACTGCCTTTAGGTGGATTTCCTGTGCTCATATTCGTTGTGCAGTTTTAGAACGGCATGGACGATGCCGCGCCTGCCACGCCCTGCACGGCTCCTGCAATGGCTTGTGCCTTGCCTTGCTCGATGGCATTGAGCTGGTTCACATACTCATCGTCCTTGGCTCTGTACGTCTGTTCTATCTGGTCTTTGCGTGCGTCCGCATTGACGGCAATCTGCGATGTGGCGTCGGCCAAGGCTTGGTTGTTGGCGGCTTTGGCCGCTGCCGTACTCTCGTCCGTGCCACCCATCACGGCTTGCGCACCTGCCGCCTGTTGGTTGCGGTTCTTGATGCTCTGCTCCGTCTGGGTGAGTATCCTCTGCACGTCAGCCCTCTGTGTGGCGTCCTCGTTATACCTGCGGTCATACCAGTCTTGGTTGGCCTTGCGCTGTGCCTCGACATTCTTCTTCATGCGCTTCATCGCCTTGCTTGCGCTGATGCCACCGAAGATGCTTCCTGCGGCTCCTACCGCTGCTCCTATCAGTCCCATAATCGTTTGTATTTCAAAAGTTATAATTCGTGCGCTAAATTAATAAGGTATCTTTGCCCACGACTTTTAACTTTTGTATCACAAGGCCGTGGACGCTCCATCAACGCCCACGCCACAACAAGATAAGAAGAATAGAACATGAAAGGTATGAAAACAGGAGGGCGCAAGAAAGGCACGCCCAACAAGGAGAACCCTCTGAAAGGGTTTATCCGCGCACATTCTTTGAGTTACTTCGAGCCTAAGAACGTCAAGTTCAACGGAAAAGCCACAATCATGTCCGACTTTGAACTTGACATGGCGGAACTCGCCCCGGACGACCGTGTGAATGCCGAACTGCGCTTGCTGGAGTTCCACACACCGAAGATGAAAGCCGTTGATGTGGATATGTCTGCCAAAATCAACGTGCGCACCATCGAGGACAAACTTTCCGCCCTCTGTGGCGAGGACGCTGACGAAGATGATGACGAGGACGACTGACCCCTCACCACACCTCACCTTCTATCGCATCTACTTTTAGACCCGACAATTCGCAATTTTCACTCATAGTTTTAGCGACCCGTCCGCGATGGATAGGCCGCTATTTTTTATCCCTACACTTACGTTTTTCAAAAACCCAAGCATAACCCAACAAAAAAGGTAGCCTTTTTGTTTTCAAAACCCAAACGAAAGGCAAACAAAAGGGTAGCCTTTCTAAAAATAAAAGGGTAGCGTTATGAAAAAGAGCATAAAAAGTAACCATTTTATGTGCTTGATTTTCTTGAACTTTTTAGAAAACTCGTTGAAAAAGTGGTGCGTTTGCGTGTTGCAAACGTAGATAAAACTTCAAAAATAGGTTTTTGCGATTATCGTTGAAACACAAGTACTTGCAGCCAATAAAAAACGGTAGGGTTTTAATTTCAAAAAGGGTAGCCTTTTCAAAAACATAGAAAACTCAAAAGGCTACCGTTCGTTTCTCGCGCACGCGCGTAGATATAAACGATAGTTTATATAAGATATAGGAATAAGGAATATATATATTATACTCCTAACGTCGTATAATATAAGACGACGACAACGACAAAAACGACTTCGGATTTTGATTTTCTTTTTTTTGTTTGAAGAAAAGTAGAGAAGAAAAGTTGGGGCGAAAAGAAAGCCCGACCTTGCGGAGTTGCAAAGCCGGGCGTGTCGCAAAAGATAAAGGGTAGTTGAAGTTCTTGTTTGATACCTTTGCCGTGAACTCAAAAACGCATCATGATGAAAACAAATTACGAAAACATTGCCATGCTTTTGCAGAATGGCACGTCTGTGAAGATTTATGCGGACAATTTCTCCGTTTCAAACATTAGACTGCTGGCACAAACTGCTGTCAAGCATGGAGCGGTATTGCATCTTGTTGTCAATCCCGACAACATTCTTGCAGACAACCTCAAGCTCATTTCGCAGGATGGACGCAAAAACATCTTTGTTGAGTTTGTCTAAAACCCTTTGCCTTTAGTCCTCTCGTACACCGCCTCTCTTTCGGTGTCCACGTTCTTGATGCGGAACTGCACGGCACACCTGTCCGGGATAGTGTCGGGCAGTTTCGCTGCAAGCCGGGCTATAACCTCGTCAATGTTGCTGAAACCAATGTCGCTTACTTCGGCCAGTACCTCGCCACGGTAGTACGCCCTTGCATAAATCATGTACTTTGGCGCAATGCGGAACATCGTGTCCTTGCGTTCTTCCACATCGTGCGCCAAGCCCTGCTTGCTCTTTGCCGTGCTGAAGAAGATGAAGTCAATCACTTTTGCGTTCAGTTCCCATGCAGGGGAGAAGTCCAGCTTGATGTAGCCGCGCGTGATGGTGCGTCCGTGCGAGTGGTTCATGGCAAAAGCCACCTCGTCAATGGTCGCTCCGCAGTCGTTCTGCGCCACCGTTCCCCAAGTGTGGCGGAATGTGTACGCCCTGTATTGTTTTTCCTTGGGGATGCCCAGACTCCTGCAAATCTGCTTGATGCCGTTGTTCACACCTGCACAGAACGAGTCGCTGTCGCAAAAACGCTTGTGGAAACGGAACAGATAAGGGTCGTTAGGCTCTGCTAAGTATTTCTCCATCAGCGGCTGTATCACAGGCTCAACCCTCATTTCGATGTACGCATCATCGGTGCGCGTCTTTTTCGTCTTGGCTCTGTTGTAGCACAAGCACCCGTTTCGGTAGTTCTCTTTCTTCATCTCGAAGAGGTCAACCGTGTTGATACCAGCAAGGCAAAGTATCATCTTCGACACGTCACGCCCAATCTCGGGCAATGGATCAATCATTTTCGTCTCGGGCAATGGGGCAGCGAAGAACACGCGGCACTCCTCCGGGCTGATGGCAATCTTTGCCGTGCGGTCAGCCTGTGGTATCTTCACCTTGCCCCAAGGGTTCGTCTTGATGCGGATAACTCCGTTGTCGTAGTCGTTGTATTCCGCCACGGCAGCACGGAACACCTGCCTCATGCATACCGGGTACATCTCCTTTGCCCTGTGCGTCTGTTCCAACGACTGCACCCACAGGTTCACGAAAGTGGAGGTGAGCTGCCCGAACATCACCCTCGTTGTCCCTGCAAACCGCTCCATGTGCTGGAGTGCCAGCTTGTAGTTCTTCGCATTCCTCAACTGTCCGTTGTCAATCATGCGGTTTATGTGCAGGTGCGCATAGTCCGAAAAGCACAAGTCCTCGTCCTCCTTGGTCACATACTCGATTATCTGCTTGACCGTCCACTTTGAACTATCCACACGGTTGAGCAGTTCTGTGAAACGGAGTATGCGCCTCATGCAATACTCGTTCACGAAAGGGTCGGTGATGTCATTGTTCTTGTCGAGATAGTCTTTCGTAACAACCTTGTCGGTCTTGATGTATCCGGGCTTGCGGTTCTGCATCACCCGAATGTACACTTGGAAGAAACCGTCTTTGCGCGGTCTCCTGATTACTGGTTTAAACATTGCCATTGTCTCTGTATTTTTTTTGTTATTCAAAAATCATGTGTAAGCATTGGTAAGCGCATCATGCCGATTTGGTGTAAGTTTTGGTAAGCAAACCCTGCACATTCTGCACGATAATCATGCAGAATGTGCAGACCCCCTAAAAACAACTTAGGCGGCAAGCCTCTTTATTATCAGAGACTTACCGCCTAACTCGTTAGTTACGAGGGCTTATCTTATTATTCCTCAACTGCAGCCTGCGCAGCAGTTCGTACCCTCTTATTTTGTGGGCTTATCGGAATATTGGTAAGCCTTACACTATGGCATGGCAAATTCCTCTGCTTTTATATCTTTTCTTGTTCGTCTAATTTTATATTTCCGCTACTCTTGTCGTCATCGTTAAATATCCAAATAAGCCATTTCTTTGCTCCTCTGACGGAT